>RCNJ01000554.1_pt1 | contig 12617 bp, 13 predicted proteins | sample 2041171 | NCBI WGS metagenome assembly RCNJ01 (sample SAMN09708213, study PRJNA481090) | feces metagenome | biome: feces | host: Pygoscelis adeliae | place: Antarctica: Rookery Lake | collected 2010-03-01 | reverse complement strand
GTGAACAGTCGTCGCAATGAGAAAGACAAGTCACACTGGTAAGGAGTCTGCTCAGGCAGCGAGGCTAGGAACTCCCAATGGTCCTTCAGAATGTAATAATATACCCTCCGGCCACTCCCCAGAGCCCGCAATTTCTGGAGACCTGGGATGATCGCCAGATCCGGCCAATCTTCCGAGTCTCCCGGCTCTGGAGACCTGTAATCGCCAGATCCAGCAAATCTCCCGAGTCTCCCGGCTCTGGAGACCGCGGGGCGTGGGAGCCGCTCGGCTCCCTCGCTCCTGGCTCGTGCGATTACATATGGGCGTGGGAGCAGAGCGGCTCCCACGCCCCGCGGTCTCCAGAGCCGGGAGACTCGGGAGATTTATACCGTTTAAGAACTCGGCTTGTACGACGGGATGGTGTAGGCCAATCTTGGTTACGGAGAGGAGGTGAAGAATCCATTGTGTTGTTACTGTAATGTTGATTTGGGTGAGTCGCAATTTGGTTGGGGTCGCTAACTGCCCGGGCTATTGTTCAAACCGCCTTCGCGGCCGAGTCACCTGAGTGATTCGCGTTATGGTTTCCTCTTTATCCGAAAAAACATTTGCGTTGCCCCAGATTGGGCCCGTCAACCTCGGAGAGCTATCATATGCTTTACAGAACTATCACTAGACAGTTTAAATTTGGCTAATGTCGGTTGAGGACATACCGACGCAGATCCTATGCTTGCCTTTTACTGAACCCTATACCGGTGCCATCTCAATCTCTTTCATTGTCTTCCCCGCCTGCCTCGCGCATGATCTTACATCCTCACTAAGATCTCCCCCCGTCTCAGCTATTGCTCCAAAACTTTTCCGCCAAAGCTCCCACCGCTCTTTGCAAAATCCATGTTTCCCATTTTCCCAAAGTGGCCCCCCCTTCCCCGGAGCTCCAACCCGAGGTCCATGCTCAAACTCTTTATCCCAGTGATAGACCTGCGGACCTAGGATTGAAATCCATGCTGCTGCTGCAGGCACGAATGCCTCCAGAGGATCACTTGGAGAGACACACGGTGGAGCTGTCTCGAGAGCAGACCGCATAGTCCAGAGTGCGAAGAGGGAGTAATCGAAAACAGCTAGTTCAGTGGCCATAAGTCGTGCCGCGAATTGGTTGATGTGGACGAATCGTGCGATCGTTCGGTCACGCTCAGGACCGGGTTGTATAGGGACGGTGAAACCTAATGAAAAATATATAGTCAGCCGTCGTATCAGACATATTAATCCGCACAGTGAGCAAAATATTACCATTCCACTCGTAATTAAGCTCCCGACCGAGCGTAGGTAAGTCGCTCCAAACGCGCATATCATAAATAAAGAGCGGTTTGCCTTGTTCATTCTTCGCATCTGGGAGTCTGGCTAAAGTGGCCAAGACGTCAACCAGCTTATCTTGGTGCTCGGGCTTCTCGCGCGCAGCGACAATGATGGTGTCCCATGTGCGCCCTAAGGGTACCCCGAGGTCAGAAGAAGTGGATAGCGAGATAGAAGCCAGTGCATCTGCAGCCTTCTGCGGCGAAGAGTTGCCGTCGTAAAGATCTTGTAAAATCGATAGTCTCTTGTCAGAGCTGTCGTATATAATGGTGTCGCGTTGAGCCATGTTTTCATAGATTAGACTAATATCAGGAATACACGCCGCTCAGATACAGCCGAACGAATCTATATACCTGCATATACATCAAGTGATTCAGCAGATAAAACAGAGGTAAACCGTACGGCACATATATAGGGAAATATCTATTTCTTGGGGGGGATGCGTTTGCCACAGTATAACCACTTACTTCCCTGCGCACGGACCGGCTCTCAACATTGCATCATCTCTAAACAATAACGTGATGATTATATAAGCCGGAGTTTTTAGGTTTATATCTTGCTATATCTAGCTATGCAATTGCAGATCCCAACAGTATGTGTCACGAAATGGCAGGATTATATGCCTGTCTTATCATGGTTGATATGAGAGAGTAGGGTGGACTGGCTACAGTGCATAATCATCACACTTGGCGGCACCTCTCGGCAGCTGTCTTACTGGCTCTGCCTGCCAAACAAAAGCCAAAACAAGACTACAGGTAGTATCCAGATGTTATGAGATGTTGGATCTAACTCAGACTATCATTTCGTTACACATACTGTTGGGATCTGCAAATGCCTAGCTAAATGTAGCAGGTGCGGAGGTAGCTGTCTTGTCAGCCTTATAGTTCTTCGTTTTGCGCTTTCCGGTGCGGATCTCACCTGCAGGGATCCATGGTATTTTAGACTATGCATAAGCATAAGGAACGTAAATTGTCAGTCCAGTAAGGGTGCGTACTCGTAGACCGATGCAAAGTACACGAGGGCTGAAGGGCTCGGAATCAGACGAACGTTGAGCACAACATAATCATTAGCTACCAATTTGTTTGCGAAATGAGGAACCATGTGTAATTAGCTGCTTCAATTACACAAAAACCATTTTGAGATACTGAGGTTTTCGCTAGCGTGCAGTGACCCATTGGTTAACTCTAGCAAGAATGAATAGCCTGCCTATAGTGAAGGATCAGAGCTCCAACAATACAGTCCATTTTCGATACAATTCGCCCACTTTCCAGAAGCACTAGCAAGGACTAAGATCACTTCTGGGTAACTGATCTGAAGTGATATGCCCTGGTTGAATTTTCAACGCTAGCATCAGGCCTAATACGGGTTGTTGTCCGTAGCCAGTCCCTTTCATGAAGCCGCGCTGGGATGAGCAAAACAAACTACGCAACACAACAACTCGGATAAATTCCATGTAGGCGTATAGAGAGTGGTGCAACACTAGAAGAGAAGCGTCCAGTCTTCATATATAGATATAAAAGGATCCTAAGATCCCTCTCGCACTCGAACTTTGTCTACAACGAATCTCCAACTCTCGCCATTTTCCAGACATTATCTCTACGTGCAATTTCAACATAACCTTCTGCAATTCATAACTATGCATTTTTCAATTACCCTGATCTCTATTCTACTGGCTGTTGCGCCATCGTCTGGTAGCCCTCCTCCCGACGACGGAAATGCTGCTGAGATATTTGATCTGGTCAAACGGCAAAGCAGGGCCTATGGATGCGGACGTCAGTTCTCTAGCACTGGAATATTCCCTTGTAGCACTACTGACACAAAAGCAGTAAACATTTACACCGTGGAGGCTCAAGACCTCGCCTTCAATTTTGCTTCCAATACTCTCGATAGGACTGGACTCACCGTCAAAGGCACCGTTGGTAAGACTTTCCTTATTGGTTCATGTTGTTTGTTCACTAGAAGAGTGCTAACCGGTATTGTCTTGCTATACAGGTTCGGCATTTCCTCATGAGTTCAAAAACCTTGAGAATTTCGACTTTCCGGACTGCGCTGGTGTCCCGCCTCCATTCAGGGAATTTCCCATCATGCCAGGGGGAACCACTCTATTCACGGATAGCAACAATCCAGGCCAAGACCGAATCGTATACAAAGTTACTGGCACTGACCCTGCAACTGGTTTACCTCAAAACTTCGCTTATTGCGGCGCTATTACGCACACAGGCGCTGTAGGGAATGGTTTCGTGCCGTGCTGGTAAAAGTGCTTGTTTGGGATTGTCCTGCTGCGGGGGCTAAAGGCTTTGGTTTTAGCTTCTAGTTCTCGCCACGAGCTATTACAGTCTGGCGGAATACCATATGTACGTGTCAACTGGCCTATTTCCATTGAGGGATCTCGTGCTACATGGAGCTATGTTCATTTCTTGACTTGGATCATAGACAGTAGCAATATAGCAATATAACTATCATTGAGTATTGAGCCAGCATTCTGGTATGCAGACAAAGTGCCCGACTTTGCAACAACTTTACCTCACCCATCGCTTGAGAATCAACTTGAGCCCAACAGTGAGCGATGTGCGAAGGCATTTGAAGTTTGCACTCAGTTCCACGTTCCAAAGCTGGCTAGCCCAAGAGTTATGGATGAAGCCCTTTTCCGGCCGTTCCGCTATTGCTACAGAACGTGGAAGGACGGTGCGGTGGCTTTTCGCCATGAGCTAATCAAAACATCTGGACGCTGCTGCGGGATGTGGGTTCCTGTCCATATCCCGCATCTACCCCGGAAGAGTTAGCCGTCCACCAGAAGGAATATAAATACTATGAGGCGGCACATGACTTGAGAAATAACCTGGCAGGCTTGCTCAATACCGCCTCCGACGGCTGGGTTCCGCCAGAAGACTGGGAATCGACGAAGTTGGCCAACAGAGAGCTGTTTGAGGTGATGTTGCAAACTGTCCTAAGTATCAAAAACCCTGATGATGATGAGTTTAGTTTTAATTTTAGTTCTGAAGGGCTGCTTCCTGGTTAGGGTTAGCCGACAAAAGGCTGTCGTCCGAAAGCCAGCAGGCACAAAAATAGCTAGTTTTTCGCCGCAAAAAAAAAATAGATATATGCAATAGTAAATAATAGCAACAGAATTACGATTTTGCAGAGTAATGTGCAACAGGACCTCTGGGACATCTAGAGTAATATAGCTAGAAAGAGTGTCATTAAGTATAAAAGAGCCATAATTTTCCACGTGACTGTTACAGGTAAAGAAACTTCTCGGCATGAATCATCGATACGTCGGCACACACACATCTACGCGCGCGCTCAGACCAAAAACGACAGATTCGGAGACAAAAAGCGCGATTCTACGCGTTTTAATAGTAAGAAATATCTAATATACCTGGATATAAGGGTTTTAGAAGCCGCAAGGCCCTCTGAGGTCCTTTACGGACGCGATATCGCGCCCGTAATGACGTCTCCCCCTGCTATAAACCCAAACCTGGCTCCAACCCTTTCCCACGACCTCCTCAAGATAGTGGAGGCGGCCACTGCCCGTACAAAAGAAGGTCAACAGATCTTCGGCCCATTGACTAAAGTATGGGATGACTACATGCAGACGGATGAAGTTCGGAGACTTCCTGCATACCTAAGGAAACCTCTTACGGCCCTCTGCTCGGAGATCACGGCCACTGCAAATAGGCACTTCGACGCCTATATCAAGGGAATAATCCCTACGCCTTCCATTCGGGCCTCACCAGCCCTGGCCAAGGGCCTCTCCGGCCCGCGGGCCCACCCCACACCTTGCCCCTCCCCGGACCCCACGGCAGGGCAGAAGACATATGCGCAAGCTACGGCCTTGCCGGCGCAGAATCAGCCTTCACAGACACATAGACAGCCCCAGCCTCGATCGACGAAGCTCGCTGCCACCCGCCCCGACACTAGACTATTTGTCAGGATCGGCCTCGAACACCCAGCTCGGGAAGCTGGAGCTTTTGCCGTCTTTACCTCCTTAAAGGCAGGACTAGGGGCCAAGGCACACCTACTGAGCGAGGTACAAGCCGTCAACTCCGGATTCGCATTATGCACCAGGTCCATTGAGGCCCTTGCAACACTCGAAGAGTGCAGCGCTCAGATGGCTAGTCTCATTGGGAACTGCCATATAGAAAGACAGGCAATATGGAACACATACCGCCTAGACAACGTCCCCCGCACAGTACGGATTATAGGGGGTCTCAACCGCCTGGAAAACAGCACTGTTACGGCTGACTCGGTTATAACAGCAATTCGGGACTTAACTGGCCAAACCGCGATCCGGGCAACGGAGACCAAGAAAAGCACAGAGTCCGGGCTCTTTGGCACCAGCTGGACAATACACTTCTTGGCTGCCACCCACAAACCCATCCCCCGATCCCTCCGTATACTTGGTACTACCGCAAGTGCCCACCCTATTTTCCTGAAACCCAAGACTACCCAATGCACACGGTGCTACTTATGGCACAACTCCCGCAGCTGCACTAGACCACAACGATGTCGCCTATGTGGTTCGAATAACCACCTGGAGGGAAACCACTCCACCAACTGCACCACCGAGGGGCCCCACACATGCCCAGCTAGGTGCCTACACTGCGGCGGGCCCCACACAGCGGACAATATGGAATGCCCCCTCCGCCCTGTACACGGCGTCCCAAAAACTAAATCACAAAGGGAAGCCATAACAAAGGCAGGTAAATCCACGCGAGCAAGGGCGGCTGCTGCTGCCCTCTGTTCCAGGACACCAGCCCCGGACACCCCCATGGAGGAAGAGGCCGTTCCGCCTCCCCCCACCCCCAAAACCCCAACCAGGCCTGCTCCAATAATCCCTCCCTCGACAACAGGCCCCCCCACGCGCTTCTTCCTAGCAGGAGGCCAGAATATCTTCTCTACACCCTTTAATGTGTAGACACCCACGGCGCCCGGCGAAACCCCTGGAAATCCTACAAGTCAATGTAGGCCGGGGTGCCACAGCACACGACATAGCGCTCGCGCTGGCCGACAACGCTCGAATAGAAGTTCTTCTGATCCAAGAGCCATACATCTCTAAGGACCGAGCACGGAAAATAACCAAGGCTCACCCTATGTACGAAACATTTACCCCACTTGACACCTGGACCACTCGGCCAAGAGTTATGACATATACCCGCAAAGGCACCGGTCTCAAGACAACACAATTAAGACCCTGCTCCTCCCGAGACCTCCTCTTTCTCCAAATCCAGCGCAGCAACGGCCCAACTCTGACCATCACCAACATCTACAACGCCCCTCGAGGCGGAACAGATGCGGGCGAGGCTGTAGACCTCCTGATGGAACTCCCTACCTCGCTATGGCGCTCGACCCTGATTGCGGGCGACCTAAACCTCCACCACCCGCACTGGAACCCGGCGAAACACAACCCTCACCCAAGGCCAACGCCTTTGTAAGCTGGCTAGATGGCAATAACTTCTTCTTTACGTCCGAAGTCGGGAAGCCCACCCACAGAGACGGAAACACATTAGACCTTGCCTTCCTCGCAGGCCCCCTGTCCGCCAGAACCGTAAGGGCCAAACACCTAGATGCAACCTCTGACCACTGCCCTATGCAGACCACCATTGGATGGAACGCTAGAGCGCCCGAACCGGCCAAGAGGCTCAGACTCGACACTCTGGACGAAAAGCTCTTTCTACAACTGCTGTCCACGTCGCTGCTACCCCCACTCCCCCCTGGCTGGACCCCGGTGGCAACACTAGACTCAACGGCGGCTGACTTGACTCACCAAATCAGCGCGGCCTTTGTAGGCTCAGCCAAGCGCACCCTAGGACAAAGCACAGGCCAGCCCTGGTGGGATGCTGACTGCCGGAAGGCGGTAGAAGAGAACAGGTTACTCCATAACGACGACACAGCCAAGAGCCTCCGGAACACGGTCCGGAGAGCCAAGGCAAGATACTGGGCACAGAAGCTAGACAATACCAGAGAAATAAAAGACGTCTTCAGAATGACCAAATGGCACGAGTCAACCGGGAAGTACCGCAGTCCTCCCCTTGTGGACCCTCAGGACAGCACAGCCCTCCCGGCCGTCACCATAACCCAGAAGAGAGACCTGCTAATTAAGGAGCTACTAACCAACACGGCCGAAGCAGGGGACATCCCTTTCGACGCCCCAAACACCGCAGCGAGGGCCATCCAGTTCCCTAGGATCACTTCTCAGGACATCCGCAACTCAATCCTAAGGGCAGGGAACACGGCTCCAGGCCTGGACGAGATCCCGACTAAGATCCTGCAACTGGCATGGACGCTAATCGAGCCGCATATCCTCAGCCTCTTCCAACACTGCCTAGACCAAGGACACCACCCCCTGTGCTTCCGGACGGCGATACTAGCTATAATCCCCAAGCCAAATAAAGCAGACCGCACCTCGCCCCGTTCATATAGGCCAATTGCCCTACCCTCCGTAATTGGGAAAGGCCTGGAAAGACTAGTGGCACGGAAAATCTCATGGATAGCCATCACTTCACACATAGTAGGAGGCCAACAATTTGGTGCCCTCGCACTGCGCTCCTCGGTGGACCTTACCACCTGCCTTACACACGACGTTGAAGAAGCCCTCAACTGCGGCCAAAAGGCATCCTTTCTCACCTTGGATGTCAAAGGCGCATTCGACGCAGTACTACCAGGCAGGCTAACCCAAAGGCTACGGGAACAAGGCTGGCCAAACCACCTAGTCCTGTGGATCCAGTCATTCACAACAGGCAGGGCGGTCAAAATCCGGATGGATGGCGAAACAGGCCCGGCGACAAGCATACAATGCGGGCTTCCCCAAGGCTCTCCGATCTCTCCCATTCTATTCATGCTATACATCGCGCCGCTCTTCTGGCTAGGCTCGCCCGAGAGAAGATTTGGCTATGCAGACGACATTGGCCTTCTGGCAATCTCCCCAAGCATAGCATCGAACAGCGACACCCTCCGGACCTACCTGGAAGAAATCCTAGACTGGGGCACTACGGAAGGAATTACGTTTGACCCCAAAAAGTCGGAGCTAATACACTTCACCAGAAGCAGGTCAGACGCCCCCCCGGACAGGAGCCCTCCGGTTGCATCAGGGCCCCACCTGGTCCAAGAGTCAACAGCCCCTCTCAGGTGGCTGGGTGTCTACTTTGATAGAAAACTCAGATTTAAACAGCATGTACAGATCCTGTCAGCAAAAGCTCTGGTAGTAGGCAATGCACTCCGCTCGTTGGGAAAGACCACCCGCGGAGTGCCCCCAATCCTCGTACAGCGAGCCGTCACGGCCTGCGTGCTCAAGAAGGGATACTTCGCTGCGGAAACCTGGTGGCCCGGAAGGACCAGACAGACCGGAAGCAAACGGACATCCAATCAAGTAGACTCCCATCTAAGACTCCTAGAGAAGGTCGTGCTAGCAAGCGCTCGGGCAATCCTCCCTGTATACCGCACAACCCAAACGGCCGCCCTATATATGGAGTCCCGTCTGCGCCCCCCAGAGATCGAACTCAACCTAATAGCGGAAACCTTTGCTGCCCGCACGGCCCGCCTCGACCCCGACCACCCCCTCCGCATCCGGGCCTTGAGGATTAAAAACGCTGGCCTGCCGAAAACACGACTTGCACGGCTGTTGCTAGCCCTGCCCAAGGCTGAGACTGTCAACCCGATTGCACTCCCCCCCTGGACTAAACGCGAACCCCGCACGGTCACTGCAAGCCGGATCTCCGCCCCACAGGGCCGCTCCAAAGAAGCCGCGGCAGCGGACTTCACAAACTTCCTCCTTACGATTCCCCCAAAGGACATCCAAGTGTTCTCAGATGGGTCAAAGAGCGGGACCACAGGCGGGGCCACTGGTGGCGGATCCGTAGCCTACCAGTACGGGATACAGACCGACCGTAGGTCGTTCTCCCTCGGCCTGCATGCGGAAGTCTTCGATGCAGAAGCCCATGCAGCACTTAGAGGGGCAAAGGCAGCACTCCAAGCCCCCTCGGCCAGACTAGCAACTGACCTTTGGGTCTTCCTAGACAACCTTGAAGTTGCAAGCCGACTCCTTGCACACTCAACCGGCTCCTCACAATCCGTCTTCGACGAATTTCGTAGGGTAGCGCAAGAATGGCCGCTGCGCCCACGACTACCACACACCCTCCCAGGAGCAGTAAGAATCCGATGGGTCCCTGGACACCTTGGCATCCCGGGCAACGAAGAAGCAGACAAAGCCGCCAAGGAGGGAGCGGCCCTCCCCTCACCCGCTAACGCCACCTGCACGCTTGCTTCACTCAAAGCCATCGCCAACGCAAAAGCAAAAAGAACTACTCTGCAACTCTGGCGGACCACTGCCCCCGACGACTACAACTCCTTGCAGATCAACTACTCCCCTCACCTCGACGAGCTCAACCTGCAAAGAGGCGCCCTAGGCCGCATCCTGGCCTCCCGTACACACCATGGTGACTTCGCCGCCTACCACGAGCGGTTCTCACATACCGACGCTACTCTCAACTGCTCTTGCGGACGCCCTAAAACCCCCCTGCACTTCTACTTCTGCAAAAAGAGCACACTACGCAAACTCATAGGCAGAACCCCTGCATCAGAAGCAATCCCCTGGCTACTAGGCACCTCAAAGGGGGCTATCAAGCTAGCCGACTGGCTTACATGCTCCAGATTCTTTGTAGACATCTGCCGCACTCACTCAAGGGAAGACTATGGGCAATAGCTCCCCCGCGAGTGGTACCACCCCAACAAAATCTCCTTTGTTATTTCCTTAAGTAAAATTTCCTGTATATAACACTTCCCTTTCAATACAACATGGCGGCGATGCAGGCGGGGCAGGGGGCTAGGGTCAAAGACAGGGGGCGACCAGTTGCACAGGGCAAGGCAACACCAATAATCTCTCCCGAGGGAGCACCAACAAATCGCTGTAGAACGGTAGAAATACGGCTTTGTAGAACCACATGTAACTAGTACCTTACCCTGTAAATAACCTAGTTAGAAGCCCAGGGGCCTTCCTCCCCGGGCGTCTTATACTCCTTTGGGGTCACAGGACACGCGACAAGATCGCGTGCGCCGCACAGACGTTAAATATACACACACACACACACACACACATCGATACGTCGGGTGAGGGATGATTTGGTACTATATCGGGTGGGTCCGAATCTGATCAGCACGGGCCGAGCAGATCTGGTAGAGCCAGGGCTGCATCATCCCGCCTTCTTGGCGCCGTGGCAGTTGCATTATCCACACCTAATTTAATCCTTCTCTTTACTCCCTCCTTGCTCTGGCCTTTTTGGATTGCGTTTCCGTTGATATTTCGCGTCAACATCATGTGGCAACATATCTATAGGGATTGGAAATGAACTCATCTTGCCACTAGTTAGTAAATACCTTCAAAATCAGGAGTGAACCTACGATTTCTTTCTTGGATGGTGGAAAACATGGGTTGCCAGGAGATACATAAGTGTAATAACGCCCCTTCTGATAGATGATCAAGGCAACATCTGCACCGTATAATTCTGCGTACTCATATGCCTTGTTGGTCAAAGTGCTTCTCCTTCTAGATGAATTCTGGCTTTGGCATTTCCGTACGTTGCTCATGTTGCGATAGAGCCTTTGAGAGTTATAATTAGAATTAGACAGTCGTAGACTGCCGCTGGCATTTCATGGCAAGCTACGACTATTTGAAGATGTCAAAGAGATCTAATTCCTCTAGACGGTAATTCTGGCGTCTCGAGCTTGGTATCCACCTCCAGATGAGGGTCCGCGTATCCACTGATCCACCAGATATATGCCACCTGCACCACCCGATGGACCCTCCTCTTACCACCCGATGGACCCTCCTCTCACCACCCGATGGACTCAATGAACCCTCATCAGTTATCCACCGACTTATCTTTGGTGACGAAGGAGATGATACTGCAGCTGTTCCCCAGGTTGGGTACGACCATTGTTGTAATTGTTGCGGAACTATCGGTGGAGATTGTTGGTTTCGCTCATCGACTGCACAGATGGAGTGGTTCGCCATCCAGGCCTGGCTTCTATTCAACAACAAATAACAAACTACAGCCATGTATTTCATCTTTTGAACTCTTCTCTCAGTTAATCAAAACATTATGCGCAATGCACATGACGCTATTGTCGCCATTCACTACTGTCGTCACCCTTCTCTCCAACCCGACAAATAAGCCGTTAAACACACCATCTGTCCTTTTGCGATACAGCTCCCCATCATCACCAAGCAAGACTGACTCATCTAGGCCTTCAGTCCGTTCAATCTCCCCATCATCAAGCCATACTCCGCCCTCATCCAGAAACAACCCATATCCGAAGTTGTAGAGTCCATGTTCCAAATTTGCAGTCTCCAGAATGAAATCGGAAACTGGTTTTATTACCATATACTTCGAATACTCGATCTTCTTTATATTTGTAATAGATGAACTTGTATGAATTTTCAAATTCGGAAAGTAACCGGTGTGATCGTCTATGCATGTGCTGGCATCCACTGTTTGACACAATAGTGGTTGTGCGACCCATGGAGAGTCTTGAGCAGCTGTAACATCCCCAATGGATAGACAGATTGCCATGAAGTCAGGTCGAGGTGCTATAATGATATCATTGCTATCCACACACCCGACCTGAGCAACACCTTTGGGACAAGAGTCGAAATCCATTTGATATATGCATATCCTGACGCAATACACTCCTTCTCCATGGATTGTCAGCCCAGAGAAATGAAAGGTTCCGCCAATGGGAGATTGAATGAGTTCTCCCCCGAGCTGATGTGTAACATCTGTGCCATTTCTAAGCAGCGTCGCGATAGCCCAGACGTTTAGCATGTCCTCGGGCTGCAACAGCTGTGCCACGATGGGGGGGAACAGTTCTATTTTCTGCCGAGTGAGTTCTGGTGGTTGTATTAATATGGCGAGCATTTGAGGGGGCGGCAGGCTCGTGCTCCATGGACACATCGTCGATAAGTCGAATGACTCAGCATCTTTTGCAGAATCTGGCTGCTGAGGCGTAGCATCATTGATACTGGCGCCATGTGCAGTTTGTGTCGGCGTTAATGCGCTATTTGCGACAGGACAGTCAGTGGCGCAGAAGGTATTTGAATCATTGCTAGCGCCGTATCCCTGAGGCAAGAATGTACTAAATCCTCGTATGAGGCTCGGATGTCCAGCAAACAATTCTGATGTACGGTTGATGACGCTAGGAATGTCAATTCTGGTTAGGCATTATGTTAGTATGAAAATGCGATCATAATGAAGTCGGCATGATTGACCAGAAGACTCACACTTGATCCATGTAAT
>RCNJ01000553.1_pt1 | contig 12632 bp, 13 predicted proteins | sample 2041171 | NCBI WGS metagenome assembly RCNJ01 (sample SAMN09708213, study PRJNA481090) | feces metagenome | biome: feces | host: Pygoscelis adeliae | place: Antarctica: Rookery Lake | collected 2010-03-01 | reverse complement strand
TTCGATCACGTCTACGCCACCCAGACCCCGCAGCTGGCCGAACAGCGTGCCCTGCTCGCGGATGAACTCTCCCGGGAAGGGGACGCCAAGTGAGCCCGCACATCACCACCTCATCCGAGGCCAACGGCAACGTCAGTGCCGCCACGGCCCGAGCGACCGAGCGCGCCGCCGAACGTGCCGAAGCCGCAGGCCCCCGGCCGGTCACCTTCGCCAAGGCCCTGAACACGGCCCTGGCCGACGCGATGGAAGCCGATACCGGCGTCGTGCTCTTCGGTGAGGACATCGGCACGCTGGGTGGGGTCTTCCGCATCACCGACGGGTTGACCTCACGTTTCGGCGTCGAACGTTGTTTCGACACCCCGCTGGCCGAATCCGGCATCGTCGGCATGGCGATCGGCATGGCCATGAACGGCATGCGCCCGGTCATCGAGATGCAATTCGACGCCTTCGCCTACCCGGCGTTCGAGCAGATCGCCTCGCACCTGGCCAAGATGCGCAACCGCACTCGCGGTGCCGTGGACATGCCGGTGGTCGTGCGTATCCCCTATGCCGGTGGGATCGGCGGCGTCGAGCACCACTGCGACTCCTCCGAGGCCTACTACGCGCACACCCCCGGGTTGAAGGTCATGACCCCATCGACGGTGTCCGACGCCTACCGGATGATGCGTGAGGCCATCGCCTCCAACGATCCCGTCGTGTTCCTGGAGCCGAAGAAGCTCTACTTCTCCAAGGACCCGGTGGATCTGGAGGCATTGCGCACCGAGTACGAAACCGCTGCAGCCGCCGGGGAACACCCCACCGAAGGACATGCCGCCGTCGCCCGTGCCGGAACGGACGCCACATTGATTGCCTATGGCCCCTCGGTTTCCACGGCATTGGCTGCTGCTGCGGCCGCCGCCGAGGAAGGACGCTCTCTGGAGGTCATCGACGTCCGCAGCATCGTGCCCTTCGACGATGAGACCGTCTGCGCTTCCGTGCGCAAGACCGGCCGGGCGGTCGTCATCTCCGAAGCCCCGGGGTTCGCCTCCGTGGCCTCGGAAATCACTGCCCGGGTGCAGGAACGCTGCTTCCACTCCCTGGCCGCCCCGGTATTGCGGGTGACCGGATTCGACATCCCGTTCCCGGCGCCGAAGCTGGAAGGTTTCTTCCTGCCCAGCGTGGACCGCATTCTGGACACCGTCGACTCGCTGCAGTGGGAGGACTAGACATGAGCATCAAGATATTCCTGCTGCCCGACCTGGGCGAGGGGCTGACCGAGGCGGACCTGGTGAACTGGCTCGTGGCCGAAGGCGACACGATTGTCGTGGACCAGCCGATCGCCGAAGTCGAGACCGCCAAATCCCTGGTCGAGGTGCCTAGCCCGTTCGGCGGCACCGTGCACCAGCTCCACGGTGCCGCCGGCGACACCATGGACGTCGGCAAACCGCTGCTCTCCGTCGATGACGGCGAGGGGGTGACCGGCGGCGACGCGCAGGCGCAAGGTCCGGCCGCCACCGAGCCAGCACCGGTTGAAACGGCCCAGTCCTACCGCGAGGAGGAACGGGCCGGAGTCGGGGAAGGCTCGGGCAACGTGCTGGTCGGCTACGGCACACCCGGCGGCGCCGGTGCGACCAAGCGGACCCGCCGTCCTCGCTCCTCGGTTTCCTCCGAGGCGAAGTCGTCACCAGCCGGTGCTTCGGTGGCAGCCGCGGTCCCGGCCGAAGCACCGGCGCCGTCCCGCGCCGCGGCACCGACCGTGATCTCGCCGCTGGTGCGCAAACTGGCCCGGAACCACGGGATCGACGTCGCCACGCTGACTGGTTCGGGCCGGAGTGGGCTGATCATCCGCGCCGACGTCCAGGGGGCCATCGACGCCTCGACGGACGGGGCGCCGGCAGCATCGTCGACCTCCCCGGCTGCCGGAGCCTCCTCCTCAGGAACGGCTTCGGCCAACGGCACGGTGGGAGCCGACGCCCGTTCGGGGCTGGGCATTGCCGAACGCACCCCGCTGAAGGGCGTGCGCAAGACCATTGCCCAGGCCATGAGCACTTCGCGCCGTGAAATCCCCGAGGCCACGGTGTGGGTCGATGTCGACGCGACCGAACTGGTCCGGATGCGGGCGAAGCTCAAGGCGGCAGATCCGCAGAACACCCCCGGTCTGCTGGCGTTCATCGCCCGCTTCACCGTCGCCGGTCTGGCCCGGTACCCGGAGCTGAACACCCGGATCCAGGATGCCTCCGGTGGTGGACAGGAAATCATCGGCTTCGACGGGATCAACCTGGGCATCGCCGCACAGACGGATCGCGGTCTGATGGTGCCGAGTATTGCCAACGCCCAGGACCTTAGTGCCCGGCAGATCGATACCGAGGTCCGTCGTCTGGCGGGGGTCGCCCGCGAGGGTAAATGCACGCCTGCCGAGCTCACCCGTGGGACATTCACGCTGAACAACTACGGCGTCTTCGGAGTCGATGGATCCGCAGCGATCATCAACCATCCGGAAGTCGCCATCCTCGGCGTCGGGCGCATCATCGACCGTCCATGGGTCGTGGACGGGGAGCTGGCCGTTCGCAAGGTCACCGAACTGACCTTGACGTTCGACCACAGGGTCTGCGACGGCGGCACCGCAGGTGGTTTCCTGCGTTATGTCGCCGACGCCATCGAGAACCCCGGCTCGGTGCTCTCCGACCTGTAGGGCGGGAGGCCTAGCAGGACACGAGGCTAGGAATCGGCGCGGTGGTCACCAACCGCCGCGCCGTCGTCGTCTCCGACGGACTCCGACGCGTCGATCCGGATGCGTCCGCCGAGCATGCGCAGGGCGATCGAAATAGCGATCATGGCCGTGCCTAGCGGGACCACGCAACTGGCGATGACGGTCGCGATGAATTCGATGATCACCAAGCCTGCGGGCTCCTGCTGCGGAAGGGACGAAACGAAGGCCCCGAGGATCGTCGTGGATGCCATCTGGAAGGCGATGCCTGCCAGGCAGAGCACGATTCCGTAGCCGAGCAGCCGATTCCTGGTTTTCCTCATGCCGTCCCCCTGGTGAAGATCTTGCTCCCATGCGAAGGCTTCAGGCAAGAGCCATCCGGGAATGCCGCCACCAGTCTACGGTCGCTGCCGCGGCGGCCGGCAGTGGCGTGGGGTCGAGTCCGAGCACTTCCTGGCTGGCCCGGGAGTCCATGATGAACGGGTGATCGAATTGGTAGACCATTTCAGTCATTTCCCCGAGGCCGGGGGCGGCGATTCCGAGGAGGCGCAACAACCAACCCGGCATCCCCGAAATCGGGGATGGCTTCACCCCGCCCGCCCGCGCATACGCGGCGGCCAGGGCCTGTTGCGTCGTGGGAGCCGCGCTGGGGGCATGGAGGACCCGATTCCACAGCTCCGGCCGTTCGCTGGCGCGGATCATCGCCGCAGCGAGATCCGGCACGAAAGTGAAAGAGCGGGGCTGGCCTGGATGACCGATCGCGAAGAGGCGTTTGCCAGAGAACACGGCCTCCAACATGCGCGACCCGGCATGGGCGTTCTCGACCAACGGGCCGAAGAAATCCGAAGCGACAACGCTCACCGTCGCGGTCGTGCTCCGAAATGTAACGTTTGATGAGGGCATGATCAGGACGTTGACGCCACGCGAGCAGGCCAGGGAACGGACCATGGCCGAAATTATGCGTATTGCCCGCGAACAACTGGCCACCGATGGACCTGCCGCCTTGTCGCTACGGGCCGTGGCGCGAGAGCTGGGAATCGTCTCCTCGGCGATCTACCGCTATGTTTCCAGCCGCGACGAGCTGTTGACCCTGCTGATCGTGGAGGCCTATTCCGATCTGGGAGAGCGGGTCGAAGCGGCAGTCGCCGATGCTCCAACGCATCCGCTGGAACGCTTCACGGTGCTGGCGCGGGCGGTTCGCAGCTGGGCCCTGGGCGATGGCGCTCGGTACGCCTTGCTGTTCGGGACCCCCGTCCCCGGGTGTGTGGCCCCGGCTGGGCTCACGAACGAAGCAGGTACCCGGGTGGTGGTTGCGCTCTTCACGATTCTCGACGAGGCCTGGAACAACGGCACGATCACGACGGTGGCCAGTGGTTCCGACGGGCAGGAAGGAACCCAGGTCCCGGTGCGCCTCGGCAAGGACCTCGAGGCGATCAGAGAAGAGCATGGAATCGCCATGCCCGCAGAACTGGTGGCCCGGGGCTTCAGCTGTTGGTCGGGTCTGTTCGGGGCGGTCACCTTCGAAGTGTTCGGACACTACGGGCCAGCGACCTTCGGCGACCCCGGGGAGATCTTCGAACAGACCGTCCGGCTCCTGGCCACGCAGGTGGGTCTGAACCCCGGATCAAAGGCGGGCGCGCGGTCCTAGCGGCGGTAGAAGTCGTCGGTGAAGGTCTCCACCGAGTCGTCGTCGCCCTCGGGGATGGGCGCGACGCCGAGGATTTCGGCTTCTTTGGCCCCGGCGGCGGTGCTCGCCTCGGAGGGTGTCCTGGGCTCGTCCAGCCGCAGATGATTCTCCAGCATGCGCACCACCACCGAAGCGGCAATGAAGGTCATCCCCAGGGGGATGACCGAGGTGCTGAAAATCGTGCTCAGTGTACCCAAGGCGTTGGCGGTAAACATGTCCCCGGGCTCCACCCTGTCGAAGAGGAGCTGCAGGAATAGCATCGAAAACACCTGCAGCGCCACGCCCGCGAGGAAGATGACGATGCCGTAGATCATGAGTTTATTCGCGATGCGTTTCATCGGTGGTTCCCCCTGGTCCGCTGGATAACCCGACGGATCCTCGCCGGTGCTTTGTTCCCCACGAGCCTACCCACCCGGACCGGGTCGTGACCGGTGTGAGGGTTTCCGCTCCCCGCTCTGCAGGGGAATAGAGTCGGAGCATCGACAGCCACTTCGACGAACTGCGGCCTGTGTGCGGACGCCGGGACAAGGACGGACCATGAGCGGGAAAGCCACGGCGGCGTGGAGGCGGGCAGGGGCGCGCGCCCACGCTCTCCGTCTGGACGGCTTCGCCGTCAATGCCGGACTGGTGATCGGCGACGAGCAGGCAGCCGTCATCGATTCCGGGGCCGGGCCGACCGAGGCCGCCGAGTTGTACGCAGCGGTCCGCATCTTGACCGATCTGCCGCTGGTGCTGATCAATACGCACGCACACGGTGACCACTTCTTCGGTAATGCCTACTTCCGCGCCCAGGGGGTCGTCGATATCTGGGCCCACGCCGGGGCCGCCACGACGATCGCCTCCCATGGCGCCGAACAGCGCGACCTGGTGCTGGACGTGGACCCGGCCATGGCCGCAGCAAAAGGTCCACACACCGACATCGTGGCCCCGACCCGTACCGTCGGGAACGAACCGGTGGAACTGGATCTTGGAGGTTGTTCCATCAGGCTCTTCCATCTCGGACCCGCCCATACCGATGGGGATCTGCTCATCGCCTCCGGGCAGGTGCTCTTCGCCGGCGACCTCGTCGAAGAGGGGGCGAAGCCCCAATTCGGGGGCTCCTTCCCCCGCCCATGGGTCGCGGCGCTGGGACGGCTCATTGCCCTGGGCGGAAGCCACCCGGTGGTCGTGCCCGGGCACGGGGAATTCGTGGATATGGATTTCGTGCGGGCCCAGCGCGACGAGCTACGTGCGGCCATCGAGATGTGCCGTGTCGCGCTTGAAGACCCCTCCACCGATCCCTACCGCGTCATCCCCTCCCTGCCCTATGACCCGATACAGTCCCGGCACCTGCTCCTGCGGGTGAGGGACACCGCCGGGCCGCAACAGAAGTAGCGCCATCACCCCGGCGCCCCTCCCCGGCGAGGGGACCCCTCTGCGCAGGCTGATCTTCCGCATCTACGCACCGTCACTGCTCTATGCGGTGGGCCAGGGCAGCATCCTGCCGGTCATTGCGCTGAGCGCCCGTGGCCTTGGCTCAACGGTCGCCGAAGCAGCATTGGTCATCACGCTCATCGGCGTCGGCTCGTTGATCACCAACCTCCCCGCGTCCCTGTTCATCGCCCGGCTCGGCGAGCGCACCGCCATGATCGGTGCAGCGCTCTGGGCCAGCGCCGGCATGGCGGCCTGTCTGAGCGCCGGAAACCTGCCGCTCTATGCTGCCGGTGTGCTGATGATCGGCATGGCCGGCTCCGTCTTCAACCTCGCCCGGCAGAGCTACCTGACAGATGCCGTGCCGATCACCTACCGGGCCCGGGCCATGTCGGGACTGGGCGGACCCCTCCGCATCGGACTGTTCATCGGCCCCTTCATCGGGGCAGCCACCATGCATTTCCTCGGCTTGCAGGGGGCCTACTGGGCCGGACTGGTAGCCATGGTTGCCGCCGCCGGTGTCTGCATCGGCATCCCCGAACTCCAGACCCCCGCCCGGACGGGGTCAGAGGAAACCACCGATACCGGTGCCGTCTCGGCGCCGAAGACCGCGACGGTCACCCTGGGGGCGATCCTGGCCGCGCACTGGCGCACCTATGCCACGATCGGCACGGCCATCGTAGTGATCTCCGCTGTGCGGGCCACCCGCCAGGCAGCCATTCCGCTCTGGGCCGAGCACCTGGGCATGGACGCCTCCGCCATCTCGCTGGTCTATGGCATCTCCGGTGCGGTGGACATGCTGGTGTTCTACCCGGCCGGCGCGATGATGGACCGGCGCGGTCGGACGTGGATCGCGGTGCCGTGCATGGTGGTCATGGGTGTTGCCCTGGCCCTGATGCCATTCACCAACCAGCCAGGGACCCTGCTGCTGGTGGCCACGCTGTTGGGGCTGGGCAACGGCATCGGTTCGGGCCTGGTCATGACCTTGGGCGCCGATCATTCGCCGTCGGTGGGCAGGCCGCAGTTCCTGGGCTTCTGGCGGCTCATCGCCGATGTGGGCGTGATGTCAGGGCCCGTCCTCTCGTCGGCGGTGACCGCCGTTGCCAGCATGGGGGCCGGAGTCCTCGCCATCGCGGTGCTTTCCTTCGCCGGGGGTGGGCTCTTCGCCTGGTTCATCCCGCGCCAAGCACCACCGGGAAGCCTCGATGCCCGCAGGGCGCGCACACCCGGACGGTAGCAACCCGGATCAGGACAGGGGCGCCCGCCCCCGGGTCTGATGGGAAAAGACCCCACATAACAACCCGAACAGGCAGCCCGAGGCACCGATGATGAGCAGTGCCCCGGCGACGAGGAACCAACTGCGTGCCGAGGTCCCCGCCGTCGGGCCCAAATGCGTGACGAACAGATACACCGCAGCCGAACCAATGAACCCCAGGATCCCCGGGAACCACAACAGCGTGGGCCAGATGCCGGAGGACGACCAGGAGGAATCCGGTCCCCTCCACCGGTTCCAGCCGGGCTGCTTGCGCAGGATGATCAGCCCCGCCAGCAACCCCCAGAACCCGGCGACCAGATAGGCGGCGACCACATCGGAAGGCCGATGCCAGCCCAGCGCGAACGTGGAGATGCCGGTCACCGCCGCATAGAGCCCGCCGCAGGTCGCGATCAGCGGTCGCCAACGCGGGGACGTGACCAGGAAGACGGCGATCAGCGCGGATGTGGCCACCGCGGTGTGTCCGGAGGGGAAGGAATTGCCCGTGGCTTCCGAAATGCCCAGGTTCGGACGGACCAGCACGAGGTGCTTGAGTAGCTGGGTGCTGCCGATGGCCGCACCGAAGGCCAGAGCGGCCACGATCGGCGCCTGCAGGTCGCGCCGGAGGATCGCTGCAGCCAGCAACGCCACCAACGCCACGATGCCGGAGATCAGCGGCAGTTGGTTCAAGAACGAGAGTGCCGCGGCCCGAGCCGTATCGCTATCGAGGAAGGCCGTCGCCCCCCGCAGGGCATCCTCGTCGGCCTGCTGTCCCGTGGCGGTGAGGACGAACGCCCAGTAGGCCACGCCGAACAGCCCGACGACCAACAGCATCGCCAAGATCCACGAACCCGGATTGCGGGCTGCGCGGTGGGGCGGTCCGCCCGGAACGGGGATTTCCCTGGTGTCGTTCATGTTGCTCCTAGCATCCCATGAGCGGGGCGGGTTCGAGCGGACCCGCCGCCGATACGATGGTGTGATGGCTAATCCGGACAACGCACTACCCGCTTCCGAGGTTCCCGTGCAGGCACCCGGCGAGGGGGACGCCGCCGGGGACCCGCCCTCGCTCGAGGAAATGATTGCCTCGGCCCATATCGTGTCGCTGCCGTTGCGGGTGCGCTTTCGTGGGGTGGACCACCGCGAGGTCATGCTCCTGGACGGGCCAGCGGGGTGGGCGGAATTCTCCCCGTTCCTCGAATACGACGACGCTGAGGCAGCACCCTGGTTGCGCTGCGCCCTCGAAGCCGGGTGGCAGGGATTTCCCACGCCGGTACGGACCAGCATCCCGGTCAACGCGACCGTCCCCGCGGTCCCGGCCTCCGGCGTCGAAGCGGTGCTTGCCTCCTTCGACGCCACCCACACGGTCAAGATCAAGGTCGCCGAACGCGGTCAGGACCTGCACGACGACGTGGCCCGGGTCGCCGAGGTCCGTCGTCTGCTGCCCGGGGCGGCCCTGCGGGTCGATGCCAATGCGGGGTGGACCCACGAAAAAGCCCTGGAAGGCCTCGAAGCACTCGCCGATTTCGACCTGCAATACGCGGAACAGCCAGTCGCCGGCATCGACGGGCTGCGTCGCCTGCGCCTGGAGGTCCTCCGCCGGGGTCTGGGGGTGAGGATCGCCGCCGATGAATCGGTGCGCAAGGAATCGGACCCGCTGGCGGTGGCCCGGGCGGACGCCGCCGACCTGATCATCGTCAAGGCCCAGCCCTTGGGCGGGGTCCGTGCCGCCCTGCGGATCGTGGCGGAAGCCGGGCTTCCCGCCGTCGTCTCCTCGGCTTTGGATTCCTCCATCGGGATCCGCACCGGGGTGGCCCTGGCAGCAGCATTGCCCGAGCTGCCCCATGCCTGCGGACTCGGGACGGTGTCGCTGTTTGCCGATGATGTCTGCGCCGACCGGTATGAAGCCCACGACGGTTCACTCCAGGTCCGCGACGTGGTGGCCGATCCGGATTTGCTGCGCCGGCATGCCGCGGCCCCGGAACGGCAACGCTGGTGGATGGAACGCCTGCGGCGCTGTGCCGGGCTCTTGGGGCCCCGCCAGCCATAGGATGGGGACATGACGTTGTCGGAAAGCCTCCTGACCTCCATGGAAGCGGCACGGTTCGCCGTAGGGACCCTGACCGAGGACGGGGTCCGTGAAGTCGTCCTCTGTCCCGGCTCCCGCAGTGCCCCGCTGGCCTATGCGCTGGCAGAGGCCGAAACCCGGGGGGAGGTCCGCGTCCATATCCGCATCGACGAACGCGACGCCGGCTTCACCGCCCTGGGGCTGTCGCTGGCCACGAGCCGCCCGGTGGCCATCGTCACCACCTCCGGCACCGCAGTGGGGGAGTTGCTCCCTGCCGTGATGGAAGCCAACCACGCCGCCGTGCCGTTGGTGGTCGTTTCCGCTGACCGTCCGGAGGAGCTGCGTGGGACCGGGGCCAACCAGACCACCGACCAGGCAGGCCTATTCGGGGTACATGTGCGCTACTGCGTGGACATCCCCGCAGGTCAGGATCCGGTGCCGGAGGTCAGACGTGCGCTGCTGGCCGGAGAGGGCCTAGCCCTCGCCGGTTCCAAAAACGGTGTGCACGCAGTGGACGTCAGTACCCCCACGCCGGCTGCGAGGTTGCTGCGCCCCGCCGTCCAACTCTCGGCCCGTGGCCCGATCCACATCAACCTCGCCTTCCGGGACCCGCTGATTCCGGACATGGAAGAGAACCGTGAAGGCCGGATGGATGCCCCCGGGCACGGTGCAGTACCGGAGCAGGACATCGCGGGTGCCGAGACCCTGCCGTCCGGCGAAGTGCTGGAACAGTTGCGGGAGGTGGAGCTGGAGAGTCGACGCACGGTGGTCATCGCCGGACACGAAGCCACGGCGGTCGCCGAACGCTTCGCCCGAATGCTGTGCCTGCCGCTCTTGGCCGAGCCGAGTTCCAACGCCCGATTCGGCCCCAACGCGATCGGCCCTTATCGGGTACTGATCCCTGAGTTCGAGGCCCGGATCGAACGGGTCGTGGTCTTCGGCAGGCCGACGTTGAACCGCCAGGTGGGACGGCTGCTGGCCCATCGCGAGCTGCCGCCGGCGCTCTACGTGCCCGAACCGGTGGCCTGGTTCGACGCCGGGCACCGCGGAGACCGGGTCATCACCGAATTGACCGAACTGGCGGGCTTCGCCGGTCGGGGACCAGCGCCCTGGCTCGACGAATGGACAGCTGCTGCACAACGGGCCACCGGCATCATCGAGGAGGCGACGTCCGCGACGGCGCTGACCGGATTGGATCTGGCGAACATGGTCTGGAGCGCCGACGCCGGTCCGCTGGTCCTGGGCTCCTCCAACGCGATCCGCGATGTCGACCTCGCCGGCACTCCCGGGACTGCGGGGCGGGCGGTCTACGCCAACCGCGGGCTCGCGGGAATCGACGGGACCCTGGCCACCGCCACGGGCATCGCCCTGGGAACACCGGAAGGCACCGGGGAGCGCACCACGGTCCTGTTGGGGGATGTGACGTTCCTGCACGACGTCGGAGGGTTGTTCGTCGGCGCCGGGGAGACGGTGCCGGTCATGGACCTGGTGGTCCTCAATGATGGCGGTGGTGCGATCTTCTCCACGCTCGAACATGGTGCCCTGGCCGAGCAGCCCGCCTATGCGCGGACCGTGGAACGCTATTTCGGTACACCACACAGCGTCGACCTGCGCTCCCTGGCCGGTGCCTATGGGCTGGACTACGTCCGCGTCGAGGACCGCCGGGCTCTGGAAGCCGTCCTGGCTGCCGGACCGACGACTGGTTCGGAAACGCGCCGCCGCATCGTCGACGTGCGGATGGACCGCGCCGGGGTGCGCGGACTGCACCAGGGCATCATGGCCGGCGTGGCCGGCAACTGAGGCCGGCAGGTCCGCAGAGTCCTCTCGGGAACCAGGAAGCGTGGCCCCCGCCGAAGTAGGGGCCACGCCGTCGTACCGTTTATGGGGTCAGAGGACCTTGGAGAGGAACCCCTGGGTGCGTTCGTGCTGGGGGTTTCCCAACACATCGTCCGGTTTGCCCTGTTCGACCACGACTCCGCCGTCCATGAACACCACGCGGTCGCCGACTTCACGGGCGAATCCCATCTCGTGGGTCACCACCATCATGGTCATGCCCTCGTCGACCAGTCGTCGCATGACCTCCAGCACGTCGCCCACCAACTCGGGGTCCAGCGCCGAGGTCGGCTCGTCGAAGAGCATCATATCGGGGTCCATCGACAGGGCACGGGCGATCGCCACGCGCTGCTGTTGGCCACCCGAGAGCTGGATGGGGAAGGCGTCGGTGCGATCGGCCAGACCGACCTTCTCCAGGTTCACGAGCGCGATCCGACGAGCTTCGGCCTTGCCGCGCTTCTTGGCCCGGCGCTGGGCCAGGACCAGGTTGTCCAACACGTTCAGGTGGGGGAAGAGGTTGAACTGCTGGAAGACCATCCCGATCCGGGTACGGATCTTGTTCAGGTCCGTCTCCGGGTCGGTGATGTCGATCCCCTCGACCAGGATGGTTCCCGAGGTGGGTTCCTCGAGCCGGTTCACGCAGCGCAGCAGCGTCGATTTGCCCGAGCCGGAGGGCCCGATCACGCAAACCACCTCGCCCTGGTCGACGTGGAAGTCGATGCCGGTGAGGACCTCGTTGTCGCCGAAGCTCTTATGCAGGCCGCGGACCTCGATGGCCGGATGGGCCGGCGCGGATTCCTGTGCGTTCATGGGCCTTACCGTCCTCTGTTTTGGTGGCGTTCGAGCTTGGCCACGAGCTGGGTCAGTGGCAGCGTGATGACCAGGTACATCAGTCCCGCCATGATCAGCGGGGTGGAGTTGCCGTACTCCGACAGCGCATCGCGGGCAAAGGTCGTCAGCTCCCGGTCGGCCAGTGCCATGCCGGCGATGAACAGCAGTGAGGTGTCCTTGATGATGATGACCAGTTCGTTGGTCAGCGGCGGGGTGATGATGCGGAAGGCCTGCGGCAGCACCACGGAGACCATGGTCCAGCCCGGCGCCATGCCCAGAGAACTGGCCGCCTCACGCTGCCCCGAAGGGACGGCCTGGATGCCAGCACGGATGGTCTCGGCAATGTAGGCGCCGGAGACCAGGATCAAGCCGATCAAACCCGCGCTGGCGCTGCCCCCTGGTGGGTTCCATGCAAAGGCCAAGGGGACGGCGTACGCCATGCCGAAGATGACCAGCAGGGCCGGCAGCCCGCGGAAGAGTTCGATGTAGCCGGTGGCGATCCATCGGTAGGGGCCAACTGGAGCGAGCTTCATCAGGGCGAGCAGCAGGCCCAGGAACAGGCCACCAACGAAGGCAACGGCCGTGTAGACCACGGTGTTCTTCGCCGCCACGATGATGATCTCCGGGAAGAGCTGCTTGGCGATCTCGACGTCGAGGAAGTTGTACTTGATTTCCTTCCAGTCCGCGATGAACAGCAGGGACACCACGACGAGCAGCAGGACGATGTAGAGGCTGCCACGGAAGAGGCGCCTGCGGGTGGAGGGTTTCAACGGTGTTGCCTTCCGACTGGTGTCAGGGGTTCGCCCCGGGGAAGGATCCCCGGGGCGAACCCGCATGGGCTACTACTACTACTTCGTGGAGAAGTACT
>RCNJ01000552.1_pt1 | contig 12655 bp, 11 predicted proteins | sample 2041171 | NCBI WGS metagenome assembly RCNJ01 (sample SAMN09708213, study PRJNA481090) | feces metagenome | biome: feces | host: Pygoscelis adeliae | place: Antarctica: Rookery Lake | collected 2010-03-01 | reverse complement strand
CAAGCTATTTCTTTAGCTTTTTTTATTTCGTTCATAAGTTCTTTAGCTGTCATAGCTGTTCCTGCAATGACTCCCATTCCACCTTCTCTTGCTACTGAACCTGCAAGTTTTGCAACTGACACTTTTATAGCCATCCCACCTTGAATTATGGGATATTTTATTTTTAAGTTTCCTATACTTAGCATTATAAGCCTCCTAACTATTTATGTTCTCTTTAAGTATAATTATATCATTTTTTCTAAATTTTTTATACTATAACATATAAAAACAAATAAAAAGTGGACATTTAAGAAAATATCCACTTTTTCATTGTTATTTAGTTTTCTAATTCTATAAGTTCAATGCAAGTAATGCCAAGCATGCAAACGATATACTTGCAATTACAATTCTATACTTATTGTTAACTTTATTCAAATTCATTATTACCACCCCTGATCTTCGACTACCCCTTCAAATTATTTTACCCTATTAATACAATTTTATTCATACGTTTACGACTTTATTCTGTTTTTGTATCTAATAGCTTAACTTTTTCTTTTAACTCTTTTGGAACCTCTATATCTAGTGCTTTTAACGCATCTTTATTTACATAAATATCTCTATCTTCTAAAATTTCAACCGCCATATCTTGTGGTTTACTCTTTCCATCTAAAACATCTGCAGCCATCAGTCCTGTTTCATAACCTAGTTTATAGAAATCTATTCCTTCTGTGGCCAATGCACCTAGTTCTATCTGACCTTTTTCTTCAGGTATAATTGGAATATCCTTCTCAAGTGATTTTTCTATAATAATTGGCATTGCAGGAATTACTGTACTATCTGTTGGAACATAAAGTACATCTATTTTATCGAGTAAAGATTCTACAGTTTGACCTACATCATTAGTAGTTGTTGCCCCTTGTGCTATTACCTCGAGATCATATTCATCTGCAATATTTTCAGCTTCTTTTACCTTTACAGTTGAATTTGCATCACTTGAACTATAAACTATACCAACTGTTTTAGCTTTTGGGAAGAACTTTTTAATAAGTTCAAATTGACCTTCCATAGGAACCATGTCTGACATACCAAATACATTTGTTCCAGACTTCTCTGTACTCTTTACAATTCCTGCATCTACAGGATCTGTTATAGCTGTTACAGCTATAGGTATATCTTTGGTAGCATTATATGCAGCTTGCGCAACTGGAGTCGCTACAGCATGAATTAAGTCCTTCTCATCTGCTGCAAAACTCTCGGCTATGTTTTTACCTATAGTTTGGTCACTTTGTGCATTTTTATAATCTATATTTATATTTTCCCCTTCTTTATATCCACGTGATTCTAATGCATCTCTAAATCCATCTCTACTTAAATCAAGTCCAAAGTACTCTGTTACTTGAACTTCACCAATTTCTATCATTTCTTTTTCTGTATCCTCATCCATATTTGTAGACTCAGTATCTGTATCTTTTGTGTTACTATCAGTATCATCTGAATTACATCCTACTAGTATTGTCATTGCCATTATAGTTATGATTATAAATAAAATATTTTTTTTCATAATATTATCCCCTTATTATACAAATTATATAATTGCTTGTTTTAAACTATATACAAACTCCCCTACATCTTTTATTACCTCTTGTTCTGGTTTTTTTTCTAACATTTTTTTAACTATAGCACTTCCTACTATTACTCCTTCTGCAAAATCCTTATATGATTTTGCCATCTCTGGAGTTGATATTCCAAAACCTATTGCTTTTGGAAGATCTGTATATTTTGAAACTTTAGACATATATTCGCCTATATTTTCATTTATAGTACTTCTTGTTCCCGTTACCCCTTTAACTGCAACACAATAAACAAATCCATTCGCATCTTTTGTTATCTCTTCTATTCTATCTTCTGAAGAAGGAGTTACTAGTGGTATTAAATATACATCATTTCCTTGGCAGGCCTCTAGTATTTCTCCTCTTTCTTCTATGGGAAGGTCCGGTATTAAAATTCCATCTATTCCTATCTCCTTACATTTTGCTGCAAATCTATCTATTCCATATGCAAATACTGAATTAAAATAGACTAAATATACTAAAGGAATCTCTGTCTCTTCTCTTAATTCTTCTACCATAGACATAATTTTAGAAATCTTAACTCCATTTTCAAGTGCACGTCTACTAGCTTCTGCAATCACTGGACCATCTGCTATAGGTCTTGAATTAGGTATTCCAATTTCGACTATATCCACCCCTTTATCTTCCATTTCTATTATAAGTTCTTTAGTGGTAGATAAATCAGGAACCCCTGCACTTATGAATGTTATTAAAGCCGTTTCATCTTTCTCTTCTAAAGTCTTAAACTTCTTATCAATCCTATTCATCTTAACCCCCTTAATCTTCTTCCGTTACATCTACTCCCTTAAGTCTTGCTATTCTCGCTACGTCTTTATCTCCTCGACCCGATAAAGAAATTATTACGATCTTATCTTTTTCAAGTTCTGGTGCCATCTTCATAACATGTGCAATAGCATGTGCACTTTCTATTGCTGGTATTATTCCTTCAAGCTTTGTAAGTTCCATAAAAGCTTCAACCGCTTCATCATCTGTAACAGCTTCATAACTTGCTCTTCTTGTGTCTTTAAGATATGAGTGTTCTGGACCTACTCCTGGATAATCAAGTCCTGCTGAGATTGAATAAACAGGTGATATTTGACCATCTTCATCTTGAAGTACGTAAGTCTTCATACCATGAATTATACCTACACTTCCCTTTGTAATACTTGCAGCATGCTTATCAGTATCTACTCCAAGTCCTGCAGGCTCTACCCCTATTAACTTCACTTCTTCATGATCTATAAATTCACTAAACATTCCAATAGCATTACTCCCACCACCAACACAAGCCACTACATAATCTGGTAATCTGTTTTCTTTTTCTAGTATTTGCGCTTTAGCTTCTTTAGATATTATACTTTGGAAATACTTTACTATGCTTGGATATGGATGTGGACCTACTGCTGAACCTAATATATAAAATGTGTCATCTGCTTCTGCTACCCAATTTTTAAGTGCTGCATCAACTGCATCAGCTAATGTTTTAGAACCTTCCTTTACACACACAACTTTAGCTCCTAATGCTTCCATTTTAAATACATTTAAAGCTTGACGTTTCATATCTTTTTCACCCATAAACACTTCACATTCCATATCAAATAATGAAGCTGCTGTTGCTGTTGCTACTCCATGTTGTCCCGCTCCTGTTTCTGCTATTATTCTTTTCTTTCCCATTCTCTTTGCAAGTAATACTTGGCCTATTGCATTATTTATTTTATGAGCTCCTGTATGATTTAAATCTTCTCTTTTTAAATAAATCTTAGCTTTTCCGTATTTCTTAGAAAAATTCTCTGCGTAATATAGTGGACTCTCTCTACCTACATAATCTTTCATGTAGTAATTAAATTCATCTAAAAAGTCTTGATCCTCTATTGCTTTTTCAAATTCTTTATCTAAATTCCCCAATACATTCATAAGAGTTTCTGCTACGTATTGTCCTCCAAATTGACCAAATCTACCTTTTATATTTTCACTCATTTTTATCTTCCTTTCTCTATAAATATTTTCATTTTTTGATAATCCTTAAATCCTTTAGTTTCAACCCCACTTGATACATCTATAATATCTGGATTTACTATTTGTTTTGCATCTTTTACATTTTCAGAGTCTAGTCCCCCTGCTAAAATAAGTTTTTTATCTAGTTTTAAATCACTTACATGTTCCCAGTTAAAAGTTTCTCCAAGACCTCCGTAAGCTTCTTTTGAATATGTATCTAGCAATACTCCTTCTATATCAAGTACATCTATTTGTTTCAAACTTTTACTGTTTTTAACTCTTATAGCTTTCCAGATCTCTTTTTTAGTTTCATTTTGTTTAATATTTTCTCTGAGTTTATTTATATATATGTTATCTTCATCACCATGAAGCTGAATTACATCTAAATGTACACTATTAGCTATATCCATAATATAATCTATATCTTCATTTACAAATATTCCTACAGTTTTTATATCTTTATCTAAGATCCTTTTTAACTCTATAGCTTCTCTCTTTGTAACTTGTCTTTTACTCTCTGCAAATATAAATCCTATATAATGGGGTTTAAGTTCATTTGCGTATTCAATATCTTCTTTTCTTCTAAGACCACAGACTTTTATCATAAGGTATTGCCCCTCATAAGTGTTTCTCCTACTAACACTGAATTTACTCCTAACCCTTCTAAAAACTCTATATCTTTACGACCTGTTATTCCACTTTCAGATACTATAATTTTTTCACCTGGTAGAAGTCTCATAAGTTTTACAGTTTGCTTTAAATCAACTGTAAAAGTTTCTAGATTCCTATTATTTATCCCTATAATCTTAGCTCCTGTATCTAATACCTCATCTACTTCTGCTTCTTCATGAATCTCTATTAGCACATGAAGTCCAAGAGAACGAGCTAAATCATAATATTTTTTAAGTTTTCCTTTTAATATTCTTGCAATTAAAAGTATTGCATCTGCACCTATTACTTTGGATTGATATATCTGATACTCATCAATTATAAAGTCTTTTCTAAGTACTGGTTTTGTCGTAACTTCTTTTACCATCTCTATATATTTATCATTTCCTAAGAAATAATCTTTTTCTGTTAATACAGATATAGCATTAAAATCACTCTTTTCATAAAACTTAGCAGTACTTACAGGATCAAAGTCTTCTTTTATTATTCCTTTGGAAGGTGATGCTTTCTTCACTTCTGAAATTATCGAAATATCTTTTCCACTTAATGCATCTTTAAAATCTCTTATCTCTCTTTCTTCACTGCTTTTTTCTATCATTTCTTCAAGGCTTACCTCTTTCTTTTCAAGCTCTAACTGTTTTTTCTTTGTTTCTACTATTTCATCTAAGATATGCATAGGTTTTCATCCTTATTATATTCTATAAGCCCATTTAACTTCTTAAATGCCAATCCACTATCTATTAGTTCTTCTGCTAATTTCACTCCAGCTTCTAAGTTCTCCACTTTCTTACCTACATAAAGTGCTGCTGCTGAATTTATAACTACTATATCTCTCTTAGCTCCCTTAATTCCTTTAAATATATCAAGTATGATTTGTGCATTTTCTACTGCATCTCCACCTACTAAATCTTGTGTTTTTGAAAGTTTTATTCCGAGATCTTCTGGATTTATCTTATAATCTGTAACTTTATCTTCTCTTACTTCACTAACTGTAGTTGTAGTTGTAGTAGTTATTTCATCTAATCCATCATCACCATGAACTACTAATGCTCTTTTTCTACCTAGTTTTAATAGTACATTTGCTACCTTAGTAGTAAGTCCTGACTCATATACTCCAAGTACTTGCGCATCTACATCTGCTGGATTTGAAAGTGGTCCTAACATATTGAAAACTGTTCTTATACCAAGCTCACGCCTTATGTCCTCTACATTTTTCATAGCTAAGTGGTAATTTGGTGCGAATAAAAATGTCATTCCATTTTCTTCAAGACACTTTTCTGCTCTTTTTGGTTCTACATTTATATTAAATCCAAGTTCTAATAGAACATCTGCACTTCCACTTTTACTGCTCACTGCTCGATTTCCATGTTTTGCTACAGATATTCCTGCTGCTGATGCTATTATAGAAACTGCTGTAGAGATATTAAATGTTCCTCTACCACTACCGCCTGTTCCACAAGTATCTATTGAATATCCTGAAGTATTTACCTTTCTAGATTTTTCTTTCATAGATCTAGCAAATCCTGTTATCTCTTCTACTGTTTCACCTTTGGTTCTAAGTGATACAAGTAGCGCTGAAACTTGTGAGTCGGTAAGTTTACCATCCATCATAGAGTCCATAAGTTTTTTTGCTTCTAAGCCATTTAAATCTCTTCCCGATAATATTCTGTTAATTGCAGACTTAAACATATTTACTCCCCCCTTTTTAATAGTTCATATATTAAACTACTTCTATAAATGCTCTTGCTTTATTTAGAGTTTCTTCATATTCATTTTCTGCCACTGAATCTTTAACTATACCCGCCCCTGCTTGTATATGACTAATTCCATCTTTAAATACTATTGTTCTTATTCCAATGCATAAGTCCATCTCTCCATTTAATGAAAAGTATCCCACAGCTCCTGAGTATATTTCTCTTTTTACATTTTCAAGTTCCTCTATTATCTCTATAGCTCTCTTTCTAGGTGAGCCTGAAACTGTCCCTGCTGGAAAACAAGATTTAAAGGCATCCATTGAATCAAGTCCCCCCTTTATCTCTCCAGTTACTTTTGCTACTAGATGCATTACATGTGAATAGTTTTCTATCTGTTTATATTTTTTAAGTTCTATTGTTTCTTTTTTACATATCTTCTTTAAATCTTCTTTTCCAAGTTCTACTAACATGTCATGTTCTTCTAATTCCTTTGGATCATTTAATAATTCTCGTTCTAACTTTTCATCTTCTTCTTTAGTTTCACCTCTTTTTCTAGTTCCTGCTATTGGATTTGTAGTAATCTCTCCATCTTTTAAACTTACTAGACTCTCTGGTGATGCACCTACAATTTGGAAGTCTTCGTAGTCTATATAGAACAAATAAGGTGATGGGTTTAAACTTCTAAGTCTTCTATATATATCAAATGGTTCTGAATCTGTCTCTACTGAGAATCTCTGTGAAACTACTACTTGTGATACTTCTCCCTTTTCTATATAATTCTTTGCTCGATTTACTATGTCTTCAAATTCATCTTTAGTAAAATTCGATTTAACTTGATTTTCTTCAGTTTCAACTTCTATATTTTTTATCTGTGTTAGTTTGTTTATTTTTTTATAAGCGTTCTCTATACTCCTAAGTATTTCTTCATATGTTTCATTACTATCCGGACACACATTGTAGATTATCGATATAGTTTTCTTAAGGTGGTCGTAACCTATGACTGTTTTATAATTCAGAAGAAAAGTTTCTGGTACATCTATCTCTTTTGGATTCTTATTTTCTAAATCTTCTATTTGAGCAATTACGTCATATCCTATAAAACCAACAAGTCCTCCTGTAAATGGTAGTTCAGTTTCTAACTCATCATACTCTTTATCTAGATAATTACTTATGAAGTCTAATATCTTTCCATTTATTTTATTTTTTGTTGTTTTAGTAGTCTCCGTTATTTCAAGTTGTTCGCTCTTTATAGTACTTATTGGATCTTCTCCTAAAAAAGAAAATCTTCCTTGTTTTTCTCCCGCTCCTGCACTTTCTAGTAAAAATTTGTATCTTCCGTTTAAGTTGTAAAATATATTTATAGGTGTTGTTTGATCTCCACTATATGTAGCTATTAATGGAAAAGTCTTATTTTTCTCTTTTAACTTATTAAACTGATCCTCAGTTATATTTATCATTTGCACTCACCCTTTACTGTTTTTTTATACAAAAAAAGTCACTCCTTCCCGGAAATGGGACGAAGTGACGCGTGGTGCCACCCATATTGAGTTTACTTAAACTTAGATCTAAATACAAAAAAACACTTAATCCTATTTAGGACGAAGTGTTAACATCGCTATACCACCTAAGTATAAACTCATCTCTACAGATACAGACATTTCTATCGATATCCTGTCTCTTTAACGGTAGACCTCCGGGTTATGCTACTTATATATTCACATACCATCTCACAGACCCATTCAATATAAATTATAGTATCTAGCTTCCACCTACCTAGACTCGCTTAGACTAATCATTTATATCTACTATCTCTGTTTCATAGATTTTAATTACTTAATAACTTATTTAATTATTTTAATTGTTTAACAACTTTATTTGTTCTCATTATATACATAGAAAATTAATATGTCAACACTTTTATCTAAATTTTCTGAATACTTAGATAACAGACTCTAAATTACACTTTAATATCTACAAATTCAAAAACATAAAATTAATATTCCTTCTAAAATGATAGATATAATTATGTCTAATGGCCATAAGCTCCGATAAAAGAAGTAAATTATTTATCATATAGACCTAAATAGAAAAGCTCTACTATTTAATCATAAATAGTAGAGCTTTATTTGAATTTATTCTTTTGTTTGATCTATATATTCACTTTTTATATCTTTAGTCTTTCCAAGTGTATTCAATTCTTCTTCATCTATATCTTTAATTTCTACAAAATCTTCATTTTTAACTAGCTCTGAAAAAGAAGTTGCAAGTCCTGCAAGTCCTTGTAGCTCTGATGGAATTATTATCTTCGTTGCTTTTCCATCTGCAGCTTTTTCAAATGCTTCAAGTCCTCTAATTGAAATAACTTCTTTTGAAGGTCTCGATTTATTTATCATTTCAATACCTTCTGCAGTTGCTTTTTGAACATTTACTATAGCTTCAGCATCACCTTGTGCTTCTAGTATTCTAGTTCTTTTTACTCCTTCTGCTGTTAATATCGCAGATTCTTTCTCAGCTTGTGCTGTCAGTATTGCAGATTCTTTAGTTCCTTCTGCAACAAGTATAGAAGATCTTTTTTGTCCTTCAGCTCTTAATATACTCTCTCTTCTTTCTCTTTCTGCCTTCATTTGTCTTTCCATTGCATCTTGTATTTCTGCTGGTGGAAGTATATTTTTAAGCTCTACTCTGTTTATCTTGATTCCCCAAGGATCTGTAGCTGCATCTAATATGCTTCTCATCTTAGTATTTATTGTGTCACGAGATGTTAAAGTCTCATCTAATTCTAAATCTCCTATTATATTTCTAAGTGTAGTTGCTGTAATATTTTCTATTGCTGATAGAGGATGCTCCACTCCATAAGTGTATAGTTTTGGATCCGTAATTTGATAATAAACTACTGTATCTATCTTCATAGTTACATTATCTTTAGTTATTACAGGTTGTGGTGGAAAATCTACTACCTGCTCTTTTAAACTTGCTTTATTTGCAATTCTTTCTAGAAATGGAATCTTTATATGAAGTCCTACTTGCCATGAGTCTTCATAAGCTCCTAATCTTTCTACTACATACGACTGTGCTTGTGGTACTATTCTTACATTTGTAGCAATTATTACTACCACTAAAAGTGCAATAATCGCTATAATTATTCCTGACATAAAAACTCCCCCTATTTAATTTTATTTTCTTTTTTTACTACCAGCTTAACACCCTCTATTGCAAGTACCTCTACTACAGTATCTTTAGGTATTAGTTCTTCATCTCTAGTTTTTGCAGACCAAATCTGTCCTCTAATCTCTAGTTGTCCTTGTGCTTTTATTGTATCTATATCTTTAGTGACTGTACCCATCTCACCTATAAGTGAATCTGCATTTGTTCTTGTTTTACCGACTTGTAAATACTTCTTAACTAAGGGTTTCGTAAAGTAAAGAAGAATTGCTGTAACTCCGATAAAAGCTATAAGCTGAGCTATAAAAGGCGCATTGAATTCATAAAGAACCCAAGCTACAAGTGCACCAAATACAAACCATATGGTTGTAAGACCCATTGTAATAGCTTCTATCACTCCACTTAACACCGCAATTATAAGCCAAATCATTCCTTGTGTTAGTTCGATATTCAATAAAATCACCTCATTTTATCTTTTTAAGATTAAAGTCTATATAGTCACTAGATACACAGTGAAACTCTATACCTTCTATAGTGCCTTCTATTACAAATTTATGCCCCTCTGCGTGTAAATGACCATATAAACATATATCTACACCATGTTCCTTCATAAGGCTCACAAATTCATTTGTTGAGCCATCTTTGAAATTAAATGGTGGATAGTGAATCATGACTATTTTTTTAGATACATTTTCATCTATAGAACTAAGTGATAAATCTAGTCTATTAAGTTCTCTTTTAAATATTTTCTCATCATGCTCATTAAATTCACCGCTGTCTTTAGATGACCATCCACGAGTTCCTGCTATTGCAGTATCTTTATATATATAATGTTCATTTTGAAGAAAGTCTATAGTATTCAATGATAATGCGTTTAATTTTTTCTTAGATTCCCACCATAAATCATGATTTCCTTTAGATATTATCTTTATTCCTGGAAGCTTATCAATTCTATCTAAATCTTTTTTGGCTTCATCAAGTTTAAGTGCCCATGATATATCTCCGGGAATTAAAACCAAATCATCTTTCTTTACTTTTTCTCTCCAGCTCTTAAATATCTTCTCTTCATGATCTATCCAGTTATCTCCGAAAATATCCATAGGTTTTTCTTTTGAATAATCTAAGTGTAAGTCGGATATCGCATATATCGCCAAAACTTCACCTCCATATCTAATTTCATCCGTTATTTGTTCTACTTATATTATTATACCACATATTTCTTATATTAATTTGTTTTATATGTATATATAGAGGTTTCATCGGCCTGAAAATCTATAAAAAAATAAAGATATGTGCATAATGCACATATCTTTATCTATAATTTCTATGTTGTTTTTTTATTAACTTTCCATTGCGTCACGTTCAGCTTGTTCATCTGCTAGTGACTTGTGTGGTAATACTATGTTTAATACGAATGCAACTATTGTAGCAATTGCAACCTCTGATGTACCGAATATGTTTGCAAACCATTCTGGTAACTGGCTTAATAAAGCTCCATCAGACAATTCGTTTGTATGCTTGATTCCAACTCCAAGTGCTACTGCAAGTCCTACTAGAGTTACATTTCTAACTGAAAGTTCGTCTTCCATGATAAGTTTTATACCTGTCATAGTAATTGAACCGAAAACAGTTATTGTTGCTCCTCCAAGTACTGCTTCTGGAATTGTAGTCATTACTGCTCCTATCTTAGGAATAAGTCCTGCTAATAATATTAATACTGCTGATATTGCAAGTACAAATCTACTTACAACTTTCGTAGTAGCAACTATACCAACGTTCTGGCTATATGTTGCGATTGGAAGTCCACCAAATACACCACCAACAACACTAGCTGCACCACTACCGATAATTCCTCCTGCTAATTCATCATCTTCAAGTTCTCTACCCATACCTCCCATTGTTGTAGCTGAGAAGTCTCCTACTGCCTGAATTGAGTTAACTATAAAGATAATTGACATTGAAATTATTGATTGAGCATGGAACTTAACTCCAAAGTAAAACGGTTTTGGTATTGATATTAATCCTGCACCTTTTACTGGTCCAAAGTCTACCATTCCCATTGCTAATGCTATTGCGTAACCTACTCCTATACCTATTAATATAGATGCAAGTTTGAAGTATCCTTTACCAAATTGGTTACATATAAGAACTACTAACAATGTTATCATAGCTATCATCCAGTTAGCTGATGACCCGTATGATGTTTTTCTTATAATTCCCATTGAATCTTTCATTTCTGATTCTAATTCTGGTGTCATAGTGTCAGCTTCCGCTATGCTTGCTTTAACATCCCCTGGCACATATTTGTTTGTTCCTGCTGCTTCTTTAAGGTCATCTGATACAACCCCAGCTTCTATATCTTCTTCCATTTGTTCTATTACTCCAATATTTCCTTCTGACGCTGCACCACCGGCTACATATCCTATAGCTACTGTGTACAGAGAAAGACCTATGGTTAGAACAACGGTTCCTGCAACGATAGGTGGGAAATACTTTCTAAGTGGTTTAATAAATATTCCAACTAATATTGCTACAAATCCACCTATGATTTGTGCTCCAAATATTCCTGCTATTCCTGACATCTTACCAACTGATATCAGTGTAGGTATGTATGCGAAACTTATACCCATAATCATTGGTAATCCTGCTCCTAATTTCCAAACTGGATATAATTGAATAAGTGTTGCTACTCCTGCAAGAAGTAAACCGTTCTGTACAAGAAGTGTTCTATCTCCATCGCTAAGTCCTACCAAGTTAGCGATAATGATACATGGTGCTATGTTACCGATTACCATTGCTAAAACGTGTTGTATTGATAATGGTAACGCTTTTCCTATAGACGGTTTTCCGTCTATACTAAATACCGACGTATCTTTACTCACAATAATCCCTCCATGAATTGTATTTTTTCTAGATCTTAACCTTATTATACTGGTTATAATTCTAGAAGACAGTATTTCCAATGTTTAACAATGTTTTTCATAAGTTAAATATTGAATTATTTTACTGCCAGTGACTAATATATTTCATTGTAACATAAAGTCACAAGTATGACAAACGTTTTCCAGCTTAATTTTTATAAATTTTTTTCACTCAAAATGCTTACGATATTAGTGATATTTATTTATATCTCGGTATAGCTTTGTTTTATACTTTATTGATTAAATGACCTCAAGAATAATCTTGAGGTTATATAATTATGCTTCTAAAGTACTTTTCCATTCTTTAAGTAATCCTATTTTTCTTGTTTTATCTCTAACTGCTGGATCAGTCTCTATAAGTTTTCTTGCATCTTCAATAGAATCTGCCTTATAAATCATAAGTCCACCTGAGTGGTCTGTGAAAGGACCTTTTGCAACTAATGTTCCTTCTTCTAACTTTTGATTTAAAAATCCAATATCGAATGTCGCATTATGTGCGACTAAACAATCTTCCCCGGCCCATTCATGAAAGTCTTTTAAAACTTGATCTACTTCTGGTGCATCGACTAACTGATCATCAGTAATCCCCGTAATATCAATGATAATTTCTGGTAATTTTCTG
>RCNJ01000879.1_pt1 | contig 12681 bp, 10 predicted proteins | sample 2041171 | NCBI WGS metagenome assembly RCNJ01 (sample SAMN09708213, study PRJNA481090) | feces metagenome | biome: feces | host: Pygoscelis adeliae | place: Antarctica: Rookery Lake | collected 2010-03-01 | reverse complement strand
CGCGGGACCGCAGTCACGCAGGGGACGGGTCTGGCTGTCGTGACCGACACGGGCATGGACACCGAGATGGGCTCCGTCGCGGAGATGCTGGAATCCACGAAAAAGGATCCGACTCCCCTGGAGCGCGAGATCGCCTTCGTGGGGAAGATGCTGGGCATCATCGTCGTTGTGATCGCCGTGGTCGTCATGGCCACGGTCTGGTTCGTCAGCGACGTGCAAACCGCCGCGGACGCCGTCGACATCCTCCTGTTGGGCGTATCCCTGGCCGTGGCGGCCGTCCCGGAGGGTTTGCCGGCAATCCTGTCCGTGGTGTTGTCCCTGGGCGTGCAGAAGATGTCGAAACGCAACGCCATCGTCAAGAACCTCAGCTCGGTGGAGACCTTGGGTTCGGCCTCGGTCATCTGTTCTGACAAGACGGGGACACTGACGCAGAACGAGATGACCGTGCAGGAAATCCGCACCAGTTCCGGCAGCAGCGCGGTGACGGGCGTCGGATACCGGCCAGACGGTGAGGTCCAGACCGACAGTGCGGACCAGCTCACCGAAGGCCGCAGCGTGCTGGTGGGGGGTTCACTCACGTCGAACGCGGACCTTCGCGAGGAGGACGGGGAATGGCGCATCGTTGGCGATCCGACGGAGGCCGCGTTCCTCGTGGCCGAGCGGAAGCTGGGCGCCACCGACAGCCGCATCAGCCGATTCAGCCGCATCGGAGAGGTTCCCTTCACCTCCGAGCGCAAACGCATGTCGACCGTGCAGGTGGACCACGACGGCGATGACCGGCTCGCGCTCATCAGCAAGGGTGCACCGGACGTGCTGCTGCAGCGCTGCACCCACATGCTGCGTGGCGGCAGCGTCGAAGTCATGGATGATGACGCCCGCGCCCGCGTCCTGATCGACGTGGAGGAACTCTCCGCCCAAGCCATGCGCACGATGGGTGTGGCCTTCCGTGAACTCAACGATGCGGACCTCCCTGCCGAGACACGGCTGCGCCAGAGAATCAGTGCAGAGGATGCCGAACCGCTAGAGCGTGAGCTGACCTGGGTGGGCGTTGTCGGCATGATCGATCCTGCCCGTAGTGAGGCCCGCGACGCCGTCACCGAGGCGCATCGGGCCGGTATCCGCGTGATCATGATCACCGGTGACCACCCGTCGACGGCGCTGCGCATCGCGCAGGACCTGGGCATTGCGAAGCAGGATCAACAAGCCATGACCGGAGTGCAGCTGGACGAACTGGACGAGGAGGGCTTTGCTTCCACCGTCCGGGAGGTCGATGTCTACGCCCGCGTTGCTCCCGAGCACAAACTGCGGATCGTGGATGCACTGCAGGCCGATGGGCAGATCGTCGCGATGACAGGCGATGGCGTCAATGACGCCCCCGCGCTGAAGTCTGCGGACATCGGGGTGGCGATGGGCATCACCGGCACGGAGGTCACCAAGGAGGCCGCGTCGATGATCCTGGCGGATGACAACTTCGCCACGATCGTCGCCGCCGTGGAACAGGGACGGGTGATCTTCGACAACATCAAGAAGTTCCTGCGCTACCTTCCTCCAACATGGGCGAGGTCCTGACCGTCTTCCTCGGCGTGGTGTTCGCCGGTGTCATCGGGTTGTCGGAGGCGTCCACTTCCGGCATCGTCGTCCCGTTGCTCGCCGTGCAGATTCTCTGGATCAACCTCATCACCGATTCGACCCCAGCCTTCGCATTGGGCCTTGACCCGGAGATCGACGACGTGATGGCGCGCAGGCCGAGGCGGATGGACGAGCGGGTCATCGATCACGCCATGTGGGGCGTCATCGCCTTCATCGGCGTCGTCATGGCTGCTGCCACACTTCTGACCATGGATCTGTTCCTCGTCGGCGGCCTCATCCCGGGCAGCGACAACCTCGAGGTGGCACGAACCGCTGGGTTCACGACGCTGGTCTTTGCGCAGCTCTTCAACGTGTTCTCGGCCCGCTCCCCCATTTCCAGCGCCTTCCGCGGGTTCACCACCAACAAGTGGCTGCTGGGCTCGGTGGCTCTTGGCGCCGTGCTGCAGGTCGCCGTGGTGCACGTGCCGTTCCTGCAGACTGCATTCGGGACGGCGTCGCTCGACTGGGAGCACTGGGTGATCGCGATGGCCATGGCCTCCTCCGTCCTTTGGGCCGAGGAGCTGCGCAAGCTCGTGGTGCGCAGTCGTCATCCCGAACGAAAGGCCGCGGCCCTCTCAGCCGTCTGAGACGAGATGAGGGTGGCCCCGGGATTCCCGGGGCCACCCTCATCCAAGGAACCGTCAACTATCCCTGCTCTCAGCGTCCTTCGATGGCCTTGCGCAACAGGTCAACAGTCTCGCCGGCCTCGTAGGAGACTGCCTCTCCAGCAACTTGGACGTGCACACGCTTCAGCACTGCAGCAGCTGACTCCCCCACTGCGATGACAGCCACGGCGGGATTCCAGCCGAGCAACTGGCTGAGGGCCAGTGCACTGGAGCCCGATGCGATGACGACGGCGTCGTAGCGGTTGTCGTTCCAGTCCTCCACCAGCTCAGGTGGCGCCTCGGCGATGGCGTTCATCGTGTAGATCGGAATGAGCTGGGCCGCGTACCCCTTGGCCTGCAGCCCCGACACGAACGTGGGGGCCAGCAGCGCGGAACCGGGGACCAGCACCTTGCCGCTGCCCTCGGGCCACATCTTTAGCAGCGCATTGATCCCCCAGCCCTCTGTTGGCTGGAGGCTGACGGTGTAGCCCAGGTCAACCAGCGCGTCGGCGGTACCTGGGCCGATCGCGGCCACCTTCGCCTCGCGTGGCAGGGTCCAGCCGAGCTCGCGGATGCTGTCCACTGCTCGGCGCGACGTGAACGCCACCCAGTCCGCCCCGTCCAGCGTGCTGCTGACGGACAACACGTCGCGTCGCTGCAAAGGAATGGCGTCGACGGTCATCCCGGCGTCCCGCAGACCCTGCGACAGACGGCCTTCCTCCCGCGGAATGAGGATCCGTGCCTTGCTCAGTTCAGTCGTCTTCGGACGTTCCTGATTCTCCGGCTCCGGTTCGGGCTCCGGCGCGCGACCAATCTTCTCGGCGCCCCGAAGTCTCAGGGATGCGGCCGCCCGTTGACCGCACCGGACAGCATGGAACTCGGATGTGGGCATTCCGATCTGGGCGGTCATCACGGCTGAGCCGTCATGGGGAATGATGTCCACCTTCAGTGTGAGGAGGCCACTGCGCCGCGCAAACGCGCCCACGGAAACTGCATCCGATACGTCCAACGCCGATCGGGCAGCCCGCTCGGTGGTGACGCAGATGCGGGTGTCCTGATCATCGAACTGCGCAAGCACCTCCATCAGTTCGGTATCGACTTCGCGGCACTCGAACCCGACTGCACCCAGACCCGGTGCAGACACGGATCCGACGTAGTCAGTGATCAGGTCCTGGCGTCCTATGACGGCAATGTCAGCCGCGCTGGCCACCAGGGCGTCCAGCTCGCCCCTTTCCACCTTGTTGAGGCATTCCGTGAGGCTGGGCGTCAGGTCCTCGAACTGCATCTGGGAGCGGACGCGCCGGATGTTGCCGCGCCGCAAGGGGCCCTGCGTGGCTATCCGTGAGTCGTCGGGGAGGCTGGACAGCATCATGGAGTCCCTGCCGCAGAAGGCGTCGCGGGCATCTCCTCGCTCCGGGATGGCCGCCAGGACGAGTCCCGGTACAGGCGTGGCGGGAATTCTGTTCATGCGGTGGATCGCGACGTCGAAGTCATCGCGCAGCAGACCGAGACGCAGTTGCCCAATGCTCTCCCTGTCGCGAGTGTCCGGCAGCAGCACGATTTCAGTCTCGTGGTTCAAACCACGCAACTGCTCGGCCAACTGTTCGGCTCTCGCCATCGAGACGTCCGATTCCTTGGCGCCGACCCTGATCCTCATGTGTTCCCTTCCTGGCACCCGCGCGCTCGTCGACGTCGGTGTACGCCTCGCAAGGTGCCAGTGCTCACCCTACTCAGGCGGCGACGCGATGGTGACGTGAGGTCCTGAGTTGCGTGCTGGTTCGATGGACATCCGTGGGGTCGCCGCTCCGGGATGGTCCTGAATTGCATCGTCTTCGGGTAAGAAAGTTCTCTGACCCGCCTCCTATCCTTGTCGAAGGAGACTTGAACGACGCCGACCACCCGAACCCGAGGAGAACCGATGGCCGATGCGCTTTTTGACGATGTCGCGGGCCGGGAAGCGCGCGAACTCTCCCCGGGCGCGTTCTGGGTCCCCAATTTCCTGACACTGGACCAGCAGGCCTGGATCGTGAGCGGTCCCGTTCCGATCCGCAGCGCCAAGGTGCGCGGGCACGAAATGAGCGTCAAAACCGTCTGTCTTGGCTGGCACTGGCGGCCGTACCGCTACAGCCGCGACGCAGTGGATGTGAATGGCAACCGCGTGCTCGACTTTCCAGACTGGATGGTCCGTCTTGGCCGTCGAGCGCTCGTCGAGGCCACGGGCGACCCACGGGCTGGGGACGGCTATGCACCGGACACCGCGCTGATCAACTTCTATGACGCTGATGCGCGCATGGGGATGCACCAGGACAAGGATGAGTCATCGTCGGCACCGGTGGTGTCCCTCTCCATCGGGGACACATGCACGTTCCGTTTCGGAAACACACAGACGCGCACGAAGCCTTACCAGGACATCGGCCTGCAGTCCGGAGACCTCTTCGTCTTCGGAGGTCCCGCGCGCCTCGCCTTCCATGGCGTCACAAAGATCCACCCCGGCACCGCACCGGAGCGTTGTGGAATGAAGCAGGGCCGCATCAACATCACGATGCGCGTCACGGGTCTGACGGACTGACGGGTATCTCCGTTCGTCAGGGCATCCGTTCCTTTTGTCTGAGACGCGTGATGACTGCTGCCAGCAGTGACAGGACGCCGAGACTCGGGAGAAGGATGTGGCGCCCAAGCAGAAAGAGTGCGGTGCCACCGAGCAGTCCGAGAAAGAGGTTGACGAAGCCCTGCGTCTGGTCCACCGTGAAGCCCCACACCGTCAGGGCGATGATCCCCAGCACGATGGCTCCCAAGCCGACGCGGTCAATCACGACGAGGACACGATCCGTCAGGATCTTCGGCTCGTCCTCGACGACGTCACCGATGAAATCTGCAGCTTGCGGTGTGATTCGCAACGCTCGCGTAAAGGGTGCAAAAACGCTTCGGGAAGTCTCATTCGCCGACGGCTCTGCAAGTGGTGACGGATCGACTTCGGGATCTCCGATGGGCTCATCGGCACCGTGGGAATGACTCATGCGGCGCTCCTTCGTCCTTGAACGAGACACTACTTGAGTGCCCTGTCAGGATTCATGGCCGTACTCTGCGCCGACGGGCTTCGATACCATCGGTCTGTGGATGCTGCTTCGTACACCGAGAACAATGACCGACCGCGGATGCCGGTCAACGATTTCTCGACGTCACCGTTGACGGGTGTCTCTCACCAACTATTTGACGACGTGACACAGCTACGACTGGAGTTCACGCGCTTCATGCTGCAGTATCAATTCGCCGTCGAGGAGGTGACAACCAAGATTTCCATCCTGCGGGAAGAATTCCGTCTCCTGCATGATTACAACCCCATTGAGCATGTGGGCTCGCGGGTCAAAACGCCCGAATCCATCATTGGCAAGGTCGGACGCAAGGGCTGCGACCCGTCATTTGCTGCCATCCGCGAAAACATTACAGATATAGCCGGGATACGGGTGACCTGCAGTTTCACCTCCGACGTGTACCGCCTTTTCACGATGCTGACGACGCAGTCCGACATCACCGTCCTTCAGGTCAAGGACTACATCGCCACTCCGAAACCCAACGGCTATCGAAGTCTCCATGCGTTGGTCGAGGTGCCTGTCTTCCTGTCGGATTCCGTTGAGCGGGTCACCGTCGAGTTGCAGTTCCGCACCATTGCCATGGACTTCTGGGCAAGCCTCGAACACAAGATCTACTACAAATACAAGAGCGCCCCACCGCCAGGCGTGCTTGACAGTCTCTCCGAGGCTGCGGAAACTGCGCACCGTCTCGACTCGCTCATGGAGGATCTCCACCGCCAGGTGCATGCGGCCGATGCGACGCTCCGGAAGACGGACAGCCGTCTCGTTCCCACCGACGAGGTTCTGGAGCGGCTTCTGAGCATTCGAACCAAAATAATGGAATCCGAGGGCTGAGGCGGGGGGTGTCGCCGATCATCCTGGAGGCATTGGTTCTCAGCCGAAGAAGAGCACCCAGGCAGCCACACCGAACATGACGAACAGCGTCAGCAGAATCGCGATACCGGTCAGGAGGAGCCCGAGCCTGCTGCCGGGAGGATGCTGGATGAGTCCCAACTCGTCACCGACCGCCACGATCAGCCGTCGGCCAGCCGCGGGATCGATCTCGCCTTCGGGCAGGTCGCGCTCGACTTCTGGAGCAGGGGTCGTCCCGGCCTTCAGGGAGAAGGTGCGAGCGTACGTCGCTGATCCCGGGGAACCCATGATCGGCTTCCCTGATACCCATCTCAGCTTCTGGAAGTCATCCAGAATCCTGTAGGCATTTCCCAGCACCCGCACCTTGTGGATGTACAGCTTGTCCACCCCACTGCGGCTGCTGAGGCTCAACCACATTTCGTCCTTGATGTTGGTCTGCACATCGAAACCGTCGTTGGTTTCCGTCACGACGTACGGCGTGCCCACCGCCGCCCGGGCCACACCCGCCATGAACAGCTTCTTCGCGTCGGTCATGCTGCAACGTTAGCGGTTGGGATTCACGACGATCGGCGTCTGTCTCCGCGAGAGCACCGGTTCGAACGGTGAACGTAACGCAGGTTCTTCTCAGCACCTCACCATGCGTAGTCCTCCGGTGCGGTCTTGTGGCCCGGGAAGATCTCGTCGAGCCGGGCAAGGGAGTCGTCGTCGAGATCCACCTCGACGGCGCGAAGTGCGGCATCCAATTGTTCCTGCGTGCGAGGCCCGACGATGGGAGCCGTCACGGCCGGTTGGTGGAGCAGCCAGGCCAGCGCCAGGTCGCCCGGTGCATGCCCCAACTCGGAAGCGAAATCTTCGAAGGCCTGGATCTGAGGGCGACGCTTCTCCAGTTGTTCGCCGACGCGACCCTCTGCCCGCCGGCCTCCTTCGTCAAGCTTTTGCAGCATTCCCCCCAACAGACCACCCTGCAGAGGGGACCACGGCAGAATCCCCAGACCGTAATGCTCAGCCGCCGGAATGACCTCACGTTCGATGTCCCGAACGATCAGGTTGTAAATCGACTGCTCGCTGCTGAGGCCGACGGTGTTGCGCTCGTGAGCTGCAGCCTGGGCCTGGGCAATGTGCCAGCCCGCGAAGTTGCTGCTGCCGGCATAAAGGATCTTTCCCTGGGCGATTGCGACATCCACGGCCTGCCAAATCTCCTCCCATGGGGTTGCGCGGTCCACATGGTGGAATTGGTAGAGGTCAATATGGTCGGTCCGCAGGCGCTTCAGGCTGGCGTCCAGTGCCCGTCTGATGTTGAGGGCGGACAGCTTCCCCGCGTTGGGCCAGTCCTCCATGTCGGCATACAGCTTCGTGGCCAGGACCGTTCGCTCACGACGGCCATCACCCTTGTTGAAAAAGTTGCCGACGATCTCCTCCGTCGCACCTTTGCCCTTGTCCCCGCCATAGGCATTGGCGGTGTCGAAGAAATTGATGCCGTGCGCATGGGCCGAGTCCATGATCGAATGGGAGTCGCCCTCGGAGGTGCGGGGACCGAAGTTCATGGTGCCGAGGCAGAGCCGACTGACGGACAGGCCGGAGCGGCCGAGATGTGTGTATTCCATGGGTTCCACTGTGCTGGCCATCGGGTCACTTGCGGAGGCACTTGCGCGGTCTTCTCCACCAAAGTCTCAGTTCTTCATTGACTCCGACGGGGTAAATGAGCATCCGCCAAGAGTGGGATCCATGGATCCCGGCCACTCCCCCCAAGCGATCGTCAGTCCTGCCGGCGCCGTGTGAAGGGCTGCGATCTCATGACGAACCGCAGCACGTTCACCGCGGTGCGCTGCAGCTCGCCCACCGTGACCCCGTCGGACTCAGCGAGCGACGCCAACAGTGACCGGTCACGGCCCCGACGCATTCTCTTGGTGGTGCTTCCCGGCATGAGGACATCCACTTGGGCGCGCACCCGGTAGGCGCTGTCCCACAACTTGGGGAAATCCGGATCCCTGGAGGGCCGCATCCACCAATCCGTCATGACCATGCCGTCCCATCCCCACTGGTCACGGAGAATGGTGGTGGCCAATTCATGGTTGTAGTGCGACCAGACGCCATTGATCTTGTTGTAGGACGTCATGATCGTGTGTGGGCTGGCCTCCCGAACGCAGATTTCGAATCCTTTGAGGTAGATCTCCCTCAGCGCCCGTTCGGAAATACGGGAATCGCTCCCGCTGCGATTGGTCTCCTGATTGTTTGCGGCGAAGTGCTTCGGGCAGGCAGACACGCCCTGGGACTGCACACCGGCAACGACGGCTGCACCCATCAATCCCGTGATCAGGGGGTCCTCCGAGAAATACTCGAAGTTGCGTCCGCACAGTGGATCGCGATGAATATTCATGCCGGGACTCAACAGGACGTCGGAACCCTTCTTCACCATCTCGCGACCGTGTTCGGCAGCCAAGCCGCGCACGAGATCGACATTCCAACTGGAGGCCAATGCCGTTCCGCAGGGCAGGAGCGCAGCGTAGGCACTGAGCCGGATGCCGGACGGGCCGTCGGTGCACGTCACCGGGGGGACCCCCTGGCTCCGCAGCGCCTCGGACACTCCCCCCAGCACCCCGGCGTTGCCGGGAGCACCCAACGGACTGTTCATGCGGATGTCCCCGCGGCTGAGCGCTTCGAGTTCCCCCGGCGTGAGCTGTGCGACGAACGCCTCCAACGGTGCGACGCCCCTGGCCACGTCGTCGAGAGGCAGCGGCCCAGAAGATGTCTCGGACAGTGCTTCGGGAAGGGACTCGAGGATGCGACGTCGGAGGTCGACGGAGCGTACCGGCACGTCCTCCCAGCCCGGACCGGGATCCTCGTCACTGCTGTGGGAGCGGACCATTCGCTGGAAGCGGCTCTCCGGCGCGACGGCGCACGCCTCCTCCAGCTGGGTCACAATCTCAAGGTGATGAACCTCGTGCGAGCCGACCAACCCCGCGGACCGCACGTCGTTTCCCAGATGGAAGTCGTAGCGGCCCGGTTGCAGCACCCACGCGGAGCGGTGCCCCGTGACGCCCGCGTCGTCGTAAGAGGCCATCTCCGTGACGGGGAACCGCAACTCAACCCGTTGCGTTTCACCGGGCGCGAGCTCGCCCGTCTTTGTGAAGGCTGCAAGTGATCGCTCCGGAGTGCCCAGAACACCTCCCGGTGCACGGACGTACAGCTGCACGACGTCCTTGGCGCTGTGCCGCGCACCCAGATTGGTGACGTCGACGCAGATGCGAACCTCTCCCCCAGAGACGTCGCACGCGACATTGGTGTGTGAGAATGACGTGTAGGACAGGCCATGCCCGAGGGGGAACAGCACGGCGTCGCGGGCGAAGGTCTCGAAGTAGCGATAGCCAACGTAGACGTCTTCGACGTAGTTGCTGTGGTCGCGGTCCCCAAAGTTGCCGGCCGAGGGGTAGTCCTCGTAGCGCCTCGCGATCGTGGACGTCAGCCGACCCGACGGCGCGCTGGCACCCACCAGAACATTGGCCAGCGCTCGGGCACTCTCCATCCCGCCCTGCCAGGCCAGGACAACGGCCGAGAGCCGATCACCATAGGATTGCGCCCACGACATGTCCACGACGTTGCCCGTGTTGAGGACCACGACGCTCCGTTCGAAACGGGCCATGACGGCGTCACACATGCGACGCTCATCGTCGGTCAGGTAGTAACTGCCGGGCTCCAGCACATTCTCCCGATCCTCCCCGGCCGCCCGGCCGAGGACGATGACGGCCACGTCGCAGCGGGCAGCAGCGCCGTCGACGAGGGCGGAATCCAGTGGCATTTCCTCGAAATGGCGCGGCCAACGGCCCCAATAGCCCTCGTCCGGGACGTTCGCACTGCACCACGTGGCGTACGCGGCGGCCAGTTCCTCGTCGAGGGTTACCGACGGGGAGCCGGTGAACGCCTCGGAGAGCGACAAGTGATAGGGGGGCTTCACATCTCCTCCGGATCCGTAGCCCACCGTGAACCAGTCGTTCTGCACGCGTCCGAAGAGCGCAACGCGCGTCTCGGGAGCCAGCGGCAGCGTTCCGTCATTGGTCAGCAGGACGATGCCTTCCGTCGCCGCCTGCAAACACAGATCGACGAGAGCGGGCTCCATCGATGCGTCGGTGTTGACGATGTTCGTGCTCTGTTGGGTGAGCCCGTTGACCACCCGATGAGCGACGCGGCCAAAGACTGCTTTCACGAGCTGTTTCATGGAGTCATCGTCGCACGCCACCAGATGACCGGCCGGTTCGGCAGACTGGCCCCATGGTCACCATCACTGCGGTTCAAGGAGACATCACCACCTCAGAGGTTGACGCCGTCGTCAACGCGGCCAACACTGCGATGCGTGGCGGCGGAGGCGTCGACGGCGCCATCCACCGCGCGGGTGGCCGAGCCGTCCTCAAGGACTGCATCGCACGCTTTCCCGAAGGGCTCGCAACCGGCGATGCCGGATGGACGACGGCGGGCAACATGGCGGCGCGTTGGGTGATCCACACCGTCGGCCCCAACTACTCGGCGGGCCAGCGCGACCGTCGCCTGCTGAAGTCCTGTTACAGACGCTCCCTCGACATCGCCGACGAACTGGGCGCGACGAGCGTCGCCTTTCCCCTCATCAGCGCGGGAATCTACGGATGGCCGAAACACGATGCCATCGCGGCCGCCGTCGACACCATTCGGACCAGCGAAACGCTCGTGGGGGACGTGCTCATCGTGGCTTTCGATGCCGTCACCCACGCCGAGGTCCAGAGCGCACTGGCCCGTTAGCTGTCGTCGCGCCTGACGCCGTCACGGGCGCCGGTGTGCCCCGCGACTTCACAACTCCTGGCAGGGGATCAGCGCGGAACCGACTGGCGAAGCTCGCGTGCCAGTACTGTCGGGCTCGACACAACGCCTCTGCACCATGGAAAGAAGGTGGCGACACTCGTGCTGTTCGATTGGGACAGAGTGCTTCTGGAGATCGGGTTGGTCTCTTTTGCGTTCCTGCTGTGCAGCCTCATCGGTTTCGAGCGCCAGTTCCAGCACAAGTCTGCCGGTGTCCGCACGCATGCGCTCGTGGGGGTCGGCAGCTGTGTCTTCACGCTGATCTCGGTCGACGGGTTCGTCGGCCTCGCCGAGTACACCGTGACACGCGACCCGTCCCGCATCGCCGCCCAGATCGTGACCGGCGTCGGTTTCCTCGGCGCGGGGCTCATCTTCGTGAACAAGGACGTGGTGCGTGGGCTGACCACAGCCGCCTCCATCTGGGTGGCCGCCGCCATCGGCATGGCGTGTGGGGCCGGACTGCTGCCCCTGGCCGCCTTCGCCACCTTCCTGCATTTCGTCGCCATTCTCGTCGTGGCTCCGCTCGGCCGTCTCATGCCCCCGGCGGGCGACCGCAGCACCGTCACGGTGACCTACGAGGATGGCCGCGGCGCGCTCCGAGGTGTGCTCGCGCGAGCCACGACGCTGGGATGCCAGACGACACTGATCAACACCCATCAGGAAACACTGGATGGCATCAAGGTGGTGCGAGCGCATGCGGTTCCGCTTCGGTCCCCCTCTGGACGAAGTCATGGCGCAGGTGTCGGAGCTTCCCGGGGTGGTGGGCGTTGATCTGTCCCCCCGCGCTGCCGACGAACTGTAGAAAGACTTCGAGACACTGCGGGGTGTCCCACAATGCTCTGGAATTCGTATACCTTGGGGCACGCGTCCGAGACGGGCGCCCAGGTCCATTCGCATAGTCGCGGTACATGAAAAGGAGGACCGGTGGCGGTCACTTCACAGGAGGCGAAAAGTTCTTCTGCCGGTTCAACCAAGAAACCGGAGTCCTCACCCTCTGAACAGCGACAGCCCCCACGTCGGGGAACCATCAGCTCTTGGCTCTATCTCGTGCCGGCGCTCATCGTCTTTGCAATCTTCATGTTCTATCCGCTTGGCCGCTCCTTCGTCCTGTCATTCCAGGGCAACGACATCATGGGGCGCCCCGCCGGCTTCATCGGTTTCGACCACTACCTGCGCCTGATCCAGGATCCGGCATTCCACAAGACCCTCATCAACACGTTCGTATTCGTCCTGCTCACCGTCGTCCCTGTTGTCGCACTCTCCATGTTCTTGGCGCTGATGCTCCATCAGCGTCTGCGCGGCATCCAGTTCTTCCGTACCGCTTTCGCCTCACCATTCGCCTTCTCGGCTGCGACGGCTTCCGTCATCTTTGCCGTCATGTTCAACCAGGCCACCGGGGTTCTGAACGGGATCCTCGGCGTCTTCGGCATTGATCGTGTCGGTTGGCTCACGAACCCCTCCGTCGCCCTGATCTCCATCGCGTTGACCACGATCTGGATGCAGATCGGCTACAACCTGCTGGTGCTGTCCTCGGGGCTCGGTTCGGTTCCCGACGATCTGGTGGAGGCAGCACGTCTCGACGGCGCCGGAGGTTGGCGTCTGCAGCGACACATCCTCATCCCGTTGCTCACCCCACAGTTGTTCTTCCTCATCGTGACTGGAACCATTCACTCGCTCCA
>RCNJ01000551.1_pt1 | contig 12744 bp, 9 predicted proteins | sample 2041171 | NCBI WGS metagenome assembly RCNJ01 (sample SAMN09708213, study PRJNA481090) | feces metagenome | biome: feces | host: Pygoscelis adeliae | place: Antarctica: Rookery Lake | collected 2010-03-01 | reverse complement strand
CCGGGCCAGTGACTCACCATCCTTGATCACACGCACGATATAGCGGGTCCCGCGCCGGATGCCGGCACCATTGACCACGATCAGGTCGCTGGTATGGCCGAAGACCTCCGTAATGTTCGTCCGCAGCCGGCGAGCAGCTGCGCCGGTGTCCAGCTCGGCCTCGATCACGATCCGGCCGCCCGCGATGTGCAGGCCACCGGCAAACCGAAGCATGGCCGCAACCTCGGAAACCCGGCAGCACGGTTTGGTCACCTTGATTGTCGTCAGTTCTGCCTTCACCTGAGCCGTCATCGCCATTCGTGCATGATGCCACGACTTTGGTTCGGCGCGCCTCCCCACCCGGAAACGTTCAAAATCGCCGCCGTTCAAGATCACGCCGGATCGAGAACGATGACACTCAGATGCCCATGATCTCGGTATAGATCGAGGCGAGCCGGAGTGGGTCGTGACGTGGTGACCCATCCCGCATGGCGAGGTCGGCCAGGACCAGTTCCGCCCCGAGCGACGCTGCGAAGCGGGCCAGATGGGGGTCGTGTGCGGCAAACCGCGTGTCGGCAAGAACCACATCGAGACGGAGCCTGGGGGCATGCTCGGCCAGCAGCTCAATGTGCCGAGCAGCGCTGAACCCCTGGGTCTCCCCGGCTGGTTCGAGGTTGAGCGTCAGCATCCGCTTCGCCGGGCTGGCCATGATCGTTTCGGCCAGCTGCGGCACCAGCAGGTGCGGGATCACCGAGGTGAACCAGGATCCGGGCCCGAGGATCAGCCAGTCGGCATCCAGCACGACACCGATCGAATCCGGGCAGGCCGGCGGGTCGGCCGGCACCAACCGGATGGTCCGCACCTCGGCCGTGGTCAGGGCCACCGTCGACTGACCACGAATGACCGAGATCTCATCGGGTTGCATTGGGTTCAGACCAATCACCTCGGCCACAATGTCCAGCGGCACCGAGGACATCGGCAGCACTCTGCCCTTGGCACCGAGCAGCGCGCCAACCATGTCAAGGCCAGCCACCGGGTCCCCCAGCTTCTCCCACAAGCCGGCGATCAGCAGGTTGCCAATGGCATGATCTGCCAGCTGGCCGTCACCGGTGAACCGGTATTGCAGCACGTCAGCCCAGGTCCGGCCGGACTCGTCGTCCCCGCACAAGGCGGCCAACGCCATCCGCAGGTCGCCTGGCGGCAGGCAGTCCAACTCGGCGCGCAACCGGCCAGACGAGCCGCCGTCATCGGCCACCGTGACGATCGCGGTCAGATGATCAGTGATGCGCCGCAGCGCCGTCAGGTTGGTGGAGAGCCCGTGCCCACCGCCAAAAGCAACCACCGACGGCAGCGCACGCAGACGCCTGGTGGTCAGGCTCATTCGCGACCCACGTCTCGATGCAGGACCTTCGTCGGCATCCCCAGGGTGCGCAGCCGACCGGCCAGCTCTTCGGCCATTGCCGTACTCCGGTGCTTTCCGCCGGTACAACCCATGGCAATGGTGACAAACCGCTTTCCCTCATGGATGTATCCGGCGGCCATCACCTTGAGCAATGCCTCGAGCCGGTCCAGGAAATCAATCGCACCCTGCTGTTGCAAGACATAGTCGCTGACCTCCCTGCTCAGGCCGGTGAGCGGGCGAAGCTGGGGAATCCAATGCGGGTTCGGCAGGAAGCGTACGTCAACGACCAGGTCGGCATCGACGGGGATGCCGTTCTTGAAACCGAACGATACACAGGTGACGCGCAGGTCGTTGTCGTCTGGGCCGCCAAACGCATGCACCACCCGGGAGGAGAGCTGGTGGACGTTGATATCTGACGTGTCGATGACCAGGTCGGCGGCGGCCCGGAGGGTGGCCACCATCTTGCGCTCCCGGACAATGCCGTCCAGCAGCCGGCCGTCGCCCTGCAGCGGGTGGGGGCGACGCACCGATGCCTGCCGCCGGACGATGACCTCGTCGGACGCCTCCAGAAAGAGAATTTCCGGCAGGGTCCCTACCGTCTTCAGATCGGCGAACATCGTTGGCAGCTGTTCAAAGAAGGACCGAGTGCGGACATCCAGCACCACTGCGAGCTGACTGATTCCGGTGCGCTGTGCCAGCCCGTACAGCTGCGGCAGCATGCTCGGCGGCAGGTTGTCGATGACATACCAGCCCAGGTCTTCCAGGGCGTTCGCCGCGGTGCTCCGGCCGGCCCCGGACATCCCGCTGACCACGACCAGCCGGACCCGGTCGGTACGCAATCGATCGGCAGCGGCCGGGGCCGGGGCGATGGCAGCCTCCCCTTGCGCTGAGTCGACCTGGGCAGAGAGCCCTGAATCAATGGGCGAGTCGAGGCTTACGGTTTCCGCAGGATCATGGCTCACAACCCCATTATCCTTGCTCGGTCTCGCTTCCTGCCCCCGGTAGGTTAAGGATCTCACCGGTGGCCATGTTGATCGCCTCTCCTTCCGCCTTGTGTACCAGGGCCTCCTTGATGGCAGCAGCGGTCTTCCGGCCGACACCAGGCACCTGAGCGATGTCGTCGATCGAGGCCGCCCGTAACTTCTTCAACGAACCGAAATGCGCCATCAGCGTCTTCCGCCGTACCTCCCCCAATCCCGGCACCTGATCGAGCAGCGACTCCACCATCGACTTGCTGCGCCGGCCGCGGTGATGGGCGATCGCGAAGCGGTGCGCTTCATCCCGCAGCCGTTGCAGCAGATACAGGCCCTCGCTGGTACGAGGGAGGATGACCGGATTCTCCTCATCCGGCAGCCAGACCTCCTCAAGCCTCTTAGCCAGGCCGCAGAGCGCAATGTCCTCGACACCGATCTCGTGCATGGCCTGGGCGGCCGCAGAGACCTGCGGTGGGCCGCCATCCACCACGACCAGGGCCGGCGCATAGGCAAACTTCTTCGGCACCCCGGTGGTCGGGTCGATCAACAGCGGTCCTTGTTCGTTGTCGGCCCAACCGGCGGCTGTCAACGTGCCCGGCGCCGACGATCCATCCGCTGAGGTCATCGCCGCCCGGTCTTCCAGCAGCCGCCGGAACCGCCGGGTGATCACTTCGTGCATGGCGGCCACGTCGTTCTGCCCGTCGACGCCGCGGATTACGAAGCGCCGATACTCGCTCTTGCGCGGCAGCCCGTCCTCAAAGACGACCATCGAGGCGACCACCTCGGTCCCCTGCAGGTTGGAGATGTCATAGCACTCGATCCGCAGCGGGACGGTCGGCAAGTCCAGAGCAACCTGAATCTCTTCCAGCGCACGGTTTCTGGTGGACAGGTCGCTGGCCCTGCTGGTCTTGTGCCGGATCAGCGTCTGACCGGCGTTGCGGGACACGGTTTCCATCAGAGTGCGCTTGTCGCCGCGCTGTGGCACTCGGAGCGAAACGGCTGAGCCGCGACGCTCAGACAGCATCCTGGTCAGCGACTCCGCACTCGGCGGCATCGCCGGCACCAGGACCTCGTGCGGGATCAGCTGCTGGTCGGCGGTTGCCTCCTCCTCGTCGGCATACAGTTGAAGCAGGAACGTCTCGATCAGCTCACCGGTCTCGGCGTCATCGACCCGATCGGCCACCCAGCCGCGTTCACCACGCACCCGGCCGCCGCGGACGTGGAAGATCTGGATGGCGACCTCCAGCGGGTCCTCGGCGAGCGCGATCACATCCGCGTCGGTGCCGTCCGGCAGCACGATGGCGTTCTTCTCCATCGCCTGCCGCAGTGCGCTGATGTGATCGCGGATCGTGCCGGCCCGTTCGAACTCCAGGGAATCACTGGCCGCCCGCATTTCAGCATCGAGCCGCTTCAGCATCGGGGCGGCCTGCCCGCTCATGAACTTGCAGAAGTCGTCCACAATGGCGCGATGCTCCTCGGCGGTGACCCGGCCGACGCAGGGAGCTGAGCACTTGTCGATATAACCGAGCAGGCAGGGCCGGCCGATCTGCTGGGCGTGGCGGAAGACGCCCTTGGTGCAGGATCGCATCGGGAACACTCGGAGCAGTAGGTCGACCGTCTCCCGGATGGCCCAGGCATGACTGTACGGGCCGAAGTACCGATTGCCCTTGCGCTTCGGCCCACGGCCGACCATCACCCGCGGAAACTCCTCGGCGAGGGTGACCGCAAGCCACGGATAGGACTTGTCATCGCGATACTTGACGTTGAACCGGGGGTCGAACTCCTTGATCCAGGAATATTCGAGCTGCAGCGCCTCCACCTCGGTCTGCACCACCGTCCAGTCCACCTTCGCTGCTGTCTGCACCATGGTCTGTGTGCGGGTGTGCAGGGAGGCGACGTCGGCAAAGTAGGAGTTCAGCCGGGACCGCAGGCTCTTTGCCTTGCCGACGTAAATCACCTGTCCATGCTGGTCACTGAACCGGTAAACCCCGGGCTGGAGTGGGATCGAGCCTGGAGCGGGACGATAGGAGGACGGATCTGCCACGGACTCAAGAGTAGGTCGCCGCGCTGACTGGTCGGTGCGTCGGTCAAGCCGACAAAACTGGCACCAGTTCGACGACCCCAGGAGTGGCCACGCTCGGGAAGCAGTGCCAGCCAAATCTGGTGGCAGTTTTGTCGGCTTTCCCCGTTGCCTAAGACTCGAAAGGCACTCAACCATCGGCTCCCTCGTTCAACCGGTATCGTCCGCCCTTGCAACCTATCTGGAGAGACCAATGACACAGCACGATCTGAGCGATTCCGAGCGGTTCGGCGCCACGTCGACGAATCCGGACCCGTCCGGCGATAGCCACGGGTGCGGTAGCTGTGTGGCGAGCGTCCGGACGAGTCGTCGTATGGTGCTCCGGGCCGCGGGGTTGACGGCGCTGGCTGGCGGCGGCCTGGCGGTGGTCAGCGCCTGCTCCGGCTAGTCGAGCGGGTCTGCCACCGGAAGTTCTCACGTACCGGGGCAGCAGGTGACCGTGTCCGCATCGAAGGTGCCAGAAGGTGGCGGAATCATCACCAACGGCTACGTCGTTACCCAGCCTGCTGCCGGGAAGTACAAGGCTTTTGTCGGCATCTGCACTCACCAGGGCTGCCCGGTCGGCGAAATCCAGAACGCGCAGATCATCTGCCCCTGCCACGGGAGCCACTTCTCCATTACCGACGGCGCCGCTGTCGTCGGCCCGGCGACGAAGCCGCTGCCGCCAGCACATCTCAAGAGACAGGGCAACAACTTCATCGTCTCTGGTTAGCCAAGCACACCGAGAAACCGATCCCGCTCCTGCCAGCAGACCGCGCGAGGCCGGTTGAATCCACAGGCGTCACTTTTCCCGAGCCGCCACGGCCGTACCGATCCGCAGGCCCTGTTCGAACGCCGCGACCGCATTCATCCCGATGGTGTGCAGCGCACCGCCGATCACGGTATGCGTGATCCCGGCCGCCGCGAGGGCTTCTGCCGGACCCGGGTACGGTTCCTGCCCGGCCGCGATGATCACCGTGTCCGCTTCGATCAACTCTGGGCCGCCGTCCTGCTCAATCCAGACGCCGTCGGGTGCAATCCGCCGGTAATCGATGCCGGTCAACGTTCGCACCCCTGCGGCACGGATGCTCTGCACCGCTGCCCACCGGGTGGTGACGCCCATCCCCGCGCCGATCGCGCCGGATCGTCGCATAATGGTGACCTGCCGAGCCGCGGCCGGCAGGTCACCGGCCGCCAGCCCATGCTGGGCCAGGAACCGCTCTCTTTCCGATCCCGCCGTCTGTGCTACCGGCCGACATCGCTGGCTCCCGGGCGCGACCTCGACCAGCAGGTGCGCAAGATCCACGGCAATCCCGCCGGCGCCAATGATCGCCACCCTGCTGGCAACCGCATCCGGGCAGCTGAACGCCTGCTGGTAGTCGATGACCTGCGGCAGGTCGGCCCCGGGCAGCTCCACCCGCCGGGGGCGGACGCCGGTGGCCACCACCACATGCTCGAATCCCGCCATCTCGGCGGCAGATTCGACCCGGGTGCCGAGCCGGACCTGGACGCCGAGCCGGTCCAACTCGTTCTCGAAGTAGCGGACCGTCTCGGCGAAGTCGGCCTTGCCGGGCACCTGGCCGGCCATCAGGAACTGGCCGCCGATCCGCGGTCCGGCATCGATCAGCGTCACCTGGGCACCGCCCGCGGCCAGCGCGCGGGCTGCCTCCATCCCCGCCGGGCCGGCGCCGAGGACGGCCACCCGGCCGGCTCTGCTGGTGGCCGGTTCGGCCCGGAACGGGAACTCGAGTTCATGGCCGGACCGCGGATTGACCAGGCAGGAGACCGCGGTGGAGCCGAGCGAACGGTCGATACATGCCTCGTTGCAGCCGATGCAGGTGTTGACCAGCCGCTCGGTGCCGGCGAAGGACTTCGCCAGGATCCGCGGGTCAGCCAGGAAGGGCCGGGCCATCGAGACCAGGTCGACCCGGCCGGAGGACAGGATCTGCTCGGCCTGGTCCAGGCTGTTGATCCGGTTGGAGGCTATCACCGGTACGGCCCGGCCGGACCGGTCCAGCGCGTCCTTGATGCGGGCGGCGGTGCCCACCCAGACCCCGTGCGGCACCAGTGACTGGACCGTCGGGATGCGGGATTCGTGCCAGCCGATGCCGATGTCCAGGGCGTCGGCGCCGGCCGCCACATAGCCGAGCGCCAGGGCTTCGACCTCATCGGCTGCCGGAGCGCCCGGCACCAAGTCCGCGCCGGACATCCGGACGATCACCGGCAGCGACCCCGCGGCCGCCCGTACCGTGCCGACCACGGCCAGCGGGAAGGCCCGCCGGCGGACAGCATCTCCACCCCAGGCGTCGTCGCGCAGGTTCGTCACCGGCGAGGCGAACTGGTTCAGCAGATAGCCCTCAGAGGCCATCACCTCGACTGCGTCGAAGCCTAGGGCGGCAGCCCGGTCGGTGGCCGTGGCAAAGTCGACGAGGGTGCCCTCGATCTGTGTCTGGCTCATCGCGTCCGGCTCGCACCTGGAGAACGTGCTGTAGACCGCCGACGGGGCAACCGGGCGCAGGCCGATGCCGGCCTGGAATGCGTACCGGCCGGCATGGAAGAGCTGCAGTGCGATCAGCCCACCAGCCCGGTGCACCGCATCGATGACCTGCCACCAGCGGTCCCAGTGCCCCGGCTCGTTGATCAGCGCATACCCGGGGCCGCCGGCTCCGACCCGGCTGACCGCGGCACCACCGGTCACCATCAGCGCCGCCCCGCCGCGGGCCCGCTCGACATAGAACGCCGCCAGGCTGGCCGGGTCGCCGGTCTCCAGGTTCAGGTGCATCGACCCCATCAGCACCCGGTGCGGTAGCCGCAGGGTGCCGATCTGGATCGGCGTCTGCAGCGACGGGTACCGCGGTGACGAGTCGGGCGGCACGGCGCTCAGTCGCGGATTGGCCGCGGCGGCAGGCTGACCGGGGCAGCCGTCTCGTGATAATACGGCGGGGCGGCCACGGTCAGTCCGCCGTCGACGACGATCATCTGGCCGGTGATGTAGGCGGACTTGTCCGAAAGCAGGAACTCGATCGCGTTGGCCATGTCGTCCACCGTGCCGGGCCGGCCCATGGGGATCTTGTCCAGCACACTCTGGATCGGCGCCATCCCCTCGATGTCGTAAAAATAGTCGAGCGAGTCCGATTCGATCAGCCCCCCGCTGACCCCGTTGACGTTGATCCCGTAGCCGGCGAATTCGACCGCCATGAACCTGATGAAGGACTCGACGGTGGCCTTGTACGATCCCAGGGCGGCGTAGGTGGCGAACGCGCGCATGCTGCCATAGCTGGAGACGGCGACGATTCGGCCGCCGGCATCCATCAGCTTGACGGCCTCCTGGGCACCGAGCACGAAGGGCCGCACATTGGTGGCGTAGGACCGGTCCAGATGGTGGGACTTGAGGTCGAGCACCTTCTTGAAGGCGGAGGCGGCGGCATTGTTGACGAAGAAGTCGAGCCGCCCGTACTCGCCTGCAATGCTGTCGAACAGCCGGACGATGTCCTCAGGGTTCTCCACGTCCGCGCCCACGGCGAGGCCGTCACCGCCGAGCGAGCGGGCCTCGGCCACCACCTTGTCCGCCAGGTCGGCATTCTTTCGGTAGTTGACCACGATGGTGGCGCCGCCGGCTGCGAGCTTGAGCGCCAGGGTTCTGCCGATGCCCCGGGATGCGCCGGTGATCAGGGCGATCTTGTCCTGATAGGTGGGCTTTGGCTTGCCCTGATGGGTACGCTTTGGCTTGCCCGGATGGGTACGCTCCGGCTGCCGGTCGGCTGAGCCGGTCACTGCGCTGCTCCGGTGGTGCCGAGTGCGGCCGGCGGTTGGTCTACACCGGCCCCGTGGTCGGCGGCCCCGTCTCCACCGGCAGCCCCGGCGGCGGTAACGTCCGCGGCGGCCCCGTCCGCGGCGGCGGCGCGGGCAAAGATGTCCCGGGCCACCACCGTCTTCTGGATCTCGTTGGTTCCTTCCTCGAAGCGTTGTGCCCGGGCATCGCGGTACACCCGTTCGATCGGCTGGGACTTCCAGTAGCCGACCCCGCCGTGCACCTGGAGGGCCTTGTCGGTCACCCGGGTGAGCATGTCGACGGCGACCATCTTGGCCATCGAGGAGAGCGCCGGAGCCCGGTCAGAGCCCTGCTCCCACTCCCGCGCTGCCTGCATCACCAGCGCCCGGGCCGCCTCGATGTCCGCCTCGTTCTCGGCAATCATGAACGCGACCGCCTGCCGGGACGAGATCGGCTTGCCGAAGGTGACGCGCTGCCGCGCGTAGTCGACCGCCAACTGCTGGGCTCGCTAGGCCAGCCCAACGCAGCTCATCGCGACTGAGACGCGGCTGGGGGTGAGGAACCCGCCGAGCGCGATCGTCAGCCCGTCGCCCTCCTCACCCAGTCGCTGGGACAGCGGGACCGGGGTGTCGCGGAAGGTGAGCCGGGCATGGTCGGTGCCCCGCACCCCCATCGTGTTCGAGGTGTCCTCGACCGCCACGCCGGGAGCATTCCGGTCCACCAGCAACCCGACCGTCCCGTCCTTGCCGCTGCTGCCGGCCAGTCTGGCGAACAACAGCCAGTAGTCGCAGTGCACCCCGAAGGTGATCAGGTGCTTGCTGCCGGTCAGGTAGTAGGTTTCTGCTTCCCGGCGGACCGAGCAGCTGAGATCCGCACCGGTCCCGTTGCCCGGCTCGGTCAGGGTGAAGGCCACCGTGATGTCACCGGAGATCGACGGTTTGACGAACCTCTCCCGCTGCTCCTCGGTGGCGTGCGGGTTCATCGAGCGCCAGGTGCCGTTGACCACGTGCACGATCATCCGGATGGAGGCATGGGAGCGGGAGAAGATCTCCATCAGCCGCATCCACTGGGTGAAGCTGAGGCCGCGGCCGCCCAGGGCGACCGGCGCGGCGAGCCCGAGGAACCCCAGCCGGCGCAGCTCTGCGCGGAGGCCGGGCGGCACCACGCCGTCGGATTCGATCCGCTCCGACCAATCCTCACCAGGCCCGGCGACCCAGCCGGCAACCTGTCCGACCAGCTCCTCGAAGCTGTCCGCGTCCAATTCGCTGCCGCGACCATCCGCCGTCGGCTGGCCACCGACCGGCGGCTGGCCGGCCGTTGGCGGGATGATGGTCTGAGTCGTTGTCATCGGCGAGCTACTCCTTCGTGCTGAACACCTGGTTGGCTGAGCTGGGGCCGGCTGAGGATCGGGCCAGCGTGGCGGCCCGATCCTTGAGCAGGAACTTCTGAATCTTACCGATGGCGTTCCGCGGGATTGCGTCAATGACCTCAAGTCGCTCCGGCCAGTAGTGCTTCGACACCTCATGTTCGTCCAGGAATTGCTGCAGCTGCCCGAAGGACAGCGCCGTCTGGTCGGCCAGGGTGATGAAGGCGCAGGCACGCTCACCCAGCCGGTCGTCCGGCATTGCCACGATGGCGACGTCATCGATGGCCGGGTGGGTGTAGAGCAGCTGCTCGATCTCGGAGACGGGGATCTTTTCCCCGCCCCGGTTGATGACGTCCCGCACCCGGCCGGTAATCCGGAGATAGCCCTGGTCATCGATGGTGGCCAGGTCTCCGGTTCGATACCAGTGGTCGCTGGCGAAGGCCTCGGCGTCCAGGTCGGGACGAGCCAGGTAGCCGTCGAAGACGGTCGGGCTGGTCAGCTCCAGGTTTCCCTCGACACCCGCGGGAAGCAGCCGCCCCGAATCGTCAACGATCCGTAGCTGGACGCCGGGAAGCGCCCGCCCGTCGGTTCCCCACGCCTTCGCCGCCTGGTCCGACGGGGCGGCGAGGGTGCCGAGCCCGGTCTCGGTTGTTCCGAAGGCGCCGCAGACGGCGGTCCCGAGGATCCGGGTGGCCCGCTCGGCCAGGGCACGTGGTACGGCGGCGCCGGTGGCCACGAAGATGCGCAGGCTGCTGGGGATCGAGGCGCCGGCCTCGACGGCCCGGACCAGGTCGGTGAGGAACGGGGTTGCGGCCTGGACGAAGGTGCCATCCCACCTGTTCAGTACCTCCAGCGAACGCCTCGGGTCCCAGACCGCCTGGACGATCTGTGGAGCGCCGAGCGTGAAGGCCAGCCACATGCCATACAGGAATCCGGTCTGGTGGGCCAGCGGCGACGGAATGTAGATCGTGTCCGACGCATCGAGACTCAGGTGTTCGCCCTCCATCAGCGCGGCCAAAGTGAGATTGCGGTGCGAGTGGATGACGCCCTTGGGTTCCCCAGAGGTACCGGAGGTGAAGAGCAGCTGCGCGGCATCGGCCGGCGCAGGTGCCCGAGCGTCGATGGCGTCGCGATCAACCGTCACCGTAGTCAGCGCCTGATGCCATCCGTGCCATTGCACCCCCGGGTCGGTGCATCGTGGCAGCGCGCGCGGGATGCCCGGCGTACCGTGCAGGACCACCACGTGTTCCAGCGGCAGCGGGCCTGGCTCGGATACGGCGGCGCCCAGCCGCAGGACAGCATCCGGCGACGGCGCCCCGTCGATGGCCTGCGGTTCGACGGCCTGCGGTTCGACGGCCTGCGGGGCGACGGGTGAGCGGTCGGCGAGTTGTTGCTTGTGCAGCAGTTCGGCGATCTCGTCCGAGTGCTGCCGGCCGCGGAAGTTGTCCGCGACAATCAGCACCTTGGCGCCCGATCTCCGCAAGGCGAACCCGACCTCACGTTGACGGAAGATCGGCATGATTGGGCAGATGACCGCGCCGATCCGCATCGTGGCTGCGGCAATGACCACGAACTCGTACCAGTTGGGGAGCTGGACGGCGACCCGGTCACCATGCTCGACGCCTAGGCTGATCAGCAGCGCGGCCCCCCGGTCAGTCTCGGCGTCCAGCTGGCCCCAGCTGAGATGGCCGGTCCGGTCCCAGCGTGCGTCAACGACGGCCAGGGCGTGGGGTTTCCGCTCCGCCCAGTGGCGGATCCATTCCGGCCCGGTCAGCCGCTCGGCCGTAGCCGGGTCGGCGGCCCTGCCGTGGACGGCCCGCCGGCGCCGCGATGGGGACGTTGGCCCGTGCTCAACCTCCATGTCCAGTCCCAGGGTCTGCATGGCCTGCAGGAAGGTCGGGTAGGAGATTCGGTAGGCGTTCGGATAGGTCAGGGTGGAGCGACCCTCGGCCGCCGTTGCGGCAACGGCCAGTGACATCAGGACCCGATGGTCGTTGAACGACGATAGATGCGTGCTGGTCAGCGTGTCCACCCCGCGGATCCGTAGGCTGCTGCCGTCGAAGTCGAGGTTTGCGCCCATGTTGTTCAGCTGCAGCATGGACACCACCCGGTCGGATTCCTTGAGCCGTACGTGTTCGACGTTGCGCAGTACCGTCTCGCCCTCGGCCCGGGTCGCCAGAGTGGACAGGATGGGCAGCATGTCCGGCACGTCCCGGCAGTCGATCTCGCAGCCGCGCAGCCGGATTCGGTCATGCCGTACCCGGACGCCGTCCGCCTGCTGGTCATACTCCATCGGCAACCCCATCGCGGCTACGATGTCCAGGAACCCGGCCTCTGGATGGTCGGATTCGGCCGTGCCGGTCTGGCGCAGGCCACGTAACACCACATCGGCCGGGTGCAGAGCGGCAACCGCCAGCCCGAACGCGGCGGAGCCGATATCGGGGGGCAGCACCAGGTCGGTCGGCACCGCCTGCTGGTTCGGCTCGACCACATACCGGCGCCGGTCCAGAGATACCGAGACATTCAGGCCGAACTGCTTCATCATCCTAACGGTCAAGTCGATGTAGTTGCGCTCGTTCAGGTCACCGTCGATGACGATCGTCGTCTGCCGGGTCGCAAAGGGCGCCAGCAGCAGCAGACCGGAGACCCACTGGGAGAGGGTCCCGGCAATGTGCACCACCCCGCCGGACGGTCGGCGGGCTTGCACCGAGATGGGCGGGCAGTCGGTCGGCGACGACGCATCGACGCCCATCTGCCGTAAGGCATCCAACAGCGGGCCAATCGGACGGTGGGTCAAATATTTTTGCCCGGTGACCAGCACGTTGCTGGTGGCGAGCGAGACGAGTCCGACCATGAAGTACAAGGTGCTGCCAGAACTGCCCGCGGACACCAACTCCTTCTTCGGCCGGTACCCACCACCATGCACAACGAAGACGCCATCCCGGATCTCGATCCGGATGCCGAGTGAGCGAAGCAGGGAAACCGTGTACTGCACGTGGCGTGCATCACTGAGACCGTAGATCCGGCTGGTGCCGGGGGCAAGGGACGCCAGGATGAGGGCCCGGTGGGCGTGGTACTTCGAATTGGGCACCTGAACCGTGCCGCGCACTCGGCTGGTGGTGCCAATCACTGACAGGTGCACGATTGCTGCCTCACTTTCCGTGGTACCTCGGCGGGAGTGGATCTGCATCC
>RCNJ01001217.1_pt1 | contig 12788 bp, 9 predicted proteins | sample 2041171 | NCBI WGS metagenome assembly RCNJ01 (sample SAMN09708213, study PRJNA481090) | feces metagenome | biome: feces | host: Pygoscelis adeliae | place: Antarctica: Rookery Lake | collected 2010-03-01 | reverse complement strand
CCTTGCGTTGTGCGACGTCGTCCGTCGTTGACATTCGTTCTCCTTGTTCCGCCGGTGTCCACACACCGCTCGATACCCCCCACCGTATCTCACATCACCCCAAACGTCCGGAACACTTGCGCTTCACATACCCCCGGGGGTATGTTCTTCAAGTGGTGAAAACAGAAGAGACTTCCAAGCAGAGGAATAAGATGACCAAAATCGTCGTCGTCGGTGGAGTAGCCGGCGGAATGAGCAGCGCGGCACGCGCCCGTCGCCTCGACGAGCACGCCGAAATCATCGTCCTCGAGCGTGGTCCGGAAGTCTCCTTTGCCAATTGTGGCCTCCCGTACTTTGTCGGCGGAGAAATCACCGACCCAGCAGAACTGCTACTGCACACCCCTCAAACTTTGCGTGACACCCTCAACCTTGACGTCCGCACCCAACACAACGTCACCGGCGTCGACGCAGAGAACAAAACAGTCTCGGTGGACACCCCCAATGGTCCCGAGACAATCACCTACGACGCCCTCGTACTCTCCCCCGGTGCAGCCGCTATCACCCCCGACCTCCCCGGAATCGACTCACCGCGCCTGCACACCCTGCGCACTGTGGCAGACGCCCACAACGTGAAGAACCTCGCCACAGCCCCCGGCGTACACAAAGCCGTCGTACTCGGCGCCGGGTTCATCGGACTCGAAGCGGCTGAAGCGCTCCACCTGCAAGGCCTCGACGTCGCCATCGTGGAACTCGCACCACACGTGCTGCCACCACTAGAACCTGAAATTGCGTTCCACGTCACCGCTGAACTCATCCGGCTCGGCTTGGATGTCCACGACGGAGTCAGCGCCAATGCTATTGAGGTCGGCGAGAACTCCGACGTCGTCGTCCTCGCTGATGGCACTCGCCTCGAGGCCGATGTCATTGTGTTGTCAGTCGGAGTGCGGCCCAACACCGCCCCCTTTGAGGCGTCGGGCATTGCTTGCGAACGCGGCGCAATTATTGTGAACGAACACGGACGCACCAACCTGCCTGGCATCTGGGCGGCCGGCGACGCAACTCTCAGCACAGATGCAGTCACCGGAATACGCCGACCCGTTCCACTGGCTGGGCCCGCAAACCGGGCCGGTCGGCTCGTGGCTGATGACATCCTCACGCCTAACCCTCGCCCAATTCCCGCTCCCTTGGGGACAGCAATCGTGCGCGTTGGCGAACTCGCTGCGGCCATCACCGGTGCGAACCGCGCCACCCTTGAAGCACAGGGCATCGCACACCACACCATCGACCTGCACCCACTCGACCACGCCGGCTACTTCCCCGGGGCGGAACAGATGCACCTCATGGTGCACTTCCGCGCTGAAGACGGCCTGTTGCTCGGGGCTCAGGGCGTGGGCCCATCCGGGGTTGATAAACGAATCGACGTCCTGGCAACCGCGCTGCGTGCACACATGACGGTCGAAGACCTCATCGACCTCGACCTGTCGTACTCACCGCCCTACGGTTCAGCCAAGGACCCGGTCAACATGGCTGGGCTCAAAGCCCAGAACGTGCTGCGCGGTACCACCCGGTTGTGGAAGTCCGACGACCTCGTTGAAGCACGCGACACAACTCTGATCCTTGACGTGCGCAGCGCTGAGGAGTTTGCCACGGGGCACCTGCCTGGCTCGCTCAACATTGCGCACACTGACCTACGCAGCCGCATCGACGAAGTCCGCGAAGCAGCCAACGGCCGCCCGGTTCGCGTTCTGTGCCAATCCGGCATGCGGTCCTACCTGGCGCACCGCATATTGGCTCAGCACAACTTCGACTCCGCCACCCTGTCCGGGGGCATGCTCTCACTGCGTGCACACCTAGGCTCAGAAGCTGATGACATGCTGGCCGTCCCAGTTGCCAAACACTGAACTAAACGCTCTCCCCTCACCCAATCAGCGACCGAAGGATCCCCCATGTGTTCACCCGCCACTTGCCGTAAATGCGGAAAAACCACCTGGTCCGGCTGCGGCCAGCACGTCGACCAAGTCATGCGTAACGTACCCAAGGCCCAGCAATGCCAGGGCCACGCTGATGAACCAAAAACAGGTGGCTTCCTCAGCCGGTTGTTCGCCCGTAAATAGTTTTGACGCGGCTAAGCCCCAACCCGTTGAGACGGGTTGGGGCTTAGCCGCGAGCGCTTTGATAGCGCTGTAGTGCTTCTTCCCGCGCCGCACGGTGGCCAACGATTGGCGCCGGATACCCCTTACTGAGACCGCCAGGTGTCTTCCAGGGTTCGTGAACGGATTTTCCGGAAAGGTGCCGCAGTTCTGGAATGAAACGACGGATGTAGGTCCCATCTGGGTCGAATCGTTGCCCCTGGGTGGTGGGATTGAAGATCCGGAAATACGGCGAAGCGTCAGTGCCAGTTCCAGCCACCCACTGCCAACCGTGGTTGTTCGACGCGATGTCCCCGTCACATAGTTCTTGCAGGAAGTGGCGGGCTCCGTGCGGCCACCACACGTGCAGGTGTTTGACCAAGAAGCTTGCAGTCACCATGCGGACGCGGTTATGCATCCAGCCTTCTTCGAGCAATTGCCGCATTCCTGCGTCAACGAAGGGGTACCCCGTGCGGCCAGCACGCCAAGCATCGAATGCGGCAGCGGTATCCGGTTCAGTACGTGGGTGTGCGTAGGTCATGTTGGCCAACGCAGGGCGCAGGTCTGACCAGGCGGAGCTTGGGTTATGCCAGAGCACATCCGCGTAGAACTCGCGCCAGGCCAGTTCGGTGACGAAGCGTCCGGCGTCGGTCTCCCCGCCGGTTTCCCCGCGCTGTGAGAGGTCTGCGAGCAGGGTGCGAGGGTGGACTGTTCCATATTTCAGCTGCACGGACATTCTGCTGGTGGTGTCGTGGTCTGGACGGTCCCGGTCGACGGCGTATCCGGTGAGATCTTCTGCGAGGAACTGCGACCAGCGTGCCCCAGCGGCTTCTTCGCCCACCTGCAGTAATTCTGTGTGCACTGGCAGGTCTGGCATCGCATCTGTTGCCACCCCGCGGTGCCAGCGCAGCCCTGCGGGGACCTGCGCTGGGGCAGGCCAGCCGTGGTCACGCCAGGCGCGGGAGAATGGGGTGAATACTTTGTACGGGTTGCCGGTCCCGTTACGAATGATGCCTGGACCCACCGCGTAAGGGCTCCCAGTTGCGGTGAGTGGAACGTCACTGGGCAGCGCTGCTCGCACCATGTCGTCTCGCTTGCGCCCATAGGGCGTGGTTTCTGCAGAGATGTGCACCCCTACGGCATCAACCTCGGCGACCAACTGTGCAATGACCTCGTCCGCAGGGCCGGTGCGCAGCACAATAGCCCCCTCATAGAGTTGCTGAGCTGAGGTGAGGGCTTGCAGCAGCGCTGCGGTGCGGACGCTAGAAGCAGCTAAGAGGTGCTGGTCAAAGACGAACACCGGCAATACGGTGCCGCCGTCGGCCTGCTCATAGGCAGCGAGCAACGCGGGTAAGTCATGCAGCCGTAAATCTCGGCGGAGCCAGAGCAGCGTAGTGGGCATAGGTTCACCTTAAACGCCCTCCGCAACCTTGCACGGACCAGTCTGAGCACGCCGATCACCTGCGCAGGCGGTAACGTCAGAGTGGTACCTGCCGTCCGTCTACACCGGGAGCGCGATGACACGAGTAGTTGCACGCCTGCAACGGATACTGGCCTCATCCCGGTGAGCCCCGAAGCGCGCTCCACTCCGTCCCGCAGTCCCGCAGAGCTACTGCGGTTCTTGCGTGCTGCGCTCGTGACCCCCGTGGAGCGCAACCACACGGAAACCGACCAACGGTTTCGGCGACGGCGCATCGTGGCGGGCAGCACCCTCGTGGTCGGTTCCGTGGTGCTCGGGCTTGGTTTCACCCAGGAGCAGGGGTCAACTGCGTTCTACATTTTGACCTTGGTCTTGGCACTGGTGTGGAGCATTGGCGCTTTCGCTTCCGGGCCACTGCACCTGGGCTGGACGCACACCCGCGCCGGGCAACGCAAAACCCGGCCCATTCTGCAGCCCTTCCTGCTCGGGTTGCTCGCCGTGGCAATCTTTGTTGCCGGCGCCGTGGTGGTTGCTCAGATTCCGGTGCTGCGCGACGAGGTGAATGAGGTGCTGAACTTTGCCCGATTCGCCTCACTTCCGGTGGTGGCTGCTATCACCATGATCAACGGCGTGGCTGAAGAGTTGTTCTTCCGTGGCGCATTATTTGCCGCAATCGGACGCCGCTACCCGGTGGTCATTTCCACAGTGCTCTACGCCCTAGCCACGGTCACCACCCAGAACTGGATGCTCGTTTTTGCAGCCGCCGTACTCGGCACATTGGTGGGCTTACAACGCAAAGTCACCGGCGGGGTGCTCGGCCCCATGGTCACCCACCTGACTTGGTCGATGTCCATGTTGTTCATTTTGCCGCCACTACTGACAGTGCTCACTCCATTGAACTGAATTTGATTGAATTCATGACCCCATCAATTTAACGACTTTTCCGATCCGTCCTACACCTGGGAGTTACCGTGACTGCACAACGCGCACTGGTTACCGGCGCCACTGGCTACATTGGCGCCCGCCTTGTTCCCGCGCTGCTCGAGGCAGGTTGGACCGTACGGGTCCTCACTCGAGACGCCGCCAAGATCACTCCTCGGCCGTGGGCGGACCAGGTTGAAGTTGCGGAAGGCAGCGCCAGCGAAGACGACGACCTTGCCGAAGCATTGGCTGACGTGGACGTGGCGTACTACCTGATTCACTCCATGGATGGCGAAGGCGACTTCGTCGCCCGCGACCGCGCGATGGCTCGCCACTTCGCTCAGACAGCGCACCGGCAGGGTGTGGGACGGATTGTCTACCTCACCGGGCTGTTCCCCAGTGATGAACCACTGTCGAAGCACTTGGGGTCTCGTAAAGAGGTTGAAGACATCTTCGTTGCGTCCCCCGTGCCGGCCGCCGCACTACGGGCCGCGGTCATTTTGGGTGCTGGGTCAGCGTCATTTGAAATGTTGAGGCACCTCACGGAGCGTCTGCCCGTCATGATTGCGCCCCGCTGGTTGGATACCAATATTGAACCGATCGCAATCCGAGACGTGATCCGGTACTTGGTGGAAGCTGCACAGTTGCCCCCTGAGGTGAACCGGGGCTTTGACATTGGGGCTGGTGAAGTCCTGACTTACCGCGAACTCATCAACAGGTACGCGGCGCAGTCGCAATTGATGAAGCGTCGCGTGCGTACCGTTCCCGTGATGACACCGGGACTGGCCAGCCATTGGGTCGGTCTCATCACCCCCGTGCCAGCGTCCATTGCCAAGCCGCTGGTTGGCTCGCTCATTCACGAAGTGGTCTGCGAAGAACGTGACATTGCAAAGTACATTCCTGACCCCGACGACGGGTTCGTTGGCATCGACGCCGCGGTCATCGAAGCGCAGGAAGGCCCCCAGGCTGCAGCGCTGCGCCACGAAGTAGATGCTGACGCGTTGGGACGCATCAGTGCCGCCGACCCCAAGTGGTCGGGCGCCACAGTGTTCAGCGACGCACACGAGGGCGTTGTGCAGGCAACTCGCGAAACGACATGGGCGGAGGTGGAACGCACCGGAGGCGAGCGGGCAGGCCGGGCACTGGAATTATTGTGGCGCGTGCGTGGGCTGGCAGACCGCCTCGTGGGCGGGCCGGGCCACCCCATCCACAAGGACCAGGGGCCGCTCACTGTGGGCGCGCAGGTGGACTCCTGGCTCGTGACAGATGTGGTGCACTCTCCAGAGCGCGACGAGGTGACTTTGCAGTCCACGATGAAACTCCCAGGGACAGCAGAGCTCATTATTGCTGTCGTTCCTGGGCCGGAGGCCAGCAGTTGCATCCTGAGTTACACCGCACGTTTTGCACCTGCTGGACTACTTGGCATCGCGTACTGGGGCGGCATCTGGCCCGCACATGTTGGGGTGTTCCGTGCCATGCACCGCAGTCTCACTCAAGCCGCTGAAGAAGCGCAGGAGGACTAAGCGGCCCAGGCTGCACAGACCCGAGCAGATCTCGCCGCGCGGCTAGCGTCGTCGCAGCCAGCCCTGTGCGGCACGCTCACCGCTGACCAGCGCACCCTGAATTGAGGCGGTATCCATGTGGTCGCCCGCCATGATCACCGTGTCGTGCACCCGCATGGGACGGCGGGTGCGTAACGGTGCCGGTTGTACGGGAAGCGCATCGGATACTTCGTGCCGGCGGACTAGTTCCCAGTCATCCGTCGGTACCCCGTACAGGTCACTGGCGTGTGCCAAAACTTCGGCCACACTCGGCGCGGCCCCTGCGTGCAGCAGTGTTGATGCTTGCACTAGGTGCTGTCCCGCCGGTGCGTAGGAGCGCGCAGCGTTTGTCAGCACTGCCGTGTTGCGCACAGGTCCACGATGGTTGCCGCGGCCTTCTACGAGGAGGAACTTCTCCGTAGTCGGTGGCTGGGGCATAGTGAACCAGTCCGTCACTACGCCCTTCATAGCTGGGACTTGTACGCCCAGGAGTTCCTGCGCTGCTGGTGCGCCCGTGGCGACGACTACGAGCCGGGCGCGCGCTTGGAGTGCGCACTGTGACACCAGTTTTATCGGGATCAATGGCCGTGACACGCATGCGGGTGCGTACTGGCGTGGCTAACTGGGCAGCGACCTGCTCCGGCAGCGCCTGCATGCCACCTTGTGGCACGCCTGGCACTCCGAGAACGAACATTCGGAGCAGCAGTCGAACAAAGTTGGCCGACGTCGACCCGTCGTCTTCCAGCACCACACCGGCGAGGAAAGCCTGCGCCACATCTCGCAGCGGGCCGGTGAGGCCGGCGTCGTCCATCGCTTGTGCGGTGCTCTGATCGCTGCTGCGGATGAGACGGCGCGGCAAGCCCAGTGCCGGCCCCGCCCACCGCGCGAGCGCAAGGAGTGGCGCGGGCTTGAGGTAACCGCTGCTGAGCAGTTCCGGAATGTACCGCGGTTCACGCAGCGGGTGGGCAAGGATCTCCAACCCGCTGGCGTCGCGCACCTGCGCGCCCGCGCCGAAGGGCTGCAGGTTTAGTGCGGGCAGATCAATGTGCTGCTGCACTGCGGGGTATGCCGGGTTCAACACCTGAAATCCGCGATCCATCAAAAAGCCGTCGACCTCATCGGTGCGGATGCGCCCACCGACGTCGTCCGCGGCTTCCCATACGACGACGTCCACCCCGGATTGTTCCAGGGTGCGGGCACATTGCAGACCGGCGAGGCCGGCTCCAATGACAAGCACTTCACACTGAGTGGTCGGGCTCGACGCGGTCACCGGACTCGAGGTTGCCATTTTCTTACACGCTCCCTGTCGGAGCAATCGGGGTCTGGTTTTGACTCTCCAGACCCGCCATTGCCCAGCGCACAGTTGCCGAGCCCAAGTGCCCAATGGGCTGCGCAACCCAACGAGCTACCGGCGTCGGCAGTGGGAGTCCGAGCATCCGCCGCGCAAATGCGGGGAGCAGCGCTACCCCGCCGGCGGCGATCATGCCGTACCCCGGCTTCGCTTCCCACGGCAGCGGCGGGTTGAACAACAAGAACCTGGCAGCTTCACGCGCGGCGGCGCTCGGCTCCAGTTCTGGCTCGTACTCGCGCAGTCGTTGCCGCAACTGAGCCACGGTCACCGGCGGGTCAATAACGCCAAGTAACCGGGCGGACACCGCCGCCTGCTCAACATAAGTGTCGGCCTCTGCAACGGTCAGCGGCGTAGGCGAATATGCTTGGTACGCGCGCAAGAATGAGTTGATCTCAGCGATGTGCACCCACATCAGCAGGTGCGGGTCACTGGCCCGGTAGGGGCGGCCCAATTCGTCTTTTCCACGCACCCGGCTGTGGATGCCCCGCACCATGGCGATCGTCTCTTCCGCGTGGGAAATGGTGCCGAAGGTCGTCGTCGCCAAGTAGCCACTGGTGCGCTGCAACCGACCCCACGGGTCACCTTTGTATCCGCTGTGACCGGCGACGCCGGCCATAGCTATGGGGTGCAGCATTTGCAGCAGCAGTGCCGTGACCCCGCCGGAAAACATGGCGGCGTCAGCGTGCACCCGCCAAACGGGGTCTGCGGGGGTGAACCACCGCTCCCCCGGGGTGCCCCAAATGACATCAGCCCGCTGCTGTGCGTCGTCGCCCGCCACCTTGGAACGCAGCGCCGCACCAATACGAACCTGCACATCAGTGCTCGCGTGCTGCACACGGCTTCTTAGTTGAGCACCCAGTGTTTGCGACGAGTTCGAGGTCATAACCGTTCCTTCTATGCGGGGCGCGAGAGGCGGAAAATCTATGAAATCTCTGGAGCGGAAAGTCCCTGCACTTCATCGCGCAGGTTTGCCATGCGATCGTCGAGTTCACTAGCGACACGTGCTGCATCTTTGAGCTCGTCGAGGAGTCGCTGCGGAACTTCACGATCGTATTTGTAGTAGATCTTGTGTTCGAGGCTCGCCCAGAAGTCCATGGCGATGGTGCGGATCTGTAGTTCGACGTACACGTTTGCGGTGCGGTCGGACAGAAAAACTGGCACCTGAACAATGAGGTGCAAACTCTGGTAACCGTTGGGTTTCGGCCGGGAAATGTAGTCCTTCACCTCGACCACGGTGACGTCTGGTTGATCGCTGAGCATCTGCGCGATCCAGTAGACATCGGAGGCAAAAGCACACACCACCCGGATGCCGGCAATGTCACGGATCCGGTCACTGATGGTGTCGAGGTCAGCGGGGCACTTGGTGCGGATGACCTTATCGAGCAGCGATTCCATCGACTTCAGGCGAGTGCGCACGTGCTCGATCGGGCTGTGATCTTGGGTATGTTCAAACTCCTCACGCAAAATATTAATTTTGGTGAGCACCTCGTCGATGCCGAATTTGTATTCCAGCCGGAACGCCACCAGAGCGGTCTGCAGTTCCTTTAATCGGCGGGCTTCTTCGGCGTGGTCATCGGGGACCGCTGCGCCGGAACGCATCGCCACCACTCGCCGGAGCAGCGCTTCGTAGCTGAGTCGGTCACTGCGCTCGGGCACATTGGCAGCGCCGTGGTCCTGATACGACGTCGCTGCGGCCGTCAAGCTATCCATGGGTACTAGTCTCACACCCTTTTCTGAAGCCCGTCACGTGGGTTGGTGCCTAAGTTTTGGCTAGTGCGGAGCCGGGCATTGCAGCCCGGCTCCGCACTACGACGTCGTCACTCAGACTGCTGGGCCAGCGAGTTCCGGTTCGTTGCGCTCGGACTGGCCGTGGTGGCGTTCCAGAGCAGAACCCTCAACGTCAACATTGGGCAAAATGCGCTCCAACCAACCCGGGAGCCACCAGGCCTTTTTGCCAACCAAGTGCATCAGCGCGGGCACCAACACCATGCGGACGGCGAAGGCATCCACCAACACACCGATGGCCAGACCGAAACCAATTGGTCGCACCATTGCCAAGTCGGAGAACACAAAGCCACCGAACACCGAAATCATGATGATTGCTGCGGCGGTGACCACTGCCCTACCCGCGCGGACGCCTTCTGTGACGGCCTTACGAGCAGAGGTTCCCTGCACATACGCTTCACGCATACCGGACACCAGGAACAGCTGGTAGTCCATGGCTAGCCCAAAGAGCACCCCGACCAGGATGGTGGGCAGGAAGCTCAGGATTGGACCGGGTGCGTGCACTGCGAACAGTGGCCCGAGCCAGCCCCACTGGTAAATGGCCACCACGGCCCCAAATGCAGCGAACAGGGACAACACAAACCCACCCGTAGCAATGAGGGGAACCAGGATCGACCGGAATACCAGCATCATGATCAGCAGTGAGAGGCCGATGACAACGGTGAGGTACAGCGGCAGTGCATCTGCCAGCTTCTCGGAGATGTCAATGTTTCCACTGGTCATGCCCGCGACGGCCAACGGTTGAGCTGCGGCGTCCGGTTGGAGTTCCCGTAGGTCGTGCACGAGGTCTTCAGTTGCTTCAGTGCTTGGCCCATCAGCAGGGATCACCTGGAACGCTGCAATGGAGCCATCCGTTGCTGTGCCTGCTGGTGCAACGGCGACAACGCTGGACAGCGCCATAATGTCCTGGCCGATTGTCACCGTGGCTGCGGCAACTTCGTCCTCGCTGAGCCCCGTGGGGAGGTCAGCTACTGCAACCAGTGGTCCGTTCACGCCGGGACCAAATTTGTCAGCCACGACTGTGTACGCCTGGTATTGGGTGGAGCTTTCTGGTTCTGAGGAGCCATCGGGCAGACCCAGGCGCATCGAAGCCCCTGGAATTGCCATGACACCGAGCACGGCAACCCCAATGACAAGGCTGATCACCGCACGGGAAGTCGACATGGGTTTGGACGTTTCTGCCAGTTTGGTCACCGGCTCTTGTTCGTTCCGTACCTTTTTTGGCAGCATCCGTCGGCCCAGTAGCCCCAGTAGGGCAGGCGTCAAGGTGACGGCAACCAGAACTGAGGTGAGGACGGCAGCCGCACCAACGGTTCCCATCAAGCCGAGGAATCCGATGCCGGTCACGTTCAACGCAATCAGTGCGATAAATACGGTGGCGCCAGCGAACACCACGGCGTTTCCGGAGGTGCCGTTTGCCAGCCCGATTGATTCTTCAACTTCCATGCCTTCACGCAGCTGACGGCGGTGCCGGTTCAGAATGAACAGTGAGTAGTCAATTCCGACGGCGAGGCCGAGCATGACACCAAGGATCGGAGTAACCGACACCATATCCACGACGCTTGAGAGCGCCAGGGCGCCGGTGATGCTCACACCCACGCCAACTACCGCGGTGAGAAGTGGGAGTCCTGCGGTGACCAAGGTGCCCAGCATAACGAGCAGCACAATGGCTGCGATTGCAAGGCCAGCGATTTCAGAGACTCCGATGAGTCCTTCAATGCTCTGCACAATTTCTGATGAGTAGTCGACCTGCACGCCGTCAATTGGCTGGGACTCGAACTTTTCTTGCACACCGTCTTTTACCTCAGTGGTGACGTCGAGGGTGGCGTCAGTAAAGATCACTGCGGCCACTGCGGCGGAGTCGTCTTCGGAGACGGTTCGGATGCCTTCGGCTAGTTCGAGTTGCGCCGCCCCGAATTGGAGTTCTTGCTCCTGGGCGTCAATCTCTTCTAGTCCAGCATCAAGTTCAGCCTGTTGGGCGTCAAAGTCATCCTGCATCATCTCCAGCGCGCCAGCCTCTTCGGCCTGCGCGATGCCAGCGTCAAGTTGTTCCTGACCCTGGGAGATCTCCTCACGGCCATCGGCGATCTGTTCCAGGCCCTCCGAAATCTGCGCCTGCTGCTCTTGGCGCTGCGCTTCACTCTCAAACGGGTCAATCACCGTCTGAATGCCATCGGCGTCGGCGGCGTTCGCGATTGACGCACTGATGGCGTCGCGTTGCTCAGCGGTGAATTCGCCGTTGGCAGTGTGGAACACGACGCTGCCCACTCCTCCAGCAGCTTCGGGGAGTTTCTCCTTGAGGCGGTCGCTCGTGTCCTGAGTCGCGGTACCTGGGATGTCGATCGCGGTGCTTAAAGTGCCGCCGGCGAAGACGAAGGCCAGCCCGACAACGAGCAGTGCTGCCACCCAGCTGCTGATAATCAGCCAGGCGCGGCGGGCCGAGAATCGGCCAAGTCGATATAGCAGTTCTGCCATGGGTTTTCTCCTCGAGGGTGCGCCCGCAAGCGGGTGCAGTGGTGAATCGGTAGGGTCAGGAAGTTTGGTGGTTCAGGCCACCGGGTCGCGCTGGGTAGCCCAAGCGGACGGTGTTGATGAGTCGTTCAAGCAGTTCGTTCCACACAGCACGCGATTCCGGGGTGTCTGTTGAGCCGGTTCGTGCCATCCAGTGCGTGTTGATGACCATGAGGCCGTCAAAAAGTGAGTGCACGAGTAGGTCAATGTCCAGGGGGTCTAATTGGGAACTGCGCCTAGTGGCGTCTGCTGCCAGGTTCGCTGCGGTGCGGCGCATGATTTCCCGGGCCAATTGGGCGCTGTCTGGGTCAGCCTCAGGGTTTTCGCCCAGTAACTGTGCAAGCGTCGCCATGGGTCCCACGAGTTCTACTTCACTCAGCAAGTGGGCCATTTCTTCAAAAACGTCCGTTGCGCTGCCGTCTCCCACGGGTGTTGCAGATGATCGGGATTGGAAGTCGGCGATCAGTACGTCCATCACCTGGCCGTGGGCGGCAAGCAGGATCTCGTTGACGGAACCGAAGTAGTTGAACACGGTTCGCCGCGAGACCCCGGCGCTTTCTGCGAGTTGGTCCACGCTGAACCCATCCCGGCCATGCAACTGCGCCAAGGCGAGCGCAGAGTCAACGATCGCGCGCCGTCTGGCGGCTTTAGCGTTGTCACCGGCGCTGCGGCGAACCTGGTGGGTTGATGTGGGCACTGGCCTACATTAAACCGCGTTTGCACTGAGTGCAAACGTGTTCGCCGCTGGCGCAGGTAGCGGATTCACCAGCCGGGACGGACCGAACACAGGTTGCAAGTCGGTTACATTATCGCTGGCTAGCAACTATCTCGGCTAGTATTTCTGAATGGAAGACCTTGAGATTCAGCAAAAGAGTAAAGTTCTGATTGTCATCGGAACTCGACCCGAGGCGATTAAAATGGTGCCTCTTATTATTGCTTTTAAAGCAAGCAAAAAAATTGCACCCATTGTCATTTCGACGGGTCAGCACTCGACGATGGTCAACGAGGTCCTCGCGCTCGCCGGCCTCACCCCCGACGTCGATCTGAAAGCCGCTACGCCTAATAACTCGCTTAATACTTTGTTTTCATCGGTGATGACAAAGTTTGAGGCCTACTGCATCGAGACTTTCGGCGACCCAGCTGATTTGCCA
>RCNJ01000550.1_pt1 | contig 12794 bp, 15 predicted proteins | sample 2041171 | NCBI WGS metagenome assembly RCNJ01 (sample SAMN09708213, study PRJNA481090) | feces metagenome | biome: feces | host: Pygoscelis adeliae | place: Antarctica: Rookery Lake | collected 2010-03-01 | reverse complement strand
AATCCAGGAATTGCAAAGGTTTCAGGAAAGGTCTCAGGAGTGGTTCCGGACTTAGGAGCTTCCTCCCTATACTGATAAACTAATGGTATATCATCCTTACCTTCATCAATAAGAGCAACACCACCACCGCCAATACCAGAACCATAAGGTTCAACAACTCCTAACATGTAGGAAACGGCAACAGCAGCGTCAGCAGCATTACCGCCATTTTCAAGAACTTCCATTCCAGCTTCGACAGCTAAAGGGTGTGACGCACTCACGCCATAACCTGTATCAGTTTTAATTGATTCAGTACTTTCTTCGACGCCATAATCAGGTCCATCTGAGGAGAGAAATGTACCTTGCTTTGCATAAATAAAAATAACACCAACAACAACAAATATTGTAAGAATGGAAATCAATCTTTTATTACTCATTCGCGTAACTCCTTAATTTTTTAGTCAATATCTATCAGTAAACGTCCAGATTCTTTTGTATATTCTTCTTTCTTCAAACTACCAGTTAATTGTTTGAAGATTTTATTTCTATAATACGGATTTTTAGTAACATAAGGTTGAGCTTCTTTGATTCTAAGGGGAATGATTTCAACACTTTTTTTGCCTTCTTGATCAATATGATATTGAGCAATCGCGCTGTCTTTTGTACGTGTCCATCCTTGATCAAAAATAAAGTTACCTAAACTATAAAAAATAACCGTATCATTATATAATTCAATATCTGAGAGGACGTGGGGATGATGACCAACGATCACGTCAGCGCCCGCATCTGAAATAGCGTGTGCCATTTCTTCTTGTCTTTTGTTCGGGTTTTTATTGTATTCGACACCCCAGTGGACATTAACAATGACTAAGTCAGCATTCTCTTCAGCCATTTGTAGAGTAGGTACAATGTTTTCGGGCGTAGCTCTAGCGACCCCGGCAGTAAAATCATGTGCAGAAAATCCTGCCACAAGTGCATCAGTGAAACCGACTGTGGCCACCTTAGTACCATTAATATTTGAATACTCAATATTAGTGGCCTCTTCAACATTACTACCTGCGCCAACATGAGGCAAATCTGCCTCATCGAATGTCTCTATCGTTTCTGCTAATGCTACCGGTCCATAATCCATCATATGGTTGTTCGCAAGATTAATAATAGAAAATCCAGCATCTTTAGCTGCTTGAACACTTTCTTTTGGAGCAAATAAATGAATATGCTTAGGTGTTTTTTCATAAATTTCTTCATTTTGTAATAAAACTGGATTTTCAAAATTACCAGAAACATAATCTGATTGATTAAAAATGGGTTTAATTTTTTTGAATAAAAAATCAGGTCCATGTTGATTAATAACATCATTGACGTGTCGTCCGAACATCATATCTCCTACAAAAGAAGCTGTAAATTCATTTTCATTATCATCAACTTTGGCAACACTAGAACCAGCAAAAGCAATATAAGTAAATATAAGAAATCCAGTCACGACCAAACCTAAAACTGCTTGCCTACCTGTTTTCTTTTTTTGTTTTTTTGTAAATAATTGAATTTTTTCTTGAAAGTTTAATTTATTAGACATGATAACTCTCCTTATACTAAATAGTAGAGACTTAGTATGATAAACGTTAATCCACTTAATAATAAGGTGCTTCCGATTGTGATAACTGTACCTTGTTTTTCCATTGTATTAGCGATTAATCCAGGAACGATGACACCAATCCCTCTGAATTCTAATATTTCAAAAGGCATAACGGGGTAAAAGAAATCCAAAATCATTTTTAAGGTGATTCCTACAATTAACATTGCAGCGAATTTTCTTCTACCATATAAAATAGTAAAACGACTAATACCAAAATGAACAATTAAATATGTTAAAAAACTTACAAATAATATAACGACAATAAAAATAGGTTGGTCGAAAATTAAAGCCATATATCCTGGGACAACAAGTCCAGCAGGAATTATGCCAGTTCTTTCGGTGAATAACAAGCTTAAGACAACGCCAAGTACAAGTGCGATATATAAATCAGTTCCAAACATTCCTAATTCTCCTCATCAACTATTAGTTCTATTAAAGGTTCTGCTGCTCCGTGAATGTTACCTAAACCAAAGACGATATTATTGTTAAGTCTTTCTTCTAAAACATGAAGAACGTCTTTTGTTTTTTTATGTTCTAAATTTAGTAATTCGTCAACTTTAATCAGATTATCATTTACCGCATTTAAAACTGGTTCAACAGTTGTACCAATTAGAATCAGTGTAGATATCTCAAGATGTGGTAAAACATTTTCAACAAACTGAATTGTTCTATCAACACGGTCATTTCTACAGTTCATTACGATAATAGAATCCTTACTTGAATAACCTTGTTCTAATATTCTATTCCAAATGTTAATAGTAGATGCCGGGTCGTTTGCAGCGAAAGCATTAATAAAGTAACCTTTACCATGTTTGGATTCTAATGAGTGTATTCTCATTGCTCCTGGGTCAGGTGCTGCTTTAAGCATTCCTTTTACTGAAATTGTATGGCTAATACCTAGCGCCTTTGCAACTGCAAAAGCAAGAGCGGCATTTTCTGGGAAAACCATATAATTAAATTGACTTAAAAACTTTTCAGAAACTGCAGCGTTGTCAGCGACAATTACTTTCGTATTACGTTTTTTGGCTTCAGCTGTAAAGAAATCAACGTAAGGGCTTTCTGATAATATGAGAGTTCCATTATAAGGTATTGTTGCTAAAAATGCATCAGCAACTTGATCTAAAGTTGGTCCCATCATATCTAAATGATCTTCTAACACATTTACTATAACACCAATATTAGCTTTTAATAACTTTTCTTGAAAAATAATTTGATAATCAGGATTCACCGCCATACACTCACTTACTAAAGCATCAGCTCCGAGTTTGGCAGCTTCTTGAACAACTACTTTTTGTTCGCGTATATTAGGCCCTTCAGGACGTCTTAAAATAGGTTCTTCCTCTTTATCCCAATAGATCATTCGAGCTGAAGTACCTGTTGTTTTACCGATTGTTTTATAACCAGCTTCTTTTAATATACCGTTTGTTAATCTAGTAACGGTTGATTTCCCTCGAATTCCATTTATATTAATTCTAATTGGAATGGCATTAATAGATTTTTTATGAATAAACGATTCATATATACCAAAACCTAGAAATAACACTAAAAATATAGGGATTAATATCATTACCCTCATCCTTTATTCATATAATTATAAATAATTACAATAGTTATTAAACTATTATTTACACCAAGTTATTATAGCACTTATATTGAAAAAAATCTTCTTATTAGTCACTTTCTTGTATAATAAGTGTCTGAAATATGTTTGGAAAGTGGATTAATGAAATTAGTTGATAATTTAAAAATAAAGTAGTAATCTAACAATTCGTATATACATAAAAAACTGAATATAATCTAAAAATTCAGAAAAATCAGCATAAATTAAGTAATAGAAAATAGGAGGATTTTGAGTGGATTTAAAGATGTCTAGGTCTAATTATATAATTTTAGGGTTTACGTTATTTGCATTATTTTTTGGAGCAGGAAATTTAATTTTTCCAGCAGAATTAGGGCAATATTCTGGTGGTAATTTGTACATAGCGGCATTTGGCTTTGCAATTACGGGTGTGGGTTTACCATTGTTAGGTATTATGGCAATCGGTTTTTCGAACAGTAATAATTTACAAGCTTTAGCGAGCCGAGTCCATCCAGTTTATGGAGTTTTATTTACGGTGATGCTTTATTTAACAATTGGGCCATTTTTTGCTGCACCTCGTACAGGGGCGGTTGCATATGAAATTGGTTTCGCTCCTTTTATTAGTGAAGCTAATCTAGGGTTAGGTTTATTTATCTTCACAGTTATATTTTTTGGAATTACATTGTGGTTATCCTTGAATCCAGCAAAATTAGTTGATCGTATAGGAAAAATATTAGCTCCCGCATTAGTGTTTTTGCTAGCTATCTTACTTATTACAGCTTTTTTAAATCCAATGAGTGAAATTGGTGAAGCACAAAATGCTTATGTAACAGCACCATTTGCGACAGGTTTTATCGAAGGTTATAATACAATGGATGCACTTGCTTCATTAGTATTTGGAATTATAATTATAAATGCCGTTAGTAGTATGGGGATAAAATCACGTAAAGGTATTTTAAGTGCGACAGGTAAAGCGGGTCTTGTTGCTGTATTTTTATTAGGAATTATTTATTTAGGGATTGCTTATCTTGGTGCAACGAGTACAGGTGAATTAGGTCTCTTTGATACAGGTGGTCCGGTATTAAGTGGAGCAGCATCACATTATTTTGGAACAGTAGGAATGGCTTTATTAGCTATTTTAATAACGTTAGCCTGCTTAACAACTAGTATTGGTTTAATGACGGCGTGTGGTGAATATTTTAATACATTGATGCCTGGAATAAGTTATAAAGTATTTGTAACATTATTTACTTTATTAACATTTGTTATAGCTAATTTTGGTTTAGCACAGATTATTAACTATTCACTTCCAGTATTAATGTTCTTATATCCACTAGCTATGGCGATAATAATTTTAGCATTTGCTTCACCCTTATTTAAACATAAGCAAATTGTTTATGTCTTAACAATTATTGTTACATTTTTAATTAGTATTATTGATGGAATAAAAACATTATGTGAGACATTGGAGATTGATTACTTTAATTGGTTAATACCAATTATGGATGTTTATGATGAATATCTGCCAATGTATGCTGAGGGTCTTGGCTGGTTTGTACCATTTATGATTATATTAATTGTTTCTACAATTATTATCCGTATCTTTGGTAAAGAAAAAGTTTAATTAAAGGTTTAAAAAACTCTCATATGGGATATATAAGAAGTACGATTTATGAGGAGGTTATACAATTGGCTAAAATAGCAACAATCATAACTAATTATTTTGAAGACTCGGAGTATTTAGATCCGGAAGAAGCATTTAAACATGAAGATCATGATGTGAAAACAATAGAATTTGAAGCTGGCAATAATATTACCGGTAAAAATGGTTCTAAAGTAACTATTGATCACGGAATTGATGATGTTTCACCTGATGATTTTGATGTATTATTTATTCCAGGTGGATTCTCACCAGATATATTAAGAGCAGATGATCGATTTGTTAAATTTGCTAAAGCATTTATGGATGAGAAAAAACCAGTGCTTGTCATTTGTCATGGACCACAAGTTTTAATTACAGCTGAAGTATTAAAAGATAGAGATATAACAGGATATAAATCAATCAAAGTTGACTTGAAAAATGCCGGTGCAAACTATCATGATGAAAAAGTAGTTGTTTGTCAGGAACAATTAGTATCAAGTAGAACACCAGACGATTTACCAGCATTTATCGAAAGTTCATTAGAGTTAATTAAATAAGATTTTAAATACACCTTAAATAAATTATTTAAGGTGTATTTTTATATGGACAATAATGTATTGAAAAGGGTATAATGTATATAAATATAATTTTACTAATATTATTTGATAAAATATAAATTGTTTTAGATTTTAATTTAGTTGAAATTGGAGGTGGGTACGTGGGATTAGGAGCAATAGGTGTACCAAGTTTAATACTCATTCTTGTTGTTGCATTACTTATTTTTGGACCTAACAAGTTACCTGAAATGGGTAAAGCTTTTGGCGAAACATTAAAAGGATTTAAAGATGCTACAAATTCTTTGATGTCAGATGATGATGATAAAGATAAAAAAGAAAAAAAGGATACAAAAGAAGAGTAAGTAACCTTACAAGTAAATCTTGTGAGGTTTTTTTATGGCTGTAAAATATATAGGCATGAGTAAGTATGATTTAAGAATTTATTTAATAATGGAGGAAGTCATTTTATGTGGTTGATATTTTCAGTTATAACAGCCTTGGCTTGGGGTGGAGCTAACCTTTTTTATAAAAAAGGAAGTCATGTAGAAGATAAAACAAGTCATCTTAAGATTGTTGTGATGGTTGGTTTTGCAATGGGTATTCATGCAACAATTTATGGATTAGCAAAAGGTGTTGATTTTGAATTGTTTGATATGATCTTATATTTACCAGTATCAGCAATGTACATCTTATCAATGACACTAGGTTACATAGGTTTAAGATACATTGAATTATCTATTGCAGCACCAGTTCAAAATTCATCGGGAGCTATTAGTGCTATTTTATTATTTATATTTTTCCCAAGAGAACTAAGTCTGATTACAATAGTCGGTGTGGTTGTTGTTTCATATGGTGTTATACGTTTAGCTATGCTTGAAAAAGAAGCGGAACTAGTCGCATTACAATCAACAGGTAAGATTGATAAAAAGTACCAAATTGGTGTGTTAGCAATTACATTCCCGATATTGTATGCAATTATTGATGGAATTGGAACTTTTTTAGATGGTGTTTATTTAGATGAATTAAAAATCATTCCAGAAGACACAGCTTTATTAGCTTATGAATTTACATTCTTTATTATAGCTATCATTGCTTATGTTTATGTGAAGTTTATAAAGAAAGAAGCATTCTATATATTTAAAGAACGAGATAAGGGTGCCGCAGCTATTCTTGAAACGGCAGGTCAGTTCTTCTATGTCTTTGCGATGGCAGGTAACGCGATGATTGCTGCTCCAATTATTGCAGCGCATGGAATCTTTTCTGTCTTGTTATCACGTATATTTTTAAAAGAGATTTTAACTAAGAAACAGTATGTGATGATCGCTCTTGTTATGTTAGGAATTATTTTATTAGGTATATCAGACGAAATGTAAAAACAACAGATGACTATTTAATAGTCATCTGTTGTTTTATTTTGTTAATTATTCAGCTGAAAAATCTCTTTTTCCTAGTTCTTGTTCATAAATAAATAATGCATTTTCATCATGCTTAATACGTGTAATATAGTCAATATGTGTATCAAATGCAGCTTCTTCTGCAACTTGCTCGTCAATAAACCAGTTAAGGAAAGAAATTGTTGCATGATCTTTTACTTCATAAGCAATATCAGCAAGGTTGTGTATGCTTTTAGTAACAAGTTTTTCATGTGCTAAAGCTTTTTTAAATACATCAAGGACAGATTCAAACTCATTAGGTGGTGTAGGTAAGCTAGAGTAAACTGCTTTTACTCCACGGTCATTTAAGTAATCATAAATCCTCATGCCATGAGAAAATTCTTCTTTTGCTTGTTCCATAAAGTAAGTAGCAAAACCTTCATAACTTCTATTTTCTAAATAAGCAGCCATTGATAAGTAATTATGTCCTGCTTGTAGTTCTTGATTAAGTTGTTCATTTAAACTTTTAACTAATTTTTCATCTAACATATATATAAAGCCCCTTTCAGTTAATCTAGTTCAATATTACAAGAAAGGTAGTTAATAAGCAATGAAGATTCTCAGCAATGAAAATATAAATGAGAATTTGAGGATATTGTATGTGATTAAGCCTTTTAAGAATTAGATTGATTACTAACATTAAAACTTAATTTCCATTTTCTAGAATTAAATTCTTTTTAAATACAAAGCCGTGAGCTATAATGAAAGTAGAGTTTTTAGATAAGTTAGAGGTGAGATTTATTAAGTTATTAGAAGCTGTTATGAATAGGCGGTCAATTAATACATTTACAGATAAACCAATTGAAACTGACGTTTTACAAGAAGTATTTACATATGCATCATGGGCGCCGACTCATTATATGAAAGAGCCTTGGGAAATTAAATTATATCAAGGACATGGCAAAGTTAAATTAATTGATAAAATAATTAAAAGTTATCAACGATTAGAGATGTTAAGTTCAGATAGCAATCTGAAAACAATTAAATCAATTACATATATGAAAGGATTTTTACTACAAATTCCTCACCATGCAGTTATCTATTTTAAAATAGATAAAGACCCGATTAAATATGAAGAAGATTATGCCTCAGTAAGTGCATTTATTCAAAATGCGCAACTCGTCGCTTGGAGTAAAGGAATAGGTATGCTTTGGACAATCACACCATTTATGCATGATCCAGAATTTGCTCGTGATATAAATATTAATCCTGATGAGTTTAAAATAGCAGCTGTTATGCAAATTGGTTATCCAAGTAAAATACCAAATGCTAAGCCGCGAATATCCATAGATGAAAAAATAGAGTTAATCGAAGAATAAAGGAGAATGTTAAATGTTTTTAGCTTGGAATGAAATTAAACAAAATAAGTTACGATTCATTTTAATTATTGGCGTATTAATGTTAGTTGCATACTTAGTATTCTTTTTATCAGGTTTAGCAAACGGTCTTCAAAGTATGAACCGTGAAGCGGTTGATAAATGGGACGCAGATGCAATTGTTTTAACCTCAGAATCAGATAAAAGTTTGCCACAATCAAATTTTATAAAAAGTGACTTAGATGAATTAAATGTAGACAAGCAAGCAGAGCTTTCTGTTTTATCTGCTATTGCAGGTAAGGGCGATGACAAAACCAATGTTATTGTTTTCGGGATCCAAGATGATTCATTCCTCATGCCAAATATTACTGAAGGTGATATGTATGCAGGAGAAAATCAAGTCATTGCAAATGATAGTCTGAAAGATGATGGCTTTGAACTAGGAGATGAGATTCAATTATCTTCTTCAGATGTTCATTTAGAAATTGTTGGTTTTACAGACAAGGCAAGATTTAATGCTGCGCCAGTTTTATATGGAGATTTAGCAGAAGTAAATAAAATAAAATTTGAAGAAGCAAACACAGATAATCTGAACGCTTTTGTCGTTCAAGATACAAATTATGAAGATATAAAAGTAAACGATCAATTTGATGTCGTTGAAACTGAAGAGTTTATTCAAAAACTTCCAGGTTATACAGAACAAAACTTAACATTAACTTTCATGATTTACTTCTTGTTTGTTATCTCAGCAGTTATTATAGCAATCTTCTTATATGTTTTAACCGTTCAAAAAATTAGCCTGTTTGGAATTATGAAAGCACAAGGGATTTCAAATCTTTACTTAGCACGATCAGTGATTGCGCAAACATTTATTTTAGCAACCATTGGCGTTGTTGTAGGTTTTGTATTAGCAATTATTACAGGTATTGGTATACCTAATGTGGTGCCAGTTAGCTTTGATATTGTGACGATGATTATTTATGGGATAATCTTAATTCTGACAGCAGTTTTAGGAGCTGTATTCTCAGTATTTACTATAGTAAGAATCGATCCATTAGAAGCAATAGGAGGATAAAAATGACTGTTTTACAACTTGAAAATGTAAAGAAAACTTTTGGAAAAGGTCATCAGATGGTAGAAGCATTAAAAACCACTGATTTTGAAGCGGATCGTGGAGAACTAATCGCAATTATAGGACCTTCAGGATCTGGAAAAAGTACGTTATTAACAATTATTGGTGGATTATTAAGCGTAACAGAAGGAAATGTTAGAATTAATAATCAAGAGTTAAGTGAATTAAATGAAAAGGAACGCTCAAAAATACGTTTAAAAGAAATTGGGTTTATGTTACAAGCAACAAATTTAATTCCTTTTTTAACAGTCAATAAACAATTTAAATTACTTGACCAAGTGAAAGAAGAAAATATGGCTCATGAAGATTTAATGAAGTTGTATGAAGATCTAGGGATAAGTGAAATAGGAAATAAATATCCAAAGGATCTATCAGGTGGAGAAAAGCAACGGGTCGCAATTGCGAAAGCACTTTATACAAATCCAACGATTCTTTTGGCAGATGAACCAACAGCGTCATTGGATTCAGAACGTGCATATGAAGTAATGGAATTATTAAAAACAGAAACAAAAAATAAGAATACAACTACAATCGTCGTCACTCATGATGTTCGTTTAATGGATTATTTTGATAAAGTTTATGAAATGACAGATGGAGAACTTGCTTTAAAAGAAGACTAGAAAGTGAATAGAGAGGCTAGGGTTATTATATGATGAAATCTATTCCTATTATTGTAATACTTGTAGGTATTGTTTTTCTAGGTATCACAATTCAAAATTTGATAAAAGTTGCAGCCACTGAAGTTGAGGAAGAAAAAATAGAGTGGAAGAAATATAGTATGGTTTTTTTAATTTTAGCAATTTTATCAATTGGCGTCGGTATAATATTAGTTAAAGTGATCTAGGTAAATTATTAGCATTAAGCGAATGGTTGCCAAAACAACAAAATAAGAAGAGTAGGTGCTCATTAAATGAAGAAATCAGATATTATTAAAAGTACAATAGCTACAATTCTTACAGGTGTTAGTATTTATGGATTAAAAAAACGTGAAGAAAAGATATTTAAAAAAGAATATCAAGACCTACAAGAAAAATATCAATCTGACTTGAAAAAAATAAGTGAAATAGATGAAACAGAATAAAAATTAATAATAAAACGACCTCTAGTTAACTTTTAGAAAGCTAACTAGAGGTCGTTTTTATTTAAGCAGTAACTTCTTCAAGAATGTCTTGTGCAGGTCCAAATAATTCATAACGAATATCTTCGTCACTTAAACCAAGTTCGCTGAGTAAATTAGCTACATGTTTCATAAATGGAACAGGTCCAACAATATAGCAGATCGCATTTTCTTTGACTGCTTGTTCAAGCGTTTCTTTTGTTAAATAACCTTTAAAATCTCCATGATTTAATGAGTTTAAATCGCTATAACCATACATATATTCTGCATTTGGAAGAGTTGAAATTAAGTCATTCACATGATGGTGAAAGGCATGGACAGATTCATTACGTGCGGCATGGACAAAGTTTATTTTTTGATTTGATTGTTTAGCAGCAAGCGTTTCTAACATACTAAGCATTGGCGTAATACCAACGCCACCACTAATTAATGTGACAGGTCGATTATTATCTTCTAAGACAAATGTACCTGAAGGTGCACTCGCTTCAATTGTATCTCCGACATTTACTAAATCATGGAGATAAGTAGAGACTTTACCATATGGTGTACAATCCGTTTCTTTTTTCACTGAAATACGATAAGTGTCTGTTCCTGGTGCAGCTGAAATCGTATAGTGGCGAATTTGCATATACTCTTCATTAGGAATAGTTGCTCGAACTGTCAGGTATTGCCCAGTCGCATAATCCGCTAACACTTTACCATCTTTAGCTTTTAAGTAAAATGATGTAATAATATCGCTTTCTTCAACTTTATCTACGACAATAAAGTCTTTAAAACCATCCCATCCACCAATTTGCTCTTCAGCTTCTTTATACATATCTATTTCAATATCAATAAATACTTGAGCAATTAATCCGTAAGCCTCTTCCCAAGCGTTCATAATATCATCAGTTGCTGCATCACCTAACACTTCCTTTATTGCTAAAAGTAAGTATTTACCGACAATTGGATAGTGTTCAGGTTTAACACCTAAGCCACGGTGTTTATTAGCAACTAATTTAACCTCATCTAGCACAGTTTCAAGTTGATCAATATTTTTTGCAGCAGCATATACTAAATTAGCTAAAGCTTGTTGTTGCTTACCTTGCTTTTGATTAACTTCATTAAACATATTAAGTAATTCTGGATGATTTATAAACATATTTTTATAAAAAACTGTCGTAATTGTAGCTCCATGAACCTCTAAAATAGGCGCAGTTGATTTTATTGTTTTAATTGTTTCGTTAGATAGTGACATATGTAAATCTCCTTTAAACATGTATTTTAAATGCATCTTAAATATAACGCTTTTTTTATGACATAAACAATGATAGATATATTTATTCATAAAGAATTCATATTTATGTCTTTAAATAGACACAAACATATATTTAAAATGTATGTTTCTTTCATGGTATAATAAAAGTGGTGATAAAATGAGGTTAACAAATTATACGGATTATTCATTACGTGTATTGATATATTTAGCAGTAAAACCAGAAAAAGAAAAATCTACAATTACAGAAATAACGGATGCTTATCAAATTTCCAGAAATCATTTAACTAAAGTGATTCATCAATTAGGTCAAATAGGATTAATAGAAACAACACGTGGTCGTGGTGGGGGTATTATATTAGCCAAAGAACCGAAAGAAATAACAATAGGGGATGTTGTGAGAGAAACAGAAGAAGATTTCCGAATAGTAGAATGTTTTAGTCCAGATAATAAATGTATTATAACACCAGCTTGTAGTTTAAAACATGTCCTGCATGAAGCGTTAGAAGCTTATTTAGCTGTGTTAGATAAATACACTTTAGCCGATCTTGTTAAAGAGCCAGAAATGTATCGTTTATTACTCAAAATGTAGTTGTAATATTATTTGGGAAATATTATGTAAATAAGTTTTAACTAGATTGGCTTTAACATTGTTAGGCGAAGGATTTTTTGGTAATATTAAATAATATATAAACATAAACAATAGAGGTGGATTATTTGGGTAAAAGAATATTTTATTTTTTAGTAACGAATATATTAGTATTATTAACAATTGTAATTGTTGTTCAAATAACAGGAATAGGACATTATATAGGATCTAACGGAATTAATTTTGGTGCATTATTGCTGTTTAGTGCGGTTATTGGTTTTACAGGTTCATTTGTCTCATTAGCTATTTCACGTATCATAGCTAAAAAAATGATGGGTGTACAAGTCATTGACCCAGAAGATCCAAGTAATCAACATGAAGCACGCGTTGTTGAAAAAGTATATCGTTTATCACGTGCAGCTGGACTCACACATATGCCAGAAGTAGGTATTTATTATTCAAAGGAAGTAAATGCTTTTGCAACAGGGCCAACTAAAAAACGTTCATTAGTTGCTGTTTCGGCAGGTCTTTTAAATGAAATGGATGATGATGCTGTTGA
>RCNJ01000783.1_pt1 | contig 12831 bp, 13 predicted proteins | sample 2041171 | NCBI WGS metagenome assembly RCNJ01 (sample SAMN09708213, study PRJNA481090) | feces metagenome | biome: feces | host: Pygoscelis adeliae | place: Antarctica: Rookery Lake | collected 2010-03-01 | reverse complement strand
GACGGGACTCGAACCCGCGACCTCCGCCGTGACAGGGCGGCGCGCTAACCAACTGCGCTACGGGGCCAATTTCTTGACCTTGCTGGCTTGGCCAGCGAGGAAACTCTAGCGGTCTTTCCTGGTGATGTGAAATCAACCGGAAGTGGCCACTTGGGCAACACATTTTCCTCATCAAACAACAGTCGCTCAGTGCGCCCACTGGGGCTCGAACCCAGGACCCGAGGCTTAAAAGGCCCCTGCTCTACCAACTGAGCTACAGGCGCGCGTCTTGAACTGCCTCCGGAAGTCTAGTGGATTGGAATGCGGACGCCAATGGCAGGGTGGGGGCATGGATGACTGGATCGGCATCGTGGTGGCTCTGGCCGTGGGTGTACCGCTGTTGGTGGTGGCGGTCCTGGTGGACCTGCGCCGTCGACGCGCCATGGAGACTGAGCTGATGGCTGCACCGGTGAGAGGTGACGACGGTGTGGACGCGCTCGTGCCCAACTACATCACGCAGGACGCAATCGATGCCCTTCCCCGGCCCGGATCTGGGCTTCGGTCAACGAAGGACGTCGTGGGCGGCGCCCGGCTCGACTTCGGTCACGTGGATCAGGATTTCGCCACCGCCGGCGACGTTGCTGAACTACAGGACGCGGTGGTTCTCATGGTGGATGACACCATCTCCTCCATGCGGGAGCTGCTCGTGCCACTCGGCAGGGCCTCCGTCGGCCAACCACTGGTGGTCGCGGCAGCATCCTTCCATCCGGACGTACTGGCGTCACTCAAAGCCAACCGGAGGGTCGCGCATCTTCCCGTCGTCGCTGTGGAGGCGAACCTCGCCGAGTTGATGCAATTGCAGGATCAGGTGGGAGGACAGGTCCTCGACGCATCTGATCTGAAGGCGGGATGGATTCCAGCGGATGCCCTGGGATCTGCGCAGACATGGAGCAGCGATCTCTCCTCGGTGCTGGTGCTGGGGGCAGGGCGCGCCAAGCGTGAACCTGAACTGCCACTTGAGGGTTCTTTCTGAGAGGGCATCCTTGGGGTTCTCAGGTGTCTGTCCCCGAGTGGAGCGTCTTTTCACGACCGTGACGACGAGGCGAAACCCCTAGTCACGGTCATGTTGAGGCGAGAATGACCCGGGTTTGATGACAAGTGGACGACTCCCGAAAAACCATCCGGATTGCCTGAGAGACCTACAGTCCTCTCATGAATGATTTGTGGGTGTCCAACGTCGCTGTTTAGTCTCCGGCAACGGGTTCACGTGTCGGAGGCCACTGATGGCTTCGAGGAAGCGGCACGTGGGTCTGACAGCGTTTGCCAGACATGAAGGGACCCCCCAGACGTGAACCCGATTCTGAAAGGCCTGCGAGCAACTGTCGCCGCTGTGGCGGTCGCCGCTCTCGCGCAGTCCGTTGGCTCCGTGGCGCTGAGCCCGCTCGCCAACGCCAGCAACTCCCAGGTGACTGCCACGTCCGACGTCAACATCCGGGCAGCTGCCTCCGCGAGTTCGGCTCGCGTGGGCATCCTGTACAAGGGTCAGCAGATCCAGTCCATCAGCTCCAGTCAGGGTTGGACAGCTGTGACCCACGAGGGCAGGACGGCCTACGTCGCCACCGCCTACCTCACGAGCAATGCCGCGGTGGAGACACCCTCGCCTTCGACGAAGGGTGAAGTCCACACGACGGGCAACCTCAACCTTCGCACTGGACCGAGTCTGTCCAGTGCGGTGTCCCGCGTGGTGACCAAGGGCACCAAGTTGGTTCTCACCGGAACCATCAGCGGCTCCTACAGCCAGGTGGAGTACGGCTCGACGACCCTGTGGGCAGCAACGTCCTATCTCTCGTCTGGAGTGGGTGCTCCCAGCACACCCACTCCACCCTCGACGACCGTTCGCTATGCCACCGCGAACCTCAACATCTGGAGCGCGGCAACGGGTTCCGCCCACAGCGGCCAGATTCCGCGCGGCTCAGCGGTCGCCGTCACGGGGAAGGTCTCTGGGGGACGGGCAGAGATCGTGCACAACGGGGCCATGCGCTGGGTGACGGCCCGCTACCTCATGATCTCCGCACCGGGTGCCGTAGGCGGGAACGCCTCCCCGGGTGGAAGCCTGAACAAGGGCCACTCCAGCGGCCTGGACCAGACCAACGCAAATACCAAGAAGGTCATCCGGCACATCTGGGCAACGCAGCCGGCCATCACGACGATGTATGGCTGGCGGCGTGACGCCACACCGGATCACCCCGGGGGTCGGGCCGTTGATGTCATGCTCCCCAACTACAAGTCCAACAGTGCACTGGGTTGGGAGATCGCCAGCTACTACCGTGCCAACGCGGCTGAGTTCGGCATCACCTACATCATCTTCGACCAGCAGATCTGGAGTGTTCAGCGGAACAATCAGGGTTGGCGGAAGATGTCCAGCCGGGGCAACGACACCGCCAACCACAAGGACCACGTCCACATCAATACGTAGTCGGTGGGCCTGATCGTGCCCCAGGCCCCCGGCGCTGTCCCCCGTCATTGCTGGGTGCCGATGGACCGCGAGCGGGGCGCATGGTCCACGGGTGCCCAAGGATCTGCCGGTTGTGTCACCCAGTGGATCGTGCACTATGCTCATCTCCGAAGCACCAGAGTCCCCATCGTCTAGTGGCCTAGGACTCCGCCCTTTCACGGCGGCAACACGGGTTCGAATCCCGTTGGGGATGCCAGGACCCACCCGAATCGGGTGGGTCTTTGACTTTGCCCAACTCATGTCCGCTCCGGCCGCTTGTTTCAGTCGGTTGATCCATCCACAGTCAGCCACGGCGGGGCCGCGGTGATGGTGTCGATGTGGCTCTCGTACGACGACCACCAGTGCTCGGCCCCGTCCGGGAGAACGCGCTCATCACATTCGCGCACAGCATCACGCACGGCGAACTTGGTATCTGCGAGGCGCTCGACCACCGACGTGTCCTCGGGATGCGTCAGGAGTCGTTCCTCGAACTGGAGGCATCTCATCCTCAATCGTGTGATGCGTCGATGACGCACAACGTGGGTCTCATCCAGTTTCAAAACCGCTTCAGCAGCGCGGAACCAGCCGTAGTCAATGCTGATGGCAATGAGGCCGGGGTGGACCGACATGGCGCCATGGACATCAAGCTCCGGCTGGATCACGATGGCATCGGTGCGTGCCGCATACTTCAGTTCGTCGCGGGCCGTTTCGTCGATGAGGATCTCCGTGGAGCGCATGACGATGGCGAACAGGTCGGCTTCGCGCATGGACGGGCGGGCGGGCAGGCCCAGGCCCTTCGAGCTGATGACGTAGGTGCGGTCAGCACCCATGTCCTCGATGGCGAACTCTGCTGGGAGATTCTCACGCACCCCACCATCGACGTAGGTTTCTGCGCCGAGAGGGACAGGACGAAAGACGGCCGGGATGGAGCACGACGCCAGCACTCCCGTTGCGAGGGGATGGGGGCCGGCGTCGAAGACACGGCCATGCCGGTCCAGAAGGGCGCCGTTCTCCGTCATGAAGCGCAGTGCGCCAGACTCCAGTCCCACCATCGCCATGCGAAGCGTGGTCCCAGCGGAGCGCACCTTCGAGGGATCGAACACCTCCGGATCCAACAGCCCATGGATTTGGTGCGCTCCATGCCCTGGTGGATGGACAACAGATCGTTTCCGATACGCGGCAGCTTTCCGACGTTGCTGAAGAGCTGGGCAAGCGTCCCCAACGACCATTCGTACTCCTTGTCCTCGTCCGGCTGCAGTGCAAGTTCCAGCGGACCCAACTTCGTCGCCGGAGGTGGGGGTGGGCTGGCGGGGCTGTTGGTGCGAAGGAATGGCAGGCGCGGGAACGCACGCGGCGCCGGATCTGATGGAGGGAGCCGCGGGTTCATCATCTCCAGCCATCCCGGAGCCTCCGTCTGGGCACGGACGAGCCACGGGCGTGGCGTGAACATCTCGTCGGGGTCGCGCAGGGCCCGCCAGATCCCCATCACCTTGATGGTGAATTCGTGCTGGGCCGGGCGCTCGGCGTCCTGGGCCAGCCCTGCCGCCAGAATGGAGCCCGCGGACGCGCCGACGAAGATGTTGGGTGTGAACTGCGCATCATTGCGGTAGAGGTAGTTCAGCGCCCCCAGCTGGAAACTGGCCCGCGATCCTCCGCCGGACAGCACGCATGCAACTTTCTGCTGTTTGGGCGTGTGGCCGAACAGGGGCGAATTCAGCCATCCGGAGTTGGGCATGGCTCATGAGTCTACGGTCTCGTGCCTGGTAATGGTGCTCATCCCTGTCACCATGGTTGTCGTGAACACCCCTTCCGCACCCGTTGACCTGAGCCGCTTTGGCTGGCTCGCCGTCGCCGCTGCCCTGGCGACGATTGCGTTGAAGACCGGAGCCTGGTGGGTGACGGGGTCGGTCGGCCTGCTGTCCGACGCAGCGGAGTCCGTGGTCAACCTCGTGGCAGCCATCGTTGCGCTCGTGGCGCTGAAGGTGGCTGCCATTCCCGCGGACAAGAACCACAACTTTGGCCATTCGAAGGCGGAGTACTTCTCTGCGGCGGTGGAGGGCGTCATGATTTTCGTGGCAGCCGCCGTCATCATCGTCTTCGCCATCCAGCGATTCCTCGCGCCCCGGGACCTGACCGAGGTGGGAGCGGGGCTGGCAATCTCCCTGGTTGCCGCAGCCATCAACGGCGTGGTGGCATGGGTGCTGATCCGCGCCGGCCGACGATACCGATCCATCACCCTGCGGGCTGATGGGCAGCACCTGATGACAGATCTGTGGACGTCCGTGGGTGTGGTGGTGGGAGTGGCGCTGGTGGCGCTCACCGGCTGGAACTGGCTGGATCCCGTCGTGGCGATGGCCGTCGGCATCAACATCATCGTGACCGGCTACAGAATCATCCGGGAATCCTTGGACGGTCTCATGGACGTGTCGCTGCCCAAGGAGGACAACGCCAGAATCCGAGAAATTCTTGCCGGGCACAGTCATGAGGGCATGGATTTCCATGCCGTGCGCACCCGCGAATCAGGCGCTCGTCAGTTCATGGAGATGCACATGCTGGTGCCGGGATCGTGGACCGTCCAGCAGGGCCATGACGCGATGGAGGACCTCATCGAGGAGATCAACGCCGAATTCCCGGATCTGCGGATCACCGGTCACCTGGAGCCCATTGAGGACCCCCGCAGTTACGAGGACATGCACCTGTGAGCGCACAGCCGCGTCAGCACCACGCGTGCGTCACCAGCCGTTGCCCCGAGGAGCAGCTGAGAACGGCACGCGTCAGAGGCGACGAGCAGGCCCGCCGGGCCGGGTGACCAGGACGCTGGCGCGACCCTCCACCTCGGGGTACTCACTCGTGTAGCGCCCGAGCCAGTCAGAGCTGAAGGCCTCGGCGTCGGCTGTGCGCGTCAGGGCCCACACTGAACCGCCGAACCCTGCGCCGAAGCTGGTGGAGCCGTCGGCGCCCAGTTCCCGGGCCAGTTCCTGCAGACGATTCGTCTCGGGCACCTGGTTGCCGAGCTGCTGGTCCGCATTGCGCTGCGACAGGTCGGACAGGGCTGCGAAGGTCGTCAGGTCGCCGATCTCCAACGCGGCCGTTGCAGCGGGGATGATCTCCTCGGATTCAGTGAGGAAGGCGCTCAGCCGTGACGTCAGCTCGGGGGAGTGGGCCACGACGGAACGCAAACCTTCGGCGGCGTCCTCGTCGGCTGCCAGGGCATCGCCGATGGTGACGTCCGCTCGACCCGTGGCGTCGTTCCAGGCCGTCACGATGTCCCGGGTCCGGATGGAGGCCTGGTTGTAGGAAGCAAGGGCGCTCCCTGTTTTCTCCGCCAGGAGTCCGGAGACGGCGACGACGAAGGACAACTCGTCGGGAAGTCGGACCGATGGGCCCTCGACGATGGGGCAGAACCTGAATTGCGTCAGGTGGTCTGCCTTGCAGCACAGCATGGAGGTGTGGTCCTCGGAACCGCCGAACGTGCCCACTCCCTTGACACCTTCCAGCGTGCCGAAGGTCATGCCGTTCTCGAAGCAGGCCATGTAGCCGGCGAGATCGACATCGTTGTGGATGTTCTCCTGCCACGCCGCGGTCTCACGAAGGTTGCTGTGATCGATCAGGCTCAGCGCCAGGGCAACGACGAGGGCCGATGAGGACGACATGCCGCTGGCCAGGGGAAGGTTGGAATCGATCCGCAGGCGCGCGGGGCGGACGTCGTCAAAGTTCAGACGCAGACGCTCCAGCACCGCAAGGACGTATCCGCCCCAGTGGCCGGCCGGGAGCGTGGGCGATTCACCGTCGCGCAGCACGAGTTCGCCTGGGCTCGCAGTGGTGCTGGCGGTGATGCCGGAGTCGGCTTCCTCCAGGTCGATGGTGATTCCCCGGTCCACGGCAGCGAGGAGGGAGTTCCCGCCTGCGTAGTCCGTGTGCTTGCCGAAGACCTCCAACCGTCCGGGGACGAACCAGCGATTCACAGCCGCACCTCCGAGTCGCCCAGGGCCTCCATGACGGATGCGATGTCGCCACGGTTGGACATGTCGAGGACGCCGACGTCAGCGCGCACCACGCGGTAGGGATCACCTGCATCAATGGCAGCGCGGACGGCGTCCGTGATCTCGTACTCGCCGCGGGCCGACATGGGGATGGCGCGGGCCGCAGGGAAAATGGCGGGTGAGCAGAGCCAGCAGTTCATGGACAGCACTGCGTTCTCGCCGAGCCGCTCGATGGTGGCGTCGTCTGGCTTCTCGACGAGCTCGTCCAGGTTGCCCTCATCATCAGATGTGGCGAGCGCGAACGCCGCGATGCGCTCAGGTGCAATGTTGGAGCGCTCGAGCATCGCGGTCCGCTCGAATCCCACGAGGGCGGATCCTGGCACGTCGGCCAGCAGACGAAGGGCTTCGGCCGGGTAGTAGTTGTCCGAGTTGAGGATGAGAACGCGGTCCTCGCCAGCGAAGTCCTCGGCGGCCAGCACGGCGTTGGCGGTACCCAGGGGCTCCTCCTGCACGGCATAGGAGATGGAAACGCGTTGCTTGTCCACGTCGTTGTAGTAGTCGCGAATCATGTCATGCTCCGGGCCGATGACGAGAAGGATGTCTGTGAACCCGGAATCGGCCAGGGCGCTGATCACGTAGTCCAGGAAGGGTCGCTCACCGCCCATGGAGATCATGGCCTTTACACCGGCGGACGCAGCCGCACTCTGGCCCTCGTCGAGGCTGATGCCTTCGGCTTCCTTGCGCATACGGGATCCCAGCCCACGGGCAAGGATGACGGCTTTGTGGGGTGAAACGGACTCATTGATGGGCATGGATCGATTCTAGGGCTTGAGCGGCCACGGTTGTCCGGCGACCCGGTGAAGCGCTCGCCGGACCTGGGCGATCAGCTGATGTGGCGAGCCGCGCTGTCGAGGATCAGCGCCGAGGACACCGCACCGGGGTCCAGGTGTCCGATGGTGCGTTCCCCCAAATAGCTGGCCCTGCCCCGTTGCGCCACCATGTTCAGGGTTGCCTGGGCCCCCTGGCTGGCAGCCGTCGCGCCGAGGCGCAGCGCCTCGTCCAACGGGAGGTTCTTGGCCGCCGAATCCTCCAGGGATGCCGCGGCGGGAGCAAGGGCATCCACCATGGTCTTGTCGCCCTCGACGGCCTTGCCCCTCGACATGACTCCGTCAAGTCCGGCGCGCACTGCGCGAGCGATTCCTGCGGTGGTGGACGGGGTCTGCCAGTTCTGGCCCACTCGGAGAAAGAAAGTGCCGAACAGTGGCCCGGACGCTCCTCCTACGGAACTCACAAGTGCCATTCCCACCTGCTTCAGGGAATCCTTGGGGGACCTCTGTGAGTCGATGGGAATGGTGAGGGCCGTCTCCAGGCCGCGGGACATGTTCGTCCCGTGGTCACCGTCCCCGATGGCACGGTCCAGTTCGTTGAGTTCTCCGGCACGATCCGCGAAGATCTGTGCCGCGTCTCGTAGCCATTCCTGGACTGCGTCTCCGGTTGCCATGGTGTCTGCTCCCTTGAGCATTGATGTACTTCCCGACGGAAATGATAGCTGAGAACCGCTTCGCGCCTTGAACGTCAGGATTGGGATTTACCGAAGTCCGCGGAGAAAATCCTCGTCGTCATCAGGGCCGAGCGAACGATGCCGGCTCTGAGCGGACTGGGGGCGTCCCGCCAGCAACCACGTGACGGGGCCGAGGACCGGCACGCAGATCACGACGAAGGCCCACAACCACTTGGGCATGGCCCGGATGCGTCCGGGTTGGGATTGCGCCACCTCGACCACACAGTAGATCGTCAGCATGACGATGGCGAGGATGATCAGGATGCGTCCCATGCGGGCCATCGTAACCCCCCGGGGCAACGACCCCCACCCCGCGTCTCCCGGTCCCTGTCTGGGGAAGGTCCATGCCATAGGTTTGTGCACGTCAGCCGACGGGCGGGACACCAACCGAGAAGGAACCGTATGAGTCACGAGAATGAGCAGGGAACGCCGGATTCCACCCACGGGCCCTCTTTCGAGGAACCCAGGGAGACGGACAGCGGGTCCGCTTCCGAGTCCTTCTCCCATTCCGAGCAGCAGCCCGGGCGTGAGCAGAGAACTGACTCGGGTCCCCAGCACGGGTACGAGTCGCAGCCCGGCGGATATGGGTCGCAGCCCTCTGACCCGGGTCCCCACGGCGGGAACCAGGCCCAGCCCGGTGGGTATCAGAGCGATCCCGGTGGGTATCAGGCTCAACCCGGGGGATATAGCCCGGATGCTGGCTTCGGCGCCCAGCCGGGTGGCTACCAGGGACAGCCCGGGGGGTATGGCTCGCAGGCTGGCTACGGCGCCCAGCCGGGTGGCTACCAGGGACAGCCCGGAGAGTATGGCTCGCAGGCCGGCTACGACGCCCAGCCGGGCGGCTACCGGGGACAACCGGGTGCGTACCAGAGCGGTGGCTACCAAACGTATGGCTCGCAGCCCGGTGGTTATCAGCAACAGCCCGGCGGGTATCAGCAGTACGGCGGTGCCCAGGGCGGATACGGCGGCGGTCAGCCGTACAAGTCCAAGACGACGGCAGCTCTCCTGGCCTTCTTCCTCGGGGGTATAGGGGTCCACGACTTCTACCTGGGGAAGAAGAACCTCGGTCTGGTGCACGTCGCATTGGTGGTGCTCGGACTCCTGATCATCATCGGGGCAGCGATTGGTGCGAGCGTCTCACAGGATCCGAACTCGCCACTGTTCGCCCTGATTGTTCCGGGCTACCTGCTGATTCTCGGTAACAACATCTGGGCGCTCGTCGAATTCGTCATGATCCTCGTCAAACCGGAACACGAGTTGGGACGCTGAGCTCTCGCCGCTTTCCGGCCGCACCTGAGGTGGCCGGGATGCAGTCCACTTTTCGCCGGTGATCACGCTGTCCGGCAGATCGACGCTCACACAGAGAGGCTGACCACGATGTACTCGACGGAGGCACCACAGGGGGTTCCTCGCTCCGTGCCACCCGGAATGTGGCCCGATGATCGCCGCAAGTCCAGATCGGTTGCGGGACTTTTCGCGTTCTTCCTCGGAATCTTTGGAGCCCACGACTTCTATCTGGGCAGGCGTCGTCAGGGATGGATCCACCTGGGTCTGGTTCTCGCCGGCATCGTGGTGGCGTGGGGCGCCACTCTGGCAGGCGCTTCCGTGCCCCCCACGGGACACACCTTCGGCGTCCTGCTGTGGCTGGCGTTTTTGTCCTGGCTCGTCAATGTCCTGTGGGTGCTCATCGACTTTCTCAGGATCCTGCGGATGCCCGGACTCGGACGGTAGAGGGCACGCGATGAACCAACCTCATTTTGCTGACAATCGCCAGAACAGCACCCGGCCTGGACCACCCATGCCCTGGGGTACGGAACCGCCGGGCGGAGGGAGCCCCAGACCGTGGAGGAACAGGGGTATCGCCATACTGTTGGGAATTTTTCTCGGTGATGCCGGCGCCCACAACTTCTACCTGTCGCAGTACCTCCGCGGCGCAATGCACCTCGTCGTCCTGGTGGGGGGCGTCATGCTTTTCATGCACGGACTGGAAGTCTCACGGGCGAATGAAGCAGCCGCCGGGATACCCGCTGGATTTCATCTCTACGTGATCGCCCTGTTCCTTCTGGGGACCAACTTTTTGTGGCGCTGGGTTGAGGTCGCTCTCACGGCCGCAACGCCGCTGGAGCTTTTTGTCCACAAGTAGTCGATGCACAGATGGAGAACCTGAGAAGTGAGAACCGAGCAGTCCCACGTGCGGGTGGTGTCAGAGATGTTGGCCGGCGGGGCATTCCTCCACCCCGAGGGGAGCCCGCGACCCACCACCCTTGACGCCGACATCGGCGCCATCGTGCAGACGAGCGGCTCGACTGGGACAGGGAAGAATGTCGTGCTGTCCCGGACAGCGCTCCTCGCCGCCGCGGCTGGCTCCCACGCGGCCGTGGGCATGGACCTCACCTGGCACCTCGTGCTGCCGTCACGGTACGTGGCCGGGCTCATGGTGCTGGTGCGCTCACTAGCGGCCGGACGGGAACCCGTTCTTGCCTCGGCCGACCTCTCGGACCTGTGCGCCGCCGGGGATGGGGATGCAGTCTCCATCGTCGGAACCCAGCTGTACCGCGCTCTGGAGCATTCCGAAGTCACGAAGGCGCTGGCGCAGTTCGATCTGGTCCTGGTTGGGGGCTCAGCACTGCGGCCGGAGCTCCGCGAGCGAGCTGATGACGCCGGGATCAGGCTCAAGGAGACCTACGGCATGAGCGAGACGTGCGGCGGGATCGTGTGGGACGGCGTTCCCCTCCCCGGATCCAGCATCCACATCCTCGATGATGCTCGTGCACCACAGGGTGGTCGCATCGCGCTCGGGGGACCAACCCTGTGCCGCGGTTACCTGGGGGACGACGGGGTCATCGAGCCGGCGACGGCCGACGGGCTGTTGATCAGCTCTGACTGGGGACGGATGGAGGACGGACGCTTGGTGGTGGGCGGACGTCTGGACGATGTGGTGATCTCCGGTGGCGTGAATGTGGACCTGGGGGCCGTGCGGCGCGCCGTCGAGGCCATCGATCCCGATGCAGCAGTCCTGACCGTGCAGGATCCCGAGTGGGGGCACCGCATCGTGCTCTTCGCCACGACAGGACACCTGTCGGGATGGCGGGACGCATTGGCCCGCAGCCTCCCCAGAACGGCCCTGCCACGCCAACTGGTGAGCGTGTCGAAGCTCCCCCGGACGCCGGGTGGCAAGCCGGACCGCCGCGCCCTCCTAGCATTGGTCCCACGATGACCGATTCCATGACCGTGTGGGTGGCCGGTGCCAGACCCCGCACCCTGCCCGCCGCCCTTGCCCCCATCCTCGCGGGCATCGCTTCTGCGATGCCCGTCGTGCAGTCCGTGACCACCGTCCGGTTCTGGGGGATCGCCCTGCTCTGCTTCGTCGTTGCACTGGCGCTGCAGGTGGGCGTCAACTACGCCAACGACTACTCCGACGGCATCCGTGGCACCGACGATGACCGCGTGGGCCCCACCCGGCTCGTCGCCACCGGGCTCGCGAGCCCCTCGGCCGTCCGCAGGGCTGCGTTCCTCAGCTTTGGGGTGGCCGCGGTTGCTGGTCTCGCGGTGGTCATCATCACGGGCCACTGGTGGCTGCTGCTGGTGGGAGCCGCCGCCATCGTCGCCGCGTGGTTCTACACGGGCGGCAGCCATCCCTATGGGTACTTGGGGCTGGGGGAGCTGTTCGTCTTCGTCTTCTTCGGTCTCGTGGCGACGGTGGGGACTGCCTTCGTCCTGTCCGATGCGGCCCCCGGCTGGAGCTGGGTGGCCGCCATCTCCATCGGAGCCCTTGCCAGCGCCCTCCTGGTGGTCAACAACCTGCGGGACGTGGAGACAGACACCTCGTCGGGGAAGCGCACCCTTGCCACGAAGTTGGGGGACCGGGCGACCCGCTGGTTCTTCCTCGCGCTGGTGGCTGTGGCTGTGGGGGGCGTCGTGGTGTTCGCCACACTCACGACGTGGTGGGCACTCCTGGCCCTGCTCGCCTTCGGCGTCCTGGTGCTGCCTGTGAAGAACCTCCTCATGGGTGCTCGCGGTCGCGCCCTCATCGGGACCCTGCAGGCCACTGGGATGGCCGAACTGGGCGTCGGTCTGGGCCTCCTCGTCGGCATCTTCATCGGCTGAGGAATCATGAAAATCCATGTCTACGACATTGCACTGAGCACCAGATTTCGCGGCATCACCCGCCGCCAGGGCGTGCTGCTGGAGGGGCCCGCGGGCTGGGGCGAGTGGAGCCCCTTTCCCGAGTACGGGGACCGTGAGGCAGCAGCCTGGCTGCGTGCGGCCCTGGAGATGGCCACGCTCGGCTGGCCGGAACCGGTGCGGGACCATGTGCCCGTCAACGCCATCGTCCCGGCCATTTCCCCCGAGGCCGCCGCCGCGAGGGTGCGGGCTTCCGGGTGCCTCACGGCCAAGGTGAAGGTGGCGGAGAAGGGCGAGGGTCTCCAGGACGACGTGGCGCGGGTTGCGGCCGTCAGGGATGCACTCGGCCCCGGTGGGCGGCTCCGCGTGGATGCCAATGGGGGCTGGGATGTGGAGACGGCAGTCGTCGCCATCGAAGAACTTGAGCAGTTCGATCTCGAATACGCCGAGCAGCCCTGCGCCCGCGTCGAGGACCTCGTGGAACTCCGGAGAACCCTGGCGCGACGAGGTGTGGCGGTCCCCATTGCCGCAGATGAATCCATCCGTCGTGCGGATGATCCCCTGCGTGTCCGGGACCTGGGGGCGGCGGACGTGGCCATCATCAAGGTGCAGCCTCTCGGTGGGGTGCGCCGGTGCCTCGAACTGGCTGAGGTGTTGGGCATGCCGGTGGTGGTCTCCAGCGCCCTGGA
>RCNJ01000549.1_pt1 | contig 12854 bp, 12 predicted proteins | sample 2041171 | NCBI WGS metagenome assembly RCNJ01 (sample SAMN09708213, study PRJNA481090) | feces metagenome | biome: feces | host: Pygoscelis adeliae | place: Antarctica: Rookery Lake | collected 2010-03-01 | reverse complement strand
AAGTTTGCTATTACGCACATAGCAAACTCTGTGGCGATCGCCCCCCCTCTTCACTGGTGTGTTGGATTTGAACATATATACATCTCTTAGTACGTAGCGAAGAAATACACTTCACAGAATAATTGCATTCGCTATCTGCTCTGCCCAATTGCCTATCTTAACATAAAGCAACCGTGAAGACTGGAGCACCACAGATTACCTCGCCTGGGGATGATACCGATCCATCGACCGATTTACCTGTTGGCAGTGGCAGTGGCATACCAGTGGCAGACCTGTACTCGACTGTGCTGTCCCACCTCGTTACACAGCCACCCAGATCGTCCCCCCCTGACGGCCAAATTGACCATTCTTGAAGAGATGAATGCCCTCCTGGCGGAGGGGACATTTACCATGGCGGAGGAGGTGAAGACGGGGATAAATGCGGCTGTGGAGGAGGAGAGGGAGACGACCCGGGAGATGGTGAGGGCGACGGGGAAGTGGGATGAGTTAGTGAAGATTGCTGAGACGGCGCAGAGGGCAACGGCGAGGGGGCTGGATAAGGTGAGGATGGGTGGAGAGCTGATATCTGCAAGGGTGTAGTAGATCATAAAGTTAGACGAAGAGAGGAGATGCCCAGGAACCACAAGGCGGTCGCCGAGGTGAAGGAGTCACACCTTCGGAAGGAGCTTGTGGCTGCGAAACAACTTACGGTGCTCAGGCCGAGGTTGAGAGATTGAGAGTTGAGTTCGGGAAGGCTCAGCTTGACGCCGAGGCAGGAAAGAAGGCGGTCAAGATGGGGTCAATTTGTAAGATTAGACAGTCACGAAAGGGTCACTAAGGAAGAATATTGGACGAGAATGGGCATCAATTATCTATGATCTATCCACAGGCTGACCGCTGTCTACTTTCGGCTCAACAACCTCCGCTTTCACTAACTGTCCCCATCCTCCCTCTCCTCAATGGCCGGCACAATGTCAATAACTTTCTCCTCACCAGCCTCCTCCTCCACCACCTTCATATCCTCAACGACCTCCGTCTTCAACTTCCCACCATCCTTAACCTTCAACTTAACCTCCTCATATTCGATCTTAAGTCCCACATCACGCGCCTTCCGGCCAGCGTTCACCTTCGCTCGATCCGCAACTCGACATAAACCTTCGAGACCAACCAAGCATTCTCCGCATTTCCTCTGACCTCTCTGTGGCGGACACACGGTCTGTCCGAATCCTACTAAGAGGTGGTTGACTTCCGCCCACCTATCCCTGGGCAGCCAGCTCTCCAGCGCCATCCTAGTCTGCTCCGGAGTGCTCGTCTCCTTCGCTCCAGCCCAATGCCACATATTTGCAAAGCGATGCACGTGTGTATCCACACCTATACCGAGCACCTTTCCCCAGGCGGAGGAGAGGCAGAGGTATGCCATCTTTGGTCCGACGCCGGGGAGAGACATCAATCTCTCAGCAGTGTCGGGTATATCACCACCGTGTTCGTCGCGGAGGATGAGGGCGGTGGCTTTTATGTGCTTAGTCTTGTTGTTGTGGAAGCCGACGCTGTGGATCATCTCGTTGAGGAGCGTTGGGTGTACAGCCAAGATGTTTTCGAGGTTGAGGCCGACGGGTGAGTCTGGACCTGCGGAGGGGAGATTGAGCTGGAGGTGGCGCATGGCTGCGAAGGTTGTGGTGTCCTTGGTTTGGGAAGAGAGCATGAGCGCTATCAGAGTGTGGAAGCGTTGATCACGAGGCGATGAGGTATCCAGGGCCGCGGATGCACAGCCCATTGTGTCCACAGCAGCGTTTGAGGCTACAGCTCCTGGCGTTCGCATTTCTCTAAGAAAATCATACACGCGTGACCACGTCTCTGGTGGCTTGACAAGTAACCGCGCTTTTGGAGTACCAGATTTGCGCTTCTTCGGTGACCGAGACTTCGAGTTGGATGCTGGCTTCGTTTCTAACTCTACTTCCGAATCTGGTTCAGGCTTGGCGGCGAACTCTGAGCCACGTGAAGAGAGAGAGCCGTCTGTGTCTTCATCTTTGACCATGTTCTTAATCCCGGCCTTGACAGCGTCCTCCATATCAACCTCGGACTTGAAGTACTGACTTCTCGTCTTCCCCTTCTCCATCGCAGAGGCCACTTCTTGCTCCTCTCTCTTCGCCTCATTCTCCCGCTCGTTATGCCCTTCCATGCCGATATCCTTCGCCAGCGACCTCGTGATTCGTCGACGCTTAGGTTGAGTATCGTCTGGAGGCATGTTCTCGGCGTTGTTGGGGTCGAGTTTGAACTGCGCAATGGCGGAGCGCACGCGCTTCGAACTAGAGGATGGAGAGGCAGAGAGTGCGCGCATAGCTTTTGCAGTGTCGTCTGCTATGCGCGAGGTGCGCATGGCTGTGTCTTGCCCCAAGTATGAGGACCTGATGCGTAGTATGAGCTTCAGAATGCTTCGTAGTATCGGCAAGTATTGTAGGAGCGTTCGGGAAAAAAAGAAGGCTTAACGCCGAGTCGCACTGTCTAGAACCGCTTCAGAGGTCAAATGGGTTACAAACACAAATTCAGAAACTCAAAATTGCATATTAACCAGTTCACTAGTGTTTATTAGGCATGCCGTCGTCATGTCTGACGGCTCACAGCCGCGTGGCCGAGGCTGACAGTTCTGGACACTTGTCTCACTGACGTCCAGCCCGATCTCGTTAATCGCGCAGTATCCAAGAAAGTGGCTGTCAGCGCGTTTATCAGCCAATGGTAGGCTACTTATTTATGGATCCTAGGCTTGGATGTAACGTCAATTGTCTTGCTCGACCGAGGACGGAATTCTGATATCAAGTATGTTTAAGGATCTCGTGGAGCGAAAGTTCCCAGGCGACATGCTGGGCATCGCCGCGCGGACGCAGAAGCGACATGTGCTCTGCGGAGATTGTTCAGTGCACTTCCAACGAAGCGCAGCGTTGGCGCGAAATACGACTGCCTCGGAGACCAGAATGCGCACTGAAGGAAAGCTTGCAGGGGCCGTGGGCTCACTTGTTCTCTCTCAATTTCTTCCTCCCCATTACGGCATCATATCCTTCCCTCGCTTCCATTCATAAATGCGGCCAAGACGTTTTCGTTGCCACCACTGGCCAAAAATAGAGATATCACCAACACGATTTGTGTATCCCTGGTTGTGCAGCTCGGAAGGCTTCACACCACCCCGCTTTGAGCGAGCTAACTAGATGCGTCCATTCGACAATAAATATCAAGTCGGAGAAGTTGGGAGAGATGCAGCATTAAGGTATCAATTTCAGCTTCAGTAGACGAATGTAATGAGGATTTGATATAAGCTACTCATCAACTGTGCGATGAAACTCCACTCGTGCAAGAGGCTCTTGAGCAACAGTGACAGAATATCCGAGACATCCCACCAACCCGCACCCATGTTTGACCATGCAGTACAAGCTACCACATGCTCGAAACACCAGGTGGCTTGCATAATTAATCCTAGGATCGTTGGCCGAGCGGAAGACTGCATAGTGGTAACCGATGCGGCGAGGCGCACTGATCTGGCGTACTCCGTAAAGCTTCAAATACTCCGAAGGTCCCGCAGGAACCAAATATTCTCTTGCTTCTGCGATTTTGCCGCAAATTAGTGCTGCGTTTATGTTTACCCTCTCGCTATCAAGTTGGGCGCTGAATTGATAAGGCTGGTAGAAGACATTCTGCAGCTTGCTCGAGGGACGCGCTCGCTTAGGCCCGTTTGGCAGTCTGCACGAATCTCAACCTCACCTCTTCCCTGTGACCCGACAACTCTCTTTCATCCAGCATCTTCGACAAGAACCCCAAACTTGTCGTCCATATTCTTTCATGATCCCCAAAGCATCTTTTGAACAACTCGACCTCGATATTCGACTCCTTCGATCTCAACAACCAACAATGAAGGCTCTCAAGGTCTCCGCCTTTGGCGCATTCTGGCTCCTCGGAGGGGTTGGAGTCAATGCCAATAGTCAGGATCTTCATGCAAGGGGTTTGCTCATGCCAGCTGATCCAACCGACTTTGCCGGTCAATCTGTTACCTTTGCGGTCCGTGGCAGAGCTTCTGTAGGCCCAGCTCCCACTGCACCACCGGCTGGTTTTGTAAGCGATGATCGTTATAACTGTGATGGACAGTCGATTTGTAAGTTTGCGCTTCCTCAATCTTAAGCATACAGCCTTCCATACCTCCATCGTTGGCCCATAATCGCTTTGAATGAGGGTGGTTTCATCGCTCTTGCGAGCTCGATCGTGGCATCGGAGGGTGAAGCCGAGTACACATAACTGACAGCAACAGTCTGGTGCCCGACCGCGTTTGGAACTTGCTATACTGGTGGTAACGGTTTCATTGGCTGCTGCACTGCAGAATCTTGTGCGCCAAGAACGACTTGTATCCCGTATACTTCATCTGCTCGCGCACGTTGTGACCCAACGCGTGGTGGATGCACTGTCTGGTGCGCAACTGCCCCCTCTCTTCAATATTATCATCATCTCCATGAGATGCGCATCATTCCAGCCTCAGTTTCAATTGAAGCCGCTTTCGCGTGCTCCGGCAACCTTGAGCAGTCAGCTGACATCTTCCAGCGCCGATCCAAAGATGCCCGAATGTGTAACTCTACGTAATGACCAGGAGAGCGAATACATTATGTACTGTGACAAGGTGGCGACCAATGTCGTCACAAACTACAAGAACTGGGTTAAGGCAGTTCGCACGACCAGCGAATCCTCGACCTCCACTATCACCAGCTCGAGCACGCCTTCTCGCACAAGTTTGGCCAGCTCCAGCACAACTGATGCCGCGGCCGCCGCCCCAACTCCGGCAAAAGACGTAGGAAAGGGCGATCTAGGCTTTGGTCTTCATACTATAGGCCAGAAGTTGGGCCTCTTCTTTGGCATTATCGTCGTTGCCTCCATATTAGCCTGTTGGTACTACTTTCTGAAACACGTGCAGGACAAGTGGTTTACTCCCCTCGACTTTATGAAGTACCAAGCGCACGAAGTCTTGATGGCTGAACATCGTGTCATCCGCGAGACCATGCAGGCTGATTACTACAGCTCTTTGATCTATGATCCTGGCGTCTCTCCAACCGAGAAGAAGAGACTTTTGAAGTTGGCTTTTGCGAAACAGGAACAATTGATTGAGGAGGCGATTAACAGGGCTGAGAAAGCCGAGTTCTTGCTTTGGTGCCATAATAATCCGGAAGAGGCTCATGATACGCTTGCGGCTATGAAGCAGAGGGACATTGCAAGAAAGGCGATTAAGAAGGATATGGTCCGGATGGAGAAGCATGAGCGCAAGATGCTTGCTGATCCTGTTTATGCCCGCAAGTACTGTGAACATGAAGCTAAGAAGGCTGAGCAAGCTAGGCCTGAGGAGAACGCGGAGAAGAAGACGCGCAAGGGCAGGCTCGTTAATATCCTTGCTGCCATGGCTAGGAAGAGGAGCAAGAAGAGCAAGAAGGCCGAGAAGTCCAAGGCTTATGAGCCTGTTCCTCAGGCTTCTTCTCGCCCGTCTTCTCGTGATGCTCCACGCAGTAAGTTACACCACTCACCTGACATCAAAACTCGAAATACTGAAGACAAAACAAACACAGCTAACTTACCTCCCACAGAACATTCCGTCCTCGCCGCACCAATGGAACTCGACGCGAGCACCCACGCCCCAGGCACACCGGAATACCCCATCCAACTCGACGACAACGAACTCCAGCCACCGCACCTGGCTGCCCCAACAACGGTTCACCCATCACGCTCCAATACCCCACAGCGTCCGAAGCAGAACCCTTACAAGACGGTTCCAGACAAAACCGAGAACCTTGCTCGCCGTTATATCGCTATCTCCCACACCCTTCACCCAATGGACCTTGCCGAGGCCGAAGATACATTCCACAACTGCGGCATGCCTGTTCCAGGACAAGGTGATCCTGATGGATGTTGGGATTATCTGCTCCCTGATGGCGATTATTCGAAGGAGCGTCGTAAGCTGGAGAATAAGCTCCCCTTTGGCGGGGAGTCGGACTTTACTGAACTTCGTGCTCTTGGCATTGAGGACTTTCCTCTCACGAGCGGCAATAGGACGAGTGCGGTTGGTAGCTCAGAGCGCAAGGGCTCAAGGCAAGATGGCGGTCGTCGTCCAACGCCACTCAACTTTGAGCTTACTGGCGGCTGCTCTCAGGATGCTCTAGGTGCCACCGTAAACGATGATGGTGTTTCCCCTCCTATGGCCAACCCATCGCCTTACTCAAACGCCACGATTTCTCCAGAGGTTCCACAGACGGGCTTTGCAAATCTCACTCCAGGCCATATCCGTCCACATAAGAACGTCAACGATCAAAGGGAGGAGCAAGACCTTCCAATCCTTCCATCAACGGTTTACAGAGGCGTTGCCGGACTCGGACTAGGCGACATCAAGCGTCCAGCTCACATCCCCTTGTCCCCACCAATGCAAACTCCACCGCAGCGCCAACTGAGAGCCATGAACCCAGACCCAGTCAGCTCAGCCAACTCTCCCGACCCATCCGCCACCTCCGGTCCAGTCAACTGGCCGGCAGGCTTCAGCGGTGCCGGTTTCGGTCCATCTCAAGGTGCTTCGACTCAGCAGGAGGGAGGCTACAAGCGCGATCCGAATGATCCATGGTCCTACGGCCGCAAGACCCGCGAAAAGGAGGAAGCCAAGGCAAACGCAAAGTCCCGCGTCGAGGACGGCAGAGCGAGAATGCAGTCTTCGAATCCCTGGGCTGAGCAGATGCACACCCAGTACTCCGGTATCTCCGCTACTGGGGCCTTAGGCTATGTCTCCCCCGAACTCGCAATGTCTCAAGGTCTCCAAGGTGTCGGTCGCCAACCCAAAATCGACCAGACTGGGTCTGCTACCAGCAACCTGGAGCCAGGCTCCGTCTTCGAAAAGCGCAAGTCCCTCGGACCAGAAAATGATCTCGGTCACAAAGCCGGTAAGCGTCGCACCTTGCAGCTCCATCCTACCCCAGAGATCCAAAAGATTGTAGAGGTGATGCCAGACGCTGACCCGGTGAAGCAGATCTTGATCCGGATGTACGAGGACCGCGTGCTTGAGCGCGCGAACGCTGAGGACGACCTTGCTCGCGGTATCAATGCCGAGGCAGAGAACTACCTCCGCGCTTTGGCACGCCATGAGGGCCGCTCTTACGAAGGCAATCGCCAGTCTCATCGAGGTGTTGGAGCCGCTAGAGGCATTATCTGCGGGAGTCCGCCCGTGAAAACGTTTGAGCCGAGGATTGATGGTGTGAAAGTCTTCCCTCGTTACCACGGAGGCCGCGCAGCAGCTGAGATTCGCGCCATTACTGAGTCGGACCGCAGGTATCTGGTGAGATGGAAGCCGGATCAGTTCATGACTGATGAGGAGAAGGAGGCGCTCATGCACGCGAAGTATGAGCAGGTCTCTCCACGCCAGGATCCTTTCCCAAACCCATCCCAAGCAAGACAGTACTCGAGCCCACTCGTCAGCCCAATCATCGAACAGAAGATGAAGCAGAAATTCCCGCCGTTGCCAGAGCTGGGAGAGAGAGATGTGTCTTCGGGCAATTGTCGTGGTCCACCTGGACCGCAGAGAATCATGATGGGTGATTGTCCGTTTGGTTCTGTGGGAAGACATCAGACTATCTACCCGACATATGGCGGCGGCGTCTCTGGCAACTACGGGCACTCTTCTAACACTCGTGGTGGCTGCAATGGTGGCGCGAGCTCTCATGGTCCTTCTGGCAGAGGCCCGACAGGAATTGATACCACCACTAGTGAGCTGAGCAGCCCTGGCTGGTTCGGTTCTCAACGTGCGTTTGAGAACAGTGGTCAATCTTCCAACACTCCTCGTGGTGGCGACAACGTCGGAAGCAACTCTTCTGGTCTTTCTGGTCAGAGAAACCCATCCGGAACCGATGCAACTGGCAACCAAGGCAGGCCAGGCTCCTACGATTCTCAGCAGTAATCTCCTTTTATACTCAGCATTGCGGGTGTTGGCGGAACTATTTCTTTCGGCGTCTTAGCACAGCGTTAGCATTATTCATTCAGCGGGAGGACGATACCATTGCCGCGGGTTCTTTCTTTTCGTTCCTATGTGCGTAACATTGCCCATCTGCAACAGAGCCATGTGTTGTTATTGTATGGGATGGGAGCATGGTCGGCGCATCATGGTCGGTTGGGGAAGAGGGTGTATATGGACGGGATGTGAGGATTTGTAATGGGGAGAGAAAAAATAAATTAAGAAGAGGAACAGGGAAGTAAGGTTGGCGAAAAGTTTTACAGACAAGGGAGGACAGGAGCCTGCTCGGCGGCGACTTCTGGACTCATGATTACGAATCACAGCGGGATACGACAACCACAATCAAGGACACTTACCGAATACGGGCATAACAAACACTTCTCTACGAAAAAGAACAACAGATATCCACGACGTGTCCAACACTTGTCAGGATACAACATCATCGTCCTCAGGACAACACGAACTGGCAGCACCTTCTCTCTGCCTAGTCAACGGACAGCGCTTGCTTGCCTCTTCAGATTCAACACTGCTCAAGAGAAGACGCTCTATCTCCATCACCGATTTGGCAGACCACAATCACCAACTTACTGACTTAGCATCACTTCTTCGGCAGTCTGGTAAGTTAGTCCTTGAGTACTGCTAAGAAGGAGGATTGGCGACAACACAACAACTTTGCTCGGGCTTTCCATCACATCGGATGAATCGGAGTCGGGTGCTCAACTGGTCACTGCGGCACTGGGTTAGATGATCCTCAGTGGAGGGGGGTCGTTTTGTAACTCAGTAAGGAAAAGCACATAGCTAGCCAGACGTCCAATAAAATATCTAATATAAACTCTGTTGTGCTGTGATTAGGAAATGTAAATGTGAATGTGAACGTGAATGTAATCGGAAAGAAGATCCGGAACTCATAATCTCGCAAGTTGACACCTTGCCAATATTTGAGTGGTCGGTTGATATGGACATTGTATCGCAAACGAGGACGATCAACCGCCAGTACGCATGTCTTCTGCAGCTGATAGACGTTCCGACAGAGTTTACACTGTGTCGAGCTAAACTCGGAATAAGGGACTCATAAGCGTTTCGCGGGTAAAAATTCCGGGGGTTTCCATGAAAGCTCTTGCTCTTCTCAGCTAGAGGCTACTATGCGGATAAGATAGCACGTATACAGCTCCTTTCAGAAACGCACGAATAACAAAACAATCACAATTACTGGAGAACGTGGAGACTTGAAACACCGCAAGCCTTGAAGTGGCACTCGCCAGTATACTTGACCAAAACTCTCTCAGATCTGGGGCCACGCCGCAGAAGAGACCCCAACTCTCGTCCCAAGCCTGACCCATGAGCTTGCTGCAGCACCAAGAGGGGCTCCACCAAGGTCAACATTTCACGTGCGGATTTGAGACTTTATCCTAAGCTCCGTCCTCCTCACATTCCCTTTCCCCATTTTCCGAGTATCGCTTCACAGCTGCTCAAGGATGTTCCGCAGTCTCGGATTCAATCCCAACAATGCTCCATTTTGTATATGTACAACGCTCCCGTTCTATTCGTGGTCCTTCTAGTTGGACCTCTGACCGTCCCTGGCGGCTCTCAACTCGTCCATCTTGGCGACACGCTTCTTGAACTCGTCGTACTGGCACTTCTCGTAGGTGTGTCTCTCTTGCTGTGATTGTGTCAGCCTTGATCCTCGAATTCTGTTCATGGTCTGTCCTTCATCCATATCCCCTCACTTGGGTGTTTCCAGAGTTTTGGCGTCGTGGCTGTTGTGGGAAAGGACTCTGTACCTCGCACTTCCAAGGCAGATAGTACTCCTCATAACGGCAGCGATTCAACGGAATCAACAGGTTGGCGCAAGAATCTCTGTAAGCAAGCGGCAACTTCGCATCGCTCATCTCCTGTCTAGTGGCCTCTATATCTCAGTCAGTTTTCGCCCAACCACATCCCCCTAATTCCAATCCGCACTTCGTCCCCATCTTTTTCCACCTCCTCATTTATCTCCTGCGTTATGGTAGTGGATTACGAACTAGCCGGAGTGCCCTCCAGGCCGACAGCAGCCTTAACACTCTCGATAACAGTCATGGTGGCGTTAATTGTGGTGAAAGGGTGGATTCGTGGGGTGGGCGGCGCGGCTATCTTGCGATGATGGACGTTGGAGGCTGACGCTGGAGGTGCTAGGTCTAATGGGACTAGCGTAGCCGGGGACCACTTTACGCGTTCCTGGAACTGGGGATCTCCGACGCGTCTCCAGAACACCAGAAAGATAGACTGAGACGTGCGACAAACCGAATATGAAGCTTAATTGATTATAATTGTTTTTACTTGAGCCGATCCACACGATCAGTCCAATTATAGTGGCTATAGCTACGAGATATACGAACCATCTACACACGAGGCTGAGGCAGCTGAGGAACACTCCTTCCTGCACGACACTGCGCAAACTGCGCTGTAAAGCACAACCACAAGCAAGATGGTGAAAGGAGCTGGCGCAGCAACTGGGCCAGGCGTCTACAGCGCAACATATAGTAATGTGCGTCTCCCTCATTCTTGGCCTTGACAAACCACCTCGACCCTCACACTGCCGCTGCGGAAAACGATGCGCCATCGATGCAGAGCGCTAACACCTTTGTAGATTCCAGTATGGGAGTTCCAATTCGGCGATGACCTCAAAGAGCATGTTATGCGCAGAAGATACGATGATTACATCAATGCGACGCATATTTTGAAGGCAGCGGGGTTTGATAAGCCCGCGAGGACGAGGATATTGGAGAGAGAGGTACAGAAGGGGGAGCATGAGAAGGTGCAGGGTGGTTATGGCAAATATCAGGGTGCGTAAGCGACAAGAAAGTCCGCCAGACAACAAAGCTCGGTCGATGTCAAGTACCGTCCTTGAATAATGGCGAAAGAAGATGAAGTTTACGATAGCAGAGCGACGACGATTTGAAAAACTCGAGCTAACATCCTCAGGAACGTGGGTTCCCCTAGAGAAAGGCGCCGAACTCGCCCGCCGCAACAACATCTACGACAAGCTCGCCACGATCTTCGAGTTCGTCAACGGCGACTCCTCCCCTCCCCCAGCCCCGAAACACACCACCAGCAAACCCAAAGCCAAGAAACCTGCCGTGCCCAAATTCCCAAACCCAAGTGAGCCTGCCATCCTCCCTCGTTACCATCTTGCCGCTCAGAGGGCACAGGATGCCCAGGATGTTCAGAATAGTGCTAACAAATCAAGAACCAGCGGTGCCTCGAATGTTGGACGAGGATATGTACGACAACATGTCCGTGCAATATCAGGAGACAGAGACGCCAGACGATAACATGACAGTCGCCTCGCTCATGGACGACGACTACAACTTCTCGGCCCCGCCCTCTCAACGGAAGCGCAAACGCTCACCTTCCGGCCCGCTACCGCTGCCCGCGGATCAACAAGCGCACCTGCTTTACGCCGACTCCCTGCTGGACTACTTCATGCTCTCCACCTCCGAGGCTGCCTCTCGTCCCGAGCCCCCGCCAAACTTCAACCCCAACTGGACGATTGATACGGAGGGCCATACGGCGCTGCATTGGGCGGCTGCAATGGGGGATTTGGATGTTATGCGGCAGTTGCGCGCTTTTGGAGCGGATATCGAGGCGAGGAATCTGAGAGATGAGACACCGTTGATGAGGGCGGTGCTGTTTACGAATTGTTTTGATCGCCTCAGCATGCCGCGGGTGGTAGGCGATCTCATTTCCACGGTCGGATGTGCGGATAAGTCGGGATGCACAGCCATCCATCACGCAGCGAACCTGACGCAGTCGAGGACGAAACACCATTGTGCGAGGTATTATCTGGATGTCATACTCAACAAGATGTCTGAGACGATGGAACAAGAAGAAATTCAGAGAATCCTGAACCTCCAAGACAACAACGGCTTCACAGCCTGCCATATCGCCGCTCGCAACCGTGCGAGGAAATGCCTCCGTGCCCTCATGGGACGTGGAGCAGTAACGGATATCCCCGACAACAGCGGAATCCGGGTCGAGCAGTTGATTCCTGAACTCAACGCCACACGCCGCCCAACTGCGCCCGTGCAGTCGAGTAGTCCTTTCGCGCCGGACACGGTGGATAGGAGCAATTTCTACGCTGAGCCGACGGGCGCTGGAGGTGCGGGATTAAGCGGCAGAGACGGAGGAGAGGCGGGGAGACCGCAAATGAACCTCGCCCAGGCACTGTCCCAAGCCCGTCAACAACCGCACCACTCGGAAGCTGCACAAACCGTCTCATCAAAAATCACGCCCCTCGTCATCTCAAAATTTCAAGACCTAGCCCGCTCCTTCGACGAAGAGCTCCGTGAGCGCGAAGCCGACGAGAAAGAGAGCCGTAGGATCTTAGCACAATCGGCAAAGGAACTTGCTGAGGTGCAACGAGCTACTACGGAGTTAGGGGTAGTTGAGGATGATTCGGCGGGTGCGAGGAATGAGCAGAATCAGTTACAGCATGCGAAAACCCGTGTCATTTCTCTCGTCGAGCAGGGCCAATCCATCCTCATCTCCGCCTCCGTGGCCGATAAGGGGAATCAGATGAACGGCCTGCCGAACGGCGACTCCGAAAGTGGACAGGACCCTGAGGAACTGATCAAGTTGTTAGAGGAACTCAGGGAGGAACAAACAAAGAGACAGAAACTGGTGCAAGACTATGCTTCAGCGCTGGCGGATAGGGGAGTAGGGGAGAAGGCAGATGTTTATCGGAGGCTGACGGCGAAGTGTTTGGGGATGAGGGAGCAGGAGGTGGATGGGCAATTGGATGAGCTGTTGAGGTGCCTGGAGGAGGATGGGGAAGGGGGCGGTGGTTCGTAAGTGAAGAGAGGTGTATCGTTGAGGTAAACTTCGGGTT
>RCNJ01000564.1_pt1 | contig 12862 bp, 10 predicted proteins | sample 2041171 | NCBI WGS metagenome assembly RCNJ01 (sample SAMN09708213, study PRJNA481090) | feces metagenome | biome: feces | host: Pygoscelis adeliae | place: Antarctica: Rookery Lake | collected 2010-03-01 | reverse complement strand
TGGATTTGGAGTGCGAACAACACTAGTAGCTATGAAGGGTGATCCTGCGGCCCGAAAGAAAGGAGTCACAGCTAAAGTATACAAGGCTGTTTTGGATGAACACCTTCCTCCAATCCTTCGATATGGAGCTATCTTTATGCACGACAACGCCCCAATTCACACAGCGCATATTATACGAGATTGGCTTCAAGAGAATCGAATCCATGTAATGGATTGGCCTCCTTATAGTCCTGATTTGAACCCCATTGAGAATCTCTGGGCTCTTCTCAAAGCGGAGATTTACCGATCCTATCCAGAGTTAATTGGTCTTTCTAATACGCAAGCTTCACTAGATCTGTTAATTCGATGCGCGATTGCTACATGGGACGATCAGTCAGAGCAAATGTTAACTGTGTTACTGGATTCAATGGTTCATAGAGTTAATGCGGTGCTTAAGGTAAATATACAAAGTATTGAATTATAAAAGCAGCGTTCAAGTACATGGGTTGTGAATAAGTGGGCCGTACGAAAACTTCTGGCACCCCACTGTATCTCATTCGCCACCGTATGGCAGCCCTCTCATCCCTGTCCAGAATCGCGACGCTCGCACACCGCAAAATGGCTGATCGTTCAACGAACACTCGCCGTCGCATCGTCGATAGTGTGACCCACCTGCCACGAGATGCGCCGTCATCCGTCTGGATCACCGAGCGACCGAGCCCATCGAGTGGAGATGGAGCTTGCGAGGATGCAACCGCGAAAGTGTCCTCATCTGTCCCGGTTCATGCCCCGTGCGTGGTCATAATGTGGCCTTTACACTGGTTGATCAATTCTTCTTTCTTCCTCGGCCCACCCTCCAGTTTTGCGATATCCAGCGCCCGGGCCACGCCTTACCACTTGATGCAGGCGAAATGTTGAAATGGCCAATTTTGGTGTCATGGCTGTTCAGGATTCAGCCACAAACTGGCTCCTGACTGGCCACCATCGGGAGCATCGGCAGATCCTATGCTGACCTTCCGCGATAGCAACGTCTGGCGGCTGATGGTCAAAGCACAGCCGCAGTGGCTGTGATTTGACGGCTGACTACGGAGCATGTTTGCCGCTCTCATCGTATTTCCAACTCCGTATTGTTCTCGGAGTCTCAGCTCTCTCGAATAGCTACTACCTTGCGTCTCTTCGTTTCAACGCACCACCGAACTTGCTCAACTAACTCACTCTCCCTCACCCTCAAGGCACAAAGGAGCGCCATGGCCTTCACCAACATTGCCTTCACCAACATTGCCTTCACCAACATGGCCTTCACCAACATGGCCAACATGACCAACATGGCCAACTTGACCAACATGACCAACATGACCAACAGTGACGCGCCATCCCACCTATCGAGTACATCATGATCGTCTCACATTTTCTGCCCGCACAACAGGCTAACGATGTTCCACGACCTTCATTTGCATGAAATCCCAGCCCATCCCTGTCGATCATTTGCACGCCCCAACTTTGTGGTCGTGCTCGTTCGCCCTGTCAAGCCGCTCAATCAACATGCCAGCCTTGCCTCGGGCATTTGAGGTCGCACCAACCAATGAGGTGAAATGGTGGAGTAAAAGACACCCGGGCAGGATGCATCATTTGAGGAGGCTGGATTCCACGCCCAGCATGCAGACAGGGAGATGGTGATCCTCCGACTCGCCACTCAAGCTGTTTTGCCCTATCTGGCAACTCGCACGGTGATTCCTCACTTCTCAGCCATGGGATGCACGTCTTCTTTGGCTGATCGGTGCCTCTTTGTGTGTCACCGAACCAGAGCACGGCACTAACTCACTGGTCGACCAGCGGCCGAGCGATAGGAGATCTGAGGATTGTGACCTCAGGACGCTCTTCTAAGGTGAGCAGCAACGGGTGATAAACAGTATCACGAGACTATCAAGGTTTTCCGTTTCTTTTGCTTGACGTCAAAGCGTGAGACAGACGACATCAAATTAGCACACCGCTTCATGTCTCGAATACTCACACTTCAGGGTTTGCACTTTTATCACATTGCCTCATTCACCACACGCTTCACAAGGCTGAGGAGGGATGTGGTAGCGGCCGCGGCCCTCAAAGCGGTCAAAATACCAGGGCCAGAAACATGTCTTGTCTCACCGTCACCAGTATCCGAGACATCAAGGCTGGCCGCCAGTGGCCAGCCCTTGCCCCGTTCCGTTCATCTCCTCCAGCCTTGCTACGTTCATCTCCTCCAGGCTAAACAACAACCAAAAGTTTAAACAACCAAACCATTCATTCATCAGCCATGTGGAACTCACCGGCCAACCAGGAGTCGACCAAGATGCTGCACATCCATTCCCCATCTAATTGGCTCTGACATCTCGTGCCACTCAACTCATTATTCCCTTGTTCTCCTTGCCTATACTTGCCTTCCATCCACCAAGACTATGATAACAACATGATTGAAATTAAGACCTTGTCCCGTGTTCCAGGTCCAAGCCACAGCGGCGTGAGTAAACTCCAGCGGTCCACAGCTCACACCTCCGCGGCCCTTCTCCTAGCCGCGCCTCCTCATCAGACTAGGACATGGACCTTCGATCTTGCAAACCACGTTTCAACTTTCCTCCGGCCGTTCCGGGACCATGCCGGAAGCTCACCGCCTCCAAGAAAATCGAGGCCTCGGCCGCGTCTGTCGAAGGCAGGTTTCTTCTCCCAAGGTCCGGCGGCCGCCGTGATATGACAAACATCACGCTGTTTTCGTCAAAACCTGCTCGGTCGGCTGTTTTCACCCATTTGACTCAGCACGCATCTCCGTCACCAAGCCACCGAGCTCCGAGCTTGCATGTTGCGCTGTCGGCGGCGGCAGATTCCGGGGATGGCCGGCAGAGAGTGTCCGGGATGAGATAACGACCACGTTTCAACAACAAACACCATGGCACGGGACGCGGAAGCAATTTTCACTGTGTTCTCCACAGCATATCTGCACGCATTGTGACCATCCCAAACCAACGTCGGATGCGGAGATGATGTGACGGCTCCACTGCGATCTCCACTGCGATCTCCACTGCGATACCTCGAAAGCTTATTCCCTCCTCAAAACCAACGACCGATTAACGTCGCCTGCGACGCCCACCACTGTCCGGCGCACTTCCAAACGCAGGCCCGAGGGCGGGCGCGAGAGAGTCAGATTTATCCTCGTGTGCCTTATCCGATTGGTAGTAGGCGATATCATTTGGGCGAAGTGGCCACTCACTTCCGCACTCGACCTACGCTGTCGCTGCAGGAATGTAAAGAGCCAAATGTCAGCCACAAGCTGACGGGTCTATAACTAGCTTCGTGGAAACGAGATTACACACCGCTACACGTGTGTGGCTCAATTTTCGTTTCCGCTCCTGTTCTTGCTTTTTCGAAGTGTCCTCTTTTTACGTTTTGTCTCACTGCGACAATCTTCAATGGAGATGCCGTCCGTTCGCTTTCCCAGGGTCGCACGAGCAGAACCCGCTCCCAAACCGGCTTCCGTGGTGGATTTCATACCTGCATTCCGCACTACGACGAAACCCAAGGTGGGTCCTCAAAGTGGGACTTTTGAGCTCCAAGGTCGACAAATACCGCAATTAGAAATCGCACCATCTCTTTCTTTCCAACTTCTCCACTTTTGTCTCAATCCAACTCTATCTATGGGAATCCAGAACAGCTGATCGTCAGCGCGGCCGACGTAGCCATCTGACTTTCCACGTTAGGTTGGATGATGTCGAAACGGCAGAGCTCTCGAAACCACGAAATGGAGCTTCGGGTTGCAAGAATGACGGAGGATTATCAAAGGGCAAGGGTGGATCCTGGGCGACGATAACCAACAGGAAATGTCTACTACAGGAAATGTCTACTACAGGAAATGTTTACTAGGGGAAATGTTTACTACAGAAAATATTTACTACAGGAAATGTTTACTACAGGAAATGTTTACCACAGGAAATGTTTACCACAGGAAATGTTGACCACAGTAAACAACAGGCTAATGATGCAACTTCATGACGATCTGCCGCTAATGACAAGCTAACGATTCCAAAACCAAACACTAGGAAAAACGGGGGCTGTGTGGTTCACATCGTTGCTGTTGACGGGTGGGCGGCTTGCTATCTCGCCTTCTCCACTGTGCTCCGTTTTTATATCCAGTTTTCAAGTTTTACGTCCAGTTTTCATCTTTGATGTCTCGTTTTCAATAAATCCGCTCCAATCTTCTCGTGTTCATTCCTGGTCAGACGACAAGATCCCACAGTTTCTCCATCGTTGAGCTCGGATGTTGCCAGCTCCCATTTGGGCCATCTCGGGAAGGAAATGAGACAGCGGCACATCTGGGAACCTCTGTGCGACATTCCCACTTGCCCATACGGAATCAAAGCTTTACAGATCATGTGGAGCGAGTATTTGGCAATCTGATTGTCATCTGATCGAAGAGCCTTCTCTATTGGAAGCGGAAATGGCGATGTCGGCCACATCACCATCTCGGATATGCAACCTGAGCCGCAAGATGTAAACAAGGCTGTGGAGATCTGGAAAGGACACGAGAAGTTCTGGCCCAAAGTGGAGATTCATAGAACAGACACGGAGATCTAGAAGAGAAAATGAAGAGAAAATGAAGAGAAGATGGACAGCGTGGTCAACTTGGATGAAACCAGCTCGTATTCAGACTCGGAAATCTTGAGTCGTCTCGAGTCGTTCGCCGGTGAGGCCGAGCAATTGTGCATCAATTGCTGAACCTCGACTTCGGCGATGGATAAATTACGTCTTTTATTAATAAAGTACTGTATGAGTACAGTGTATGTGTACAAATCCTGAAGCTACACGGCACCTGTACAAGACGCCAATGCCTACTTTTTCTAAATTGGTCATGAAATAGGCCAAAAACTCCACAGAACGTCGAGGTTGAAGCCAAAGGAAGGCACTTTTTAGCCTTTGGTTCTTTATATATATACAGTTCGAGTTAAGAAAGGCGTACCGGTACCGATACGATACAATACGATACTAGACCGTCTTATATCTCTACCGGCGTCCATCCCTACTCGACTTCCATGTCTCCTCCAAGTTCTCGTTTCACTCTCGAAGTCCTGCCAGAATCAGCTCTGGAGTCTTTGCGGTTGCTGACTTCCACAGGATGTGTAAGATCAGCTGATACATTCTCCAAGCTTCTAGACTTCCCCTTCCCGCTTCATTTCAGGCAACGTAACTGTTGTTTACTTTTCGGTGTATCACTATGGACACCGTTGACGAGTCGTGCTCCTTGTGAAGCCGCGTGCTATTTACGTCATCATTTCGTACTCCGATAGCTCGGTGTACGACGACATTGTCGACCTCGAGCGTCGGGCATTTCCCCTCTCGCTTGCCTCGTGTCCTGTTGCACTGTTTCAAGGAGACATATCCTCGGCTCTGCCATCTGCACGTCCGCTGTCACAAGGTCCCATGGGAACATGTCCGAGATTTGCCATTTTCATGCCGCCTATACCGATGGTGTTACAGTCCCACACGAAGGCGTGTAGACACCTAGAGGGGCACGCTCGAGACTGTTTTCGTGGCGCTGTGACGCAATCATAGGCGACGGAGTTGTGGTTGTACAGCATCGTCAAAGTATGCCACCGCGATAACGCGCTACAGTGATATGCTGGGTTTCGCCAAGGGAAGATCTTACGATGATGCATTCTCGTCCATCTTAAGATTTAAATGCTCCGCATCATCGAGATCGACTTCGACGAGATCTAGAGTGCCTCCCAATAGCTCGTTGTGCGTGCTGGTGCCACATCCCTCGGTATGTCTATTAGACCTTGATGAGGTGTCGTCGCCCTGTCAACGTTCCTGTCGTCATTCCCGCTCCCTTGGCGTCATCCCTTCTGGAACAATTTGGTAAGCGGCACCTCGCTTATGGAGGACAATACTCTACTCTCGATTCTATTCACAAAGCACACTTTCAAACTTTTCCACTTCAACGCGTCCACGTGAGGCCCAAAGCCAGAACTTTCAACACCCGAAATCAAAGACTGTCTCAAATCCTGAAAGTCGATTCTGCTTTTGGGGATTTTAAAATTCTTCAGTTTTGAACCCCGACTCAAAACTCTTGGCCCAAAATAGTATCACGATTTTAGTCCTTTTTTAGTCCTTTTTTAGTCCTTTTTGAACTCTGGAAGGTGAGATTCGGACCCAAACAACATGTCCTCTCCAGTTCTCATCATGCTTTCGCATTATGCATCTGGTAGTAGCCAAACTATTCGTTGTCTTTTTATACTGCCTTTTTTGAATCATTTTCGGTAGCGTGTGGCATGTTCCACCGTTAAATTCAGACTTTCTGAAATGTATGAATACCGTTTTACTTTACATGATGGTTGGCTCCAACGTCTTTTATCCTGCTTGGCTGTTGTGAAGAGAGATGACATCTAATGTCCCAGCCACGACCTTTCACTATTTGCTACAGTTGCCAGCCGAGCTCCAAATCAAGATCTGACATCTTATTGCGAGGACAAAGCATACTGATTTTCACTGCCACTACTACTTCCGACCTTTTGATGCTAACGAGGGTGATCTGCCTAAAACCCGCCAGGAAATGAATGGATGATAGGTCTCGGCGAGGGGAAGTTGGCAGTACTCGTCGCGCTCGTATGGAAGCGCCGCTGTATTTTAGAGAGTGGTTGGTGAATGTACCACACCCAAGGGAGGTACTGCGAATGATGGAGGATGATGGATATGGGCAGGCGGCTGCGGAGGTGCGGAGGTCTGAGGTATTCAGAAAGAGGATTGTCAATCATTCCTGCATAATGCTCAGGGTAGATAGAGCGGGGAGACGTCTGCTGGCAATGATGTGCACCAGCCGCTCATCAGTCAACCGGTTTGGTCACCGCTGTGAAGAATACTCGACACTCAACACAACTGTTCAGGTTGATCAATCCCTCGACTTCTCGTCTTCTCGTCTTCTCGTCTACACCTAGGGTCGTATACCTACATACTCGCAACGTTCTTACAATTTTCTCTCATTACCAAGCATCCAGTACACCATCGACTTGGGACCCGTTTACTAGTTGGCTAGTCTCCCCCAATGTACTGGGTCCCTTCATTGCTTGAGCTTCCCCAAAAATGGTCAAGTATCCCAATTTTCCACGGTTGTATCTCGTAAAAAGTACTCTTGGGTGAAGTATCCAACCCTCTCTTTATGAATATATTAATGTAAATTCGATGCTCTTGACCCAGCCACCCCTTGAAGTAAAGCAGGCCCTGCAACCGAGCGTCATAATAAGTATGCAGCAGCGCTGAGAGCTCTCCTCTGGGAAGCCACATGCACTCTGTAGGGGGCGCCAGCAATGGCTTTGAGTGTGATGTATCTCTTTCCGTATCCTTGCTTGCCAACTTCCTTGTACCGGCCCTCGGATGTACTGGCCGTGGCGGCATGGCGTCATATCTCAGTTCGGAGCTCCAGGTAGGCGGGAGGAGGAGTGAAAGGTTGTTGCTGAAACTGTGGTCTCATAATCTAGATGTTTAAGTCAACGGAGAGGTGAGAATGAGTGCAGTCGCCATGGAAACCCGAGCTGAAAAATGCGCTGGATGCCGTTGCCTACCGAGATGAAAGCCGATGTGTTCCGTTCGAGGCCGGCTGTGCCAACTGGTTGCCATCAAAGACAGCCCGTCAGCAGCATTTAACATGGAACATTGGAGACAATTCTGCAAAGCCCGTTTGGAAGCACAAGGGAAGTTTGGCTCTAACTCCACAAATTTCATTGTTCGGCCACCCTCGTTTTTGGCTTTGGAAGCAATCTCACAACAACCTGGCCCATCGGCGGCCATGCAAAGCAATAACCGGTTACCCCGTCTTCTCTGAACCTCCCAATTCAACACCACAACCGCCTCCCTGCTTTGTTGACATCTCATCCCCTGGGCACGTCACCTGGCGCCTTTCTCCCTATACTGCAATCTCCACATCTATACCCTCGTCACAACCCTCTCCACCACCACCTCACCTTTTTCCCTCAGCTTCGCAATCAACAACTCAAGCCTTGCATCCATCGCCCGCCGTATATAATCCTGGCCATACCACCGAGACTCTTCCGTAGGCAGAAGGTTCATCAGATGCTCTAACCCTATCAGCCGAGGCTGTCAGCATATGTGGAGGAGCGTCGAAAGGACTCCTCAAGTGCAGATAATATTCTCTACTATGTGTGAAGGTTGATTGGTGTGAGGCCTGAAATGAACCCAGTGGGCGGCCCCGACGAGTCCTGAGCTCCCTCTGTTGAGGCCCACGTAGTGGAGCGAGACGTCGGATGAGCTTGCGGCGTGGTGTCATATTATTATTCGAAGCTCGGCCGGTAGCCCTGGGAAGCAAGCGATGGAATGTCGTTGCAGCACCAGCGGAAGCCATGAGTTCCGTATAGTCTCGTGGCTAGATACAGCTGAGAAGACGAGCATAGAAAAATTAGATCGCATATAAAGAAAGCACTTTGAAACAATTCCGGGGCTTTCTACGTGATAGGGGAATGCAATTCATTCTCAAAATCTAGGACTCATAGACGCCGCTATGGCTCTCCATCGTAAATGTCAGCAAAAATCATCGCGGGAGATGGCCAGCCTCCATAAGTCGTAGTAATCTCCCAAAATAATCGCCGCTAACCTCGAAACTTCACTGCACTCTACCTGCTTCCACATGCTGTCTCTATTAACCATATAAGTTCCCAGAAGGTCAGAAGGTCAACCAAGGTCCAGTCGACAACGGGTGAGACAGTCTGATTAACCCTCTTTGCTTGCTGTGCATCTTCCTCCGCCGCAGCATCCCCCTTCCTCCTCCATACCTCGGTTGTTCCCGGGCTCTTATCGCCAGTTGGCCTCTTCATCATCTAAAACAACTGATCAAACAAGTCCATTTGGAAATCTAGTTCCAGGCTACGACGCTGGGAAGAATGATTTGTCCAGAATCTGCATCTCCAGGGCCTCGCTTAGAGTTCTCGATCGCAGGCAAACATTTGCAGCCGTGGCTGGTAGCAGGTGTGCAGAGCTGCCTTGATATCCCTGCCGCCTTGGAAGCAGATGCTTTCGGGTTGCTGTTGGTACCAGGGGGGCGCGGATTGATACTATGCTTTGCTTGATTCTTGGGATAGCGAGGTTGGCCTTGAGAGTGTGGTGAAAGCCGAGGTTTGTCTTCTTGTAACCTGCAAACACGTCCCAGATCATCATCTGCGTTTCTGGCAGTTGCTTAAACTAGGGAAATTCGTCGCTGGAACCGCTAGTTGCTTGGTACTTGGGATGATCTCCTATGGGGTGCTGAAGTGATCTTGAACACTCGGCATCTAGTTAAAGACTATCTTCCAGGTCATGATTTGTATTTCTGTTGACATCCTTATCCTACTCCTTCACAGATGGAACGGCCGACCACAAACTGGTTAACCAGAGAAGCAGGGGCGCTTCTGTTTTCACTCGTAAACTTCTTTCGGTGAACTGGTGCTGAGAAGCCTGTGATTTACTCCTGAGAACCTCTGTTATTTGCTGGCCAAGAACCAAGAAGCTTGAAGGCTTGAAGGGGTTATTTATGCTCGTGGCATGGAGGTGTTGGGCGAGTGCCTCAAAGCCTTGATTCTGTTATTGGACAAAACATGAGTACACAACAGTGATATTGAGTTAGCTCGAAGGTGACCGTGAAAGTTTATAACGACAACGCTCATTATATCTGACGAGCGTCCGATAAACCGAAGCCTTCTGGAAGCCTAGTGGCAGCCAGGCTTCAGTCATCCCTACGAAGCTGCTATGAAACATGCAGATTGGAGCATCATTCCTAGATCTCTTCCTCTCGTCACTCCTCCTATGTAGAGCCATATTTGTGCATATGCCGTTACCGTCCATCAATCCATCATCTATGTCTTCCTCCGTAAAATCTGCCTCCCAGAAGTCCCCCACCTCGAAATCGAAATCTTCCGCTTCGAAATAGTTCTCATCGGCATCTTCCCCATCGCTTAACTGGCCATCCTCTCCCAGCATTATGCCACTTTTACGGTAAAATTCTTCACGAAAAGCTGACGGGTCTTCAGAGTATCTTCCTTCCAACGAGGCCACGAGGTAGTTAACTTGATAAGCAACACTCTCGCACTTCCCTCCCCACACAGTGAGTGTCACCTTCCTAGCCAAATAGCAAGTATGGCGCATAGGGGTCATGCCAAGATACCGCTGGAGTAACCATAAGGCATGGCAACCACATTCTATGTTTATATAGTAGATTAATAACTGCTTATTGGCGTGGCATTCTCGGTAACGAGGCGTGGTATCGATGGGCATTCCAGGACCGATTTCAAATGAGTCCTGGTCGACGGCAACCTCCCAGACCATGATTTGGTGCTGGGTTGGGAGCAGAAGAAAGCATGGAAAGGTCCTCGTTGGTACTGGAGATGGCGTTGTGATTATTCTGATTTCGTCGAGTAGTTGTTTTTTTCAGTTGATGGGGCTGGCGTATGGCGCAAACTGTTTGGATTGTCAGATGTTGTAAGAGAGTGAGCTCGAGGGGAGCTTAAAGGCTCGAAGATGCTTTCTTAAACTTCTCAGTGGCGTAATGACTAAGATCAAAGGGACGTTGAACAGCTGGTGTAAGTGTATTTGAACTTTTGTGCTGTGAAAGAAGAAAGCAACAGAGTTGCAGCAGTGACTCGATGGCGGCTACCAAGAGTGAGATCCAAAAATCCCTTCACGCCTCAAAACCCGATGTGGGCCAACAAAAATTATTTGCGCCTTTGATAGTTTAATGAACCTCTCCCCCTTACTTCCTACGCCTGTGTGGATGAGCGAAGTTGTCTTCAAGGGGCCTTGTGGCTGAGACTCGCTTGTCAGATCAATGCAGCGGGGCAGCCAAGACCGAAGTTCTCTGAACCAGCGCATACTCCTTACTCGTCCTGTTATCATAGATTCGTATATAGGTATTTGGGTAATAAACCCTGCGTTGAGGAGTGTAAGGCCATGCACAGGTATTCAGATATCCGAAACGGTACCAAACTGCGCCTGCAGCCTTATGTAGGTCGTTTTCGACTCCCAACCCCCATATCTTGATCTGGATCTCTGTAGATAGGTGGGCCAAGTGGCGGAACGTGGTTGTTGATATCGAACGGTCATATTGGTTGCCATACGCCCATGGTGAGTGTTGACCGGTTGCTCAGAAGGTTATAAGATGAGCGGTTTAAGGATTTGAAGACTTACAGAGCTTTGAACCTCCACATACCTTGAAACACATCCTTTCTAAGTAGTCCGTGATACCGATACCTTCCAACCCCATCACAACCTCGGTAGAAACTTCCTCTGTCTCACGTCATCCATCTCTCCGAGACGATCACCATGCACATTCCAACCGTTCATATACGACACTGTGGCCAATGAATCTTTCATATTACATCCATAGATCCCTTCACCTATATCATCTTCATCATCTCCATCCTCTCTCCCTCCCTTTAGCAAACCGGCATATCTCCACCATGATGATAATCAAAAGCGATCACCAAACCCCAGAAATGCGTCATCGCCGCCAACACGACAAGGACATGAAAAATCTGGTGCGAACTACCCCAAATATCATATTTTCCTGGCGCTGTGCGTTCTGGCCATCTCGTCTATTCTCCATTAGTATCAAGCCCCTCTCTTATTCTCTTTCCCACCAAACTTACGGCGTAAATTCCAGCACCGAAAATATACAGAGCGCCTTGGCTGATAAGCGGGACCAAACCGATACGGTCTCTCATCTCACTAATCCCATAGATCTCCATCCCATGCAAGACGGGGAAGATGGCTGATAGGCCCATAGCTACAAACATGCCTGCGCGGTATGGACGCCAGGCGGGCGTGCGGAAGCGGTCGAAGATCGTTACTGTTGCGCAGCCTAGGCCTAGTCCGCAAATCTGTCTACTGTTAGCACTTCGCCAGTCAGACAAGGGGAACCCTCGCCCTCGTGCCAACCGGAGTCTTACCATCGTCCAATACAACTCCTGCAAATGCGAGTGGCAGTGGAAACCGTAATAAATACTTGGTACAAAACTCCCCGTGATCAAGAACACAATCCCAATATAATCCAACTTATTCCCGAACTTCGCCACCACCGGGCTATGGTTACTGATCGCATGGTACGTCGCACTCATCCCAAGACACACCGCCGCGCCTAGGAAGAAACACCCGAAGGCTACCACATCCGCTTTTCCTATTGATGGGTACCGCGGTACGATGGTGAAGTAGAGGATGCCGCCGAGGATGGTGAAGCCGACAGCGGGAATGAGGTGGGAGAAGATGTTTACGGTTTCGTTGTGGAGGTAGCCTAGGGAGGAGAAGGATTTGATGAAGGAGTTGGATTGGAGCCGGTAGCCAGAGGTTATGTATTGGTTGTCGCGCTGCCAGGTGGGGAGATCGTCCCAGAGGAATGTGAGTGCCTCTTTTACTTTTTGTCCTGCATCTTGAATATCGTCGACTACCTCCTCTGCGAAGGACTTTCGTCGTTGGCGTGGTTGGGGTGTGGCTTCGTTCATCTTCAAAATATGTGCTGCTTTACAGATGTACAAGATTGACAAAGACGAAATCCAAGACACCACACTACCTGATACTTATATACAAGAAAATTCAAGGAGATGACGACGCTTCTAGGAATCCCAATCCCAACCTAATGTTTTGGGACACTTTTCCGTAAAAGCGTGATATCGAAGCCGTTGGGACTAGCTTGGCGCCGCGGCTCACATGTCAGCGAGCAAGGCGAGCCATCCTTGCTGTCTACAGTACAGTGGGGTGCCAGAAGTATTGGTACGGCCCAATTATTCATAGCCCAAGTAAATTGTGCGCTGCTTTAATAATTCAATACTTTGTATACCCGTTTGCCTTCTTGGGTGATTGAGCGCCCTTTCGCCTTCGTAGCTGTGTA
>RCNJ01000548.1_pt1 | contig 12862 bp, 15 predicted proteins | sample 2041171 | NCBI WGS metagenome assembly RCNJ01 (sample SAMN09708213, study PRJNA481090) | feces metagenome | biome: feces | host: Pygoscelis adeliae | place: Antarctica: Rookery Lake | collected 2010-03-01 | reverse complement strand
ACGCTCGTGGACGTATGAACTCGGCTTGTTCAAAGTCAATCCACGTTACCCCTGGTCGATCTGGGTGAACAAGAATGTTGCGCGGTGCTGGGTCCCCCTGCAATACTCCCAGCTGGTGTATGGCACGCAGACCGCAGATGGCCTCGTCAGCAAGTGTTCGTGGAATTGGCCATCGCAATTGGAATCCTCCAAAGCTCCAAAACATCATATACACAATACGAACAGCTCCTGCGTAATATAATATGCTGTCCAGTTTCGTGTCTCCTAGATACACAGGCACGCATTTCCCTTGAACGGGAAGAAGACGATGGTAAATTGTCGACTCATGCATCAAATCTCTAACACACTCAATCCCTGTGCCTTTCGCCGCAACGGTGTAGCCAAATCCTGGCAACTTAACTTTGAAAAAAACTCCTCTAGCTCCATGAATGTTGGCTGCCGCAGAAAAACATGGCAGTGAACTTAGCCGGGAAGAGCTTTGTTATAATGGCCCTGTTATCCTCTTTGCCGGCTCGGTGGCTTCGGCAACTGCGTTCAGTGGATTACTCTTTTACCTCCTCCAGGATCCTGAAGCTTATGCCAAACTGACGAAAGAGTTCCGCACAGCAATTCATAACTAGGAGAACTTCACATTCGACACCATTGCACACCCGCCATTCTTGCAAGCCTTTATGGAGGAGGGAATGCGTGTCTATACTCCCGCCCAGAACAATGCCACACGTATGACGTCGGCAGAAGGAAAGATGTTGATGGGACATGCTCGAGTTCAGACCTCAGAGGCGGTTGAGAGAGGATGAAAGGTAGGCAAATGATAAGTTGGAGTCGAATCAACCTTTCAGTGCGCGGCCCAAGAACTGCGTTGGAAAGATATCTTTATCAATGATTGGGGTAAGATATCCTTATCGCTATCCAGAGTTCTGCTTTATAACACCTGCCCCTATCAGAATTTAGCTTTACACATTGTCCAGTAGGGGCAATGCGACCCTGAACAATGCACATGCATTCAAGATAACGCGACGGGAAGCAAGAAGTACAAGAGAGAGAATCTGGTTCAGATGCTCCGATTTGTACGACGATGCTGGTGCGCACCCATCGCTTACATGTTGTCCTTGCTTTTGTCCCGTGCCATGCTACAATCATTTCGTTGTAGAAGACCAAGTCACTCGATCGTCATTTTGACGCGAGACAGTGAAATAAACAAACTGGATCTACGTGGTGTCCAGATAGGTCAGCTAGGCCAGGAGGTTCATTTTTATTGAGCCATCAACGGGGTATTCCATTTATCTCCTAAGTATACTCTCACTCTGATGTTGTCAAATTTACGTAATAAATGCTATGGATCGATCGCACATGCACATACGGCATCCGTGTCATTCTTGTATGTATAAAAACGCGGACCACATGATTGTAAATCCTGGCATTTCCTGTCGACAAGTGTGTTCGAAGAATTCCAAACCAAAAACATGGGACAGATATCCTGGGAAAGGCATGTAAAACTTGAAGATACCCACTCCTTGTCCACTTCACCTTTTCACCAGGAATTGCCGCAGTTATTTTCGACCGTGGAACCCACCGAGAAAAGTCACGAGGATGAGCCACGCAGGATCTCCAGACCCGTCTCCCCAAACCCACCACTCTCACCTCCCTCCAACCCTCGAGCGCCCTTGATCCCCTACTCCCTCTTCACCAAACCCCAAAAGCGTTTAATAGTCTTCCTAATCGCCTTCGCCGGCATGTTCTCCCCACTCAGCAGCTTCATCTACTACGTCGCCATCACTTCCCTCTCTCAAGATCTAGACGTCTCGATCGAGCTGATTAACCTCACAATCACATCGTACATGGTTGTCTCGGGCATTACACCAGCGCTTATAAGCGATCTGGCGGATATGACGGGGGCGTTGGGTGTATATTCTGACTTTGGGCGATTTACTGCGTGGCGAATGTGGGGTTGGCGATGCAGCGGAGTTGGCCGGCGCTGTTGGTTTTGAGGATGGTGCAGAGTTTTAGGAGTTCTGGTACGCGAATTTTTGTACTCCGTAAATAGTTTGTAACTCTACTAATATGGCGTTAGCTACGATATCGATCGCCTACGGGGTAGTTGCAGACATCGCCAGTCCCGCTGAGCGGGGGTCCTTCGTTGGAGCAGTTCGCTGCGGGTCAGCAGTCTCATGACTTCACAGCTACGATAAAGTGTATGGAGGCCACTGACTTTCCGCACAGCCCAAATGTCGCACCGAGTCTCGGTGCAGTCCTCGGCGGCGCCCTCTGCCAACATGCAGGATGGTGGTGGATATTCTGGCTCGCCCTCCTCTCCGGGGCCTGCCTCCTCCTAATCTTACTCCTTCTCCCCGAAACCTCTCGTCTCCTCGTCAAAAACGGCAGCATCGTACCAGCATGGTACCACCAAACAATCCTCTGCCTCCTGCAACAGCCCCCTTCCTCCTCACACCAAACCACTGAAAGTGAAAGTCAAGCGAAACGGAAATTCCACATCCCAAACCCAATCTCCTGCCTGAAACTTAGTTTCCATCGCACTACCGGCCTCACCGTGCTTGTAAACGGCCTCTTCTACATGACGTACGGATGCATCCAAGCTTCTATGTCCTCATTATTCACCCAGCTCTACGCCTTCAACAGGTTGCAAGCAGGGCTCATCTACCTCCCCTTCGGCGCCGGCTGCGCTCTCGCCTCGTTTCTCTCTGGCACGTATTTTCCCATACCATTCACCAGCAGTGTACACATCCACACAAGCCCCTCCTGGCACATCTCTCTACTTCACTTTACTTCATTTCACTGTGCTCACTTATCTAACATGCCTAACGCTTTTCAGGCTACCTCATGAACTATGACTATCGTCGCACAGCACGAGACCACAACCTCACCATCGACAAAGTAGCCGGAGACGACCTGTCACGTTTTCCCATCGAGAAGGCGAGGTATCGTAGTATATGGCACCACGTCATAAATAGCAATGTCTGTATAGCCGGCTACGGATGGACGCTGCAAACACGCACTGTACGCCCCTCCTTACGTTTTCTATTCTCTTCCTTTCCCTTTCTCTTACATTTGACCCTAACCAACCACCCTAGTCCGTCGCCGTGCCCTTGTTTCTGCAATTCCTAATTGGAGGCATGATCTCCGTAGTTTTTAATGTACGTCAGGAGCCCAATCTTTTCCCTCTTCCCTCACAAACTAACCCAACCTTCACCCAGATCTGCGGCACCCTCCTGATAGACATCCACCTCTCACACCCGCCAACGCTCAAGCCGGACTGAACATCGTGCGCTGCAGTCTCTCAGTCGGCGGGTTAGCACTGGTAGACGTTGTGATCGATGGTGTCGGGGTGGAGTGGTGTTTTATCATCTTTGCTGTGCTGTGCCGAGGGATGTTGATCCCTATCTGGGCGGTTCAGAGGTATGGAATGGCGTGGAGAGGGAGAGAGAGGGAGATTGCGAAAAGAAAAAGACAAGCCGGGGGTGTGGAGTCATAGGCGATTGGTATACATTTAACCCGTAATAGGTGCGGTAAACGGTTTGTCTTTTTACGTCATTACCGCCAACGATTTATGCACCATGGCGTTCCAGCATTCTCTTCCACTATTGACTGAGTGGTATACCAACTCCCAAACTCCTCGCTCACACACCATACCTTACCTTACCCAATCGTGAATTCAGGTCATATCACCACTCTAGCATAACCCTACTTTTAATGACGGCAATCTCCCATTACGCGGGATAAGAAATGTCCCATTGGCGAGCAACGTACACAACTCCAAACAATCACTATTCAGCCAATCGCGCGGCAAGAAAAAGTGTTCTTGCATCGCTTTCTCAACGGTGCCTGCTCCTCTCGCGTCCAATCGAAGGGAGCACATTACATGATCTTTATCGAGGAAGATGAATCGTTTCTTTGACAAGACCCCTAGTGGGATCTCGATGCGAGACTCTACATTCTCAGGTAAGAAGATGGGTTTGATGACCCCGTTTGCAATGCCAGAGCTGCTGGTAACTTCGTCGTCATTGCTATTGCCATTCTGGAAGGCATATATGTCGAAGATCAACGTCTGATGGTGTTTGCCATCCGCTCTCGAAGATATAGTATATTGGAATACGATGTGTGACCCAGTTCGTGTTGCGATAAGCCTGTTAATTTTAACGTTTTGCTCGTTTTCATCCGCGACACTGTCGTCCGAACGGCCTGCGCGAATAAGTGACGACCGAGGTTCTGTGTGTTGTCTTTTCATTCCTGCATGCGTGATTTTGAGACCTGCGATTTCCATCAAATTGTGCCACCGGTGCACCCGCACAAGGTCGACGCTGAACGCAAGAAACAATGTTGGGTCACTTGGATGCTTAATCCATCGGGCGGGCGTGTGAGGAGGAAGAAGTCGTCGTACAGGGTCAAACTTCCCATTCAATGACAACAATGTGGCAGAGCTGCGGTTTCCAATAAGAAGTGCTGTACTGTCAGTATTTAACATAATTTGTTGAATGCCGCCAGCTTCAACCTCTATCTTGATGTCAAATATATGCTTGACCGTCCATTTGTCATCAGACACCTGAGGGCTCACAAGCTTTACCGTTATCTTTCCTCCTAGTTCTGCACAAGCAAGGTGCTGGCCATCTTCTCCCCAGTCGAGATGCTCTACTGTCAACATACCTGTTGACTTAAAAATTTCGACCGGGGCAACCGCTTTTAAATTATTGAAGATACTGACAGCCCCAGAATCATTGCCTGCAGCATGATAGTTGCCTAGAGAGTGAATAGCAATTGCTGTAATCTGATTTCTGATTCCAGCGACAGCCTCTGATACGGGCGCAGTTGGTAGACTGCTAAATTTTCTGCGAAGCTCGTTATTTCGGTCTTCTGTTTCTGCATCATCTAACCTCAACAGTGCGTTGGGTTCCCAGACATTGCAGAATTGCCCACGAAGGTCAAACAACCGCCGACTGTCAGGGCTGAATGAGATGTCATTCACTACATTCTCGTGAGAGCTGATATACCAGATCAAAGTGTTGAAAATTATACAGTTTGATCGTGCCGCTTCCATCGCTGGTAGCAAAAAAAGAGCCTTCGGGACTGCACGCGATGGTTGAGGGGGAAGCGTAAATCTCTTGATGCGTGCCATTATATGGATGCCCCTTGAAAACATGGCCGCCGACATAAATGCCAAGAACCTCTCCTGTACGCGGATGCCACACGATTTTGTCAACGGGTGCCCAGAGATTGTTCCGATCATCAGCATTGCGCCGACATCGGCTGATGAGCTTTGGCGGATCAATGCTCCAGACAGAGAGGGGAAACCCACGATATGCAACAGCTACATGACTCGCATTAGGATCGAACGAGACACAACACGGTGAATTTGTGACAGTTCTATCAAGAGGGCCGTCTTCTTTTAAGAGCCGTTGATCAATGAATGACCAGGTTGGGTCCGGTATGTTGATCGGGGCAATCCGAACGCCACGATCGGCCGACACGCTCAGGAGAGAATTATCATCGGCGGAGAAGGTGATTTTCAGTGCTCTTGTGCTTGACGGGTTCTGAATTTGAAGAACAACCTTCCCTGTCGCTACAGACCAAATTTTGGTAGTACGAAATCCCGAGGACACGAACTGATCGCAACTGTGGCCGAAAGATATAGCAGAAACACGTTCTCCATGTCGCAAAACATGGACGGCCTCAAATGTTGTTGTACTAAAGAGGGCTACCAGGCCTGAAGATGTCAGAACAGCAAACCGGCTGCCGGAACAGACCATTGCAATTGCCTGTGTGCCAGAGCCAACGGATACCTTTGCCAAACTGTCGTCCCAGGATGTATTGGAAATGCCGTTGATAGATATTCCAGATACATTGATTCCAAACGTCTTGTAGATCATGGAATGACGAGGGCAAAATGGAGGTATTTGTTTCCTGATGCTCGCGGGGTTCCTCGTTAAGTTCGGTCCAAACTTTCCAAGGAGTTTGATGAGGTCAACGGCCCAAAGTTTCAAGAGCTCCAGATCCTGTAATCTCTGAAACAAGGGATTTGCGCCCGCATCATAGTTCCGTTTGCGACGGACAAAGGTGTTGAGAGTTTCTGACGCATGAACGAGGATTTTAAGCTGGCCAAACTCTGCCAGTGTCGATATCCAGGCCAAGACAGACGTGCTGCGTAGGAACTTAGTGACGAGGATGATGGCTTCATCTGAGTGAGCAGAATTGGATTCCAAGTGGTATGGCCATGATGTTGCTGCATAGCGTAGAAAAGATCCCCCCTCAGTGGCAACATTACTGGACGTCCGGCGGTCAGATCCACGACGTGGCGTGATTTGACCGAGAAATTGCATGCATTTGGCGAACATCTCCTGATGGGCTTCAGCTGGTCGTATGGCCAGTGCAGATGTCGTCGATTTGACAAGATACTCTCTAGCTGTCTGATGCACCATCAGAATTTGTTCGGAAGAGTCTATAACAACAAATTGGCCACAGACTTGACCGATAGCAAAACTCAGGTCGAGTAACACAGGAAACTCAGGCCTCAAAGCCTGCTCCAATTCAGGCAATGTGAGAGGCCGTCGAGGGCAAGCAGTCCATCTTAATATCGTTCTCCCAAGCTCTTGATCCCTTGGTCTGGTAGACTTCATAATCGAAAGTTCCATTCGATGATATAGTTCTTCCATTCTGCTCGGAAGGCCTTCAAGTGTTTCTTCGATATCCGCAGGCGTGGGACATTGAAGGATTTCTGTAAGAGCCAGATTGACCCACAGGAAATTTCCATTTGCTCGCTCTAGGAGTTTCTGGACTACCAGTGCTTTAAAAGTCTGCGAGGCATGCAATAAGTCAATTTCGTGCTCTACGTATCGACGAATGTCTTCTTCGTTGTCCTGAATTGTTAAACTCTGGATTGGTCCGGTAGCCGCCGACAACCTCTCAAATGCCGATACGAGCTCGGGACTGCGACGACTGAGGAGCAAAACCTTAATGGGAAGTTTCGAGGAGGATATGCTTTGTACCAATTCGACCAAGAACCGTGACGAATCCGATTCATCAAGACCGTCGATGATCCAATAGAATGTCTGGTTGAATGTTACCTTGAAGAGAACTGACATGAAAACCTTTTGCCAGATTGATCTTGCGTCAGCTTTCGCAAGGTTTAGGCCGCTACTGCACATCTCAAGCAGTATCTCGCGAAAGGTTGGCATGTGTTCGGCAGCCTGAAATGCTATAGAGCGCAAGCAAGCACTTAATGATCGCTTTGTCTGATCGTTTTGTCTGATCGCCAAACCGGAAAAAATAGTGCGCGCACATTGCCTTCGTCTCTTGAAGATTATTGACGATGAATGAAGACAAGATTGATTTGCCAGAAGCAGGCAAAGCATGAAGCCAAAGGACCTTAGAGGCGTTATTACCATCGACCCATCTCATGTAGTCCTCATTGGACAGGACCCATTCACAAGTGCCAGGCGTCCAGCGATTTTGAAAGAACCTCAGATCGTCACTAGGACTCCCGAAAATGGCGAGTAGTCCTTCAAGCTCCCTTAATTGTGCCCGGCTCCGTGTGCTGAGTGACTGCTGTGTTGTTGATTGTAACCCCAAGACCATGGTCATCAATGCATTTCTAACACTGATGTAGTTGGGATCTTGCGTGCTCTTGTATTTGCAGACATGATGATGATCTGCTTCTAAGGACTTTGACGTTTCTGTTGGATACCCAAGGATTGATGGACTTTTCTCTAAGACTGTGATATTCTTCAGTCCGATCGGTGTTGGGAGAGTCTCGTAAAAAGAAATGATCTGTAACTTAGGGGCTATGTGACGAAACTGATCGTTAAGATCTTCCAAAGCTCGAGAGGTGTTGCTCATTTCAGCAACGTACTGCTTCGGGCTGTGGTTGAAAATAGAGACAGCCAAAATCCTATTCAAATATTCTGCTAGGTGTGTTCCCCGATGGGGTGTCGCAAGGAAGAGGATGGCGTTTATGGATGAAACGATCTCCCCATAATCACCGCTGTTCTGTCCAAGGATGTAAGCCTATTGTTGTTAGATTCCGCGCCAGGTTTACTCGAGATAGGCATAGTCCACCTTTTTAACAACAAGTCCGCCCATTGAATGAGCAATGAAAACGATTGGCCTCTAAATTGCGGTCAGTCCAATCTGAGAAACCTTGTGAAGTCAAAGATGCCGACCTCTCCTATATTGAGCTCTTCCAGGCGGCCATTCTTGGCAAATTTCATTCCCAAGAGAAGGTCTTTCGCAAAATCAGATATCCCTGTCAAGGGGGCAGGGCCTGAAGCTGCAAATTGGGCATCGTATCCGAAAGTCAATATCCGGGCCATCTGGATGCCTGGCTCCGATGGTAGCCACTTTTGAGGCCAGAAATACTCTGGATCACGGTTGTGACACCATGTTGCGCGACTCTTGCCTCCTAGACCGTGTACAAATATTATATCTACCGACGGGTTTGTCTCTGGTTCGTAAATAACACTGAGGCCGAGAGGATCCAGGTTTCGATCTGCGGATCGGGATCGAGAGTGGATCGGCGGTCCTGAGGAGGGGGAGTTGGAGCGGAGAGCATACTTATTATACCGGAGCTCGGTCGATAACGTCTCCAGTTTCGACGTCGAGGGTTCGGTAGACGACCGAGTCGTGGGCTCTGGTGTCGCAGTCTTCGAGGAATCCCCCCTCCCTACGGCAGCCTTGGCTTTGTGCTTGGAACGAAGCTTCCACTACTATACGTTAGCAGAAACCTGCGTCCACAACCATAAAACAAATACAAAGCCAGGCGTGTTGCTTACCATGTTTCGTGCATGTGTAGATGTGGCGTAATCTAGCTGCCAAAATTAAGAAAATACAAAGTTTAAATGAACCCAAAGGCTCCATGTCGCTTATGAAGAATGCGCGTTTGTAACGCGGGCAGGTCTTCGGCTTCTGTCGTAGGAGGCGGATCCCTGTAGTCGGAGGCGGCCAGCTCATTCTGTGCTCAGCGGCAAGGTCTGTGGTACTGTGGCACTGTAAGTGCGCTTCCATTTCTGCACCTCTGTCACTGAGACATCCGATGAGGTAACCATTCTGTCCTGCACTTGTTCTTGCCCATACCCCACAAAGTGAAGCAGGAAGCGATCTTCTCCCAGACCGCAGACTCAAATGTGTGATAAAATTGTTGTGGCTGGGTTTCAATTTTCCCACCACAGTAGAGCGGTGTCAGGGTCTAAATCTCACCTGGCTGACTTATCAAGGGATTCCTCCGGGGTTGGCCATGTCAGGGTTGCACGGTTCACTGCGGGCCGGCGCGGTACGTTCCAACACGGCATATCATCTACACTGGGAGGCCCCTCTGCTCACAACGATCATCTACGCAACATGCCACAGTCACTCATCCACACAGCTACGGAACGATTTAAAACTGATGGCTCGAGAATTGATCCTTCAACATGAGATACATCGTAAGCGCCGCAACGCTGCAGGTGACAAGGCTGATACGGCCAGCACACCGCTGTTGGACTGCAGCACCCGACTTAGTACTTTGTATAGGTAAAGTTCCTTAGCAATTGGTGTGGAAGGTGGGGCAAGCTTTCCCCACGCTATATGAAACAGCGCGGCGCGAGCCGCGAGCAATCCCAACTTCTTCACCTTACCCCATTACAGCACACCACCTACCCCACAGCTGTCACTTGTTACTCCACCTCGAGGATCAACATGTCTACCGCATTTCACTCGCTCCAAAATTTCCATCGATCTCATGACTTGGGCCGCTCACACATGGAACGAGACTTCCCCTTGGATGAAGCCGTGATAGAAAGTGAAATTTCTCATCCTAATCCATTTCATCACATTGGATGACATGAGCCGAATCCCACTCTTTTTCCAATCTAATCTGAAAACTCACAACTGACACCTCCATAGAACTCCCACCCAGCACCAAATTCCTCGCAGCAGACAGCTACGGCCCCTCAGCCTGGACAGTAATAGCGCGCATCTCCACCATCCTCGCCGACGGCACACCAAAATGCTACTTCCTAAAATGCGCAACTGAGGACTCCGGGAGGATGATGCTGAAAGGCGAGTTTCACTCGATGACCGAGCTGTACAAGACGACGCCGTCATTCGTGCCCGAGCCATACGCGTGGGGGGAAGTTCTGCATGTCGAGTCCAGAGACACACTTCTTCCTGTGCCAGTTCATCGAGATTTGTGCCACCCCACAACGCGGCCCCACAGTGCGGTGGTGGCGGTGACCGCATTCCGGTTCTAGGCTGTGAGATCTGCCTCCATACCGACCCGGAGTCCCCTTTTCCAGTCATCAGCTTGAAGAGTCATTGGGGGTTGAGGGAACTGCGTTGATTAAGTGTTATACTTCTGGTGTGATTACAGGTAGTGTTGGGCTCATATCTTCCAAGAATCCCTGGAGACGGAGGAAGCGACGAATGTTGCCCGCTTCGACAACGCTTAACTCCCGGATTGATCCTCTTGGCGGCCCCTTGTTCCTCCCTGTCCCCTCCTTGTTCCTAGCACGCTGTCTCTATCACGCTAGGTGGACATCAAGGATGAGCTTACCGGGTGATGCACGAATAGTTGTGATGGCCAATATGATTGGTGGTTTGCGCTTTTGCTATTTCGAGCGTGTTCGGACGGACACCACCTTGATAAGAGTGAGTGGTTGGACCAACTAAGTGGCGAAGGACAACCCAACCTGAGCAGCCTCCAATACAGTACAGAGCTCATAGAGTTAGCAGGATCAATTAAGTTTTTTTGTGGCTACAGCGCCTACTAAGTGTACAGTGGATACTTAAGAGACTGCACATCTTTATTACGAGCCAGTAACGGCCAGTCAGAGAAGCTGCACATTCAACACCGCGGTTCAGTTCGGCGGCAAGCATTACCGGCGCCACCCAACCTCTCACCATGGCTTGCAGCATTGTTCGGAGACTATTCGAGAATGATATCCCTGCTTAGATTCAAAGGAAGTCGAAAGTACAGGCGACTCGGGACGCTGCACTGCAGCCACTCGAGGGCCATTCAGGCGGGGTCAACTCAGCAGCCTTCTCGCTAGACGGCAAGGTGGTCGCGTCGGCCTCGTGCGACAAGACAGCCAGGCTCTGGGATGTCGCGAGGGGAGCGGCGCTGCAGACACTCGAGGACCCCTCGGACTACGTCGAATCAGTAGCCTTCTCGCCGGACGGCAAGGTGGTCGCGTCGTCAATCGGCCAGATAGTCTGGTTCTGGGATGCCGCAACCGGGGTGGCTGTACAGACGATCGAGGGCCATCCATACTCGTTTAACGCAGTAGCTTCCTCACTGGACGGCAAGGTGGTAACATCGGCCTCGGGTGACAAGACGGTCAAGCTATGGGATGCCGCGACGGGAGCGGTGCAGACGCTCGAGGGCCATTCGGACTGCGTCGTATCAATAGCCTTCTCGCCAGGGGGTAAGGTGTTCGTGTTGGCCTCAATCGACGGGATAGTCAGGATTTGGGATGCCAGGACGTGGGTGGCGTTGCAGACGCTCTAGGGCCACTCGTTTCCGGCCAGGTCAGCAGCCTTCTCGCCGGACAGCAGGATGGTCGCGTCGGCCTCGGTCGATGAGACAGTCAAGCTTTGGGATGTCGCGACGGGAGCGGCGCTGCAGACCTTCATGCTTGGCGTATCAGTTGGAGCTTTATCTGTTGGAACTGATGTTATCGTAACTCGTATATTTTTCAGCCTCTTATTGTCTACGTGGAAAAGCCTCCTTCTTATGGAGGTCGCATAAACAACGGAAGAGTCTTAAAAGAACCACCTCGCCTCTGCCATTGTTTGTAATTCTGCTGCTTTAACACATCATTCTATCGCTAGTTTGCGCAAAGAAGTCTTTATCGTGTGGCTCTTTATGGAGATAGAACTTCAGAGAAGATCATTTCGCGACGAAAGATTAACTATGCCAAAGTGGAGACAGCAAAATGATGATAAGAGACCATTTCAGGAATTTCGTTGACCATCTCCTCGTCCTAGGTCCGCGATAGGGACCTGTCCCTGCGCCACAGGTTGAAAATGGTCGTCTCTGATTGGCCGGTTGCCGTCCACCGCAGATGCAGAGTAATGGACGAGATTTTAGGCCTTAAACGGTGAAACTATTACTGAATCAATGGTATTTTTGTTTAGAATGAAAGAACATGCATCAAAAACGGGATCTATTTAATGTCTTGCAAATGTCTCAACCAATTGTCGAGTCGTTGTTACTCAAAATTGCAAAGTTACAGACTGCCCAAGGCCTGGAAGCCGCAGAATAACCCGCAACGTTTTAGGCTTTAACCCGCGAAGCTACTACAGAATCAATAATTTTCTTACATAGGATCAAAGAACATGTATCACAAATGATGCTTATTCAATATCTGGCAGCCGTCTTAACTCAGCGTAAAGTTCATATTGAAAGTTGCACCGCTCTCGACTGCCGAGGTCTGGAAGTCGCCGAGTAACCCTCAACATTTTCCGCTTTAAACTGTGAAGCTACTAAGGAACCCATAATATGTCTACATAGGATAAAAGAACATGCTTCAAAAATGTTGATTATTTAATGTCCTGGAAACGTCCCGATCCGGCAATGAGTTGTCATCGAAAGTCGAAAGGTTATAGACTGCCGAGGTTTAAAAGTCGCAGAGTAACCCGATAATGTAGGCTTTAGACTGTGAAGCTACTACAGAATCAATACTATTTTTACATAAAGTAAAGGAATACCGATCACAACTAGTGTTTATTAAATATCTGGCGGACGTCTTAAGCCAGCGTGGAGTTGTTCATATCGAAAGTTACAAGGTTATAGATGTTGAGGGGTGAAGCCTGTTGACAGGAGAGGCGGCGATAGCGGCGTCGAGGTCGTAGGCTTGTGTTGAAAAGGGTTGAGACAAGA
>RCNJ01000547.1_pt1 | contig 12868 bp, 14 predicted proteins | sample 2041171 | NCBI WGS metagenome assembly RCNJ01 (sample SAMN09708213, study PRJNA481090) | feces metagenome | biome: feces | host: Pygoscelis adeliae | place: Antarctica: Rookery Lake | collected 2010-03-01 | reverse complement strand
AAAGGATCCCTCCTTCTCACTCAGATCTACTCCTTTTAGTAGCTCCCCGCGCGTCCAGCATAGTCGCCAAGGCGACCTAATTGCAACAGTATGTATGGCTTCAAGATCGACTCGCGCATTCTATGGCAAATCAACCCTGTTTGAAAGAATCGGCTCCTCATATGGAACATATCTTTAGCAAGGATGCGCCTGCAGTCTTTCAGCTTTGTAAACTGTATGCCGTTCGCAGATGGAAATGTAAATAGGGAACCTCTGCGGCCCACTCATTGCCGGATTGCTTATGCCTGTTAGAGTGTCTTGCTGTTCCTTCCCTAACACCTTTTCTCTCAGTACCAGCTCCTCTAAATGCGTCTAGTCCACCTCTGTATCCTTCCCCTGGGCGCCCAGTGGCTGTGCCAGATTATTCATGCTCGTCAGCGTCTCTGGGTGCTCTTTTCCTGACACCTTCTCTCTTAGCCCCAGCGTCTGTCGATGCATCTTCTCCGCCTCTGCATACTTCCCCTGGCCGCCCAGTGTCAGTGCCAGATTATTCATGCTCGTCAGCGTGTTTGGGTGCTCTTTTCCCAAGATCTCCTCACTCAGCCCCAGCGTCTGTCGATGCATCTCCTCCGCCTCTACATACTTCACCTGGCCGCCCAGTGTCAGTGCCAGATTATTCATGCTCGTCAGCGTCTCTGGGTGCTCTTTTCCCAAGACGTTTTCACTCAGTGCCAGCATCTCTCGAAGCATCTTCTCCGCCTCTGCATCCTTCCCCTGGCCGCCCAGTGCCACTGCCAGCTCGTTCATGCTCGTCAGCCTGTTTGGGTGCTCTTTTCCCAAGATCTTATCTCTCATATTTAGGAGCCGCCTATGAGCCTGCTCTGCAGCTTTGTACCGTCCTAGCGTCTGCTCGCAGCGCCCTATCCGGTTCAATAAAGACATCGTGTTCGCGGTCTCGCACACGTCTGGCAACTCGATAAGGTGAGTAGCATGAGGCAGGTACGCTGTCCAGATGTTCCTCGTGCCCTGATCGCCATAAGAAATAATATCTATCAGTCGATCGGAAGCCTTTTCTACCCAAAGTTTCCACTGGTTGTGTGCTTTTAGCCATCCTCGCATTGCCAGGTGGACCAGAGGGTGGACATCAAATGCTTTGGGCTTCCAATGAGTCAGGTCTCGCTGGCGCTGGCCTTCTCTCTGAACCTGCCTCTCGGTGATAAAGGCATATGCTTTCAATATCCCGATCGCCTCTTCCTGCTGTACCTTGGACCCCCGCACTGGTAACATCGATAGGGGTATATCGTTGTTAGCCGTACAAGCCATAAACGAAAGGTGGTCCGCTGCCAGTCCATTTTGTTTTCGAATATGCTCAAAGGAAATGAACCACGTCGTAGCAACTGGATTCTTCGTCTCTCGATACCTGCCATCGTCTACGAACTCCCTACTGAGAAGGGCTGTAGCTTCTTGCTCGCTGTCACTGTAAAGATATGTGTGGTCGGAGACGGTGCTATTGTTTCTATTGATGAAAGCTACTGCTTGGACGATAGCAAGAGCGTGGAAAGCGAGTATGTTGAGAAATTTGTCAATTATCTCTTCATCCTCAAGTTGGTGATGATGTTTGAGGACTAGACGCGTTCTCAATACCTCTTTCGCCTCTGGCTTATCCAGCTTGCCCAGCTCCACGGTCTTATTCCCAGCCAGGTCGAAAGCAGCCCTCTCGGAACGTGTGGTGAAGATGATGGAACCTTTGCAGCTACGCGGAAGATCGTCGATCAACCGAGGTGTGACTCGTTTCAGATCAAAGGGTTCGAGAAGCACGCTGATGTCGTCCGCGTTGTCAACAATCATTAGCCACTGTTCGAATCTCTCATCGCTCAATTTTGCCCTGACAAGCCGCATAACATCTGCAGTGTCGTCCACAATTTTCGTTTTGCTCAAAAGCATCCATATCTCTCGGTACGCCTGCTCGAAGCTTTCTCGGCTGACCGCGGATACCCAGAAGATGGCGCGCGAAGGTTGCTGCTCCTTTAGCCGGTAGGCCGATTCGAGAGCAAGTGCCGTCTTTCCGCAGCCACCAAAGCCACATATAGCGAGCCGTTGACAGCCTTCCATTGAGATATGTGCGCTGAGCAGATCGAGCTGAGTCTCTCGGCCGACGAAGGATAGTAATTTCGCAAAGGGAACAAACCAAGGCGCTGCCTCCCGTAAGTACAATTGGTCATAGCAGTAAAAATAAATAGAAAATGGATTGAGTTGGTGCTAATTTATACACGCACCACAACCCGCTGTAAAATAAACCTATCACTGACCCTCAGTCACTCCTTCCATATCCTTAACAGCATCGGCATCGGGCTGAATCCTACAGAGCAATTCTCGAGTGAACGCTGCCGCATTTCCAGCCGCATGAGACCTCCACATATCGATCTTGTGCGAGTCCGCATAGTCAGATATGCCACGGATGACCAGACATCGTCTGTTGGCATCTACGCCTGCAGCTTCCATCTCGACGCAAAGTGCTCCATCACATTTCTCGCTGATCTAATCTCTCAACTCTCCATTCTGAATGACCGCATTACCGGTGGCGATTCTCCCTTGATGAAAGACCAGCATGCGCTTCTCATCTTCGGTCCGTGGAGGTCGCTGAACAAGCTCGTTTGGATCGCATGACGTGCATTTTGATCCATAGTCGCCACTATGGTGATACGCCGCGTTATGGAGCCTGTCGAATTCGAGTCCAGGATGAGCAAACTTCTTATTGCTTTTGCGACGCCGCAATATCGCCAGTTGAACATCAAAGTTAGTTTGATCCATTTCGTGGTCTGATGCGAGGATACCGAGGGCGTTTGCGAGTCTCCAGTCTGGGTCCTGCATCGTGCCTACAATCTCAAACTGCCCCTCGGCTTTCGACCTACCCCGATCATGGTAGACACAGGCAGGCTTGTGGTCACCGGGCCTTCCAACGACGACGTCACCAAGGTGAACGTTCTCCACGGAATCGTCGGAGATGTCCCGACGAGGAATTCCCCCTCCAATCCCCACGAGTACTGCTACTCGGATACTGGGGAAGGACTTGAACACAGGCCCGGTCAGCGTCCAGCATTGACGTTGCCCGTCGCCCCTTGCGGACAGGTCGCAACCACGACGGCATGGCCGTGAATGGCGCCGAAGATGTAAGTGTTCTCGTCGTAGTGCGTGTTGTATGTGGGAGCCAAGTGCTCTTCGTCTAGCATCAACCGAGCGGGCAGCAGCTCGACATTTGCCACAGGACAGATCCAGGCAACATGGTAGTCATCGCACTTGAGTTGTTTTCTACTAGAATTCATTCTATATAAAAAGAATTATGAGCTAGATAGAAGGCCCAGATAGAATGCGGAGAACGGAGACACTTTTACTTTACCACAAAATGAACGAGGTTAGAAAGCAGCATCTCAGCCTGACCATTGTTCCCTTGGCATTCTCAGCTGGCATTCTCAGCTGTAGTTACTGCGGTCAGCTGTGAGTACCTTATGTGTGCCAGCCATATGAGCGGCCGCCTTGACGCATGATTGGTGTACCAGGCGCTGTGTCTCTGGCCTGACATCGTCCCTGTTACCACGAGGAAGTCTCGAATTTGGAGCTCCGTTCATCCTTCGCTCCGTCTTGGCATTATGGGCTGCTAAGTAATGAAAGAACACGACAGTAGATGAAGCCCGACACAGAGACTGGTACACGAATTTGGTCGCAATATACTTTGCCAGTAACTTATGAATAAAGATTTGTACGGCTAAGTTCTCAATGTATACATATATGGTGAAAACCGCGAGTATTACGAACATATCTTGGAGTTGCACCTCTCCAGCACAACATGATTCATTATATGCACCAGACCATGGCATTTGCGTAAGTCTGTCTGTCCCTCATGATATTCCGATGTCTGATGGTGTCTCGCCGGACAGACGTTCAGCCACAGTGCTGGAGACGCCTACCAAAACACAAACAAACTTGAGCAACGCCACTACGTCTCTCCCGATCCAACCTTGTATGGCCAACTACTGCGATGCCTTCTACCTCACCAAGCCATAACCAAACCATACGACGCTTGCTATAAAATCCTCGCTCTGCGGCATCTGTGCGGCGCACTTCTTGGCACAGAATCGAACGTCGAACAGATTTGTACTGGCTTGTGGAGTGATGTAAGAACAATGCGATCTATTATTACTGATTATTGAAGACCCAGACGTCGAGCGGCAGGGTTGATGGTACAGATAACAACCTTGCGTATGGCCTCAACCGTGAGGAGAGGGAGGAAACGGAGCTGAAATTTCTGAATCAACAATAAAAACCCAAAGGCGATCCCCCTGCCGTGCTTTCGGTCGTGCACTCGCAAATTCTCCATCGCTCTCATCCTCCTCTGTACCAGAAAAACCTATCTTCGCCTAGCCACCATCTCCGCCTCTTTCCTCGTCATCTGCCACCACTTCTTCCGTCTTGTCGCCCAAACCATCAAAAAATGGAACCCATCTTAATCGATGAGATCTGTACAATTGGAGAAACGGCGAATCGAACGCCGGACCTCTTCTAAACTAGCAGATGCTAAAGAAGCGTTATACCACTAAACCATATCCCCTTTTTATATATTGTTTTTGTGTTTACCACAATATATATAGTTAGCATAATTTGTGGCGTGGGGGCTTCTTCCATTTTAATCGCTTGGTCGCTCTTTCCTCATGGTTCAGTGTGATCATTGAGGAAGGAACTATATTAGGAGCCGTTCTTTCCTGAACTCATTTAGAAACGTTGGTAAGGAAAGAACGCCGCACTAAACTCTAGATAATTTGGAAATTTCTTCATAAGGAAGCGGAGTTAAGAGTCGCAGTCTCAGTTTTCAGTGCCCTTTCCCATTCCAAATTCATATCATATTTTTCCCCGCCAAATTACCCCACCACAGTGACGACGTGAGCTGTCAAATTATTTACCCACAAACAGCTTCCCCATACTTCGACACAACACAAGAACCGCAGAGATGGAGTACGATACGAAGATCCGTAAGTGAAGCTTGGGAAGGACAGGGGAATTTGAAGCAGGAGGCTAATTGGTTCGTGTTACAGCACAGGCGCTTACCAACAACAAGACGTCTTTCGCATACATCTCTGCTAGGGAGAGATGGCCTATCATACTCGTACGTCCTTCGACTTTCCTTCGCCCATACAGCAGACCAATCCACCATAGTTCGGTTGGTTCCTCTGGCCACTCAGTTTATTGCTTCCCTGCAGCATTATGAACCTGAGCAATGGCGATGGGCGCAACTGCAATCCGGCGCAAGGAATATACATGCGAAACCCCGAATACAAGACCGCACGCACGCAAGACCCACGCACGGCAGGGGTATAGACTCATTATGGGAGCAGAGCGCTGACGGACAATAGACCGGAGCAATCGACGACGTGCACCGCGCAGTTTCGAAATGTGAGCCAGGAGAGAAGATGGAGGAAGGGAAGAGGATCGTCGCAAAGCTGGGAGAGCTGAAGTATCAGTTGCAGCATGATAGAAAGATGACGTGAGTGAACCCTGCGCTCAGCATCCGAAGGGATACAGGGAGATGGAAGTGAGGACATGGAGGAGGGAGAGGAGGGAGAGGGAGAGAACACTTGGGATGGAGCTTCAACACCAGGGGCACAGCGGCAGCAGCAGCAGCAGCAGCAGCAGGAGGAGGAGGAGCAGGAGGATGATAACAGCCTGGTGAAATCGGCGCCACGGGTTGTGGAGGATGGAGGACGGATGAAGGATGGTGGAGGATGATCGCTGACAATAGCATAGGCCGTTGGAGGATGATGGCGGAAAGGATATCGCAGAATACAACAAGGAGCTTGAGCAGAGAGGTAACCCGACATGGTTAAACGTTGAGTGGTTATTCTCAGAGTGCTATCTCTACAGGTACGCTATCTATCCACCTTACACTATCCACACCACCTATGCTACCTATCCTACATACCCGCTCTTCACCGAGGCCAGCAATCTAATACCCAAACAGACGCGTGGCAACCATCTTCGCCCTCTCCACGCACTGGAAGTCCCACGACGTCTTCGCAAAGCAAAAGATCTCCACCTTCCGGTCCTCGCGTCCCGCCGTCTTGGAACTCGCCGCCCGCTACAAACAAATAATGACGGAGCTGCGCAACCCCTCCAACAAGCCCTCAGACGAAGCCTCCGAGCTCCTCTTTACCGAAATCTGCGAAATCTGCCTCTGGGGCAACGCCACCGACCTCTCCCTCCTGACCAGTCTGACCTATTCCGACATCCAAAAGCTCCAAGGATTAGATGCGAGAAAAGCCTCCGGGGCGAATATCTTGGTTAACGATCTTGGAGAAGCATACAAGACGCTTAAGAAGGCTAAGGAAGTAGGGAAGAAATATCGACAGGTTGACATCGTCCTCGACAACGCGGGCTTTGAATTATTCGTCGATTTGATTTTGGCGGGGTATCTTCTGGCGACCGACCTGGCCACTAGTGTCGTGCTCCATCCGAAGAATATCCCATGGTTTGTGAGTGACGTTGTGCCGGCTGATTTTGCGGCGCTGCTTAACGTGCTGAATAACCCGAGGGAGTTTTTTGAGTCGCAATCCGAGGAAGAGGAAAGGAATGACGTTAAGCCTTCGCCACTTAGCGATGCCGAAGTCGAGGATTTGAATTTCCTCTTTTCAGAGTGGAGCAATTTCCATGCTGAGGGAGAGCTGTATCTACGCTCTAATGGGTTCTGGACCGAGGGTGGCAGCTACTGGCGCTTGCCAACGTCTTCACCACGTCTATACGAAGATCTCAAGGATAGCGAACTGGTTGTGTTTAAGGGAGACCTGAACTACCGCAAACTGGTGGGAGACGCTGTTTGGGACCCGACCACTCCATTCCAAGAGGCCATTGGACCCCTGGGGAAGCAGAGTGGTGTCAATGTGCTTGCGCTCAGAACGTGTAAAGCCGATGTTGTGGTTGGACTGGCGCAAGGGAAGGACGAGGAGCTGAGAAAACAACAGGATGATAACGGAGAGACTGGGTGTCGCAAGTGGGCTTGGAGTGGAAAGTGGGCTATTGTTAGCTTTTCGGGTGGTAAGCAGTAGATTTAGAAATATGCTGGACGAGATAGATCTGAATCTAGGAAGCCGTATCTGTCACTGCCATGAGCTTTCCCTATGGTGTGCGATTTTGTGCTTGAAGGTGGCTAAGACAACTGGTTGCTGCTGCTGTGGAAATGCTGCAAAGAGGCTGGGTAGAGCTGAATTCGTGAATGGCTGACAATGTACCTGCGGAAAACGACTTCTGTAATACGTGGAAGTATGTCTTCCGAAAGTGGAAATGGATTGGGGTTGCCTCGAGCCCGGGGCCACGTATCAACCAGTTGTTATATCGCATCAACGGGTGGTACGTGTTCGAGAATGATGCTGAAAGTACTGTCTTTTGAGCATTGTTGTTTAGTCTCAAAACAACGGCAAGTATTGGTCTGACGATTTCCATTTTTACAGCCGCATTTAACTGCTACTACTGCTGCTGTTGTCTGCTGCTCGCCAATGTAATGGGGCGTTACCTCGGTTGTGCGCTGTGCCTGGTCGATGCCCTCTTTCATCTCGGCACTAAGGTATGGCAATGTTTGCACCAGCCTAACATCAAGTAGACCTTTAATAACCCCCAACTCAGTCTGTACCTTGTACTTTGCTTGCTTTCCATGTCATCTCGGTGATGATGATACCAAAAACTCCGCTAGCACCGGTCTTATCTCGGTCCGTGCGGTCAATGTGGCCCAGTCACTAACATCACGAGGCACACTTTTGCATTGCCTCTTATGCTTAGCCACCATGCAAAACCTTGAATCGGTCAGTGCTAGCCACAATATGGTTTTTGCGAGTCTTTTTGCTAGCCAACAACATCTGTCTTGGGCTCCGGGTGCCTACTTCTTCAACTTCACTATCACTCGCGGTATTTGTACCGGAGCCATGTGTTGACTGCTCACTCAACCTTTCAATTGGTGCGTAGCTGCCATTCTTCAGTTCTTGAAGTGCCAGACCATCTTGGTGAACCTCAAGTTGTGCTTCGAATGCCCTTCCAAACCTCGACTCAAAGGATACCTGCTTAGATGCACGATGACGTGTCTGGTATATGCTCGCCATGATCCTTTACAGCCCTGCAGTCTATGTACCAGTACCGTTAGTCAGCTTCCACTTTGTCGACCGAGCTTGAACAGTACCATCAGCCTGCTCAACTAGTCCTTGTGTTTGGAGCCCGCAAAGCCTTCCATTGACGAGCGTAATCCCCTACCGGTGCGCTAGTAACTGAACAACTTCAGCACAGAGCTCTGTACCGTTGTCGTTCGGGAGGATCTGTGGAGGACCAAAACAGTCAAACAGAAAGTCAGTCTTGTTGGCAACCTGCAAAGCCTTCTTCTTGGTGAGCGCAAAAAGCCTGGAAAACTTATCCCAGTGATCCTTGACGTGCAGTATCCACATCTTGCTCATGCCTCATGTCAACAAGATCTAGCTGCCATCGCTCGTTCAGTTCTATGCGGATGATTGGCTGAAGTGGTGCTGTTTCGTTTTATGGAAGTTTAGCGTTGCAAGGGCCACACCTGATGTAGGTCTTCATTGCCTGAGTTAGGAATGTCAAATACTTGTGGCTTCGCAAATGCCATGGACTTGTTAAACCCAGCATGAACAACGTTTTGATGATGAACGCCAGCAATAGTATTGATCCTTTGTGATAGCCGGCACAAGCTTCTCCTCTTTTGTTGTTGAGGTGACAACCTTTTTCCGCAGCAAACCATCCTCACAAAGCACAAACTGCTTCTTCGACTTCTTGTCTCGAGTACGTTGATAACCAGGAGCTTGACCAGGACTAACATTTCCAAGTAATAAGTGCTTGATGTGATTGCAGTCAGTAGTCGTAATCCATGTTGTCGACCTGCTTATTAACGGCTCATTTTTCTAGAGACCCGGTCGTCTTCACTGATAGCGCCGTGATACCTTGGAATTTGCTTGAAACAGGTTGTGGTTTTTTTATGTCTAATGGTTTCTATTGTTATCTGTTGGCCTGCTGTCAAATTCATTCCTCTCGTCTCGGTGTCCAGCTCGACAGTTGAACCTCTCTCGGCCCGTGCCGACATCTCTTTTCTGTCCTGCTTCCCCGTCTTCTTCACTGGTATTCTCTCCTTCCCGCCACTCATCTACTCCTCTCCCCTCACGCAATTCCCTCTGTATTCTGCCTCCTCTTCTTCGTCGGCTCTCCTTCTGTGCCACTCATTGTGCTCGTTGTTGCCAGGGTTCGGTGCAACACCGCCAGGTTTCGGTGCAACACCCTTCTCACTTGGGACCAAGCCTGGCGCAGTGTATTCTTCAGGTCAGAGAAACGCCTCTGCAAACTTTATGTCGTCTGGGTATGTGCTGCCGGTATTCTTATCAACATATCTCAGTCTTCTGTTCTCATTATCCCTGGCTAGCTTGAAGAGAGGCTGTCGCAATACATCATCTGATAAATGTCGAAGCCGTCAGGTACCGGTGCGCCCTGGAATTGATGAAGAGGGAGGCCTTGAAGGCAGCGGAGATCATTCATCATGTTCGCTCTGTATAATGGATCTCAATAAACATCTGACGACCAGCCGAGAGAGAGAATAATATCAATACCGAAAGCATCGCAGTTGTAGTGTGTGGAATGTGTTCTGTCGCTGTGCGCCTTCGAGTGAGGGTGAAGGTACGGCGTAGGCTAGAGCGAGTTGGCGCTAAAACGACAAGCGTCGCAATTCTTAGGGAACAACATCTGCTCGGCAGGAAGGAGATTACTATCCGCGACATGCGCTCCTCGAGACATGAGAACTGCGATGTGAGTTATTGACGCAAGTCACGTATGGAATATCCGAGTAAGTCTCAACGATCCATTTCTCGACACTAACGCACAATAAAGGATCGGTTGAGTAAGATTAAGCGAATAAATATCGCGAAGAATACACGCAGGAATGGTCTAGAACGAGTAAATGAGTCGAGGGGGCCTCTAAAAGTGACACATCAATGCACCACCCCAAGACCAAGACTACGGAGCACGGAGAGTCATAAGATTAGACGCATTACTTCCGGCGTCCATCCTCCTCTGGCCTTCGATCGCTGCTCATGGATCTCGCTTCCTCTTTCCTGGTGTTGGAAGGATGAATTTGCCACAGCTCAATCTCGGTCGCTGCTGCAAATGGTTAATACCAAAATCACATGTGACCATCCGCTTTACATTTTGATCGCACCGCAAGCGCTTGCGCCTTCTATCCTGGGAATACTTTACTCTAGCGAAGTGCAATTTCCCCCGGATTCTGAAAGAGGGGAAGATAGCTTCGGCAACAAGACGGGAGAAGGTGGATGAACGTGACTGGGGGCTATTCATAGCAGCAGACTGCGACATCGGAAAACACAGGACGTGGAGATCAACCTACGGGTGCAGAACAGACGTCAGACCTTCCGTGTCCGAGGTGTGGAAGGTGTCGAAAGGTGTCGAAAAGAATCAGGAGGTGCAGAATCAGATCGAGATTCGAGTCTTGGGAGTTGGAATGCCAGGCGGGAATTGCTGTGAGCGGGTATCGCCTAAGGAAGGCCCAGTACGTGGATGGCACGCAGGAGTTGCAGTTTCCTGCGCGACGCTTTTGGTGGTAATTCTACATGAAATGGCTGTCTGCGGAGCTACCGGAAAGAAACAATACGCCGGAAAATATTTCACCGGTTCCTGGACCTCGACGGAAGGGGAAGCATTGGAGGGTGGTGTGGAATGAGGTGTTTCTCATTTCGACCGAAGCGGTTGTGGCGAGTGTTGCTATTTTGATCGTTGCGTTGTCCAAACAGGTTGGTGACATTTGCACAAACCCACAGCCAAGCTGACAGGGGTAAACTTCGGCGAGGGCGGCAGTGATGTGGGATTCATTCTTTGAACAACTTGGATGGATATCCATATTGGACGGCGGCGAGAACTCAAGCCAAGCTCAAGGCCGCGTACTGTTATCAGACCGAACTTGGTCGGGGAGCTCTTGGACCAAGAAGTCGTTCGTTGAGCGCCCTCAGTTTAGCTCGGCGCTGTCACTTCACATGCATCTCATGCCTCGAGGCCGGCGACATGCCGATCAACATCACCCCCGTCTTTGACACTTGAAAACAACAAACACGCCACCAATGAGACATCTGACAACAGGAGTCGCATTTCCAAAACACACCAGCGCATCCAACAGTGCCAGCGTCGGCGGAGCGTCAATCGTCCTGCGAAAGAGTCCAGCTCCCCGCGGTATCCACAATTCGATAGCGCACAAATGACTACATAGGGTGACTTTCCACGAAGCTGCTAACCCTGTATGGCAGGTTAGCGGCCATCTCGAACGCGTTCCGTAACTTCTGGTTCCTTGCAGCGCATCGGGTGTTACGACAGCAGGCCACTCGCGGCCAATTGATCAGTCACATTTTATGACTGAAACAGGTCCCACCCACCAAATTCCGCCCAGCTCCCCCTGAAGAAGTGGCTGCCTGAGCATGGTTTTTCGTGTTCACAGACATTGAAGGCGCAGTTTTCCATTGAGTCTGGACCTTTAGGAGTACAGTCATGCCAATGTGTATGAGATGCTTGATCGATTGAATCTCCACAGTGAGACCTCTTAACTCTTCCGGCAAAATTCAACGAGCAATGGATCCTTTCTGACAGCGTGTGCCACCTTTAGCAGCGGCACAGGCTCACGCCGGCCATTAGTTTGAAGGACAGACTCCAGGGAGATTGGTCCAGCCATTCCTTGGCCGGGAGGGCCTCGAACCACTCAGAGCAAGGAATTTTGTCTGGCGTCCGAAGCTTAATATCGCTAATGGTTTAGCAGCGGAGAAACCTGCTGAAAACGTACAGGAGAAACGCCTTTCGCAGTGCGAACCTGGCAGACGCACTTCCTCCGCACTTTGGTTACAGTGTTAATCTTATTTCCCACCGCGCGCCGGCTGGACCATTCAAGGAATGGCTGACATTACTGGATCAGACTCGTGGAGGTACCTCTATCTTTTCCCACAAAAGCCTGAATGAGGAACAGCGCCAGTCACCTTCCCTGCACGACATCCCAACATCCCCGCAATTTCCCCCAGCCAACACAAGCTAGTCGGAGACACTAACCAAGATGAGGAAGCAGACACAAACCAAGGCGAATGCTCGACGCCCCTTATCCCTGTGAGTTTAGAGACAGGCCCACCTCCCGCTGAGTATATAGAGGCTTGCGCACTCGCACCACTTCTCTTTCTTTCCACAACCAAGTCTTCCTCCATCAACCTTTGTATATTACCGCCCGAGTCTTTTCAGTCTCAGACATTCGTTTATCGCCAGATATATAATCACCGCACAACCGTCAACATGAAGTACTCCACCGTTCTCCTCGCTGCTGCCTTTGCTGCCGGCGTTTCCGCCCAGGTCACCCGCGCTGATTTCCCAGCTTGCGCTGTAAGTTGAACTGTAACGTCGCTGCGAACGGACTAAGAGCTAATCCTCTATCAGCTTCCTTGTCTCCAGGATGCTATCTCTTCCGAGACCGACTGCTCCGAGGACGATATTGCCTGCTCTTGCGAGACGGCCAACAACGCCGCCATCCGCTCCAAGGCCACCACCTGCGTTGCCACTTCTTGCAGTGACGGCGCCGATGTCTTGAAGACCCTCGATGTCTCCACCAAGATCTGCGCTCCAGGCAACGACCCAAGCCCAGGTGGTGAGGAGCCAGCCGAGTCCTCCTCCGAGGCCCCAACCTCCGCTGCTGCAACTTCTGAGGCTCCAGCCCCAACTTCCGAGGCCCCAGAGGAGTCCGAGACACCAGAGGAGTCCGAGACACCAGAGGAGTCCGAGACACCAGAGGAGTCCGAGACACCAGAGGAGTCCGAGACACCAG
>RCNJ01000546.1_pt1 | contig 12891 bp, 12 predicted proteins | sample 2041171 | NCBI WGS metagenome assembly RCNJ01 (sample SAMN09708213, study PRJNA481090) | feces metagenome | biome: feces | host: Pygoscelis adeliae | place: Antarctica: Rookery Lake | collected 2010-03-01 | reverse complement strand
AGAAACACCTGAATTAAACCTGTTCCTATAGTCCGCAGGCACCCTGCGAGCCCCCTACGTGCCAAATTGCAATAGTTCTGCCTCGCAGGGGAAGACGGTATATAAATACTTGCCTTTGCCCACTTTTGTTGACATTCATCAACCTCACGAACACTACATCATGACTGCTCAGCAAAGCCAGTTTTCGCCGTCGAACAGCCAACAAAGCGGCTCCTTTGTTCTCGTGGCGACTTCCATCATCGATCTCCACGGCGATGAGGCCCGACAAGAGCAGCCGGCGACCACCAATGCCAACTCCGTTGCTCTCGTTTTCCTCCAAATCCGCGGCAACCAGCAATAAAAGACCGATGCTTCTCAAAGCGCGGTTGGCGACTATGACGGCGGCTCCGTTGCCCTTGTTGCTCACGAAAGTCCCCACGACGGTCAGGATAGCCAATTGCTGGCGGCGACCAGCGCCAGTTCGTTGCATATGTTGGCCCTCAACGCGAGTTCACACAATATGAAGTCATGGCAGCGCCCGTCCCAGTCTCAGCCACCACCCCATCAACCAAACTATTGGCAACAGGTTGGTTTTCAAATCCTCTTGAGGTTATTGGCAACCGAAACGTAAATAAGACAGCAGGGTCAAAGGATTGTGTCAGGCTTGCGGCATGTGCTCCCAACAATACCACCCAGACAGTCTTGTCCAGGAACATATAGCTGGTAATGCGCCCGCGCCAAGCACAGCTCCTGTGACAGTACCCCGGGTACTTCCTGCGGGGACGGGCCTGCCAGGTAATTCCGGCCAGAAGTCTTAGATTTCTGCAGGCAGTGCGGCATAACAAGCTGTACGCTGCTAACCGCCCAGCGCAGTATTGCAATAGTCAACGCTAACAAGGCAAAAGGTGGGCCTTGGTCGGAATCCACCTAGAGTACGGTGGTATGACTAACAAGACGGGAATCCGTCCAGCCAGAAAAATTGCTGCATGGCTATCACGAAATCAAGCAATTCTCGGACATCGCGTTCCGGCCGTCTCATGATGAGTTGGATGATAGTCTGAGTGGCGCCGATGCTTAGTGTTGTTGAAAATATGAGGAACAACGTTTGGCACGGGTATGGAAATACCTCAGCTGTAAGAATAGGTAAGAGTAGATTTGTGTACCCGAGCCAATTGAGCTACCCTACCCCGATACTCGGTTATGTATCCAGTAAAGACCAAGGCTCGTTAAGCACAGCTGATTTGGACTCACGAGGGCTTACGAAGTGCTTGAAAGAGCTAATGTTTTTTAACCAAAGTATAGGCGGCATCGCATCCTAATACATACGCACAAACATAAACTATTTAGTCAATTTTTTATAGATCATAAGCGAGGGCAATCACGTATGATGGCCCGTGTATTTACTGGGTTGAAATCCAGTACCTACCTGGGTTCTTCTAACCATTACCTCCGCTTATCCGGCGAAGTCAACTACCTACCCGGATACGTATCCGCCCAACGCTGATGAGGAATGAGCAGACAAGTAGTGGCGGCAGAACGGTCAGGGCGTTCTTGGTCATCCGCGCTGGAGTATACTCGCAGCGAGCTTGGCCAACCAATTTTGACTGCCTTTCATGAAACGTAGACTTTACGATAACGATATCGTGTGGATTTTCATTCTTTGCCTATCCAGGTTATTTATACTCATCCATCTATAGGCCCTTTCCCTCCTTCCTCAACTTAATGCCGTCGTCCTTCAACTTGAACTTCTGAATCTTCCCACTCGGCGTCTTCGGATAGCTCTCCGTCCAAAACACATACTTGGGCACCAAATGCGGGCTCAACTTCTCTCTCACCCACTTTCTCAGATCATCCGTCGACACGTTCTTGCCTCCCAGCGCACCATGATCAGTCTCATCCGTCGCCACATCATCGTGGACAATTACAAAGGCCGCTACGCACTCGCCATATTTCTCGTCTGGGAAGCCGACGACGCTTGCTTCCACGACAGCGGGGTGGCCAAAGAGCACGTTTTCGATTTCGAGGGGGTGGATGTTCTCGCCGCCGCGGATAATCAAGTCCTTGATTCGACTGTAGGTTGTCAGTGGCCTATTTCTCGACTAAGAGGCGATTCTGTACTCACCCAGTAATCTTCACATAACCATCGGCACCCATCTCCGCCTCATCTCCCGTATACATCCACATCTCCTGCTTCCCATCCGGACTCACCTCAACCTTCATTACCTCATCCGTCCTTAACTTATCGCCCCAATACCCACTCATCAAGCTATATCCCGAAACCACAAGCTCCCCCTTCTCTCCAACTGGCTGAATGCGGCGTGGTTCCGTTTCCGAAACGACCTTGCAATTCACATGCGGCATCAGTTGCCCGACAGAATCAAGGCGCTTTTTCATCGGATCGTCTGGCCTAGTCATCAAGGACACGGGACTCGTCTCTGTCATTCCGTAACAAATCGTTAAACCGGTTAGATTGAGCTCTTCGTGCAGCTTTGACATGAGACGCGATGGTACGGAGCTGCCTGCTGCGATGCCGGTGCGGAGGTTTTCGAAACCTTCTCTCTTCACCTTACGTTGCGACAATAGCTCTAATTCAGCAGCGAACATGGTCGCGACCCCGTACAAGGCCGTGGCCTTCTCTTCCTGGACGGCTTGGAGGGTGGCCAGCGGGTTGAAAGCCTCAGCTGGGAAGACTATAGAGGAGCCGTGGGTAGCGGTAGCCATGTATCCTAGAATGCAGCCGAAGCAGTGGAAAAGAGGTGGAGGACACACAACGATATCTGTCGGCGTAAGACCCATGCGGTCACCTATCGAATTACCATTATTCAGGATAGCTCTATGGCTCAAACACGCCGCCTTCGGCATGGCAGTCGTGCCAGAAGTAAACTGGATATTTATCGTATCATGCACATCCAGCGGCGAAGATGGGGTAACAGCTCTATAATCAGAGGAATTCCAGGCGTGCGAGAAATCGAAGGTGGATTTGTATTTCGAGACGTTGATTCTGGAGGAGGAGTTGTCGATTACGAGGATCTGTTGGAGGGAGGGAACGGAGGCGGATTCCAGTGGGGCGCCGGATTCGAGATTTGGGGCGATGGATTTTAAGAGGGTTACGTTCTCGCGAGGTGGCTTGTAGGCGACATTTGTTTCAGCTCCGATTATGAGGTGGGTAGCTGACAGGTGGGAGAGGGCGGATATGACTTGGGTGGAGTTAAAGGCTGGGTTTAGCGGAACCTGTTGGTTGTTAGCTACCATTCTCGTGATATACTTTGCGGGAATAGTTGACATACCAATATAGCGCCCAGTTTGAATAGTGCATAAGTTGTCGCGCCGAACTCCAAGTTGTTGCCCAAGCTGACAGCCACTCTGTCTCCCTTCTTCACTCCCAGCTCCTGCAATGTCCGTGCAATGGCATTACTCCTCTGATCCAGCTGAGAGTATGTAAGGCGTCCTTGTGGGCGGGAGACGACGGCATCTTGGTCGCCATATTGAGAGACTACGGAGGCGAAGTGCTCAGGAATAGTCACCTCGAGGAGGGGAGGCTTAGGAAGATGTTAGCCAGCAAGTATGTATGCGGATTGAGAAAGAAAGCTACCTCAGTGGGCCCACGCGCAAAGCTCGTGGTCGAAAGCCTTCTCACATGGGCCCTTAAAATCAGCTTTGCTCTCGCCTGAGCTGAGGAGCTAAGTCTCAATTTCGCTCTTACCAACATGTTCAACGCTTCTCAGACCAAACCAAGTAAGGAAATAGGCATATAAGCGTTTAAGTATATGGAAAGGAAGAGGACAGCAACATTGTCGCAACAGGAGAGGAGTGTCTCCAGCCGCTCCAACTCCACGCGGCCACTATCTCCAAGGCACTTTGCCTACTGTGGTATCTTTTAAGGTCGCTCAAGGACGTCAATCCCCGCTTCTCCGCATGTAGAATGCGGGGTATCGCCGTAGTGCGGCCGCTACCGCCGCCGGTAAGCCGAACCGAGATCTTCTGAAACTGATAAGGAATGAGCGGAATTGCGAAAATATGGAAAGTTGGCAACTCCGCGAAGTTGGAGAGTTTACACTTGATTTCCAGGCAAATGATTGAGTCCCTGTTCAAATGCTGGCTGGGAATACCAAAACAAATGCATCGACCGTGAATCGAACACGGGGCCCATCGAGTTTCGAGCTAACCTGGTATGGAAGGCTGTTGGCAACGATGGATTTTACCACTAAACCACCGATGCTGTTGTATAGAATAGTGTACCTATCCTAGTCTGTCATATTACAAAATTAACAACGCGTTCGCACTGCAGATTTCGTTGCCGATGTGAGATGAGAGCTTGACAAACGTCATTGGAGTGGTGGACGGATGTGGTGCTCCGCTGTGTATAATATAGTTCTTTACAACGCCGGGTATAGGAGAGCTTGTTAGATAACTGGTTGAGTAATCGTCACCACAGCGTAAAGCTTCGTCATAGCGCATTTGCGGTTAGAGGTCGAAGGTTATACCTGAGAGGCGAGCGGTGGTCATGCCGGTTGTCAAGGTTTCGGTGCGGTGATGTGTGAAACGAGTCTTATGACGTGACACGTATGATATTCTTAAGGTCTTATATAAAATTAAAATAATCATTGATTCAGGGCGCAAACAGAATGGGGCTGTATCAGTTTTGTGGTAGGATGGTGCAGGTAAAAGGAAGGAAGGTCGAGCTATTTTGGTCGTGGAGTTCGGTGCGCGGCACCTTGTTGGTCCGTGTCAGCCTTGGCTTCCGTTCACTCGTAGGTAGCTGACGACCTCCTCGAAGCTCAAATCCAATGATACATTCCAAGACAACTTAGCTACACAAAACTTAGCGAATATACTAAGAACCTCTCAGCTTCTTCTGATGAGGACGATTTCTTTTTACTACGGAGCCTTCCACCTCCTAAGCACCGCGCAGCAATAAATCCGTAACCGCCCGCACCAAGCAGGTTACAAGGAGCCATGTTCAGTCTCAGCTCCCTAGTCAAGTCCGCGCAGTCCTTCATAGATCCAACTCTCGGTCTCAACATCTCAGCTTCGGATCGTAATCCTGCAAAGTCGACACTCTTCCGCCAACAGTTTCGTCTGCCAGATTCACAAAACCCGTTGTACGAGATTACAGCAGAGCTTACGGTTAGCCCCGCCAAAGAATATGCGGCGAATGCTACCCAGGGAGAGAAGGATAGAGATCGCCTGGCTGGATACCATTACCCGGGCAAGTTGCACCTGAGCGAGAGCTTCTTGTGCTTCTCTACGCAGCCGACTAGCTTCTTGCCGACAGCGAGTACGGCGATAAGCTCTGCTTTCAATGGGCAGACGCATGGTGCTGGACCAGGAGGAAATGGCTTCACTTTGCCGCTCTGCGCTATACGACGTGTAGAGCGGCTGCACAGCCAGAGCTATCAAGTAAGTGGAGACTACAAGGTCAGTGTGCGCGAATATCAGAGCGAGATTGGCGGAGCCTTCTTTCTTTGTACTCGGGGGACTTGAGAAAAGCAGGACGCTGCAGAGGTGCCATTTGGGACAGCATAGAAGATCATGACGCTAACATTTAACCAGTTTGCCCTAGCCATCACGACCTGGAACGGAATGAGCAATGCGAAAATCGATCCAAAGGACCCTAAAACACTAGCGTCACTACAAAAGATCACAATCGAGCTGGCAGGCAGCAGACAACAATGTGAGCGCTTCTGCGACGGACTCAAGAAGGGACTGAAAAATGCGGTCGGAGACGTCGCGAAGCTCAAGCGTGTGGTGGGAGAGTGCTACTCTGAGTTTCTGCTACGGCCAAACCCGAAAAGGGAGGACCCAGCGCCAGACGCAGGATTGGGCATGAATGTAGAGTTCAGATATCCCGGCGATGCGAAGAAGTTAAGGGATAGGAGTAAGATGCGCCTCTGGGCGGAATATTTGAGGGACAATGGGAGAAATGCGACGCTGATACGACAACCGACGTTTCATAAGCTTATAAGAGTTGGATTACCCAACCGGTTGAGAGGGGAGATGTGGGAGTTGACGAGCGGGAGTTTGTACCTCCGCCTAGAGTCGCCGACGCTGTTCCAAGATACGCTTGCGAAGTTTGATGGGAGGGAGTCGCTGGCTATTGACGAGATTGAGAAGGATCTGAACCGCTCCCTACCAGAATACCCCGGCTTTCAGAGTCCACACGGCATTGAGCGACTACGAAGAGTCTTGACGGCATACAGTTGGATCAATGAAGAGGTCGGATACTGCCAAGCTATGAATATCGTGGTGGCAGCGCTGTTGATCTACATGTCTGAGCAACAAGCGTTCTACCTGCTATCAGTTCTTTGCGATCGATTACTTCCAGGTTACTACTCGACCACTATGTACGGTACCTTGCTAGATCAGCGTGTCTTCGAATCGCTAGTCGAGAGAACGATGCCGATCCTGTGGGACCATCTGACGAAGTACGATGTCCAGCTTTCTGTCGTCTCGCTGCCATGGTTCTTGTCACTGTATATCAATTCGATGCCGTTAGTCTTCGCTTTCAGAGTGCTCGATGTGTTCTTTTTAGAAGGCCCAAAGGTGCTTTTCCAAGTTGGATTAGCGATCCTTAGAATCAACGGCGAAGAGCTTCTCGATGCCACCGACGACGGCGCCTTTATCTCAGTGCTTAAGAACTACTTCTCAACACTCGATAACTCAGCACATCCAAAGTCGGAGAACCCGAAACTGAGAGCTGTTACTCGCTTCCAGGAGCTCATGGTCGTGGCTTTCAAGGAATTTTCGGCCATCACTCATTCAACCATCACAGAGCAGCGTATGAAATACAAGGATGGAGTTCTTAACAACATCGAGAACTTTGCCAAGCGCACCTCTATCCGCAACCTTGGGCCAGATGCTAAGCGTCTAGACACTGACGAAGTGAGCGCTCTTTACGATAGATTTTACAGTGTCCTTTACGCACGCCAACAACGTGCGGAAATGATATCCGAGGAAATAGATCGACGCACCAAGGCGATGAGGAGTAGAAATACAGATCTTGTATTCTCTGACCGACAATCGATTGAGAAGGGACGCATTGGCCTCGGACCGAGCGCATCTCTCATGGACTACGACGCATTCCGAGAGTTCCTCTCACAAATGTGCAAATGGGCTGTCTCAGATGCACCGACACCACCGGATAAAGACGGGCCAAACGACCAAGGTTACTTTGGCAACTATAGAAAGAAGGAAGTGAGTCTGTCGCCGTGGGGTGCTGGAAACCCCACGCCAGCAGACCACGAATTCATGAAGCGGTTATTCAAACGCTGGGATGTGAGCGGGAATGGCGAATTAACTTTGTCGAATGTTGTGGCTGGGTTGGCGAATATTAAGGGGAGCCATGATATTATGGGGAGCATTACTTATTTCTTCGAGTTGTATGATGATGACGGGGATGGGAAAGTGGATAGGGAGGGCATACTTAGGATATCTGAGGCGCTGCTCTTTCTGTCGAGACGTGGACTAGAGGGTCCGTTGGAGTTTGAGGGGGCGGCTAGTGGAGCGACGACGCCGAGGAATGAGGCGGTGTCGCATGGGACTACGAATGAGAGGTTTCTGAGCAGTGTTTCGGCGTTCATTAGAAGGTGCTTTGAGTATGCCGATCCAGATCGTCCGCAGTCGCCGCAGAGCAAGCCGGTTGAGGCCCAGGAAGATCTGCTGGATCTTAATTCCACGTCGCCATCGTTAGCAGCAGTCGGCTCGGAAAAGTCCGCACCAGCCGACCTACACGACCCAGACTCCTTCGACCTCGGTTCCGATTCCGACGCAGAATCCGATCTTTTAGATATGGGTGACGAGAAGCATAACTCCTCTGCACCAACCTCAATGACATCCAAAAAGCTTCCCGCCACACCATCAGGCGGCTCAGCACCACCAGAAATCGGCGCACCATCAAGAGAGGCTACCAAACAACGCACACTCTCAGCACAACAATCCGTGCATGCCAACGCAGCGCTGGACCCAAGTAATCCATTACACATCACACTCCCGACCTTTAGGATGGTGGCCTTGGCTGACGAGCTTCTGGAGCAATTCTTTGAGTCCTCATTTCCTGCCTCTTTCCACATCCTTGACGCAGGCAGCGCTGTCGCGACACCGAATAGAGGATCAACGCTTACTACATTCGCCAATATGGGATTCGCACGCAGCCCAGGAGTAAGTGTAGGCAAGGGCATGGCAGCCGGTGGAGCGGGAGGCGTTGTGCCGCCTGGCAAGGGGCTGAGGGGTGTGTTGGATAATATCGTTACAGATGGTATGAGGGTCGCAGCAGAAGTGAGGCGGAGGGTTGATGAGGCGCAGAGGGATCTGGAGAAGAATGCCACTGGGCGGGAAGAGGATGAGGATGACGATGAGCCGTTGGATTGGGGGGAGAGTAGGGAGGGGCCAAGTAGTAGGAGTATCAGGAGTGTGAGGAGTGAGGACAGAGATCTGCTTGATGGTCTTGATGCCGATGCAGGGGCTGAGGGAGCAGGAAAGGGCGAGGTTAGTACGCTTGTTGTGGGGACATTGGAGGGAAGGAGCTTGAGTATTAGTAGTAGGGATAAGGTGGAGTTTGAGCAGTAGGGAGGTTAGACGCTGGGCGTGAGGGTAGGAATAGAGCATTTGTAGCAGCTAGCTGTATTTACAGAGAATTGGCATTTGCTATGCATGACTAAATATCCCAAGCTGGCCCCTCGACATCGTTAGGACTACTCTAAGTTAACCTATTGGCGGCCCAGAGAGTATTTGTGGCGGTGTGAAACCCATCTTGTAGCCGCCGGGGGAGCTGCGTTGGTGGTCTATCGTGTGAGGATTCCTTAACTGGCTGGCCGTTCTCGAATACTGGCAGTTCTGGGCTCTTTCTGCCATGGCGAAAGATTATACGTGTGGTTCAGTTCTCCATAGACTCGTTTGCTAACTAGGTACCGTTTGAGCTGGACGAAAGCGAAGTTGTGGCTGTGGATGTTTTGGGTGGTGCTTTGGCGGCTTTTTGAGTGTTGATTCCTGTTGCTAGCGGGGAGAAAGGTAGTAAATCGGCGCCGCTCGGTGTTTTTTGTTTCTGGTTGGGCTGATATTAGAGGTAGCTTTGCCCTTCATCGATTGCAGCGAGTCTTTTAAGGCTTATGACATTGGTCGTTCTGTGGCGCTAGAGCCAACCAATTGCTGGCATCTGTTTTATGGGCAGCTTGTCCTTTGCCCCAGTACCGTTCTCTGGGGGGCTGGGTCTCTTTGCGAACTTGATGGCGTATGAGGTCGGCATAAAAACCTCTCTTGTCAAAAACGCCATAGTATTCTGCAAACCTAAGTATTTCCAGCCCATTCGAGGTGATTACAGAGCAGCATACCTTTCATTGCTAAGTCTTCATACTGCCGCCGTATGGTGACATCTTTGATATGTCTGGCATCGTCTTTTTGCTTTCCCTCCCACTCTTCAGATAAATAGTAAGTCATGGTTTGGACACCTGGGGGATCGTAAGTTGGTCTTGTGATGAAGAAATATGCCTTTGGTGCATTTCATGCTCTGGGGGCCACTGTTGAGCTTCGGCTGTGGCGCCCGCCATCCAGCGTGCCCTTCTGTAGACACCTGGGCATATTGTGGTTCCATTGCCCTTCTAGCCACAAACTTATCATACAGTTCGTTCTCACTTGGGTACCCGGCGCCCTCCCTGTGACATGTTTAATGGGAACTTCGTCGAGTGGCAACCGGTATGTACTGCTTTGAGATTGTTGGTGAATGTCTGTATTCTGAGTTATGGTCACTTCTCACGAGGTAGGTGTATCAAATTAGTAGCGAAATACCGTCCACGACAAAATTTAGGTAGCATCCCAGCTGAGGCTACCCTGTTTTAGGTAGAAGTACATAGGTACATGATCGCCTACCATCCAAAGTTGCGAGATGTAAACAGCGAAAATAAGAATATAAACACGACCATGACTTGGCTGCTAAGTGATTAGCAGCTAGACACAAAGAATGTCTGTCATCGCCTAGGAAACAGTGTCGTCGCTTATCACCAGTGGCAACGGCATCATCGACACCTACCACGCAGAGAACTTTATATCTCACAACCACCATCAGATCTTCGCTAGCTGCCGTTTAAATACCACAACCCCCGTCGATATCGTCCATTATGCATCAAAAGCAACCTTGAACAAAAAATACACGACCATAATCCCTGCCAGCGTCCCAAGGGCAATACACCACCCCTCCCACGTCGCAGTCAAGAACCCTCCAATTCCAAGCATCAATTCTTCCTTCCTCGCCTTCGCCCGTCTCTCCTTCCAATCTCTCACCATCTCAAACGGCGGCCTCACCCTCGAATCCTCACTCTCCTCGTCCTCTGGCTCAGGTATCGGCATCAAAGACACCTTGACGCTTAGCACCACAGCGCGGTGGTCGGACATGGGCATTAGTGGGAGGCAGTCGTACTTGTTGAGTTCGATGTTGGCAGAGGGCTTGGAAGCACGAAGCCAGTGTGGGAGGTCGAGGTAGAGGATGCGGTCTGTCCAAGAGGGCCAGCGGTGTTGTGCCCAGGTCCATCTATCCTCGCCTTCGCCATCAGTGATGAGCTCGCCTTTTTTATAATCGTACTTATACGTCGGCGGAAAGGTGACTGGGAACTCGGACAGTCCATGCATGGTGTGGCCTCCAAGACGTTCTTCGTTAAGCTGATCGTCGGCGTAGTAGACACTATAATTCTGTGCGTCCGAATCTCCGCCTTTGGGATTGGGTATCGGGAAACTGGTAGTGTGGTCGTCCGGTCCAGGTGCGAGGGCGGAAGTACGGTAGTTCAGGTCGCCGGCTATGAAGAGGTGGGAGGTGGGTGTGAATATGCCTTCTTCATCCTCTCCTCCCTGTGACAACAGGGCCTGGCTTTCCTCTGGTGAGTCTGCTGTACCATCTACAGGGATACGGTTTTGTCGGCTTGAGGCGGAAGAAGGTGGGTTATCTGGAGTGAAAACAAGGCCACGACAGATGTTCGCCCAGTCCTCGTTCCTCCTCTCCAGCTCCCATTCCATGGCCGCTAAATGCGCCGCGACGAACGTCAACTCCGTCCATGCCTCCTTTCCAGCCTTCTTATCATGGTATTTAAACCTCAATCCAGCGGCCCCCTTATTCGCCATTCCATTCACACCCAGTCCGACCCCTCCTCTCTTGGTATCGCTTACGGCAGTAGAGTCCAGAGAGAAGACGAGGAGGATAACCATCCCGATGTTGTGCTGTGCGACCTTGGCGTAAATGTTCTGACCTGGACCACTCGCCATCTCGTCACCGGATTTGACCATCTTGCGCGCAGCGATCTCGACAGCATCTTCTACGCGGTTGGTGTATGGGGTGAGAAGTGATCCGCCGATGAGGCCATGGCTCATGGGCGTAGCTTCTTGGAGGGAGATAACGAGGAGTTCTGGGAGATGGTCGGTGGCGTTGAAGAGGGAGGCTGAGAAGGTTGGTATATCAACGAGATTATGGGCGCAATTGAAGGTAAGGATGTATAAGTCCAGCATGGGAACTGGTTGTGCTTGAGTGAGCGACATGTTGTTTGATGCCGTTGAAGCTGATTGTTACGGTAATTCGAGGCAATCTATTGTGGTAATGGGGACATATAGCTCCTCTATATAATGGTCTACGCGATGGATGAAACGACGAGAATGCGCAGAATAAGTTCAGCTGCGTTGTCTTTTGAGGTGGTTGGAAGTGTCACCTTGTGATCCAGTATGCTCAGCCTCGTCGAGTAAGGTACGTCAGATGCTCTCGGGCACCCCTGCAAATCTAGTTCCAGACTCCTGGGACGCTGAAACTTGTTGGGTCAAAACTCGGGTGCTCTTTCTTTGTGACGTCCCATTGGAATAAGGACCTCGATGTCAACTTCAGTGAAAAGGAAGTGACGAGGAATTCAGAAAGGCAGAGGCGACATGCGGGGAAAGAAAATCAAAAGTGTACTTGCATCGACCGTGAATCGAACACGGGTCCATCTAATTTGGAAGGTATGAAGCTTCATGGCTGCCTCGTGCAGTGACGGTGGCGGATGGCTGACAGTGGCGGATGACGCACGATCCATCCTAAATCCGTTGCAAAATTTAGACTCGACGTGCAAGCGAAATTCGTCATCGGTGCTGAAATTGCAAACATTTGTTACATCGCTTCCCTCCTGGCAGGCATGGGGAAAAAGACTGTTTCCGACATAAACCCCACACCACTTCCCAGACTCCGCGGCACCCACACTCAAACCTCAACATTAGGGACCACTCATATAGTTGACTCTCGATATAAGCAAGCTAACTGGGCACCAGGGGCTGTGGTTAATCCAGAGTGCCTCCTATATGGAGAGAGACTTGCTGAGATGATTGATTTATAACCCAATGCATCCTTTATTAGGCCAATTTCAAAGTTCCGGCCATTAAACTTAATAATGTGACTAGCCTCCGTATTTGTGTTGCAGATTTTTGCGTTAGCAATTGTGCTGCACACCAGATCGACGCATTTTGTTATTGTGAGTTAGTTCTCTCATTGTGACCTTCGCTATGTATTGTATATACAATGAAGAATAGCGGAATGCAGCTAGCAATGTTTAATGAGGCAGAGAGTGTTTCAGCGGCACCATATCACCGCAACCTCCCTAAATCCCACCACATTCCAACAATTTGCACACTTTTATATGCAATTCTCATAGAAATGGAAATGCTCGCCTATTCTTACGTGCTACAAGCAAGAAAATGCCTATGCTACACACAAACGCCAGTAGAATTCGTTAAGTGCAGGCTTATATCTGTTGCGTCTAGGCGTCTTTACCTTACTCAAACACGTTGTCACGGGTGCGCCGACCCATGGCCGGGATGTCCTATATGTTGAGGGGTGAAGCCTGTTGACAGGAGAGGCGGCGGTAGCGGCGTCGAGGTCGTAGGCTTGTGTTGAAAAGGGTTGAGACAAGACGG
>RCNJ01000545.1_pt1 | contig 12901 bp, 14 predicted proteins | sample 2041171 | NCBI WGS metagenome assembly RCNJ01 (sample SAMN09708213, study PRJNA481090) | feces metagenome | biome: feces | host: Pygoscelis adeliae | place: Antarctica: Rookery Lake | collected 2010-03-01 | reverse complement strand
TTGGCCATCGGCTCGCCGACCTCGGCCACCCCCGCGTCCAGTGTTCCACGAGGGTGGGGCACCAGGCGCGCAGCGTGAGCGCATAATGCGGGCGCAGGTTCTCACTGTGAACCACCTCGAGACCGGCGTTCTCGATCTCCACGTGGACCGTGCCGGCGCCGACGAGCTCGCCGTCCGGGAAGATGTACCGGTCGATGAAGGCGCCGGCCTTGATGGTCCGGGAGTTCTCCGGCCGTGTGATGCAGTGGTTGAGCAGCCGCCCGCCCGGCCGCAGGTAGCTGTTCAGCCTCGCGAAGTAGTCCGGGTAGTTCTTGCGTCCGATGTGCTCGGTCATCCCGATCGAGCTGACCGCGTCGAAGTCCCGCTCGGGGACGTCGCGGTAGTCCTGGAGACGCACCTCGGCGAGGTCCCCCAGTCCGTCGGTCTCGATCCCCGCGGCGGCCCACTGCGCCTGTTCTTTGGACAGCGTCACGCCGATCACGCGCACCCCACGACCGGCCGCATAACGGATCATCCCGCCCCAGCCGCAGCCCACGTCCAGCAGACGGTCGCCAGCCTTCAACCCGAGCTTGTCGAACACCAGCCGATACTTGTTCTCCTGCGCTGCCTCCAGCGACGCGTTGGCGTCGGGGTAACACGCACACGTGTACGTCATCGACGGGCCGAGGATCCAGGAGTAGAAGAGGTTCGAGACGTCGTAATGGTGGCTCACGGCCTGTGAGTCGCGTTCCTTGGAGTGGCGGCGCATCCCCTGGAGAAGCCGTTGCCACGCCGGGACGACCTCCATCCCCGGGACAGGCGGGAGGGTGAGGTTCCCCAGCCCCACCGATCGGGCGATGCGCAGCATCGTCCGGGCGTCGGGGGTGCGGGTCATGGACTTGCGGAAGACCTCGAGCGCACCGAAGACGTCGTGTGGTGCGCCCGGGTGCACGCCGACCATCTCGAGCTCACCCATGAGGTATGCGCGCGCCAGGCCGAGGTCGCCCGGGGCGGTGACGAAGTACTGCAGAGCCTTCTCCGACATGAGCCGGAGGACGAGATCGGCATCCGCGGGCCCGAACGACGAACCGTCGTAGGCCTCGATACGGATGGCGGGCGCGCCGGTCGCGAACGCGCCGATGATCTCACCCAGCGACATCGGGACGAACGGCTCGTCCGGGGTCTTCCGGACCGGCCTCATCGACGAGACACTCCTCATCGTGAACCCACCGCCTTCTCGAACAGCGACCCGAACCGCCCACGCGGGTCGAACTCCACCTTGAGCCGGTCAGCGTGCGCACCGCCGTACAACTGGGCGAACTCCTCAGCTCCGTAGAAGACCTCCGAGTACAGCGATTTGTGACCGCCCAGCCGGGAGACCTCCTTCTCTATTCGGCGGTTCCACGCGCCGTCCACCGTTCCCGGCTTTATGGGGGCAGAGGACCAGAACCCGATGTTCACGTAGGTGGTGTCCGGTTCGAGCGGGTAGAGCGGCCACGGCCGGACGGAGTCACCGGCGAGTCCGGGCGGCGGGGTGGACTCGCGCAGGCGCAGCGGGCACACCCACAACGGCTCGACGGGGACCTCGCGCAGGAACCACTCCAGGAACTCGGCGGTGTGACCCACCGACACCTCGACGTCCTGCACCACGCGCTCGCGCGGGCCCTCGCCCTTGAGCGCACCGATCTTGTTGCCCAGGTCGTAACGGTGGTCGAGCCCGACGATCTTCCAGTACACCGAGGACCGCAGGAACCGCGCGGGCCACAGCCTGCGTACACGCGGGTTCTGGACACCGAACGCACGCGAACACCAAAACCAGTCCGTGTCCCAGCGCCAGAGGTAGTCGCGGATGGTGAGCCGGTCACGCGCGACCGAACCCGCCGGTCCACCGTGTCGGATCGACCGGTAGTAGATGGCCTGCTTGTCCTGCACGCCCGTGTAGTCCGACACCGGGCCCGGCTCGTCGGTCCGCCGGCCCAGGCACAGGTATGACTCGTCGACCGAGAACACGACGCCGTCCAGGAAGTCGACCGTCTCGCCGTCGTACGTGCCGTCCGAGGCGATCCGAGCCAACCCTTCCTCCAGCGCGGTGAGCGAGTCGAACCGGAGATGACGGAGTTCGACGTACCGGCGCACGGGCTCGAGCGCGATGCGGAGCCGCACCGCGTAGCCGAGGCTGCCGTAGGAGTTGGGGAAGCCCCTGTAGAGGGCAGTCTCGCGTGCCGTCCCGTCCGGCCGGGCCGTGACCATCTCGCCCGTTCCGGTGAGCACGTCCATCTCGAGCACCGACTCGTGTGGCAGACCCAGCCGGAACGCGGAGGACTCGATCCCCAGGCCGGTGACGGCGCCGCCCAGCGTGATGGTCTTGAGCTGCGGGACGACGAAGGGCATCAACCCGTGCGGGAGCGTGGCGTCGACAAGGTCCTCGTACGTGCACATGCCCTGCACATCCGCGGTCCGCGCGGCCGGATCGACGGAGATCACCCCGGTCAGTCCCGTGGTGTCGAGCCCGGGTGTCGACGACGAGGGCCGCGGACGGAACAGATTCGACGTCTTCTTGGCCAGCCGTACCGGCGCCCCCTCCGGGATGGCCCACAGGCTCGCCACCAGGCGTTCCATCCCGCGGTGGTGCCCGTCGGGGCCGACGATGACCGACCCGGCCACCGGCGTCGCCCCTCTACCTCGATACGACGTTCTCATGGCGGTCATCCTAGGTGCGGGGCGAGATACGTGGCGCCCACCCGGGGGGTTTCTGAGGAGATCGCCGGGCCGCCACCCGCGGAGCAGCGCCTCCGTGAGTCCCCTCTCCACCACGGGCGCGGGGCGACAGCAGTCATGGCCGTCCCGACCGATTCGTCATGCGGGTGTTCGACGTTGCGTACCGTCACCAGCACATCACCAGCACGTCACCCCCCGGAGGAGCCGATATGTCCACTCGCACGAGCAGAGGTCCCGCCCGCCGTCGCACCGCCGCCGCCGTGTCCGGACTCGCAGTGCTCGCCCTGGTCACCGGTGCGTGTGGCGACTCCGGGAGCCCCGAGGAGGCGGTCGGCTCTGCCACCAGCGCGGTGGCCTCCGTGGCCGGCGAGGCCACCTCCGCCGTCGGCGACGCCACGAGCGGCGACGACGAGGCGGGCTCGAGCGAGACGAGATCACGGGAGACGGCCTCCAGCGAAGCAGCCCCGGACGAGGACCCCGACACGAAGTTCCTCGACGGCATCCGCGCCGTCGGCGTGGACGTCCCGGACGAGCAGGACTACATCACCCGCGGGCGTGACGCCTGCGCGTCCTTCGACGCCGGGAAGAGCTTCGGCGACGTGAACGGCGAATACAACGACGCCCACGCGGAGGCGCCGGTGACGGAGGCCCCGGTCGTCATAGGCTCCGCGGTGCGGTCCTACTGTTCACAGCACCTCCCGCTGGTGGGAGAGGGCGAGGGGAACTGACGCGGAGCTCTCCGCCACCGCGACGCACTCAGCAACCGGCCCTCTCGAGCGCCTCGTCGGTGAGTCGGCGACCCAGCTCGATGATCTCGTTCGCGCGGTGGAAGTCGAAAGCGCTGCACGAGTCCGAGGGGACCTCCACGAGGACGTCCGGTCGATTCCCCGCCATGCGGTAGCCGGTGATCAGGCTCTCCATCGCCTCGATCGTCTGGGTGACGACGTCGAAGACCCCGAGCGCCCCCGGGAGGGATCCGGGCCCCCTCTTCGCCGTCTGTTCCGCGGCCTCGACCACTGCTCGCTCGACCGCATCCGAGGCGTCCTCGGTGGCGCCCTCTGTAGCGTCCTGACCGACCACGTTCGCGGCGAGGTCCGCCGGGTCCTGACCGAAACGCGCGGCGATGAGCCGTACCAGGTCCGCGTCCCTCACATCCGCGGCCGCGGTCCGGATACGGCCCGAGAGCTTCGCGGCGGCACTCGGCGGCCCCGACCCCCCGCGCGCTCCGATCCTCGGGTCCGCGTCCGCTGAGGGCTCGTCCGGGTCGGAACTCTCGTGGAACGTCGAACCACGGATCCCGGCCCGCCGGCCGGTGAGGGACACCGCCAGCACGAGATCGCTCTCCACCGAGGAGAGGGGCTCGAGCGGCACCGGGTTGGTGACGCCACCGTCGACCATGAGCCGACCACCGACGATGGCCGGCGTGACGACACTGGGGATGGCGAACGACGCCCGGACCGCCACGTCCACCGGACCCCGCGTGAACCACACCTCGCGACGGGCGCGGAGGTCCGTGGCGACCGCGGTGTACGGGATCGCCAGGTCTTCGATCCGGGTGTCCTCGAGCATCCCGCTGATGACGCTCATGATCTTGTTGGCGCGGATGGCCCCGCCGCCGACGAAGGAGACGTCGAGCAGCCGGAGCACGTCCCGCTGGGTGAGGCCGAGGACCCACTCCTCGAAGTCGTCCAGCCGCCCCGCGGCGTGCAGCGCACCCACCACCGCGCCCATCGAGGCACCCGCGACGCCCACGACCTCGTGTCCGCGCGATTCCAGTTCGCGGATCACCCCGATGTGCGCGTACCCACGTGCACCGCCCGAACCGAGTGCCAGCGCGACCCTCATCGTCGAACCCCCTTCGTGATCCACGGCCCATTGTGCCCGCCTTCTATGTGTGGGTCTGTCGTAGGCGGGCCCTACGGTGACCCACGGATCGAGCACCCGTTCGATCCAGGGGTCCCGGTCCCGGGGCCTCAGGCACCACGCGAGGAGTGCACCGTGTCCCACAACGTGATCCCCTTCCGGCCCCGGTCCCTGACACCCCGCGGTCGCCTTACCGCCGGTCGTCTCGCCACGGTCACCGCGTTGCCCGCAGTAGATCCGGCATGGGATCGGGTGGCCGCGAACATCGCCGACAACGGCCTCCACCTGGTGCACGTGGGAGAGGGATGCGGCTGCGGGGACTGCACGGCCGAGCCCGTACCGCTCCCCGAGCGGTACGGCTACTCGGTCGGTCTCACCGCGCACGGGCATCCGGAACTGGTGATCCGTGGCGAGGGGGCGCGGGAGTCGGCGGACCTGCTCAACCGGTGGGGCAGCAAGGTCCTGGACGGCGCCACCTTCGCGGAAGGCGACCTGTTGTGCGAGGGCCCCGGTGGCCGGAGATGGGTGCTCGTCCCGGTGCCACGGACGTCCGAGCTACTCCTGTGGGCCACGCGGTTCTACGGAACTGCCGGAATCCGCCCTCTTACCGCCCTCGAGCTGCTCCCCACCCGCGCTCCGTGCCGCTGCGCCCGGTGTGGCTGAGACCTCACGGGCCCGGTGGCTCTCGTAGGGTCTATCCATGCCCCGCCACCCGCTCGCGCTGGACGCGCGCACGCCCTCGATCATCGTCCCACTCACGGGCAGGGACATGATCGAGCTGGAATCGCAGATCTCCGCACTCGCGGGGGCACCGGTGGACATCGTTGAGTGGCGCGTGGACCTCTACCGACCCTTCACAACCGGGGAAGGGTCCGGGGTCGGAGCAGGGTCCGGGGTCGGGGCAAAGTCCGAGCCCGCGTCGGCGGTCGCGGCCCTGCGCCGCATCACAGATCTGCTCCCCGACCTCCCGGTGCTCGCGACCTTCCGGACAGCGGATGAGGGTGGCGCCACCGAGATCGGAACGGGTGCGTACGTCGGGTTGGTCTCGGCACTGGCGCGGAGCGGCCTGGCCGACGCGGTGGACGTGGAGTACCGGCACCCGGGTGCACCCGCGGCCATCTCGGCCGCGCACGCGGCCGGCACCCCGGTCGTCGCCTCTCACCACGACTTCGACGGGACACCGCCGGCGTCGGAGATCGTCGCTCGCCTGGCGGACATGGAAGAGGCGGGGGCCGAGGTCGCGAAGATCGCGGTCATGCCGAATGCCGCGGCCGACGTCGTCACGCTGCTGTCAGCCACTGAGCGGCGCTACCGGGACGCGGGCATCCCCCTGGTCACCATGGCGATGGGCGGGCTCGGCGCTGTCTCACGGATCGGCGGGGGCGTCTTCGGGTCCGCGGCCACCTTCGCCACGGTCGGCGCGGCCTCCGCGCCCGGACAACTCCCCGCTGCAGGCGTACGGCAGGCTCTGGAACTGCTCCAGCGCGCTGACGTCGTCTAGCCCTGCCGACGCACCACCTCGGCACGGAGACCCTTCGTGGCCGTGTCGGCGATTGATTTCTGCGCCCTTTTCACCACCATGCCGGGGAGCTTGATCTTGAGGTCCACCTCCAGGTCGAACACCACATGGGTCGAACCGTCGCCGTTATCGGTGAGTGTGTACCGGGCGTTCTGGAGTTTCTGGGAGCCGCTGGGTGCCTCGAGTCCCCAGGAAACCTCGCCGTCATACCACTCGTACCGCACCGTCTGCTCGTCGGCGACACCGAACTGGGAGATCTTCGACCACACGACGATCGGCCATCCGTCGCCATCGACCTCCCGGATCTCCACCGCCCGGTGGGCGTCAGACCACTCGGTGAGGCTCTCGACATCAGCGAGGACCTCCATGATCTCGGAGACGGTCGCCTGGATGTCCGTCACGGACTGCACTGACACTGCCATGGCGATGAAGCTACCCGTGGCCGACCGGTCGAGTGAGAAGATCGGGGCATGTGCCCTCGGCCCCCGGTGTTCTCCGACCGCAGGGCGAACTCAGAGCTGCGTACCGTGCTCGAGTCCGCATACTCCAAGCGGTTCGCGTACGAGGCCGTGGTGCAGGTCCTCACCCTGGACGCGGTCGAGGCCGCCGTCGGGGCCCATCCGTTCGAGACGCTCGACGAGCACCACGACTAGCGAAGCCGCTGGGCGCCCGCTCGAACAGGGACCACCTGACCAACCGGAACGTCCGGACGCTGCGGAGGGTCCTCGCCACCGGGCGAGGACGCCTACGCAGCGTCAGCGCGGTCACGGTCCCTGGACCGAGCCTGCAACGGCGTCCAGCGAACTCGCGAGCGGATTGGCGATAGCCGGGAAGATCCCGTCCCACATGGCCTGGAACTGGGCGAAGTCGAACAAGGGCATTGATGACTCTCCTCATGGGGCGGCTCGGGCGGACTGTCCGCGCGTCCCGGATCCCTGACACTCCCCAGGATCGCGGTACGTGTGTGATCGCGCAACCGTCGACAGTGGAAGACTGCGGCGGATGCGTATCCGCCTGCCCCGAACGGCCCCCGCCGCCGTGGCACTGGCCGTGCTCGTGGGGGTGTCGGCGTGCTCCGGCGGGCAGGAACCCGGACCGGCCGACGAGGCCGGGGGCCAGCCCACGCAGACCGCCGCGTCGCCGTCGTCAGCGCCTCCCCTCCGGACCCCCAGGACGCCGGGCCCGTACATAGCGTCGGCGAGATGGTCGGACTCCGACTACGGCGTCACCCTGAAGATCGCCCCCAGCGGCGCCGGGCGGCGGAGCGACGGAGACCGCGACGCGGCGACCGCATGGCGAGAGGTTCTCGAGATCACCCCCGACGCCGACACCCCCGGCATGTGGGAGCAGTTCCTCTGCCACTGGACGTGGGCGCGGATCCTCGAACCCGACAAGGCGACGTGGAACGTCGAGCCATGGCGCCCGGTGGTGGACGACGCGCGGATGATCGCGGAGGGATGCAACCCCGGGGGACCGGAGGTGTGAGCGGGGCCGGCTCGGGTCGGCCGCCGCTCCCGGGCCTACGCGGAGTCCGGACCTGCAGCGGCCGGTCGCCGCTCCTGCCCGTCCGGGTAACGCGCGAACCGCGTCTCACCGTGGGGATGCACCGGGTCGTTCTCCGGGAGGACCCACTGCCCGAACCGGCCGGACCGGTAGTCATCCATCGCGGCGGCGATGTCCTCGCGGGTGTTGCCCACGAACGGACCATGCTGGACGACCGGTGCGCCGATCGGCCGACCCTGCAGAACGAGGAAGGCGGCACCATCGTCCCCCGCAGTGACCGTGACGGCAGACGGCTCCAGCACCGCGGCGTCATATCCGAGTTCGCGTCCCTCGACGGTGAGGGAACCACCGTAGTTGTAGAGAGTGCGTAGGGCCTCGGCGGAGGCGGCGGGCAACCCGGCGCTCACTCCCGGGTCGAGGGTGACGATCCAGATGGCCACGTCCGCACCCGGTCGCGATGCCCACGACTCCGGCGGCGGATCCAGCGCGCGCACGCCGTCGACCTCGCCGGCGATGATCCGGAAACGGATTCTCGAGCCCTCCTCTCCGTGCTCGACCACCGGCGTGTCCTCGGCCCAGAACATGTCGAAACGCGGATCGGCGAACTTGTCCTCGGGCGCCAGGTTGAGCCAGATCTGGAAGAACTCGGCCGGGTTCGGCTCATCAGACCTGAGCAGCGGCATCATCTCGGCGTGCGCGATTCCCGCGCCCGCGGTGAGCCACTGGGTGTCGCCGTCGCCGAATCGGGCTGCCGCGCCGAGCGAGTCGGTGTGGTCGATGATCCCCTCCAGCACCACCGTCACCGTCTCGAAACCACGATGCGGGTGCTGCGGGAACCCCGGAACTGTGGTGCCGTGATACATCGACCAGCCGTCGGTCCCGGAGAAGTCCTGGCCGAGGTCACGACCGACGAGGGACACGTCCGGGCGCATCGTCCGGCCGTCGGAGGCTGGGAACTCATCGCTGTGGTGGACGGCGAACAGGAACGGGTCGACCCCCGGCCATTGGGAGCCGAGCGGGACGACCTGGCGGATGGCGGTCATGATGACTCCTCGGACGTTAATTTTATTGCTGTCGCATCACACAACAACGTCCTCTCGGCGGTCATTCCGCGCCCACCGAGCTCACCGCTTCCAGCTGCGAGGGGCGCCGGCCAGACGTGGTCATCGGCCGCTCCCCCGAGCATCTCAGCCGCGCGCGACAACCCCGGTGACCGGGATCCGGCCGTCGACTGCCTGCCGGAAATTCAAAACAGCGCGCTTGAGGTGGAAGTCGTTGGTGACGATCACCGCGCCGGTCGTTCCGCGTTCGCGGAGAAGTCGGTCCGTGTTCCGCGCGTTCTGGACCGTCGAGGCGGAGTCGTTCTCCTCGGTGATCCGGTACGGGGCGATGCCTGCACCACGGAGCCACTCGCCCATCGCCTGTGCCTCGGTGCGACTGTTCTGCGGGACCCCGCCGGTCACGATGATCCGTGCGGTCGGGTACTGGGCAGCCAGGCGGTAGCCGGTGCGCAGGCGCTCCTCGAGGACGGGGCGGATACCGCCGTCGGGGAACAGTCCGGCGCCCAGGACCACGATGTCGGTGGTGAACGGGTTGACGGTCAGCACCGCAGGGTCGTCAGTGGAGTCCATCTCGACGTCTCCGCAGGCGGGCAGCAACGACTGGTCGACGTACTGGCAGCCGAGCATGGCGGCACCGTTGAACAGCGCCCCGATCGACGGCATCTCGGCGGACCCGGCGGACGCCGAGCCCGCTCCGGTGCCGAGTCCCAGGACAGTGACGGCCGCGACGGCCACGAGTCGATGAGTCATTCCACGCAAGATGAGGATCCTCTCCCGAGCGATGTCACCACCGCCCCGGTGGAACCGAGACCACACGGTGATCGTGTGTGACAGTACCGTGAATGGTCGAACGGTGGCGATGTCAGCGGACTCACCCGCGTAGCGTGCAGGACATGAGTGCCGGATACGATCGCGTCGCCGCAGTCCGTCACCTGCGGTCCGTAGATCCCGACCTTCGTCAACTCATCGACACCATCGGCCCCTGCACCCTCGCACCGCCCCCTGCCGACCCGGGCCCCCACGCACTGTTCAACCGAGTCGCGTCGTCCATCCTCTCCCAGCAGCTCTCGGTCAAGGCCGCGGCGACCATCAGCGGCCGACTCCGGGAACGGGCCAGGGGTCCGGGCGGCGCAGATCTCCTCGATCCGGTGCGCGTGACCGCGTTGTCCGACGAAGAACTGCGCGCCTGCGGCGTCTCCCGACCCAAGGTGGCTGCCCTGCGCGACCTCGCCGACGCGGTCTCCTCGGAACGGGTCCCGACGCTCGCCGACCTCCGTCTCCTCGACGACGAGGCGGTGATCGACTCGCTGACAACCATCCGCGGGGTCGGGCGCTGGACGGTGGAGATGCTGCTCATTTTCCTGCTCGACCGGCCCGACGTGTTCCCCGTCGCGGACGTCGGTGTCCGGAGGGGTGTCGAACGGACTCTGGGGCCCGAGCACGCGGAGACCCAGGCCCGGATGCTCGCGCGGGCCCGGGCGTGGTCCCCCTTCCGCTCCGTCGCGGCCTGGTACCTGTGGCGGGCGGTGGACCAGACGGGCGGGTGACACCGGGCTCGTGCCCGTTCCGGTAGACATGAGGGATGGCAACCACCGCATTCAAGGGAACCCCAGTCACCACGTCCGGCGAACTCCCCGCCGTCGGCTCGACCGCCCCGGCGTTCGATCTCGTCGGCTCCGACCTCTCCCCGGTCACCTCCGGGTCGCTGGCCGGCCGCCGCGTCGTCCTCAACATCTTCCCCAGTGTCGACACGGGCGTGTGCGCCGCGTCCGTCCGGAAGTTCAACGAGCTGGCCGCCGACATGAAGGACACGACCGTCGTCAACGTCTCGGCCGACCTGCCGTTCGCCGCCGCGCGTTTCTGCGGGGCCGAGGGCATCGAGAACGTCTCCACCGGATCGACGTTCCGCGGCTCCTTCGACTCCGACTACGGGGTCACCATGACGGACGGACCGCTGGCCGGACTGTGTGCCCGCTCGGTCGTCGTGTTCGACGCCGAGGGCAAGGTCCTGCACACCCAGCTCGTCGAGGACATCACCTCGGAGCCGGACTACGACTCCGCGCTCGCCGCGCTGAACTGATTCTCAGCGCACCACGAGGGCCCGCCTCCCCGAGGAGGCGGGCCCTTCTGCGATCCCGCGACGAGCCGGACCGCGTAGCCGGCTGACGGCGTCACATCACTAACGGCTGCCGTAGACCGTGACCGTCGCCGTCGCGCACACCCGCCCACGCTCATCGCGTGCGACCGACTGGGCGATACCCCAGTTCCGGCCGTCGTGCACGACCTCGGCACGCACGGTCACGGGTCCCACGTGCGGGATCTGCCGCACGAACCGGACGTCGAGTGAGGTCGAACTCACCTCGCGCTCATGGGAGAACAGCGCCGCGCCTGCGACCTCGGCGACCGCCGCGAAGACGCCCCCGTGGAGATTGCCGAGGGGGTTGGCGAGCGAGGGTTCAGGGGCGATCACAGCCTCTACCGCCCGCGCTCCACCCTCTCCCGGTTCCGCGTCCCGAAGGGTCATACACAGGACCTCCGCGAGCGTTCCCGGCGCGAGAGCCGAGGACCACGACGGCCCGCTGTCGTAGTCGTCCGGGTCGACCCCGGCGTTCGATATCGCCATCGACGTGACCAGGCCCGCGGCGACGAGGCGACCGTCGTCGTCGAGGACCTCCCCCCGCGTGGTGAGGCAGTGTCCGTCGTCGCCCAGAAATTCTGTGTTCACACTCAACCCGGTCGACCCGACCCGTGGCGTAGAGACCAGATCGATCCTCAGTTCCGTGGTCACCGGCCACATCCCCTCGGGGCGACGCCTGTGGTTCTCGCTGCCGAGCGCCGAATCCACCAGTACGGCCATACCCCCGGTGGCGAAACGCCCCGCGGGATCGATGAACTGGTCAGCAACCGGCTGGTGCCAGGTCAGTCGCTGGTCGGAGTCCAGGGAGAAGGTGACCCCGAGCCGCGGTTCCGGGGCGTCATGCATGGGTTCCGTCACGTCGCGACGCTAACACGGTGGCGCACAATGGGCGTGTGAGAACGCTGCCCCACGTCCTCGGCCGTCCGCGTCGGTGGCCCATCCGGGTCACCACGACGGTAGTGGCCACCCTGATCGTCTCGATCGTCCTGGCCCTGGCCGCCGGGGGCGCGTGGCTCATCCTGCGTTCGGCGGTCCACGGGGCGATCGACGCCACCGCCCGGAACCGCGCTGTCGACATCGCCAACTCCTTCACCTCCCGCGGCCCAGAGGGGGCTCTCGGGCTCGTCAGCGAACCGTCCGCCGGCGTCGACCTCGTGCGGATCGTCAGCCCCACGGGCGACCTCCTCGCCGCGCGGGCCACCCGCGGTCTCGAGAATGTGGGCCCGCTCCCGCCCCCGCCGGCGGGGGCGGTGACCGTGTACGCGGTACGCGCGCCGGACGGCGCGGAGCTACGCGTCACCTCGGTCGGCGTGGAGTTCGGCGGCCGAACCTTCGTCGTGGAGGTGGGTACCGACACCGGGCGATACGACCCGATCCTCGACGCGAGCGCGCTCTTGTTCCTCGGGTTCGTCCCGATCGCCGGCCTGGCCACCGCCGTGTTCGTCGCGTTCGCGATCGGTCGGGTGCTCCGGCCGGTCGAGTCCATCCGCTCGCGCGTCGCCGAGATCTCGGTCTCCGGCCGGGGCGAGCAGGTCCCGGTGCCACCCGCGGAGGACGAGATCGCGCGTCTGGCCCGGACGATGAACGCCATGCTCGCGCGACTCGACGCCGCCCGTACCGCGCAGGTCGCGTTCGTGGGCGACGCCTCCCACGAGTTGCGTAGTCCGCTGTCCACGCTCTCCGCGATGCTCGAACTGTCCTCCACGTCCGGTCGGCCCGTGGACGTGGGGACCGTCGACGAACTGCTGCTACCCGAGGTGGTGCGCATGCGCACGTTGGTCGAGGACCTGCTGCTCCTGGCCAAGAACGACGAGCGCGGCAGCCCGCTGCGTCGCGAGGAGGTCGACCTCGACGACATCCTGCTCACCGAGGCCGGGCGGTTGCGCGAGCTCGGCGGGCCGGAGATCTCGGTGACCGTCGAACCCGCCCGGCTCGTCGGCGACCTGTTGCCCACCGCCCCGGCGCCCGGTGCCGCGAGGCTGGCGGGCGAAGAGCTCGGGGTCATGCTCTCGCTGCTCAGCAGCCGGGTGCTCGGACAGTTCGACCCCTTCACCCCCGCCGAGCCGGAACCGGGGCAGGGGCTCGTCGACCCTGCCGGGTACCTCCTGCTCGTCGCGCCCA
>RCNJ01000543.1_pt1 | contig 12922 bp, 11 predicted proteins | sample 2041171 | NCBI WGS metagenome assembly RCNJ01 (sample SAMN09708213, study PRJNA481090) | feces metagenome | biome: feces | host: Pygoscelis adeliae | place: Antarctica: Rookery Lake | collected 2010-03-01 | reverse complement strand
AGGGCTAGGGTTAGAGGTTGAGAGGGGGGATTGAGGGATTGAGGGTTGAGGGATTGAGGGATTGAGGGTTGAGGTTGAGGTGTTGAGGCGCCGGATTGGGGTCCCGGAAGGGGAAAAGGGAAGGAGGAGAATGGGAATGGGAAGGAGGAAAAGGGTATTACAGAGGAGGATGCGCCGGGAGAGGTGCTGGGAAGGGATGAAGTTGACAGGGAATTCCGCCCTGTGATGGGGAAGGAAGGGGACCATAGGAAGTACTACTAGCTGCATCGTAACACTTGTGTTCGGAGATATAAATGAAGGAAGTAGTGTTCTTCGTAAACTCAAATCGAACACGATTTTCAACGTAATTAAACACATATCAATCAAAAACAAGGTTGCCCCTCGCCTAGCTGGCGTTATACGTTTGTGGAACTTGGACAATACCACCATGCCGCCAATTTAGCCTATTCTACAGAACATCACAACAAACATCTAACTTTATGGCTAAGGTAATATTTATCTCAATTGTTATGCCATCAGCAATATCCTGTCATTACTATTCGGCGTGCTGCTTCAGTGTTCACTCTTCTCCTGCATCTGCCCCGATATCCTCATCCTACCTCGCATTCCTGATTTTCTCCATTCTGTATTACTCAGATCGTCGTATGGTTAGGTTCCCGTTGGTTAGCTAGGCACTGTTGTGATACTTTAAACGATCAGGTTGCTGACACACAGAAGCAATGCCCAGGGATAAAGGGAACTGACATGGAAATGCAAGTCATGGCGACACCCTTCGAAGAGGCTTGCGTGAAGTAGCCTTTGTATACTCCTAGAGGTGTAGACATCGTGGTTGACATGTTGACATTATCTTTTCTCGTGGCACACTGTAATGTCGAGATCTTAATGCACGGATGGCCTTAATAGCTAGCCTCATGACTTGTACAGGTGCCACCATGCGCGTTTCCTGCTTCAAATTGCAACTGTCGCCTAATAGCGAAACCTTTCTTCAACTCAGATATCGACTTAGCAATCTGGACGTGTCATGTGTGGCGCTCGCGGCAAATCGACAACCAGATGCGCTCAGACACTGAAGTCACGTCCATTGCTCGCCTCGTTCGCAACAACTTCCTGAGCTCAACGTTAATCGAAAACACCTATGTATGCCTTTGTTGATCAAGCATAAAGTGAAGTTCTACAATGTTGCCATAGAACCTGAAAACCATTGTTTAGCTCACTGTACTTTACTTGAATAATAGGCCAAATGTAATTAGATTTGCTATGGCTGGTTGTTTCTATGTGAGGGGACCAGCTCCGTTCTGTCGGTTGGTCCTCGCCCGACACTTGATTGGCCTTACCATCTGTTTCCCTTTTCTCACACTCTTTTTCCTCGTGAAACGAAATTGTTCATCATATATCGATTATTGCGTTACTGGTTCTGTAGCTAACTGTCAATACCGATGGTCGGCTGTGGGCAGTTGTGAGGACCCTTGGGAGGAGGCTTCCCAGGGTCAGGTTCGTTGTTTATAAAACTGTTTATTCCCTTTTTCCACTCTTCTACGTACTGAGTGATATACGTCGACTACCAAGGGCGGGCGGAAAGATACCCATGATGTTTGTTTAAGGCAAACTCATCGCCCTTGGCATCGTACGACCAAACCTTTCCCCTTTGATCCTTGGCAGGGTTTAAGCAAACAGCATACGCGTCCCCCCTCTTTGTTGGAATTCGTAGATTGGCAATCGCTAGTATATTTGAATCAAGTACTTAAGAGCTTATTCCTTACTTTTTTTGACTACTATAATCGCTACGTACTGAGTGCTATATAAATACCCAACTTCGGTGGTGTTCGGGCGGGGTAGTCGGTCGCAAATGTTTGCTATCTCATAAATGAGCAAATATCTCAACGTCAACATCGTACGAGCAAACTTCTCCTACGCCGATTCCATCCCAGCAAATTCTTGGGCTTCAATTCCGTGCGAGTAGATGTTCTCAATGGCGACGCCTCCAATTGACATATCACAACACTTCACAGCAGTCCATCATACAAAACCCAATTAGTGTGCGCTTTAGCGTATTTCCTGAATCCATTCTTTCTGAGTGAGTATTAAGTTATGAACGATACAGACCCATCTCATCGATATGGCACCCTAGCGAATCAGGATACAGAGGAAACGTGTCGACCACGTCACCGCTATCCGAAGACCTTTTACCCTGGGGAATACTGATCCAACAGTTCGATGCGAGAAGTGGTCTTACTTTTCCAGATCCTTGATCTGAAGAAATATGAACTCTATTTACGTCCAACCCTACCCGAAGATTCCCGTGCCAAAATACGTGAAGATGAGGGGGCTTGAAAACCATGTGTGATGAAGTTAAGGGTGCTTCTGGTCGTTCAATTTCCGTAATCACGGTATCCAGTCTCGCAGGCAGGGCTAATTCAGGAGGCTGCTTGTGCAATGCTCGAAGGTAGGGAATGACGAAGAACCGAAGACATGCAGCAGCAGCTAACGGATTCCCCGGGAGTCCAAAAAACGCAGTGCTCCTCGAATGACACAAATCATTGCGATTTCCCCCTTTCTCATGTCGGGACGGCAGTATGGCAAAAAGTACCGGATGTCCTGGTCTGATTGCAACTTTGTGGAACAGCACTCGGGCTCCAATAGACTCGATTCCTCCTCGTACAAAGTCGAACTTCCCCTTTGATACCGCGCCAGTCGAAATGATGGCGTCGTATGGAACTTCATCCAACTTAGACAGCAAAAGGTCTTCGAACACGGCGCAGTCATCTTTGATGATTCCAAGATTTGTCACATCTACTCCAAGCTCTTGTAACACAGCCGAGACATATGGACCATTGCTGTTACGTATACGATTGTCCTTCTCGGAGCTCCCTAGGTCGATCAACTCTGTGCCAGTTGATAAGACCGCTATCCTAAGTCGCTGGTACACAGCGACTTCCTTAATCCCCAACGACGCAAAAGCCATAACATGATGAGGACGTATCGCCGACCCAGCGGAAATTATTGGGTCTTTCTTTCGAAAGTCATTCCCAGCAAGTCTCCGATTCTGGTTGTGACAAGCCGGTTTGACAATCTGCACATACGTGCTGGAAGCATTTTGTCCGCATACTGGCGTCGTGTCCTCAATCCGGATACATGCGTCGAACTGCATCTCCGAAGTGGATGCCGGAAACTGGGCACCTGTCATGATCTCAGTGCACGATAAGAAGCCGTTTTCCCAGCCACTACTGAACGCTCGTGGGTCATCCCCTGCGGCCATCGTGCCTTTGACACACAGCGTAAGTGGATTCGAGATCGAGGCGCCTCTCGTTGATTCCGAATTAACCGCATATCCATCCATTGCCGACGTTTCCATTGAGGGAGTGGACAATGGGCTGTGGTAACTGTCCTTGCAGACACGGCCAACCGCCGCTTCGACTGAGATTGATTGTCCATTTTGAGCGAAGCTCAAAGAATTTCGGACGGCGAGGCTCTGCACGATGTCAATTGCGTCGAGATATGGAATAGCCATCATGCGGTGAATTCACACAATGTCGATGCTGCTGACAGCTGCAAATCGTAGATAATTCCGGCTTCTCGCTTCTGTTCTGAAATTCATTTGGTTGACGTCATTTCTGCGTAACCATGCACAACCATAAGTAACCATCTCGACATCCTTGGCCTATATGACTATAAGTTTTTATTTTATCCAAAGCCTACGTGTAATTTATACGAAGTATGAAATGTTTAAGTAAAAACATTCTTGGTAAATTAGTAAACCGCTCCTCTACTATATATATTTGAGGTTTGATGACGTTGTTTGCCTTGGGTGGCAGCTCTACCATCAACAACGTTTGCTTATTCCCACTTTCCCGCGTTCCCGAGACAAGCCACCGAGCCATTTATGCTTTCCAATGTATGACGACATACGACAGTTTTTGACGTAATACCATTGTGGCCAAGCAGGATTCCCATGACGTGTATCATATATCATAGGCTAATATACGGTCTTCTGGGCTTTCATCTCATCAGTATATCAGCTCTCTTCAATATGAGAGGTCGGTTTATCGCAGTCCATTTATCTTGCAAATCCCTAACAGCGGTAGGAAGACACGGTCATGGCACCTGAACGCCAAACGCGAGATTCCATTCAAGATGTCTGGGGCCCACGTACGCCGTACAAATACGACTGGCCATCGAGAGTAGATGAGAGGTGTATCGAGGAGCCACAACACTGGGTACAGAGTGCATGTGTGCTGTGCAGGTAAGTTCTGTCAGGCTTCCATTCAGTGCCTATGACCAAACCCCAACAGCCGATGGCTGACCGGGTTATCGTAAAGCAACGGGTGTGGTATGGATATTGGCGTAAAGGACGGCAAAATCGTCGGTGTGCGAGGACGGGCTGTGGATCGAGTCAACAAAGGGCGATTAGGACCTAAGGGATTGCATGCGTAGGTATTGTCACTGGAATCCCAAAGATTATTTGTTGACCTTCGATTAGCTGGGTATCCAACAGCCATAAGGACCGCCTCAAATACCCGATGATCCGTCGGCAGGGCCGCCTCGAACGCGCGTCGTGGGATGAAGCGATGTCTTTGATCGTTGAAAAGACGATGGAGGTCCAAAAACGACTGACTAGTCACGGAATTGGATTTTACACATCAGGGCAGCTCTTCCTCGAAGAGTATTACGCGCTCGCGCTTGTGGGGAAGGGAGGGCTGCACACACTGCACATGTATGCATCCTACTTTGGATCCTAGATATCGAGACTGATCATACCTAGGGACGGGAATACTCGTCTTTGCACCGCCACCGCCGCGGCATCTATGCGGGAAAGTTTTGGATCGGATGGCCAGCCTGGGTCTTATACAGACGTTGACTTTACCGACTGCCTGTTCATTGTTGGCCACAACATATCGGCCACTCAGACGGTTCTTTGGTCAAGAATGCTGGATCGATTAGAGGGCGTGGATCCGCCAAAAGTTATTGTTGTCGATCCGAGGGTCTCCAACACTGCCAAAAAAGCAACTGTTCACCTAGCTCCAAGGATCGGCACAAACATGGCAGTCTTGAATGGAATTCAACATTTGATGTTTGAGAATGGCTGGATTGATGAGGATTACATTAAGAAACATGTAATCGGTGTGGAAGAGCTGCGTGAAAAGGTCAAGCGGTACACACCCGAGCGCGTAGAAGAGATTACCGGAATCCCAATATATAAATTAAGGCAGGCCGTCGAGATTATTGGGACTACGAATAGTCTGCTGTCGACCGTTTTGCAAGGGGTGTATCAGTCGAACCAAGCCACAGCCAGCGCGTGCCAGGTCAACAACATCAACCTTCTCCGAGGACTAATCGGGAAGCCTGGCAGTGGCATCTACCAGATGAATGGTCAACCCACTGCCCAGAACAATAGAGAAGTTGGGTGCGATGGAGAGTATCCCGGATTTAGGAACTTCATGAACCCGAAACACATGAAAGAGATTGCCGATATCTGGAACCTTGGTGTCCATCAGGTCCCACATTGGAATCAGCCGACTCATGTTCAGAACATGCTAAAATTCATCGAAACCGGTTCTATAGAGATGTTTTGGATTAGTGGTACAAACCCACTTGTCAGCCTCCCTAACCTTCCCAGAGTCAGGAAGCTCCTCACCAAACCGGAACTTTTCGTTGTCTGTCAGGATATCTTCCTTACAGAGACTGCTGCGATTGCGGATGTTGTATTACCAGCGGCACAATGGGGTGAGAAGACTGGCTGTTTCACAAACGTTGACCGCACCGTACATCTTTCTTACAAGGCCATCGAACCTCCTGGCGAGGCTAAGTCCGACTTCGAGATCTTTGTAGATTTTGCGACAAGGATGGATTTCCGAGATAAAGATGGGAATCCTCTCATACCCTGGACGCGACCCGAGCAGGCCTTTAACGAGTGGAAGAGGATGTCGAAGGGTCGGCCATGCGATTACAGCGGGATGTCATACGACAAACTTACCGGCGGATCCGGGATCCAGTGGCCATGTAACGCAGAGAATCCTGCTGGAAAAGAGAGGTTATTCGAGGATGGCATCTTCTTCACCGACATTGACTACTGTGAGAGTTACGGACACGACCTAGAGACTGGTGCCCCAATCACCGAGGAGGAGTACAAAACATTGAATCCCGCGGGAAGAGCAATTTTGAAAGCAGCAGATTACATTCCGAATCTTGAAGCGCCAGATGACGAGTATCCTCTGCAACTTTCGACTGGCCGACAAGTCTACCACTTTCATACCAGGACGAAGACAGGGCGCTCAAAAGAGTTACGAGACGCAAGTCAAGGACCGATGATTGAGATATCATCAGAAGATGCCGCTACGTACGGTGTCAAGGACGGAGAGGAGGTTGTCGTTAGGTCCCGAAGGGGAGCAGTGCAGGTGCCAGTTTGCGTTGGGAAGATAGCGAAGGGACAAATTTTCATGCCTTTTCACTACGGATACTGGGATACATTAGATGGCAAGGCAAGGGCGGCCAATGAATTGACTCGAGGTAAATATGCACCCCAACGATTGGAACCTAGTTAATCTCTTTGAGTAGAACAGTGGGACCCGATCTCTAAGCAGCCAATGTTCAAATCTGGTGCCGTCCGGATTGAGAAGTGCAACGACGAAACCGGATTGGTACAGATACATGCCAAAGAAGATCAAACCGCCACTGTGCGCAATGTCGAGAATACGAAAAGTGAAGCGCGAAATGTCGGAGACGAAAAAGGGCGCGAACGCTATTTGGAGTTCTGGCTTGGCGCCACGTACGAAGCCATCAACCTGCTCCTTGAGATTTGCGACACGCTCTCATCCCAGCTCGTCAAGGATCACGAGATTTACGCCGGACTCAAAGTCATCTGTAAAATCGGTGAAGCGATGCGAAGCTCAATGGAACCAATCGTATCGAAGTATGGCGAGAGGAAGCAATATGGCCAAAGTGTCTCTCTGCACCTTCGGGACAACCTCTTTCCTCCAGACCGTGGGACAACGAGTCCTTACGAAGAGCTCGTGACGTTGCAGAGTTTGTATCTGTATCTTTCCCACGTGGAGAGTCATATCACGGCCCTTCTGCCCACGAGTCAGGCCCTGTGGGACGGTGAATTTATCAACACTGTGACATTTTGCAAGACACAGGTGTCGAGACAATTGGCAGTAGTGAAACAAAATATCAAAGTTAAGAGTCCACAGACATTAATAGTGCCGTCGATGCCATAGGGTGACAAAGAAGGCACCGGTATGGCGAGCAGTGCGCGCACTTTAGTCGACTCCATCGCCAATTTAGCTACTGGGCCGGATAAGTAGGGTAGTTTATTACTTATTATTTAACGTGGACCACCAACGAGTCGCCCCAGACCAACGAGTCGCGCACTTCTAATCAGTTTGGCCACAATTATTCGGTTTTCAACACCACAACGCCGTAAATCAAGTCAAATCAATCGCTATCTGATTCTTCGGTTGATTCTACATTTTCCTGTCACGTTCGCGCATTATGACCAGTGTACAGCATTTGCCACAGCGGTGCGCACGCGTTTCGATCCTCCGTGTGCGGCCACTCCCACATCGTGTTCCTCCTATAATTGATCATCTGCATCGTTCTGATCAATGATTTCCTGTCCCCCACTAACCGTCAGTGGCCCCCCAAGCAGTATACGTGTCTTCTTAGCCATCCGACGCTTGCTAAGTTCCTCATTTGACTTGTGAAGCAGGCGGTTCTCAACCCGAAGGAGAGCTACCTCAAGCATAACTGTCTGCACCCCCTTCGCAATCTGGTCAATGGCTGATAGAATTGGTGTTGGAGAGCTTCCATGATGCGTAAGAGACTCGACTCTTGATATATTCAGACTCTGAAATAGCTTCAATCGGGTTATTTGGGGTCTGAATATGTCAGGAACCCGCCTGCACTAGGAGGTCTGGAGGCGTTGGAGTCCGCAGCTGCACATCTAGCTTAGATAGAACTGTGTCTGGATCTAAAGGGACTAAACCAGACCCTCTGAAACCAACCGCAACGTTGTTTGGACCAAAAGTTGCAAAGCATGCGGCTTTAAACGCAATTAAGAACTCCGGCTTCGTAATATGGTTATAATAATAAATTCTTACGCCGTTGGAGCCTTTTGGCCATGCGGTACTTCTATGATACAAGTGTAGGAAGAAGAAAAACCTCGTAGGTGCCAAAAATCCCCCTCGTCTAGGACTTGTTCGAGTCCTCTGTTTCTATAATCACACGCCGCCAATGTTCTGTAAATAAGGATGTTCGGCAGACGCCAGAATTTCCGCCTCGAAGCCCGTTAATACTCTTACTAGTATTCCTCCAATTCGTTCCCATATTTGCGCACTATATGTCACGAATTGAATCACGGGATTGACGTCCGGTTGGCATGTTATACAATATAATAATCAAAGATGCGCGAAATGCCCTTAGACAAGAGAAACTAAGTGGGATGGAAGTGTTGATCTTACCAAAGGGGGAATGGAATGCTAACCGCAAGCTATTCAATAGTCTCACACCCTGCAACACTGCGTCACACGCACGTCACAAGAAATAGTTTACCGCGCGTCACACTGAAATTTGTCCGGCGCAAGTTAACGTAATACCACAGTAAGTACAGTACCATCTGATTTTGTTGAAAAGAGGGATTTGGGAACGGCCATGATCCAAACCATAAAAACAAACCTTAGCTACATGGTAATGGCAACTTTTCAGAAAATCCGTGCTTTCAAACGTGAAGATTGGTTAGTGACGGGAAGATAAGTCTTATGCAGATGGCATCTGGCAAGTTGAAAAGGTTCAGATCAGTCACGTCCAAAAGTGGCTGAACAACAATCATTGGACCTTCGCTCGTAGGTCTTCGCGGAGCTCTGTGATGTTACTGACGTACTGTACTTAATTGTGTATCAGCCAGCCACGCTCATTATTTAATCGCACGGGTCAGATCTGGTGGTAGCAATCATCCATAGCCTGCGTGACTGTTAAGTTTAAATCTGATATTTCTTTCATGACCCGTTGGTTCCGAGTACTTTGTTACTCCCCATGATACCAAGGAAACGTCAGCATGGCACAAAGAAGCATCCTGGCGCGTCCGATGTTGAGATCCTCAACGAGCCTGACTAGGTTCGGACCCACAGCCATCGCGTCGGTACTCGCGGCCGCGATAACCGTTTTATGGGTTTGACACATACAGGAGATAAACGGCACTATGAGCTCGAAGAGATTGCTGAGGAAAAGCTTAACGAGCTGCGGGAGAAGGTGAAGAATGGTGGCCTGCTGACCGTGCATGACATTGTGTCAAAGTAAAAGAGGTATGTGCTTCTCAAACCATGTTCGTACCCTTTTGGTTCGAACTAAACCATATGCAACGAGAATCGATGAGTCTAAATTTATGAGGTCAGGACTTCCACTTGGAGCGGCCGGACGTGCACCCCGGCTCCTGGCGTTACGTCCTGCATACCACAGAAATTTTCATCAAAGATGAGCAGCCATGGCCCGTCAACCTTAAAAGGCAAGAGGAGGAAGAAGTGCAAAAGTAAGAAGAGGAAAATAAGGAAGAGGAGCAGCAGCAGCAACAGGAGGGGCGGGATGACCAGAAAGACATTATGGCGATCAGAATGGAAATGAAGAAAGTGGAGGTACAGGTCCAAAATTCTCAACGGAGGAACAGGCACTTCTAGAATGCCTGCGTTCCGAGCAAGAATACAGATCATCCATAAAGAGCAACGAAGGTAAGCTCTCCACTTTACGATGAGCAGCTTCCCGAGCAGGTCGTCGATGAGGCAGATCAATTCACCCCAGACAACTGGATCCCTCGCAGCGACAGTTTGATTCGCTTGACCGGTAAGCATCCTCTGAACGCCGAAGTCGACCTGACAGTTCTCTTCGAGGCTGGTTTCATCACGCCATCACCGATACACTACGTCCTTAACCATGGAGCTGTTCCTCAACTGCTATGGGAAAACCATAAACTGGAGGTCACTGCCGGCAAACAACTGATCTTCGAGATGGACGAATTGAAGGAACGGTTCGACAGCATTAATATACCCATCTTCCTTGCATGTGATCGCATCCGTATGAAAGAGCTGAACATGGTCAAGAGAACCAAGGCATTCAATTACACAGCGGCTGTCGCGGGTTGTTGTTACTGGAAGGGTGTCTTGCTTCGCGATGTCCTTCTCGAGGCAGATGTTACGCAGCTTCTGAAGTAAAATCCCACCAAACGCTTATGGGTCAACTATGAGGGAGCAGACGAACTCAGATAAGGGAAATATGCCACCAGTGTTCCACTTGAATATGTTATGGATGCCAACAACGACGTGATGCTTGCCCACGAAATGAATGACCACCCAATTACAGCAGACCATGGATACTCTTTGCGACTAATCCGTCCCGGCTGGGTAGGGGCGCGAGCCGTCAAATGGCTGGCAAAAGTGTGGATCACTGATTATGAGAACGATAGCCATTATCATATCTACGACAACAGACAACTCCCAAGTTTTGTTACTGATATGGGGTCAGACATTGGGCAAATTATGTTTCACCATCCATCCCAGTACCATTTGTAACGAGCAGATGCTAAGTTCGGTTGTCGTCAGGCCGGCCCAGAGCGAAAAACTCAACCTGGTCGATATCAAAGACGGCAAGCTGTATCGAGTCACAGGATATGCGTTTAAACGGGAGTGGTAACGAAATCGACAGAGTCGAGATCAGTTTGGACGGAGGAGAAATTTGGCTTACTGTGTTCGCAAGGTGGGCAGGAACATTGCCCCATAACAAATGCTACGTGCTTTTGGTGCTGACTCTTATGAACAGTACCTTGATGAGCCAATCCGACATGGCAACAGATTTTTGGACCGTTTACATTGACACATCGATCTTGACGTGACGAAGCTTATTCGCGCGCAAAATATTTTGGTTCGTGCCTTTGATGTGCACAGGGACACATAGCCTCCCAAGCCCGTGTGGAGCCTTCTACGGTAAGATGCCAATTACCTCTTCGTTTGGACAGGAATTTGATATTGGCGCATCACTACGGACGCTGATGATCACATAACATGCTCATGAACAACTGCTGGTACGAGGTAAGGCCTCAGGTTTTTGAGGATCCGGAGAGCAAGAGGTCATACCTACTCTTCCGCCATCCAGTCGACACTGGAAATGGAATGGATAGTTGGATGAAGCAGTCCACCGAGGAGCAATTAGAAGAAATCAAGCGCAAAGCGTCGGCTCCAGAGAAGCGATTCACTCGACAGGATATTGAAGAACATCACACTGAGGATGACTGCTGGATCGTTGTCAATGGCAACGTGTATGATGCTACGAGCGTTCTCAGCTGGCATCCCGGTGGTAAAGATCCAATCACGGCGCATGCTGGCGCGGTTCACATGGACACCAGTGAGCAGTTTAACAGTATCCATGACAATTATGCGCAAGAGAAGCTAAAAGGTCAGCCTGACCTGTTCCGGCAAGATATCTGTTGTGACCGAAACTCGATACTGATAAACAAATCGCAGAGTGCATCCTCGGAAAGGTTACTAAGAAGGCAATGAATCATATGGAGAAAGAGGCCGAACAGAGGAAGAAGGAAAGGTCGCAAAACAAGGAGAGAGCCCCTGGGGTCGCTTTGGTTAAACACAAGTAAGTCGATTCCCTGAAAGTTTTCAGTGCTGTGCCGACTCTCCAATTCTAGGTGGATTCAAGCCAAACTTGTCAAGAAGAAGCGCCTATCCGAAGATACCCATCGCTACACGTTCAGGCTCCCACCACCAGCAGGGAAGCTTGGCCTCGAAACTGGCCAGCATATCCAAGTTGGCTTCCATTTTGATGACCGGTTAGCCGTACGCCCCTTACATCCCCGTCCGACCCGTCTTTAGAGACGAAGACGATGGCATATTCGATCTTGTCGTTAAGACATACTATCCAGACGGAACCCAACCTGGCGGTACAATGAGTAACGTCCTCTAATGTCTCCTGGAGGGTGAGGAGATCGAAGTCAAGGGTCCTTCTGGGGAAATCCGATACCGCGGCAACGAGTGTTTCGCCGTCGACGGTAAGGAGCATACTTTCGAAAATGTTTCTTTCATTTTGGGAGGATCTGGTGTCACCCCAGGTTACCAGGTCATCGCACGGATTCTGAAGGACAAAGGCGACAAGACGAAGATCAGGGTCATCGATGCGAATAAGACAAAGGGCGATATTCTTATGCGGGGCGATTTTGACGAGTTCTCGAGGAATAAAGATCAATTCGAGATTGTGCATGTGCTTTCTTCAATCGTTGACTTTCCCATATATGCCTCAATCCACTAACTTGGCGACTATAACAAAGGATATGGTGGCTCCCCAGCACCATTTCCTCTTAGTGAACGGGAGAATAATTTCGTGTTTTAGTATACGATTCTTCTGTTCCCCACTGAGAAGCGATCTTTAGTGGGTAATCTGTGCGCCAGCTCCGCGAAGAATCGCTTCTAAGGATGTCGTAGCGAAACGATTATTTCTCAATAATCATGAAGTTGAGCCTCTGGTTGTTCTGAAAGGAACGGCGATGATTAGTGGTAGTCTCGGTAGTTCCAAGCTTTTCGGCCTAGGAAGTTCCTAACCACTGCAGACTGACCATGACTCATCTTGTGCGACTGCATAGCTCTGGGGTGCATCTGTGAATTTAATGATATCAGGCCAACAGAAAACCGCCACGAATATAGCACCAGCCACGTACACTCTTCGCATTTTCTCGCGCGGGAGCATTGCCCAGGTACGGCACTATGCAGCGCCTTCGCGATTACATAAAACGTACCTGCGGTTAATCCGTCGAACCTGGTCAAGTAGTTAGCACATGATATATGTTGAACGCAGTACTATTCGAGAATCCGCTGATCTGTCCGTGGCCGGTTCCGTATAACGTTTGCGGATAAAGGGGCAGATCGTCAACATGTATCGC
>RCNJ01000556.1_pt1 | contig 12951 bp, 18 predicted proteins | sample 2041171 | NCBI WGS metagenome assembly RCNJ01 (sample SAMN09708213, study PRJNA481090) | feces metagenome | biome: feces | host: Pygoscelis adeliae | place: Antarctica: Rookery Lake | collected 2010-03-01 | reverse complement strand
TGGAGACCGCGGCAAGCAGGGCAAGGTCCTGAAGGTGTTCCCTGACGCGAACCGGGTTCTCGTTGAGGGCATCAACCGCGTCACCAAGCACACCCGGGCCGGCCAGACCGAAGGTGGCGCCTCCACCGGCGGCATCGAGGTCATCGAGGCTCCCCTCCACGTTTCGAACGTCGCGGTCATCGACCCCGAGTCGAAGAAGCCGACCCGCGTTGGCTTCCGAGAAGAAACCGTGGAAACGAATGGCGTGAAGAAGACCGTGCGTGTTCGTTACGCCAAGGCTTCCGGAAAGGCACTCTAATGACTGAAACAGCAGTAAAGGTTCAGCCGCGCCTGAAGGCGAAGTACCGCTCCGAGGTCCGCGAAACACTGCAGACCGAGTTCAGCTACACGAACGTGATGCAGGTCCCGAACCTGGTCAAGGTCGTCGTGAACATGGGTGTCGGCGAGGCAGCCAAGGATTCCAAGCTCATCGAAGGCGCTGTTCGCGATCTGACGGCCATTACCGGCCAGAAGCCGCTCGTGACCAAGGCCCGCAAGTCGATCGCACAGTTCAAGCTGCGCGAGGGAATGCCGATTGGCACCCACGCCACGCTGCGCAACGATCGCATGTGGGAATTCGTCGACCGCCTGGTGACTCTGTCTCTGCCCCGTATCCGCGACTTCCGCGGTCTGAACGGCAAGCAGTTCGACGGAAACGGCAACTACACCTTCGGTCTCACGGAACAGGCAATGTTCCATGAAATCGACCAGGACAAGGTTGACCGGGTCCGCGGCATGGACATCACTGTGGTGACCACTGCCAAGACCGACGAAGAAGGCCGCGCGCTCCTCAAGGCGTTGGGCTTCCCGTTCCGGACCGACGATAACTAGATCAACTACGTTGCAGGTCCGCGGGAGCGGAAACCGTAGCGAGGAAGGGCCTAAGCCCAAATGACAATGACAGATCCTGTCGCAGACATGCTGACTCGTCTGCGCAACGCGAACTCGGCATACCACGACACCGTGTCCATGCCGTCTTCCAAGCTGAAGGTGCGCGTTGCCCAGATCCTCAAGGCGGAAGGCTACATCGGCGACTTCGTCGAAGAGGCCGCCGAGGTAGGCAAGAACCTGACCATCAACCTGAAGTTCGGTCCGAGCCGTGAGCGTTCCATCGCTGGCGTCCGCCGCATTTCCAAGCCGGGCCTCCGCGTTTACGCGAAGTCCACCAACTTGCCGCACGTCCTTGGTGGACTCGGCATTGCCATCCTGTCCACGTCCTCGGGTCTTCTGACGGACCGCCAGGCAGCCAAGAAGGGTGTAGGTGGGGAAGTCCTCGCCTACGTCTGGTAACGGGAAGGGAGAAGCACCATGTCACGTATTGGACGACTTCCAATCACTATCCCTGCCGGCGTCGACCTGAAGGTCAACGGTTCCGAGGTCTCCGTCAAGGGCACCAAGGGCGAGCTCAACTTCACCGTTGCCTCCCCGATCACGGTTGCCCTCGAGGACAATGTCCTCACGGTGTCCCGTCCGGACAACGAGCGCGAATCGCGTTCGTTGCACGGCTTGACCCGTACGATGATCTCGAACCTGATCACCGGGGTCACCGACGGCTACTCCAAGAAGCTGGAAATCCACGGCACCGGTTACCGCGTGCTGGCCAAGGGCGACAACCTGGAGTTCGCTCTGGGCTTCTCGCACCCGGTCCCCGTTGAAGCTCCGGAGGGCATCACGCTCGCCGTCGAGGGCAACAACAAGGTGGTTGTCTCCGGTATCAACAAGCAGCAGGTTGGCGAAGTTGCAGCCAACATCCGCAAGCTCCGTCGGCCGGATCCCTATAAGGGCAAGGGCATCCGCTATGAAGGCGAAGTTATCCGCCGCAAGGTCGGAAAGGCTGGTAAGTAAACATGGCTCTTTCAATTAAGGGTAAGAGCAAGGCCGCAGCTCGCAGCCGTCGCCATCTGCGCGTCCGCAAGCGCGTCACCGGGTCGGGCCTGCGCCCGCGCCTGGTGGTCAACCGTTCGGCCCGCCACATGTTCGTCCAGGTTGTCGATGACAGCAAGGGCGTCACGATGGCATCCGGATCCACCATGGAAGCGGACCTGCGTTCGTTCGACGGTGACAAGACCGCCAAGGCCAAGCGCGTTGGCGAACTGATTGCCGAGCGCGCCAAGGCCGCAGGCATCGATACCGTGGTCTTTGACCGCGGAGGCAATAGGTACCACGGCCGAGTGGCCGCGGTAGCGGACGGCGCGCGGGAAGGTGGGCTGGCACTGTGAGCGAAGCTACTAACGAGAAGGAAACTCAGGTGTCGGAAACCACTGAGACCGCTGCGACCACGACGGAGAACACCTCCGCCGGTCGTCGCAACGAAAAGAGCGGCGAAAAGGGCGGCCGGGGCGAAAGCCGTGGCCGTGGCGAGGGACGTGGCCGTGGCCGCGACTCCAAGGACAGCCGCAACGATGACAAGGACAAGTTCCTTGAGCGCGTAGTGAACATCAACCGCGTCTCAAAGGTCGTCAAGGGCGGCCGCCGCTTCAGCTTCACCGCACTCGTTGTGGTGGGCGACGGCAACGGCATGGTCGGCGTCGGATACGGCAAGGCCAAGGAAGTTCCCGCGGCCATCGCCAAGGGCGTTGAAGAAGCCAAGAGGTCCTTCTTCCGTGTTCCCCGCGTCGGCACCACCATCCCGCACCTGGTGATCGGTGAGGCCGCCGCCGGCGTAGTGCTCCTGCGTCCGGCTGCTCCGGGTACCGGCGTTATCGCCGGTGGTCCGGTGCGTGCCGTGCTCGAGTGCGCTGGTATCCATGACGTTCTGTCGAAGTCCATGGGCTCCGCCAACCAGATCAACATCGTCCGCGGCACCGTCGCGGCGTTGAAGGGTCTGGAGGAGCCGGCCGCAGTTGCTGCGCGCCGTGGACTGCCGATGGACGAAGTCGTGCCGGCTCAGATGCTGCGCACGCTCAACCAGAAGGCAGGTGCGTAAGCTGTGGCGAAGAACCTTGTCGCGAGCAACGCGAAACTGGTAATCACCCAGACCAAGTCCGCCATTGGCGGCAAGCAGAACCAGCGTGACACGCTGCGGTCGCTCGGCCTGAAGCGCATGCACCACACAGTGGTTCGTGACGCCGATGCCGTGACCGTGGGCATGGTCAACACGGTTCGGCACCTCGTAACGGTTGAGGAGGCGAAGTAATCATGGCCATTAACGAAAAGTCACTGAAGGTACACCACCTGCGTCCGGCCGAAGGCGCCAAGACCGCCAAGACCCGTGTGGGTCGTGGCGAGGCGTCCAAGGGCAAGACCGCAGGCCGTGGCATGAAGGGCACCAAGGCCCGCTACCAGGTCAAGGCAGGCTTCGCAGGCGGGCAGCTTCCGCTGCACATGCGCCTGCCGAAGCTGCGCGGCTTCAAGAACCCGTTCCGGGTCGAGTACCAGGTCGTGAACCTGGACAAGATCTCGGAACTGTTCCCCGAAGGGGGCGACATCACGGTCGAGAACCTGGTCGAGAAGGGTGCGGTTCGCAAGAACCACCCCGTCAAGGTCCTGGGTTCCGGCGACATCACCGTGAAGGTGAACGTCAAGGTCGACGCCTTCTCGGCGTCAGCTGCGGATAAGATCGCTGCCGCCGGCGGCTCGGTGGCCTCGCTCTAAGGTCCCCGTGAAAGCACGGCACAGCTGAAAGGTCCCCAACGCCCGGGCAGGTCCCGGCGCGCTGGGGACTTTTCGCATCCCGCCCTACGGAACGATGGGAGAACCCCACCACCTGCCGGGCACGTAGTTCAGGGGCCACCCCACGGTGGCACCGCCCGTCCCACTGCTTCGAACAGTCCCGACAACCGGTAGACTCTCAGAAGTCCATTACGGCATCAGGCCGAAACCACACCTTTCAGGAGGACGCTTGCTCAGCGCCATTGCCCGGGTCTTCCGGACGCCTGACCTGCGACGTAAGTTGCTGTTCACGCTCAGCATCATTGCCATCTACCGTCTCGGCGTCTACATTCCCGCGCCAGGGGTCGACTACGGCAACGTCCAACAATGCCTTGAAATGGGCGACACTTCCGGTGGGCTGTACCAGTTCGTGAACCTCTTCAGTGGCGGCGCCCTGTTGCAGGTGTCGATCTTCGCCCTCGGGATCATGCCCTACATCACCGCTTCCATCATCGTGCAGCTGCTTCGCGTGGTCATTCCCCGCTTCGAGGACCTCCACAAGGAAGGTGCCTCGGGCCAGGCGACCCTGACCCAGTACACGCGTTACCTCACGATCGCCCTCGGACTCCTGCAGGCCACCACACTGGTGTCGCTGGCCCGCAGTGGAAACCTCTTCCAGGGCTGTCAGCTGCCGATCATCCCCGACCAGAGCATGGTGCATATCCTGCTCATGGTCATCGTGCTGACCGCCGGCACGGGCATGATCATGTGGCTCGGCGAGCTGGTCACCGAAAAGGGTGTCGGCAACGGCATGTCCATCCTGATCTTCGTTTCGATCGCCTCGGGCTTCCCCTCCTCGATGGGTTCCATCGCCCGCACCCAGGGTTGGGGCGTCTTCACCGGCGTCATCATCATCGGGTTGTGCGTCGTGGCCCTGGTCGTCTTCGTTGAGTTGTCCCAGCGCCGTGTTCCGGTGCAGTACGCCAAGCGCATGGTCGGTCGACGTACCGTCGGTGGCAGCTCGACGTACATTCCGATCAAGGTCAACATGGCCGGCGTGATCCCGGTGATCTTCTCGTCATCGATGTTGGCACTTCCGCAGATGCTCATCCAGTTCAATATGAACTCCGACGGTTCGCTGCCTGGCTGGGCGGCCTGGATCCAAGCCAACTTCAGCGGCAGCAGCCCGCTGTACATGCTCGTCTACCTGCTGCTGACCATATTCTTCACCTACTTCTACGTCGCGATCACGTTCAACCCGATCGAGGTCTCCGACAACATGAAGAAGTACGGTGGATTCATTCCGGGCATTCGTGCCGGCAAGCCCACGGCGGACTACCTGTCCTACGTGCTCAGCCGCATCACGTTCCCCGGAGCCATCTATCTTGGCCTGATCGCCTTGACGCCACTGATCGCCTTCGTCCTGATCAAGGCCGATCAGAACTTCCCGTTCGGCGGCGTCTCGGTCCTCATCATGGTTGGTGTGGGACTGGAAACGGTCAAACAAATCAACGCCCAGATGCAACAGCGACACTACGAAGGACTTCTGCGATGACCAGACTCTTGATCATTGGCCCGCCAGGTTCGGGCAAAGGAACGCAGGCAGCACGTATTACGGAGCGGTTGGGGATCGTCGCGATCTCCACTGGCGACATCTTCCGTGCCAACGTCAAGGGCGGGACCCCGTTGGGGGTCGAAGCCAAGCAGTACATGGACGCCGGCGACTACGTCCCCGATTCGGTCACCAACCGCATGGTGCGCGACCGTCTCAAGCAGGACGACGTGGCAGAAGGCTTCCTCCTGGACGGCTACCCACGCACCTCGGCCCAGGTCGACGAGCTCGACGCGATCCTGGAGGAAAACAACACCTCGCTGGATGTCGTCCTGCAGCTGACCGCCGACTCCGATGAACTCGTGGCCCGCTTGCTCAAGCGCGCCGAGGTCGAAGGACGGGCCGACGACACCGAGGACGTCATCCGCCACCGCCTGGACGTCTACGAAAAGCAGACCCAGATCGTTGTCGACCGCTACCTGGAACGGGGCATCGTCCGCCACGTCGACGGGCTGGGCGAAATCGACGAGGTCACCAACCGCGTGATGGGCGCCCTTGAGAGCGACGCGTCCTAGCGTCATCCACGCCTCAACCGACGGCCGTCACCACGTGATCTCTAGCGTGGGGCGGCCGTCGTGGCATTTCAGGGGTGCCGTCCGAGGAGCACCCCGTAGATGAACATCGAAACGAAGGAACCCCGCATGGCATTCGGCCAGCCCAAGATCGAGTACAAGTCCAACGCACAGATCCGCAAGATGAGGGAAGCCGGACTCGTGCTGGCCGAAGCCCTGGACACAGTGGTCGACGCCGCACGCATCGGCACGACGACCGCCGAGCTCGATACCCTCTTCGAAGGGGTGCTGGATCGACATGGGGCCACCTCGAATTTCAAGGGCTACTACGGCTTTCCTGCTACGATCTGCGCCTCCGTGAACGACCAGGTCGTCCATGGGTTCCCTTCCGACTACGTCCTGGCCGATGGGGATGTGCTGAAGATCGACGGTGGGGCCATCATCGATGGTTGGCATTCCGACTCCGCGCGGACCATTCTGGTCGGCACTCCCGATCCGGCCGACCAGCGGCTCTCCGATGTCACCGAACAAGCCATGTGGCGGGGGATCGCAGCCCTGTCCACCGCACGATTCGTCGGAGCGATCGGAGAGGCGATCGACGATTACGTCAGCTCCGTCGAAGGTGAACCGCTGGGGATCCTGGAGGATTACGTCGGCCACGGCATCGGCACGGAGATGCACCAGGCCCCCGACGTGCTCAACTACCGTTCGGGCGACCGTGGCGCACGGGTGAAGCCGGGGATGTGCCTGGCCATTGAACCGATGCTGGTCCGGGGCGGAATCGAAACCCGCACCCTGGATGATGACTGGACCGTGGTGACCACCGACGGATCGAAGGCCTCGCAATGGGAACATTCGGTGGCTGTGCACCTCGGAGGCATCTGGGTGCTGTCAGCGCACGACGGCGGAGCCGCCGGCCTGGCGCCGTTCGGCATCACCCCGTCACCGCTGAAGGACTAGCCCACGCGCGAGAAGAAAGCGTTCCCATCGGCCGCCCTATCACCCTTCCTGCGGGGGAGCGGTGAGCAAACCGGGGGATTTCGCTTAATGGGCTCCAGAGCGTAGGATTATTTGTTGGTTGTCTCTACGTTTGTGCCCAAAAAACTCGCGGTCTTATGCTGCTGTCGGGCACGGGCGCTCGTCAGCCACGAACATACACGTCGGAAGCGCCAGCGACCGGCACAAACGTTAGCGGAGGATATGGCCAAGAAAGAGGGTGTCATCGAGGTAGAAGGCGCCGTGTCGGAAGCACTGCCCAATGCGATGTTCCGCGTTGAGCTGCCGAACGGACACGTGGTACTTGCCACTATCTCGGGAAAGATGCGTCAGCACTACATTCGAATCCTTCCTGAGGATCGCGTAGTGGTGGAACTCAGCCCGTACGACCTCAATCGCGGACGCATCGTCTACCGCTACAAGTAGGGACTTCCGTCCTCCCGGACTGCCGGGGGAGCTAAGGTCGTTACAGATCCACTGAAACCGAAACCGCAAAGGAAACACCGTGAAGGTTCACCCTAGCGTGAAGCCGATCTGCGAGCAGTGCAAAGTGATCCGCCGTAACGGGCGGGTCATGGTGATCTGCGCAAATCCACGCCACAAGCAGCGTCAGGGCTAAGTCTCCTTAGGGAATCTCAACCTGCGCGTAGTAATCGAATATCGGCAGTACGGCGTCCATTACGCGGGACGCATACCCCCGGGCACGGAGGCCGGGGACCTGGAAACGGGATGTACTGCCTCCAGACCTCCGCAAATCACTTAAGGAAGACACCAATATGGCTCGTCTTGCAGGCGTAGACATCCCGCGCGAAAAGCGCGTTGTCATTGCGCTGACATACATCTACGGCGTGGGTAGAACCCGTGCAGAACAAACTGTTGCCGAGACCGGGATCAGCCCGGAAACTCGTGTGAAGGACCTCAGTGACGACCAGCTGCTGCAGCTGCGCGACTACGTTGAGGCAAACTTCAAGGTCGAGGGCGATCTCCGCCGCGAAGTTTCAGCCGACATCCGCCGCAAGGTCGAGATCGGCTCCTACGAGGGCATTCGCCACCGCAAGGGCCTGCCGGTCCGCGGACAGCGCACCAAGACCAACGCTCGCACCCGCAAGGGCCCGAAGCGCACCGTCGCCGGTAAGAAGAAGACCCGCTAAACAGCGGTCCCAGCCAAATACTTCGTAGGAGTTAGCAATGCCCCCAAAGACTCGTGGAGCGGTCCGTAAGCCGCGTCGCAAGGACAAAAAGAACATCGCGCTTGGTCAGGCGCACATCAAGAGCACCTTCAACAACACCATCGTGTCCATCACGGACCCGACCGGTGCCGTCATCTCGTGGGCCTCGGCCGGCGAGGTCGGATTCAAGGGCTCACGCAAGTCGACCCCGTACGCCGCGCAGATGGCAGCCGAATCGGCCGCCAAGCGTGCCCAGGAACACGGCATGAAGAAGGTCGACGTGTTCGTGAAGGGACCGGGATCGGGTCGCGAAACCGCCATCCGCTCACTGCAGGCCACCGGCCTCGAAGTGGGAGCCATCCAGGATGTCTCCCCGAGCGCCCACAACGGTTGCCGCCCGTCGAAGCGTCGCCGCGTCTAGTTTGACCCAGTTGTAGGCCTGTGCCGCCGTCGTCTCCGTATTCCGGGGACGACGGCGGCGCGCGCCACCTGCGGTTCATTCGCCCGATCTAGACGGACGCCTGATGGCAGACGTCGTTTCCACCCACATGTGTTGCGTCATATAGCGGATGCTCGCTGAAAGGAAATGTAAGTGCTAATTGCACAGCGCCCCACCCTCACCGAAGAAGTAGTTGCCCCGAACCGTTCACGGTTCACGATTGAGCCCTTGGAGCCGGGTTTCGGCTACACCCTGGGCAACTCGCTGCGCCGCACGCTGCTGTCCTCGATCCCTGGTGCAGCTGTCACCAGTGTTCGCATCGACGGCGTGCTGCACGAGTTCACCACCGTTCAGGGTGTGAAGGAAGACGTCACCGAACTGATCCTGAACATCAAGAGCCTTGCTGTGTCTTCAGAGCATGACGAGCCAGTCGTCGCCTACCTGCGCAAGCAGGGCCCCGGCGTCGTCACGGCCGCGGACATCACCCCGCCGGCCGGCGTCGAGTTCCACAACCCGGATCTGCACATCGCGACATTGAACGCGAAGGGCAAGTTCGACATGGAGCTCACGATCGAGCGAGGTCGCGGGTACGTCTCAGCGGCCCAGAACAAGAGCCTCGATGCCGAGATCGGTCGTATTCCGGTCGACTCCATCTACTCACCGGTTCTGAAGGTGACCTTCCGCGTGGAGGCCACCCGTGTCGAGCAGCGCACCGACTTCGACAAGCTCATCGTCGACGTCGAAACCAAGGACTCCATCCTGCCGCGCGACGCCGTCGCCTCGGCCGGTACGACCCTGGTTGAACTGTTCGGACTGGCCCGCGAGCTGAACTCGGCCGCCGAAGGCATCGAGATCGGCCCGTCCCCGACGGACGCCGCACTCGCCGCCGACATGGCTCTGCCGATCGAGGATCTTGAGCTGACCGTCCGGTCGTACAACTGCCTCAAGCGCGAGGGCATCCACACGGTAGGCGAGCTGGTTGCTCGCTCCGAGGCTGACCTCATGGACATCCGGAACTTCGGTGCCAAGTCCATCGACGAGGTCAAGGCCAAGCTGATCGAACTGGGTCTGTCCCTGAAGGATTCCCCTCCAGGGTTTGATCTGGCCGCGCGTGCTGCCGCCAGTGATGAGGACGACGCCGAATTCGGTGACGAAGAGGCCTAAGGCCGCCTTCAAAGTAATGTACTTTGCCCCAAGGCCCGCGCCGGTGCGCGGGGCGGCGGGCTCCATCTAGGAGAAAAAAACAATGCCTACCCCACCAAAGGGAAAGCGCCTCGGAGGCGGAGCAGCCCACGAGCGCCTCATGCTGGCGAACCTGTCGACCCAGCTCTTCGAGCACAAGTCGGTCACCACGACGGTCACGAAGGCCAAGCGTCTGCGTCCGTACGCCGAGCGTCTGATCACCTTCGCAAAGCGCGGGGACCTGTCCTCGCGTCGTCGCGTCCAAGCCGCCATTGCCTCGCGCAACCGGACCAACAAGTCCGTGGTGCACGAGCTGTTCACCAACATCGCACCGGCCATGGCCGAGCGTGAAGGTGGCTACACCCGCATCACCAAGATCGGCAACCGCAAGGGCGACAACGCCCCCATGGCTGTCATCGAACTGGTGCTCGAGCCCGTTTCCCCGAAGCAGGCCGTCGTCAAGGAAGCCACGACGGCTGCCGAGACGTCAGCTCCCGCTGCCGAGGCCACGGATCACGCCGCGACCGCCGCCAAGTACGACGGCGCCGTGGCAGCCACCGAGAGCGGCGACGCTCCCGAGGGTGCCGACATCAAGGGCAACGCGGACTCCATGGAGTAACATGTTCCCGGTTCGCGCTGGTACGACGCAACCGACGCCGAGGTGTGGTTCTCCACGCCGGAGGCCGCCAAGGCCGCCGGTTTCGAACCGGCCGGTGGCGAGGAAGCCCAGCAGCTCGCTGAGTAGTACTTCCCGCAACTGACCCGTTGTACGCGAAAGGGCCCCCATCTTCGGATGGGGGCCCTTTCGCGTGCCGGCGAAGACGCGTTCTAGGATGGAAGTCATGGACTCCACCCCCTTGGCCAGCACGTCGACCGTCCCGGACGCCTCGACCACGAAACCGGCGACGGTGCGCATCCGGATGCGGATGGCCTACGACGGCTCCGGCTTCTCCGGCTGGGCCACCCAGCCCGGGCGGCGCACGGTACAGGGAAGCCTGGAGGAGGCGCTGGGGCTGCTCTTCCGTCGCCAGGTGCGCACCGCGGTCGCCGGACGCACGGACGCAGGGGTCCACGCCCGGGGGCAGGTCGTCCACTTCGATCTCACCGAGGCCGAATACCTGGCCTTGCCGCGCGGAAAGAACCTGACCGAGGAACAAGCCCTGTTGCGTCGGGTTCGTGGTGTCACTTCCCGGATCGGGGGAGAGGTCTTCGTCCACGAGGCGCGCGCTGCAGCCCCCGGATTCGATGCCCGCTTCTCAGCCCTCTGGCGCCGATACAGCTACCGGATCGCCGACGGGCAGGAGCGCTGGGATCCGTTGACACGCACCACGACCTTATGGCATCCTCGGCAGCTCGATCCGGACGTACTCAATGCCGAGGTTCAGGTCGCCATCGGCCGGCACGATTTCCTGTCCTATTGCCGTCCCAAGGACTTCGCCACCACCATCCGTACTCTGGAGGAATTCAGCTTCATTCGGAAAGACGATGGCCTCCTGGTGGCTAGCCTGCGCGCCGACGCGTTCTGCCACAACATGGTGCGCACCCTCATCGGTGCCGTGCTCAGGGTCGGCGATGGGGAAGAGGAGCCGGGGTGGATCCAACGCCGTCTCTCGGAGCCGGTCAGGGACCACCGAACCCGGATGGCTGCACCACACCCGCTGGTCCTCGAAGAGGTCGCCTACCCCGACGACGATCAGCTGGCTTTCCGCGCCGAGGCGACCCGTGCGCGGCGCCGGCCCGAGGACGTCCGACGTATCTGAGGTCAGGCGCGCCGCCCGCGCATGATGGGCATCATGGCGGCTTTTGGAACGACGCCGCGCATGCGGTAAAGTAGGCTGCTGTTGTGCATGTCCTATGCCTGACACAACTTTCTCCGCGTGACGGCCCGGTTGCAGGGCCCTGGTCTGTGGAGAATGCAGGCAGTTAACGGATGGCCGGTTGGATTCAGACCTCACCTGAAGAACTGGTACAGCGCATCGATAACACAGTGCTCTTCCCTGCGGTGGATCTCACAGCTACCCCAGGTGGAACGCTTGACCAGTATCCAAGGAAACGAAGGCAATAACCGTGCGTACGTACACTCCGAAGCCCGGCGACGCAGATCGCCAGTGGCACGTCATCGACGCCACTGACATCGTTCTGGGCCGCCTCGCCAGCCAGACCGCAACCCTGCTGCGCGGCAAACACAAGGCCACCTATGCAGCCCACATGGACATGGGTGACTTCGTCGTCATCATCAACGCCGAGAAGGTTGCCCTCACCGGCGCCAAGCTCGAAAAGAAGCGCGCCTACCGCCACTCCGGTTTCCCGGGTGGTCTGAGGTCCGTCAGCTATGCCGAACTGTTGGAAAAGAACCCGGTTCAGGCAGTTGAGAAGGCCATCAGGGGCATGCTTCCCAAGAACTCCCTGGCTGCCCAGCAGCTGGGCAAGCTCAAGGTCTACCGCGGAGCCGAGCACCCGCATGCTGCCCAGCAGCCCAAGACCTTCGAAATCACCCAGGTCGCGCAGTAGCGCTGGGCCCCGAAACAAGAGACTAGTTTTCAAGGAGAATCGTGGCTCAGAACACTGAAGAGCTGAATGAAACCGAGGGTGCGGCTCCGGCCGCCTACACCTCAGAGTCGTCCGCGGCGGTTGAAGAGACCGTCGTCAAGGAACGTCCGGCACTGACCGTCGGCGGCGCCGCCGTCGGCCGTCGCAAGCAGGCCATCGCCCGCGTGCGCCTCGTTCCCGGCACCGGCAAGTGGACCGTCAACGGCCGCACGCTGGAGGAGTACTTCCCGAATAAGCTGCACCAGCAGGAAGTCAACGATCCGTTCAAGCTCTTGGAGCTCGACGGCGCGTACGACGTGCTGGCCAACATCCATGGCGGCGGCCCCTCCGGCCAGTCCGGCGCCCTGCGCCTGGGCGTTGCCCGCTCGCTGAACGAGATCGACCGCGAGAACAACCGTCCGCTTCCTGACTCGTGACGCCCGCGTCATCGAGCGCAAGAAGGCTGGCCTGAAGAAGGCACGCAAGGCCTCGCAGTACTCGAAGCGCTAAACCGCTTCACCGGAACCCCCAGGGTTCCCGACGAGGGCCCCACGGCGATTGCCGTGGGGCCCTCTGGCGCTTAACCGCGGCCCACAAGGTGAAAGTGTGGCCGGATCGTTGCCCCTTGCCAAGGTTTTACGGTCCCCGGGCGATAAGATGAGCTAGATGGCTAGATTATTTGGCACCGACGGTGTGCGAGGAAAAGCAAACGAACTGATCACCCCTGCCTTGGCGATGAAGTTGGCGCAGGCAGCTGCTGTGGTGCTCGGTCTACGAACTGCCGCCGAAGGCACCCGACCGGTGGCCGTGATCGCCCGCGACACGCGGATCAGCGGCGACTTCATCTACGCTGCCATTGAATCAGGTTTCGCCTCCGTAGGG
>RCNJ01000541.1_pt1 | contig 12960 bp, 9 predicted proteins | sample 2041171 | NCBI WGS metagenome assembly RCNJ01 (sample SAMN09708213, study PRJNA481090) | feces metagenome | biome: feces | host: Pygoscelis adeliae | place: Antarctica: Rookery Lake | collected 2010-03-01 | reverse complement strand
CCTGTCGCGGTGGGTAAACACCATGTCCGGGCGAGGAACCATGACCTCTTTCACCAACGTGTCACCCAGCTCGAACACCGAGTGGATCATCTTGGACTCGCGGGCCTCGATGACGTCCGCAGCTTGTGCAATGTCCACGAGATCGCGCAGCTCTGCTTCGGACGCAAATGGTCCATCAGCGAAACCCTTGCCGGGTGTGAGGGCGTTGCCGAGCAGCACCATCAGCTGGGCAATGGCGCCGAACACTGTGGTCAGGAGGGACACCAGAGGCGCGAATTTCCGCATGAATCCCTCGGGATGCTGGCGTCCCAGGGTGCGCGGCGCAACTCCCCACATGATGAACGCAACCACGAACACAATGCCGATGGTGGTGCCCATCTGGCCCCAACGTGTGTCAAAGACGCTGAACATCACAAGGGCGACGGTGGTCATGGCGGACACTTCGCTCAACATGCGGACGAACATCACCGCATTGATGGACGGTGCCGGATCCTGTGCAATCAGTTTGATGCGCTCGGCTGCCCCGCCGTTCTGGTTGACGAACATGCTTTCGGCGCGGGACTTCGAGATGAGGGACAGGGACGTCTCGACGGCGGCCAACAGGCCGGCGAAGAGCGCCAGGGCAAACGCGGCGGCCAACTCAATCCATTGGGACTGGGTCATGTGGAGGTAATCAACTCAGCTCAAATTTGGCGGGAATTATGAAGGCTCAGTGTAGCGAGCCGGACGCTCATTCAGTGCATCACACAGAATGGGCCGCGACCCGGAGGTCGCGGCCCATTGAGGGTGTTGAGGGATCAGTTGAACGACAACATGTTGTTCAGGACCCAACGGTTCTCCTGGACGAACGAGTTCGAGCCGGCGGATGATGCCTCCCAGACCGTAGTCAGGAGGTAGCTGCGGCAACCATCGCGACCGGTTGCAGGGGTACCGCACTCAGTTCGCCATTTGCGTCCTTCAGCAGTCGTCCACTCATTCGTGGACGCCAACTTGTTGCCCTTCCAGGTCTCCTTGTCCATCGGCAGGTAGGTCAGGTTGTTGAACACCCATCCCGTGACCCATTGCAGCTTGCCGTTCACGGATTGGACCTGGGAGGCCCAGATGGAGGTGAAACAACGCTCCGTGGCCGAGTACGGCTCGCACCTGGTGAACCACTTGCGACCGTTGACCTCGTGGTATCCCGGATCGGTGTACACGTTGACTGGACGCTGGCTCGGCGTGACAGTGGGCTTCACCGTGGGTGTGCTCGTGGTCGGTGTCACGGTGACTGCCGGGGCGGTTGCCGTCTGCGTGGCCGTGGCTGTGGCGGTCACCGTGGCGGTCGCCGTCGCCGTCGCGGTGGCGGTCGAGGTGGCCGTCATCGTGTTGGTAGACGTCGCCGTGGCCGAGGAGGTTACGGTTGCCGTCGTGCTCGACGTGGCCGTTACGGTCGCCGAGGAGGTGGTGGTGGCTGTGACCGAGGAGGTCGCGGTCACCGTGTTGGTCGACGTGGCCGTGACCGCGGGAGCAGTCACCGTAACTGTCGGGGTGACCGACGGAGAAGCCGTGGCCGTGGCTGTAGGGGTCGGATCGATCACAGCCTTGACCTCGATGGCGGGCAGCGTCGCAACGATGCCAGCCTGCAGCACCGTGTCTCCATCAACACTCGTGGTGGCGTCGAACGTCACCGAAGGCGTGAACGAACCTGCAGCGAGATCTGCCGCCGTGACCGTGTGGAAGGCGAACGCACACTGTTGCGTGGCCCCGGCCGCCAAGGCTCCCCATCGACAGTTCTTCGCGTCGCCGACCATGACGTCCGCGAGGTTGGTTTCCCGTGGGTAGGCAGTGATGTTCTGGGTCGACGTGTTGGTGTAGGTGATTGTGAAGGTGAGCTTGTCGCCCACCTTGACGGGCGCCCCCGATGCGTCGGTACGTGCGAGCGCAACCGTCAGGAACTCCTGGACCGGCGGAAGGGCGGTACCGAAGACTTCCAGTTCTGCAACGGCCACGTATTTGTTGTTCTGCGGACTGGCAGGAACACTCACCATGTCACCGGCCGTGGTGAGAATCTGGAGCCGGACGAACTTGCCCTCGACCCCATCCAGCGGGACGGTCTTGGCAGCGTTGTCGTCGGCCCACGCGCCCGACTTGACCTCGGTCAAATCAGCGACTGAGTCGCCAACGAGGATCCTCCACGTCAGGGGACGACCGTTGTTGTCACCAGCGGCGGTACCGCCCGGCTTGGGCGTGAAGACGAATTCGTCGAGTGCCGCACCGTTCTCACCCACCGACAGGTCGATGTTGTACGGGAGCGTCACGGCTGTCGCCCACGGGGAGTGGAACCACGTACCGGCATTACCGTCGAACATGTTCGACGGCGGGAACACCTGAGCAGGGTTGTTGGGGTTGTTCTGGTAGGCCAGTTCATTCTCCAGCGTCAACGGGAGCTTGCCCGCTGCGCTGTCGGGAACCGCTACCCGAACACGGATCTCCGCAGCGGAGACCCACTTGTTGACTGTGTCGCCGTAGCTGGAGATGGCGCGCAGTCGCAGGTACTGGTAGCTGCCGTCCAGCGACACGACCTTCGCCGGATTACTGTTGGCGAAATTGCCCTCGGCCACCTTGGTGAGACCAGCGATGGTGTCGCCTCCCCATACCTCGTAGCCATTGATGATGCCGTTGCTGCCGGAAGCACGTGGCACATACTCGAGCAGGGCGACCTGAACGGGAGCGTCACCCAGCTTCATGTCCACATCGACGGGCACGCCCACTATTGCGTCGTACGGGGTGTGCCACAGGGTTGTGACGTCACCGTCGAATGCGTTGGCAATACCGAAGCCGGACTGGGCCGAGGGGATGTTGACGGAGATGACGGCGATGGCTTTCGTGGGGTTCTGCCCTGGCTTCAAAGCCATGGTCAGTGCTGCCACGCCCTTCGCAGCCTTGCCACCGATGTCGGCGGAAACGACCATTGAGACGGCACCCGGATCAGCAGTGGTGGGCACGGTGACGGTGGTCATGAACGTGCCGGTTGCACCGGCGGCCAGGGTCACCGGCGCAACTGCGCTGGCCGTCCAGCCTCCGGGGAGGGTGAAGGTCGGGGTGAACGTGACGGCAGTTTCAGCCAGGTTGGTGGCTGAGAACGTGACCTCGTTCGTGCCCCGGTTGACAGTCTGCGCCTCGGCCGTGATGGACAACGGCAGAACGTTCAACCACTCCATGGAGATCGTCGTGTAGCGCATCTGCGTGTTGGCGCCCTCGTAGAAGAGGCCGTACTTGCCCTCTTCGGGCAGAGCGGTCAGCGTCGAGTAGGACATGGAGCCGGGCTCGAACACCTTGGAACCGGACCAGGTTTGTCCATCGTCAAAGGAGACGCGGACAGTGCCGTTGGAGCGGCCACCCGTGTTGGCTGCGTTGGAGAACAGCAGGACCTTTGCCTTGGCGCTGTTCTTTTCAGCGTTCGGGTAGGCACGGATAATCGACGCATTGTTGCGCGGGTCGATCAGCGTCAGGTCAGAAGTGACGTCGCCGTAGGTGATACCGCCGTCGGTGGAGATGGTCACCTTCCGCGCCGCCGGACCCGATGATGAGCGCGAGTTCAACATCACCCGGCCATCGGAAAGTTCGACAACCTTGTTCTCGTCCATGCCGGTACCGACGGGGGTGCCGACCTTCCAGCTGACACCGTGGTCGTCGGAGTACACGGACACGGCCTGCATGCCGTTGCCGCCGGCAGGGTTGTTCTTGATCGTGTACTGCTGGATGAGTCGTCCCTCGTACGGGGCGTACTGCAGCTGGATGCCCTCACCGGAGGCGGCGAAGCGGCTGGTCCAGGCCGCATCAGAGGTGATGGCAGCCGTGATGATCCGCGGCTCACTCCACGTGGTTCCGTTGTCAGAGGATTCCGCAACTGCAGCATGCAGAACGTTGCGCGCAGTCGGATCGGTACCCGCCTCGGAGTTGCCCCAGCCACGGTCGTAGGACTTCAGGAAGAAGGCGAACACCTTGTTCGCCTCACGGTCCGTGACGTACGAGGGGTCGGAGTAGCCGTATTTGGGAGCAGGGATGCTGCCCGCGGCGATGGTTGTCAGCGGACCCCACGTCTGGCCACCATCGGTGGAGCGACGCTGGATGATGGAGTTTGCCAGTGGCGCGTCTCCACAGCCTTCGGGGCGCCCGTCCCAGGCTGCGAGGATGTCGCCATTGGGAGCGGTCGTCAGCGCGGGGATGCGGTGACAGACGAAGCCGTAGTCACCATTGCTGGCCAGGGCCACGTATTCGCCCTCGGGACGGGTCTCGGGGGCGGCCATGTCCACGGGGAGCGTCCCGCTGATGGTGCTTGTGACGGGGGCACCATTCGGCGCTCCGGCAGCATCGACGGGGGTTTCCGTGTAAGTCAGGGAGAAGTTCGCCTCTCCTGCCGATGCGTCGTCTTCGGTGACGGTGTAGGTGAGGGCAGGCATGCCAGTGCGGGCGCAGTTGTACTTACCCGCTACTCCTGCTGGGAAGGCTTTCCAGTCGCAGCTGGACGGGTTGCTGAGGGTGTCCGAGGCGCCCGTGATGTCTCGCCTGGGAGCCGCGGCGACGGACTCCATACGAAGGAGGACGGTGACAACGTCGCCGACGCTGTACTTGGCCTTGGCGGGCGTGAGGGATTCAATCCGCACTTGCCCGTTCGCCGTTGGGACCCATACCCCGACGTCCGCTGCTCGAGCGGTGAGCCCGATGGGCAGCATCAATGCGACGGTCGTGAGGACGGCTGTGAGAAGTACGAGGATGCGGGATCTGCGTAGAGCAGCTCTCATGGGGGGTCCTTGCCTCAAGAGCCCAACACCCATGTTGGACAGACTGCCCATCACTATGGGCGTGACGTCAGACAGCTGTCAACGAATCGTGAGGTCCCCGACCGCATTGATCATGGGCGCTGAGCGGGGCGATCCGGAGTCGACACAGATCGAGCCAGCTCTCTTCCTCAGGTGCCGGTGCGCTCGGGTCGAGCTGTCTCCCACGCCGCGATGATCTTGTCGTTGAGGCCGAACATCACGGCCTTCTCATCGGGCTCGGCATGGTCATGGCCCAACAGGTGGAGCAGACCGTGGATGAGAAGGTACTCAGCCTCTGCATCTGGCTCCCGACCGTTCTCGGCCGCCTGACGTGCCGTGACCTGGGGACAGAGAACGATGTCTCCGAGCAGACCCATGGGCGGCTCTTCGTCGTCGCGAGGAGCCCGGAGTTCGTCCATCGGGAAGCTCATGACGTCCGTGGGGCCGGGCAGGTCCATGAAGCGCTCGTGATAATCGGCCATCGTCGTCTCGTCAACCAAGAGGATGGAGAGGTCTGCCAGCCGGTGGATCCTCAACTTGCCCATCGCGAAGCGCGCCAATGCCACGAGACCGAGCTGGTCGGCCTCGACACCTGATTCATTGTTGACGTCAATCATGACCGCTTTCCCTGAATGGTCTCGGCGGTCTGCGCATTGACCGTGTCGAACTTGTCGTAGGCCTCGACGATGCGCCCCACCAACTGATGGCGCACCACGTCGCGCGCTGTCAGTGTGCAGAACGAGATGTCATCGATGCCGTCCAAAATCCCCTGAACGACGCGCAGGCCACTGCGCACTCCGCCGGGCAGATCGACCTGGGTGATGTCACCGGTGATGACCACCTTCGAACCGAAACCGAGGCGCGTGAGGAACATTTTCATCTGTTCGGCGGAGGTGTTCTGCGCTTCGTCGAGGATGATGAAGGCATCGTTCAGGGTCCGACCTCGCATGTAGGCCAGCGGAGCCACCTCGATGATGCCCGACGTCAACAGCTTCGGGACCGCCTCCGCTTCCACCATGTCGTGCAGCGCGTCGTACAGCGGTCGCACGTAGGGATCAATCTTGTCGCTCAGCGTGCCCGGCAGGAAGCCGAGCTTCTCCCCCGCCTCGATGGCTGGGCGGGTCAGGATGATGCGGCTGACCTGCTTGGTCTGGAGCGCCTGCACGGCCTTGGCCATGGCAAGGTACGTCTTACCGGTTCCGGCGGGTCCAATACCGAACACAATCGTGTTGTCATCGATGGCATCCACGTAGCGCTTCTGGTTCAGCGTCTTGGGCCGAACGGTCTTGCCGCGTGCCGAAACAATGTCTGCCGTCAGGATGTCGCTGGGTCGCACGTCCGGATTCGAGGACATCCCCACCACTCGCTCGACGGTCTCAGCAGTGAGCCCTTGTCCCGTACGGATGATGGTGACCAACTCGGTGATGACGCCCGCCGCCGTCGCCACCTCTGGAGTGTTCCCCGTCAGGGTGATGTTGTGGCCCCGAACGTGGAGGTCTGCCTCCAGAGCACCTTCCAGCGTGCGAAGGTATTCGTCGCGGGGACCCAGAAGCTTGATCATGTCGATGGATGTGGGCACCTCGACGATGCGCGTGCCGTCGGCCTGGTCCAGTGCAGTCTTGAGGTTCAGTATCTTGTCGCCTTCTCGAATGCATGGGGCGTCTCTCGCCGCCATTGCGTGGGGCAAGTGTAGTGCGCCGGTCGAATACTCGACCGGCGCACTGGCACTGCTCTGTTGTCAACGACCCTGCTCAGGAGTTGGGGTCATCCTCGTCGTCCTCGTTGATGATGTGCATCGCTGCTTCCTCGGCACTGGCGGCACCGCCACTGAAGCCGACGTCGCTGCCCAGTGTTGCCTCGCCGCCAGGACCCTGCACCTGCATGAGACGGCCAGCGCGCTCGCTACCCACCTCGCGGTCCTCCTTGGACGCGTTCCAGTCACGCTCCACAGGCTTCTTTTCCGGAAGCTCCTGCTTCACACGCTGATCGATGGTCTCACCCTGGCGCATTTCAGCCGGGGTGTTCCCGAAACCCTGAGCGGCGGACCATTGTTCCGGAGCCGTGTACCCCTCGTCGAGCACATCTTCCACGCCGCGGTGCACGAGCGAATCAGATTCCTGTATCTGATCGAGCTGCTCCGACTCGTCGGGAACCGGGGTGTCGAAGTCAGCCGTGTCATTCACGGGGCCGTCTGGGATTTCAGTCATGCCCCCCATCTTGCCATCTGTTCCGGGTCGCTGCCGGGCGTTGCGGCGGCGGGTTGGAGAGTGTGAACCATGCGCGCGCCGGGCATAGGATGCGGCGAGTGACACCAACAGCTGACGAACCCAGCCGGGGCCCCGTCTTCGCCCGCGTGGGGCGTGGGAACTTCGACCTCGTCGTCGCGCTCTTCTGCTCACTCCTGCTGATCTCCAACGTGGCGGCCGTCAAGCTCATAGGCTTCGGCCCGGACGTGGAGGTGTTCGGTTTTCCCGCGCTTCCCATCATCACCGACGGCGGAGCCCTCCTTTTCCCCCTCACCTACATCTTCGGCGACGTACTGGCGGAGGTCTACGGTTTTCGGGGCGCCCGTCGAGCAATCTTCATTGGCTTCGGGGTGTCCGTCCTCGCTGCGCTGACCTTCCTCCTGGTGGGCATCGCTCCTCCTGCTGCCGACTGGCCGAACCAGGAGGCGTTCGACGCCATTCTGGGATTCGTCCCACGGATCGTCGTGGCGAGCCTGATCGGCTACATCGCAGGACAGTTGCTCAACGCGCTGGTCCTCGTCAAGCTCAAGGAGAGAGCCCCCGACGGCTCACTGTGGTCGCGACTGCTGGGCTCAACCCTCGTGGGCGAGGCCGCGGACACTGCACTGTTCTGCGTCATCGCCTTCGGCGGCATCGTGACGGGAATGACACTGCTCAACTACATTTTGGTGGGCTACGTCTACAAGGTGCTCGTCGAGATCCTGCTGCTCCCCGTGACATACCGGGTCATCGCGCTGGTCAAGAAGCACGAACCCAGCCTCCAAGAGCCCTGACCAGGCCTGCCGGGACCCGTCAGGTGAGTCTGCGTGAGGCGTAGAAGCGGCCCAGGAATTCATCCCGGAAAGCCTCGAAGTCCCCAGAGGTCATCGCGGCACGGATGTCGTCGACCAGCCGTATGGTGAAGCGCTCGTTGTGAATCGTGGCGAGCGTTGAGGCCAGAATTTCCTTGGCCTTGAACAGGTGGTGGAGGTAAGCCCGGGTGTAGTGCGTACAGGTGTAGCAGTCGCACCCCTCCTCCAGCGGCGCGAAGGTGCGACGCGAGGCTGCCGTGTTCACGTTGTAGCGGCCGTCGGCGGTGTAGATGGCCGCATTACGGGCGACCCGGGACGGATTCACGCAATCGAAGGTGTCCGCACCAGCGGCAATCGCGGCGAATAAGTCGTCCGGCTCGGAGATGCCCAGCAGGTGTCGGGGCTTGTCCTCGGGAAGTTCGTCGGACATCCAGCCGACGATCGTGCCCAAATTCTCCTTCTCCAGCGCCCCGCCCAGGCCGAAGCCATCGAAGGATCGGCCGTCCACCTCCAACTCGGCGAGCTCTCTGGCCGCCTGGCGTCGAAGATCCTCGTACTGCGCTCCCTGGATGACGCCGAACAGTGCCTGGTACGGCTTGTCCGCGCGCTCCACGCTCTGGCGTTCATGCTCGGCAAGACACCGGATCGCCCAGGCATGGGTCCGCTCCACTGAGCGCTCCTGATACGGCCGGGTGTTCATCAGAGTTGTCAGCTCATCGAATGCAAACATGATGTCGGCGCCCAGACGGTGCTGGATCTGCATCGAGATCTCGGGCGTGAAGCGATGCTTGTCCCCATTGATGTGACTCGTGAAAGTGACGCCGTCGTCATCAACGTGCGCCATCCGGGTCTTTCCATCCGCAATCACGTCATCGTCCACCAGGCCCGTGGTGTCCATTGCCAGGACCTTCTTGAAGCCTGAGCCGAGACTCATGACCTGGAACCCGCCGGAATCTGTGAAGCTCGGGCCGGGCCAGTTCATGAATGAACCCAGGCCACCGGCCTCATCGATGATGTCGGATCCCGGTTGCAGATACAGGTGATAGGCGTTCGCGAGAACAGCCTGCGCACCCAGATCCGTCAAGGACTCGGGCACCACGGCCTTGACCGTCGCTTTGGTACCCACCACGATGAACGCCGGAGTCTCAATGGCCCCATGCGGAGTGGTGATGGTGCCCGTGCGGCCGTGGCCCTCCAGACGTGAGTTCACCTCGAAACCGAAGGGGACCAACGTGTCGCTCAACTCCCGGCCTGACAGCCCTTCGATCATCCGGCGAAGGTCTCCTTGAGCCAGCCGAACACACCCTTGCCGCCACCGCGATGGACGTCGGCCTCTGGATGCATCTCGTCACGCTCGTCCGCGAACTCGCGCAGGATTTCACGTTGACGATCGTCAAGCCTGGTGGGCGTCTGCACCAGGAATGTGATGCCCAGTTCGCCGCGTCCGCCGCCGCGGAGCTTGTGGACACCGCGACCCTTCAGCGCGATCCGGGTACCGGACTGGGTTCCCGGTGGAACCTCGACGGCCACCGATCGATCGTCCTCGTCCGAACCGTCCCACTCGGCTTCCAGAGTGGTGATGTTGACGGTGGTGCCGAGAGCAGCGGCCGTCATGGGGACCTTGACCACCATCTCGAGGTTGTCGCCGTCGCGACGGAAAGTGTTGTGCTGCGCCACCTGGAGCTCGACGTACAGATCGCCCGCGGGCCCACCGCCGGGACCCACTTCACCCTGTCCCTCAAGGTGGATGCGGATGCCGGTGGACACGCCAGCGGGGATGCGCACGGAGATGGTGCGCGAGGATCGCACGCGACCCTCGCCGGAGCACTCACCACAGGGTCGTGGAATGACCGTGCCGTAGCCACGACAGTTCGGGCAGGGCTGTGACGTGCGGATGTCACCCAGGAAGCTGCGCTGGATCTGTGAGACGTCCCCGTTGCCGTTGCAGGTGGGACAGGTCACGGGCTCGGAGCCGTTCTCGCCGCCCTGGCCGTGACACTTCGGACAGACGACGGCCGTGTCCACCTTGATGGGCTTGGTGGTGCCGAACACCGCCTCGTGCAGGGACAGCTGCACACGAACCAGGGCGTCCTGGCCCTGGCGCACGCGCGAGCGCGGGCCGCGCCCACCCTGCGCACCGAACATGGCGTCGACAAGGTTGGAGAAGTCGAAGCCACCGGAGAAGCCGCCCGCACCCCCGAACCCGGAGAAACCGGCGCCCGGCTGGTTGCTCATGGGGTCTCCCCCACGGTCAAAGATGGCGCGCTTGTTGGGGTCGCTGAGGACCTCGTAGGCCTCGTTCAGTTCCTTGAACTGATCGGCTGCGTCGTCGCCGGGGGCGACGTCGGGGTGCACCTTCATGGCCCGACGGCGATACGCCTTCTTGACCTGTTCGGCACTGGCGTCTCGCTCGACGCCCAGGATGTCGTAGTAGTCCTTGCTCATGAGTTGTGTTGACTCATCCTTCCAACAGGAAACGGCTGACGTAACGCGCCACAGCGCGCACGGAGGCAATGGTGGACGGGTAGTCCATGCGTGTGGGGCCCACAACACCGAGGTTGGCGGCAAGTGTGCCGTTCGGGCCGTAGGCGGAGGCGATGAGGGACGTCGACTGGAATCCCAGCGCCGTGTTCTCCTGGCCAATTCTCACGGTGATGTCCCGATCACCGGAGACCTCTCCGAGCAATCGCAACAGAACCACCTGTTCTTCCAGGGCTTCCAGCAGCGGACGCATGCCGGTCTGGAAGGCGGAGTCGAACGTCGCGAGGTTCGGGACGCCGGCCACCACCACCTGGGAATTTGGCTCGGAGGCAAGGAGGTCGAGGACGACGGAGATCACGGGCACTGCGATTGCGCGCTCCAGTGGCTTGAAGGCGTCCAGCATGAGTCCCAGGGAGCCAGCGGCGTCGGCAGGCGCCTTGCCGATGGTGGCTTCGCGCAGCTTGGCGCGGACCGTGCCAAGGACTTCTTGATCATGCGCGGGCAACTCCAGAACGTGTTGCTCGATGCGGCCCGATGAGTTCACGACGATGACCATGAGCCGCTCCGTGGTCAGCGCCACGAGGTCAATGTGCGCGATCGTGCTGCCAGTCGCCACCGGGTACTGGACGATGGCCACCTGGCGGGTCATCTGCGCCAACAGTCGCACCGTGCGTGTGACGAGATCGTCCACGTCGAGCGCCCCGGTCATGAAGGTCTGGATGGCGCGGCGCTCAGCCCCCGAAAGAGGCTTGACACCCGCCAGCTTGTCGACGAAGAGGCGATAGCCCTTGTCGGTGGGGATGCGGCCGGCACTGGTGTGGGGCTGCGTGATGTAGCCCTCTTCTTCCAGCACCGCCATGTCGTTGCGCACGGTTGCCGAGGAGACGTCCAGATTGTGGCGTTCCACCAGAGCCTTGGATCCCACCGGCTCCCGGCTGGAGACGTAGTCGGTGACGATGGCCTTCAACACGGCCAGCTTGCGGTCGTCGAGCATGTGCACCTCCTGGACGAAATCGTTGGCACTCAACACAAACGAGTGCCAGTCTACGGCGACCATGAAGTGACCGCCAACCGAAGAGGTCACGTGGTTAACCCTTTTCGAAAGGACGCATAGGCTGTCCGTCATGAGTGATACGAGCATCGGCGAGTGGCGCGAGCTGACGCCCGGCATCCACATGGTGACCTGTGAGCCCGATCGGGTGAACGTCGGCCTCGTGATCGGAGCCGACGCCGCCATGCTGGTGGACGCTGGTTCGACGCCTGAGCAGGGGGCTGAACTGCTGGCCTCGGCCCGGGAGATTGCGCCAGTGCCGGTGACGCACGTCATCATCACCCACAACCATCACGACCACTGGTTCGGACTGGCTGGCATGGAAGGTGTGACGAGCATCGCGCACGAGAACCTGTTGGCTGAGCCCAGCAGGGCCACGCGGGCGTTCGCTGACAGCATCGGCATGACGCTGCTGCCCCAGCCGTCCACCACCCTCTCCATCGCCAAGGCACTTCATCTGGGCGGCGGAACACTCGTGGAGATGGTGCACTTCGGAGGGGCCCACACGAGCAGCGACGTGCTGGTTCTCGTCCCCAGCGCCAATGTGATCTTTTCCGGCGACATGCTCGAATCCGGCGGCGATCCTCAGTTCGACGAGACCTCCAACATCAAGAACTGGCCCACCGCACTCGACGGCGTACTCGGAGCCGCGAACGAGGAGACCATTTTCGTCCCGGGGCATGGCGACATCGTGGACAGGGATTTCGCCTTCATCCAGCGAGCCGAGATCGGCATGCTCTACGGCAACAGCGAGATGCTGATCCAGCAGGGCACGAAATTGCAGGATGCGGCAGAAGCAAATGAATGGCCGTTCTCACGCGCCACCCTGGACGTCGCACTCCCACTCATCTACGGCGAACTGGAGGCCATGGGCATCAAGCCCCGCACGCAGTTGCCGATCAGTTCGCTGTGACGAGCCCGATGGCCGTTCCGGGCATCGCTGCGGGCCAATTCTGCTGAGCCGTCATCCAGACCAGCGCGTCACTGGCCACGAGCAATCCGCGGGAGCGCGAAGCCAGGTTGTAGGCAAGCCCGTCCATGGTGCGGCTGACGCCCCCGTTCTCCGTGACCATGAGCGACCCGGCCAGGTGATCCCACGGATGCATGGACGTGTAATACATGAAATCGATGTCGCCGTGCAGAACGGCGGGATAGTCGAACGCGCACGCGAACTGGGACCACACCACCGGCGACAAGTTGCCGCGGGCCGTGAAACCGTTCATGGGTTCCTTCGACGACGCACCCAGCGGCAGGCGATCAGTATTGACCCGCACGATGGGTTCGCCGTTGAGACGCACCCCCGCGCCCTGTTCCACCACGTATGCACGATCCGTCTGTGGCTGCCAGATCCAGCCCCGTGTGGTCACCCCGCCGCGGGTCTCGGCCACCATCACCCCATGCTGGTCGCGACCCCGCACGAAGTTCCGGGTGCCGTCGATGGGGTCGATGATGAACGCGTGGTCGGCATTGTGCAGCAACTTGCTCTTCCCGGGCTCGTCGAAGATCGACTCCTCACCCACGACAACCGCGTCGGGGAAAGCAGACTGCAACCGCGTCGTGAGGTACGCCTCGGCTTCCGTGTCAGCGAT
>RCNJ01000540.1_pt1 | contig 12980 bp, 13 predicted proteins | sample 2041171 | NCBI WGS metagenome assembly RCNJ01 (sample SAMN09708213, study PRJNA481090) | feces metagenome | biome: feces | host: Pygoscelis adeliae | place: Antarctica: Rookery Lake | collected 2010-03-01 | reverse complement strand
GCCGTCTCCCTGAACTTTTTCCTTCCCCGGTTGATGCCGGGAAACGCAGCTGACATCTTCCGCGCCAAGCTTCTTCGAAGCGGCGGAGAAATCTCACCTGCGATGGAGAAATCAATCGCGCTCCTCTTCGGCGAGTCAGACGCTTCGTTGTTTGAGCAGTACATGCAGTACATAAGCAACCTCTTGCGGGGTGACCTCGGGGTGTCGATCACGAAATATCCGGCACCAGTGGTGGATCTCATCGGCAGCGCGCTCCCCTGGACGCTGCTGCTGGTGGGAACCGCGACCGTCCTCTCATTCATCATCGGCATCTCGATGGGAGCCTGGGTCGGGTGGAAACGTGGGACCTGGGTGGATGGGATCATCCCCGCCTCCACCCTCCTGCAGTCCATCCCGTACTTCTGGATCGCACTCATCCTCGTGGCTCTCTTCTCGGTCAAGTTCCAGATCTTTCCCATCACAGGCGGGTACGACATCTTCATGTTCCCCCAAGGACCCGAGATGTCCGTCGCATTCATGAAGAGCGCCCTCTATCACGCCATCCTGCCGGCAATCACTGTCGTGATCTCCTCGGTCGGTGGCTGGTTGCTCGGGATGCGCAACATGATGGTGGCCACCTTGTCGGAGGACTACATCGTCACCGCCGAGGCCAAGGGGCTGCGTCCGTTCCGGATTCTGACGACGTATGCCACTCGCAATGCAGTTCTCCCCTCCATCGCCGGATTCGGGATCACCCTCGGATTCGTGGTGGCCGGTTCAATCGTCATGGAGCAGGTCTTCACCTATCCCGGCATCGGCAAACTGATGATCAACGCGGTGCAGGGCAAGGACTACTCCCTGATGCAGGGGGTATTCCTGGTCATCACCCTCACGGTCCTGGCAGCAAACTTCATCATGGACCTGATCTACGGCTTCATCGACCCAAGGGCGCGTCAAAATGTCTAAAGAGAACCTCATGGCAACCGACGAATTGACCAGCACAGCTCCGGTCGGCGCCGCAACGAACATGGTGAAGGGGCCACAGCCCGCCACTCCGGTCCAGGTGGAGCCGCCAGCATCCGGCAAAAGAGGCAGCGCACTGAAGGACATGCTGCCCAGCCTGTCCGGCAAGCTCGTCGTCGGGCTCTTCCTCACCATCGGCATCGGGCTGTTCGCGATCCTCGCACCGCGCTTCAGCCAGGATCCGGGGAACTACGACTCGGAACGCTTCCTGCCCCCCAACAGCGAACATCTTTTGGGTACCAACAACCTGGGGGCGGATGTCTTCGCCCAACTCGCAGCCGGCGCCGGCGGATCGTTGACGATTGGCCTCCTGGCGGGCGGGATCGCCGTGATCCTGTCGCTGTTCTTCGGAATCGTCGCCGGATACGTGGGCGGCTGGACCGACGAGCTCCTCTCCTTGATCACCAACATCATGCTCGTGATCCCGGGTCTGCCGCTGGTGATCATCATCGCGGCGTACCTCGAGAGCCGGTCCATGTGGATCATAGCGATCATCCTCGGTCTCACGAGTTGGGCGGGCTCAGCCATCGTGCTGCGGTCACAAGCGCGTTCGCTGCGAAACCGGGACTACGTCGCCGCCGCCCGCGTGGCCGGTGAACGCCCCCTGCGGATCATCACGGTGGAGATCCTGCCCAACCTGCTGCCGCTGCTCGCGGCCCAGTTCCTTTTCGCCGTGGTGCTGGCGATCCTTGCCGAGGCGGGTCTGTCCTTCCTCGGCCTGGGACCCTCGGGAATCGATTCAATCACCTGGGGCGTCATGCTCAACCAGGCCCAGCAGCACAATGCCTTCCAGGTGGGGGCATGGTGGTGGTTCGTTCCCCCGGGTGCACTCATCGCTCTCTTCGGATGTGGACTGTCCCTGATCAACTTCAGCATCGACGAGATCATCAACCCGAAGCTTCGCGCCAACCCGGCTGCCGTCAAGAACCTGCGCAGAGCGCAGAAGTCTTCAGCCCAGACCGCCGACACCAAGGAACTGGCATGAGTTCACTGAGCACCCAACCGCTGACCACGACTGAGCATGCAGAGGCGGTTGCGGACCTCATTCCGGTTCTGACCGCATCGAACGTCTCGATCGAGTACCAGGTGGATCCGCCGGTCAAGGCGGTTCGGAACGTGTCGCTCACCCTCCACCGGGGGGAGATCCTCGGCCTGGCAGGAGAGTCAGGCTGCGGCAAGACAACGCTGGCCTATGGCGTCAATCAGCTCCTCAGACCACCGGCGCTGCGAACCTCCGGAGAGATCGTCTTCCACGACGAGAGCGGCGAGGACATCGACGTCGCCGCACTGGAGAGCGATGACCTCAGAGCCTTCCGATGGGACAAGACCTCCATGGTGTTCCAGGGTGCGATGAATTCGCTCAACCCTGTCATCACGATCAAGGCCCAACTGTTCGACGTCTTCACGACACACCGTCCAAAGATGTCGAGTGCGGAGAAGCTCGCCCAGAGCCAAGAGCTACTCAGGCTCGTTGGGGTCGACCCCGACCGGCTGACCAGCTACGCCCATGAGCTCTCCGGCGGCATGCGGCAACGGGTGATGATTGCCATGGCCCTGGCTCTGCATCCGCAAGTCATGATCATGGATGAACCCACAACCGCCCTGGACGTCGTCGTGCAACGCGGCATCTTGCGGGAGATCATGCGCCTGCGTGAACAACTCGGCTTCGCAGTCATCTTCATCACCCATGACCTGCCATTGCTGCTCGAGATCAGCGACCGCATCGCGATCATGCTCGAAGGCGAGATCGTCGAGATCAACACCGCCAAGAACATCTACAACGACCCCCAGCACGACTACACCAGACGGCTGCTGAGCTCCTTCCCGAGTCTCACCGGCGCTCGCGGATCCTTCGTCCGTACAGGAGAGGACGCCTGATGAGCACACTCGAGGTCAGGAACGTCAGCCGGCACTACAAAGTGCGCGGACGAGGGCTGCGAGGCGGCCTGCTGAAAGCGGTCGACGACGTGTCCTTCACCCTGGAGCAGGGCAAGACCATCTCCATCGTCGGAGAGAGTGGATCCGGGAAGTCGACCATCGCGAAGATGCTCGCGAGACTGGAAACACCCACGGGCGGGCAGATCCTGCTCGACGGTGAACCCACCCCCACCTGGGGACGAGCTCTGGCGGAGTACCGGCACAATGTGCAGATGGTCTTCCAGGACCCGTTCGCCTCGCTCAACCCGTTCCACTCGATCGCCCACCACTTGGAACGGCCGCTGAAACTGCACAAGCATGCGCGGGGCAAGGACGAACTCAGCAGCCAGATCGTGGAGTTGCTGGAACGTGTGAACCTCACACCCGGAAATGTGATGGCCAGGCGACGTCCGCACGAACTCTCCGGCGGTCAGCGGCAACGCGTCGCTATTGCCAGGGCGCTCGCACCGGGTGCCCGATTTTTGATCGCGGATGAACCCGTCTCGATGTTGGACGTGTCGATTCGTCTGAGCGTGCTCAACCTGCTGGCCCGGCTGCAGCGCGAGGAGAACCTCGGGCTCCTGTACATCACCCATGACCTGGCGACGGCGCGACACTTCTCCGACGAAATTCTGGTGATGTTCCGGGGACAGGTGGTGGAACGGGGGCCATCGGACGAGGTCATCCTCAACCCGCAGCACGATTACACCAAGCTGCTCCTCTCCGCCGCGCCGAACCCCTCCAACCACGGCAAGTTGCGCGAGTCCGTACGCCAGGAGATTGCATCCGGATCGATTGCGAGCGACCAGTTCGGCACGAGCGGGATATGAGTCTCGGTCTGGTTCCCCTCCCCGCTCGGCCCGGCCGAGGCGGACTGGGACGGTTCATACTTCGTGACGGATCCTCCGTCGCGACGGATGCGTCGCTCGCCCCAGCAGTGCGGCCGTGGGTGCGCCGACTGGGAGCGGCCTTCGGCCTCGATGCGGCCGTGGTCGTGATCAATCATGCTGCCCCGGACGCACCCCAAGCCGGGCTCACGGCAGCTTCTTCCTCTGCCCGTCCGGGTGCCTCGTTCAGGTACGACCCGTCGCTCCCGGCCAGCGGATACGCATTGCGGATTGACAACGACGGAATCACCGTCAGCTGTGGGGATGTGGCCGGCGCGCATGCTGCAACACAAACTCTCAACCAGTTGGCGGGGCCGCAAGCCTTCCGGGCGGCACCCACGTCGGATCACCCAGATCCAACGTTCCCGCTCACCAACTTGTCCGATCACCCACGCATGGCGTGGCGCGGTGTTCTGCTGGACGTTGCGCGGCACTTCCTGCCCAAGAACTCAGTTCTGCGGTTCATCGATCATGCTGCCGATCACAAATTGAACGTGATCCAGTTGCACCTGACCGATGACCAGGGCTGGCGGATGCAGATCGACCGGTATCCGAACCTGACGGACGTCGGGGGGTGGCGCACCGAATCTGCCCGCGGAGTGTGGCAGGGCGGCGCACACGACGGGGAACCACACGGTGGTTTCTATACTGCTGACGACCTGCGGGAGATCGTCTCCTACGCACGATCACGCGGCGTCACGATCGTGCCGGAGATCGACGTCCCCGGGCACGTCGAGGCAGCCATAGCTGCCTACCCGCATCTCGGGACACGGAAGCAGGCGCACTCGGTGCGCACCACATGGGGAATGAGCACACAGGTCCTGGATCCCTCGGAATCGTCACTGAAATTCTTCAAGCACGTCCTGGATGAGGTGCTGGAGGTCTTCAACTCCCCCTATATCGGACTGGGAGGGGACGAGGTCCCGGTGACCCAGTGGCGCGCCGACCCGACGATAGTGGCCCAGGCCGAAGCCCTGGGTCTCACGGATGTCTCCGAGTTGCACGGTTGGTTCCTGGCACGGCTCTCCGAACACCTCCTGGCTGCGGGGCGGCGACCAGTCGTGTGGGACGAAGGTTTTGGACCGTTCCTTCCCAAGGAGGCCATCGTGACCTCGTGGCGAGGATTCACCGCGGGCCTCGCGGCACTCCGAGCCGGACATGACGTCGTGATGGCTCCCGAACAGGTTGTGTACCTCGACCACAGGGCGGGACCCGGCACGGATGAGCCCGTTCCCATCGGTTTCGTCCGCACGGTCGAGGATGTGTACGGCTTCGAACCCCTCCCCGTAGAACTCCTGGCAGCTTTTCCGGCCGATTCAGCGCCGCTGCACGGAGCGCGCGCGGGAACCCTGCTCGGTGCGCAAGCCCAGGTGTGGACCGAACACCTGAACTCTCAACGCCGTATCGATTACGCCACGTACCCCCGCCTGGCCGCATTCGCGGAAGTGGCGTGGAGTCCGGCACGGGAGCGCACACCCGGTTCACCCGCATCGATGGAGTTCCTGGACCGCCTGGCAGGCCATTTGGCCCGCCTTGACGCTGCCGGGATCGAGTACCGACCGATGACCGGTCCGCTGCCGTGGCAGCAACGTCCAGGGGTGCCGGGTTCCCCGCGAAATCTTGCCGATGAGACCGCCAGCGCAGGCTGGGAGGGTGCCGGAGGATGGCGTGAGGCTGAGTCGATCGATCCTCTGATGCAGTCATGATCGTCATCAGGGGCGCACGATTGCCAGACCCGCGCGGCGGCCTGGGCCCGGCCATCGATGTTCATGTGGCAGACGGGCGGATCACGTCCGTGGCGCCGACCGGGACAATCCCGGTCACGGGCCACCACGTCATCAATGCGGACGGGCGGATCGCGTTCCCCGGCTTCATCGACGCGCATGTCCACGGCGAAGGTGCAGTTTTCGACCCGGACGTGCAGTTGGCCATGCTCCGCCAGGGCATCACGAGCATCATCACTGGGCAGGACGGCGTCTCCTATGCACCGTCGCGTTCATCGCATCCGGCTGCCGGAAACCACGACGCACACGCGTGGGCAACCGGATACTTCGGGGCGGTCAATGGAGACCATCCGACTTTTCGCGGCGGTTCCGTTGGCGATCTCCTCAGCACTTACGAGGAAACCACGCCCATCAACGTTGCCTATCTCGTTCCGCATTCAACGGTGCGGTTTGCGGTGATGGGTGATTCCTCCCGCTCCGCATCCGAACAGGAAATCAAAGCGATGGGTGCCCTCGTGTCCCAAGGCCTCGACGACGGCGCATGTGGGTTCTCAACCGGTTTGGAGTATGTTCCCGGAGCCCACGCCGCCCAGGAGGAGCTCATCGCTCTCGCCTCGGTTGCGGCGAAAAGGAGTCTCCCCCATGTCAGCCACATGCGGGGCTATGAGGAACACGCCGCAGGTGCGGTGGAGGAACTCACCGAGATTGCTTTGGCGAGCGGCGCTTCAACCCACATCTCACACTTCCACGGACCGGCACAGGAGCTGATCGGCTCCCTCGACGCGGCGCGCCGCCGCGGGGCGTCGATGACGTTTGACTCCTATCCATATTTGCGGGGCTGCACGATCCTCTCGATGATCACACTGCCCACTTGGCTGCCGATCGCTGACCCGGACGCGGCAATCCACGCCCTGCGTGAGCCAACTGTGCTGACTCGTCTGCACTCCGAACATCTGGCCCACCTCGACGACCTGTGGAACAGGGTCACCCTTGCCGCGGTCCCGGGCGAACTGGAGTGGACCGAGGGGATGACATTACCGGCCGCGGCTGCCCATCTGGGTTTGTCTCCGAGCGAAGCCGCCATCGAAATCCTGGTCAGCACCCGTCTGCGGGCAACGGCCGTGTTTGCACAGCCCCCCACCAACTCCGCCGCATCGGTGGGCGAATTGCTGCGTCACGCATCGCACATGGCGGCATCCGATGCGATCTACTTCGGTGGGCAACCGCACCCCCGGGGATGGGGGACCTTCGCCCGCTTCTTGGGTGTCCACGTGCGGGAACGAGGCGACTGGACGTGGGCGGAGGCGGAGCCGCACCTGTCCACCTCCGCCGCCCAACGCTTCGGATTGCAAGGCCGGGGCGTCCTTCGACCGGGCGCCGTCGCCGACATCACGCTCGTGGATCCCGACACCGTCAGGGATGAGGCCACCTACGAATCCCCACGGTCACCGGCAACAGGCATTGATGAGGTTCTGGTACGTGGGGTTCCGGTCCTGACCGATGGACGACCCACGGGCAGGACCCCCGGGCAGGGGCTACGCTCCGCTGCACAGCCGATCAGAACTGAACAGAGGAAGAACCGATGAACCACTCATCAAGCTGGCCCCGGGCCACCCTTGACGCCTCCGCCCTGGCCCACAACATCAAGCTGATGGCAGATGTCTGCCGCGAGTACGGGGTGGAACACGCCCCGCACGTCAAGACGACCATGTCGCCCGAGTTGTTCGCCATGCAACAGGAGGCCGGAGTGTGGGGCGCAACCGTTGCCAATCCGCAGCAACTGCGCACGGTGCACGGCTGGGGGGTGCACCGGATTTTCCTGGCCAACGAACTCATGGACCCCTCCGAGGTGGACTGGTTGCGAAGTGCCCTGAGCGAATCCACCGAGCTTCATATCCTCCTGTACGTCGACTCCGCACAGGGGATTGCGCTTCTTGAGCGGGGCTTCGCCGGTGCAGCGCACAGTGTTCGGGAACGCCTGGGTGTTCTCATCGAGGTCGGTTCCCCGAATGGTCGAACCGGGGTCCGCACGAGCGCCGAGGTCTTGGCACTCGGCTCATCGCTCCGCTCCGCGGGACTCCGGCTTGCCGGCGTCGCGGGCTACGAGGGGCCAGTCACGCACGGTTTCGATTCCGACTCCCTGGACGCCGTCGCACAGTTCTGCGCGGGGCTGCACAACCATGCCCAGGCGTTGGTCGACCAGGATCTTGTCACCGACGACACCGTTGTGGTGTCCGCAGGTGGAAGCGCCTACCTCGACGTTGTCCTCCCGGCCCTCGGCGGTGATCTCAACGGCCCAGACGGTAGCCGGCGACCCGTTTTCCCCCTCGTGCGTTCGGGGGCGTATCTGACTCATGACCACGGGCTCCTCGCCCGTGCGAATCCGTGGTCGCGGATGTCCCCGCCTCGCGCACCCATCCCAGCAGCCATCGTGTGGGCCCAGGTGCTGTCAACACCGGAGACGGGGCTCGCCCTTGCCGGTGCCGGCCGACGCGACGTCCCCTATGACATCGACCTGCCGACACCCATCCTCGTCCGTCGCGCCCTTGCCGACGGATCATCGGGTCCCAGTCAGCCGCTGACGGGACTGGAGGTGACGAAGGTCGACGACCAGCACCTGTACCTGCGGCCGACCGCCGGAAGGATGCTTGACCTGATCCCGGGCGACGTCGTTGGGCTGGGCATCTCCCATCCCTGCACCCTGTTCGACAAATGGCGGAGCATCACTGTGACGGGTCAGGGAACCGCTCGGCTGATCCACACCGAATTCTGAAAATGACCGGAGTCATCATGGACAAAGCCAAACAGATCATCAGCACATCGAATGCCCCCGTCTCGCGGCCCCAGTTCCATCAGGGCGTCCGCAAGGGCCCGCTCGTTCAGGTATCCGGTCAGGGCCCGGTGGACCCATCGACGGGTGAGTACATGTTTCCTGGGGACGTCGCCGCGCAGACAATGCAGACACTGGATAACGTGCGGGCAATTGTTGAGGCTTCCGGTGCAACGTTCGACGACGTGATGATGCTGCGGGTCTACCTGACCGTTCAGGGCGACTTCGCCGCGATGAATGAGGCCTACGGGGCGTTCCTCGCAGAGCACTGCCAAAGTGGGGTTCTCCCCTCGCGCACAACTGTGTTCGCCGGGCTGCCGAACGAGGCGATGCTCATCGAGATCGATGCGTTCGCCATCATGGACTGACACGATCCCGACCAGGGCACGTATTCTCTGGCGGGGCACAGACCAGAAAATCGGCGCTCCACGGGCTCATCCCCCGGGAAGCGGAGCTGAGGAGGCACATGACGGATCCACTGTTCCATGGCGGCGATGCGGACAGCGCCCGACGTACCCTCGCCCCCGGCGCCGTTTGGGTGCCGAACTGGCTGACGTTGGAGCAGCAGGCGTGGATCGTCGCTCGGTTCAGGGAATGGGCGGCGGGCCCGGTTCCCATCCGCAGCGCCAAGGTCCGCGGACACGAGATGAGCGTGCGAACCGTATGTCTTGGCTGGCACTGGCGGCCGTACCAGTACACGCGTGAAGCGGTGGACGTCAACGGCAACAGAGTGCTCGAGTTCCCCGACTGGATGGTCCGTCTGGGACGTCGCGCACTGGTGGAAGCGACCGGCGATCCCGACGCCGGCAACGGCTACACCCCTGATACCGCGCTGGTGAACTTCTACGATGATGCGGCCCGGATGGGGATGCACCAGGACAAGGACGAGGTCTCGCTTGCACCCGTGGTGTCTCTGTCCATCGGCGACACCTGCACGTTTCGGTTCGGCAACACCGAGAAGCGCACCAAGCCGTACGAGGACATCGCACTGGCGTCAGGAGACCTGTTCGTCTTCGGTGGACCCGCCCGGCTGGCATTCCACGGCGTCACGAAAGTCCATCCAGGCACCGCTCCAGAAGGCTGCGGGCTCAACGCGGGACGGATCAACATCACGATGCGCGTCACGGGCCTCTCAGGCTGAAGTACCCGCCTCTGCGTCCATGCCGACCGCCAGGACACTCGTATAGCTTGTGTGGGCTGAGGGGCACTTTCGCGACGCCTGGCCCGGACGCCATGTCGAACGTGAAGATGCGGTGTCAGAGGGCGGCCGGTGGCGTTGTCACAGTCGACCGAGAGGGCTTGAGGTCGTGGGTCCCCGACGGGGAGAAACCCCCACTGATGGCTTGCAAAGCTCTCAAGTGTTCGTCGAAGGCACGCTTACCCCCCGTTGTAAGGGAGAGCCAGGTGACTCTGCGCGAGTCGGCGCGCATGGGAGACGCGCCCTTCTTCATGCTCACGAAGCCAGCGTCACTGAGTAGTTTGAGATGTTTGGAGAGGGTCGGATCGCTGATGCTCAGTGTGTCGCGAAGGACAGCAAAATCGATCTTGTCGACCGGTCGCAGCAGACCGCAGATCCGTAAACGCATTGGCGCATGGATCAACTCGTTGAAAGAGCCCTCAGATGCCACGGTTGACACGTTCACTGGCCGCCGCAATGAACCTCTTGGTGAGCCACGTCACCGCGATGAAAGTGATCAGGGTTGATGCTGTGATCCACCAGGTCAGCCCACTGGCCGCGAGCCCGAAAGACACGCTCAACAAGAGCAGCGTCACACCCATCGCGCAGAGAAGGATGAAGACCGCACGAACACCGATGCGAGAAAGCTTGATGCCCGTCGTGCGTCGATAGGCAGACAGCATGACGAGACTCGCCGCCACGGCAGCCACGAAGACTGCATCGCGCCATGGATCACTGAGGATCGCTGCAGTCGCCACGTAGGCGGCCGCCACAACACCGAAACCTGGTGCCAGCCAGCGCGGCCCAGACAACTGGGTAGCCATCGCCCGCCGGTCGACACGGAGGTCTTCGAGCAACTCTTTGTGGTCATGGGATTCGAACCGTGAACTTTCACTTGCCATAGTGGCAACATACTATCTGACTTGCCATCTTGGCAAGAGATTTTGTCAATCGATACGTGGAAGCGGTCACTCTCTGCGGCAACCCGACACCCGGGAGCCATCTCGAACCACAACAGCCACGGCAGTTAGGCTGTTGGTCGTGAACTCGAGGATCAATCGTGACAAGTGACGACACCACCGCCGGCGGTCAGGGCAAGAACTCACCGCTCCCCCATGTCACGACAGAGTTCATAGGAGACCTGACGCAACTCCGGATGGACTTCACCCGATTCATGCTCCAGTACCAGTTTGCCGTCGAAGAGGTCACCACCAAGATCTCCATCCTTCGGGAAGAGTTCCGTCTCCTGCACGACTACAACCCCATCGAGCACGTCGGCTCGCGGTTGAAGACACCGGAGTCGATCATCGGGAAGATCGGCAGGAAGGGGTGCGATCCGTCATTCGCGGCGATTCGGGAGTCCATCACCGACATCGCTGGAATCCGGGTGACCTGCAGCTTCACGTCCGACGTTTACCACTTGTTCGAGATGCTGACGACGCAATCAGACATCACAGTGCTCAGCGTCAAGGATTACATCGAGAACCCGAAACCCAACGGCTACCGGAGCCTGCACGCTCTCGTAGAGGTCCCGGTTTTCCTATCGGACTCGGTGGAGCAGGTCATCGTCGAGATGCAGTTCCGCACCATCGCCATGGATTTCTGGGCCAGCCTGGAACACAAAATTTATTACAAGTACAAGAGCACCCCTCCAACGGGCGTGCTCGAACAATTGTCCGAGGCCGCGGAGACAGCACACCGGCTCGATTCCCTCATGGAGGACCTGCACCGTCAGGTCCATGCCGCCGATGCGACGTCACGGAGACCGGACAATCGTCTTGTGCCCACCGACGCCGTCCTGCAGCGACTGCTCAGCTTCCGCGCCCAGGAGGCGAGCCCCGAACGCTGATCGGATGGTTCTTGACCCTCGACCCAATCCTCTTGAGCGCTTCCGGAACCGTCAGTCACAGGCGAAGCGGTCCTCCAGACCAGAACCCGAGTCCGACAGCTCGCGGGCTCTTGCATCTCGACGAGAAAAGATGCTCTACCGGCGGATGTAGCGGAGATGCTCGTGATGGCCCAACAGTTCCAACCGTCGCCACAACACACTCGTGGGGATGGCCTGGCTCGCATGACACAGGGACGCCGACTTCTGGCGTTCCCGATCCACCCGCACCACTAAGTCCACCTCGTCTTCCTCATGACCAATGAACCCACCAGCGAACTCCGCGTTCAGCACCTCTGCCACATGCTGCGGCACCGTCCACGCCAACACGGACAAATTCACCCGTGCGGCGGCATCGACTGCAGCTCGCGTCCGCCTGAACGAATCCGTCCAATAGTGCACCCAACCCGAAGGACTCATCGTCGGGATGTGCGACGACGGCCAGGACGGATGACCAGGACGGAAGCGTTGCCCTTCTCTGTGTCCGTTCATCCGTCGCGGCCTCTGAAACCATCAGTTCTGCTGCGTGAGGACAGCGAATGCCGCGGTGATTCGCTGCTTGGCATCCCGCGCCACAGCGTGCAGGGATTCGTTGTCCGCAAAGCCCATCATCGCGTCGGGATCAAAGGCTTCGACAACAGTGGATGTTGCACTGAGCGAGCGCACCACCACGTTGCACGGCAGTACCGCGGCGATGGAGGGTTCAGCCTGAATCGCCTCGTACGCCAACGGAGGACGGCAAGCGCCAAGGATCACCTGGGGCTGGATGTCCACGCCTAGCTTGTCCTTGAGAGTAGCCCTGAGGTCGATCTCAGTGAGGATCCCGAAGCCTTGGCTGGCCAGGGCGTCACGCACCGACTGGACGGCGGCATCGTAGGGCTGGTTCACAGTGGTGGCAATGGTGTAGTTGTTCATGGAGACTGTGTCCTGCATCCGTTGACTCGTGACCAGTCATACCCCACGGGGTATCTGGCATGCGGGAGTGGCACTGGCTCCGGGCCTACCAGGCGTAGTCCTCCGGTGCCGTCTTGTACCCCGGGAAGATCTCGTCGAGCCGCGCCAGTCCATCAGGGTCGAGCGACACGTCCAGCGCGCGGATGGCTGCGTCGAGTTGCTCCTGCGTGCGGGGGCCGACGATCGGTGCGGTCACCGCCGGCTGGTGCAGCAACCACGCCAGCGCGACATCACCCGGCTCATGCCCCAGCTCGGCTGCGAAGTCCTCAAACGCCTGAATCTGCGGGCGCCGCTTCTCCAGTTGGTCAGCGACCCGACCCTCTGCCCTACGCCCTCCCTCACGATCCTTCTCCAACATGCCGCCCAGCAACCCACCCTGCAATGGCGACCACGGCATAATCCCCAGCCCGTAGTGCTGAGCGGCGGGGATGACCTCTCGCTCGATGTCGCGGGTGATGAGGTTGTAGATCGACTGCTCGCTGCTCAGCCCGACGGTCTGGCGTCCGGCTGCCGCAGCCTGCGCCTGCGCGATGTGCCATCCCGCGAAGTTGCTGCTGCCGACGTACAGGATCTTTCCCTGCGTGACAGCGACGTCGATCGCTTG
>RCNJ01000539.1_pt1 | contig 12987 bp, 13 predicted proteins | sample 2041171 | NCBI WGS metagenome assembly RCNJ01 (sample SAMN09708213, study PRJNA481090) | feces metagenome | biome: feces | host: Pygoscelis adeliae | place: Antarctica: Rookery Lake | collected 2010-03-01 | reverse complement strand
AATAGATAACATAGATTTCCACGAACAATTCTTCCCCATTCTTGTTATCGCTATATAAAAACAACGAACGAACCAACAACAAAATGTTTACAAAAAGTTTACAAATTATTTTTATCGATTTTACCGAAGAAAACAGAAATAGGTATGCATTAGATGATGATTTTAATTCATATAATAGTGAAGGGAAAAATAAAATAGAAATTTTTTAAAATTAATGGAACTTTTTTGAATTTTATACGTTTAATATAGTATAGAGATATTTATTTATTTTCTCTTTAAAGTGGATTAATGTGATTATCAATGGACAATTATAGTTGACAACCAAAGGCAGAAACCTGTCCTATAATCCGTATTGGTACTACGTTATTGGTAATCATACCACTTTCTTAATTCGGTGTTTCCTAGTTTATGACTAGTTCACATATATATATATTTTATTTAGAGGAGTTGATAATATGGATATAGACGAGTTAAAAGTTTTATTATCCGACAACAATCTTGAGAACCAACTCAAAGTCCTAGACTTATTTAAAGAGTTTGCTATATCTCGAGAACAATCACAAAAAGAGTTAGAAGAATTAAAAGCCACAAATGATAGGCTACTAACTGAAAACAACAAATTATTTATGAGAGTAACAACAGTGGACAAACCACAAGTTACACAAGAACAAAAAGAACCACAATTAACAAATGAAGAATTAATGGATAATTTAATCGCACAATTAGGAGGAATGTAATATGTCAAGAAAGAAAGTATTAAATCACGAAATTTATAACACAATTATTAAAACTGCAGGTTTAGAAAACCGTTTACCAATGGCAACAAGAGAGAGTATGCAATCAATAGGTAACAACTTTATGTCATCTCCACAGTTCGAAGTGGAACAAAATATATTTATCTCATCTCTTATCAATAAGATAGGTTTATCACTAATTAGGACTTCTAATATTAAGAATGAGTTTTCGGACTTTATCTATTATGGTTTAGAGTTTGGGGATATTATAGAAGAAATGTTTGTACAACCTGCTTTAGCAGAAGATTTTGATTTCTCGGAAGGAGAACAATTAAACGGTTCATCTGTTGACCCATATAGAATAACAGTGCCAGATACAAAGGCTACATATTTCAGTAACACAGTAAGACGTAAGTATAGAGTAACAACAATGAAACAACTACTCAAAAAGGCATTCTATAATGAATATGGTTTAGACAACTTAATAGGACAAATAGTAAATAGTTTATCACAAGGTGCAACATTAGATGAAAGGGAAATATTCAAGGATATACTAAACAATGCTATCACACAAGACGGAGAATATGCATTAACTAACTTCCCAGCTATGTTGACAACTAATGAATTTAAGGTTCACGATAAACAGTCGGCATTAATGTTTGTACAACAAGTTAAGAATAAAATAAGTGATATGTTGTTACCAAGTGGCGAGTTCAATGTATTAGGTGCAATCAAGCAATTAACGGCAGACGATTTAGTCATCTTCTTAAGGAAAGATATAGCTACAATAATTGAAACAGAGTTATTATCAAGTGCTTTCCATCGTGATGATTTGGACTTTACACCAAGTGGAGTAGACGGTAGGGTAAGAGTAATTTTAATTGACGACTTCGGTGGACAACAAGCTTACACTTCAACAGGTACACTTCTTAAACGCAAGTATGACAACTATGGTAAGTTCCAATATTTCTATGAGTCAAGTGCAAGTACACCATATACAGGAACAGTTAAATATTATAACAATTATATGAATGTACAAAGTGGTAACCCAACAGAGAACGTAGCTTGTTTAATATGTGAGAAATCTTTACCTGTTATCGCTATTCAAGAGGACGAAATGACAAGTACATACAATGGAGAAGCTTTATATATTAACACAGTATTACACAGATGGAGAACTTATGGCTACTCAAGATTTGCTAACTATACAGTAATTAAGGAACCATACAGTGTCCCAGAACCAAGTACATTTGAAATTCCAGTGGATAACAGTCCAAGTACACTAATTGAGGAATAATAAACAGTTTAAATATAAGAGGGTGGGTAACACCACCCTAAAGGAGGATTATAATTATGGCACAATATGAAATAACAAGTAATGGTAGAGTAACAAAAATTACAGTAGAAGAAAGTGATGTAAATATAGTAATACCAAAAGTTATAAACAATATAGAAGTAAGAGAGGTTTATGGGGATTTAATATGTGATAAATCAATAGATAGCATAACAGTGGAAGACAATATTCAATTACAAAATTTTCAAATAACGTGGCGACCTAATTCGTCATCTTATACTATCAATAAAATATCTGTATTCACAATAAGGACATATGTGTATTGTTATTATGGTAGGGTTAATTTATTAGAACAATTTTCAGAAGACGATTATATAAATATGTATGCTAAAGGTGTACAAAATTTTAGTTTCCCTACATTTAATGACCCTTATGGTTCACTTTATTTGACTTTTAATTCACTAGACAACACGAAACCTGTTAATATTAGTTTTCCTCTTATTGTTGAAAAAAGTACAGTAGTTCGTAAAGTTTCGCAAGAAATAACATATGGTTCATTAGAAAAGTTTCTTAAAAATGTAACAATAACAACAAAAGAGGGTACTTCTCCTTTGCCACCTAGTATAGAAGTTCGTTTTGAAAGTGGTTATAACGGAGATAAAACTTATTTATATGGAGAAAATGAAAGTTTACCTGTGTTAGAGTCAACTCCAACTAGAATATTTAAAGGTTGGGTAGGCGAGTTTAATCGTGCTAAAGTGTACAAGAACTCAAGTGAACTATTTGATCCAAGGTTTAATTATAGTGTTAGAATTTATTTATATCCCGATTATGATGATATATGTACAGGTGGTGGAGAAGAGAAAGATTTACCATTTATTGAACATCATCCAGAAGAAACAGGTATTCATTTAGCACAAGAAGTAAGGGAAGCATTAATTAATATACATAACAAGTTTGCAATGTTTAGGTAGGTGGTTATTATGTCGACAGAAATGTTTAATGTATATGGGTTTGTTAATACTGGGTTAAATCCCAGTAACTCTCCCTCTTCGATATCTATGTTGTTTGCCAATCCTAGTATCAATAATTATATCATTAACTTTGAACCAATTTACAGGTTACAACCTTATGTATTAGACAGTATAGATGTAGATAAACCATTTATTAGTTTACAAGGTTTGGATTATATAGTATTAAGGAATTCTAGTTATGAAGATATAGGTTATTTTGTTACAGATATACAGATGATTAATACAAACAACGCAAGGATATATTTAGTTCTAGATGCAGTAGGAACAGTTGGTTTAGGTGTCAATTCTAATTATAAATTGTTATCTGGTTGGGCAACTCGTAGGCATTACACTACTACAGAGGATACTTTATTTTCAAATGTTTTACCAGAAGCCTTTACACCGACTAAACCGTCAGTAATGAATTATGAGGAGATAACTTTTAACAATGACAGAACAAATTTAGTGGCAAGTACTTTAAACTTATCCGATAATCTAGGTAAACTTAAATTGGACAACTATTTATTAGAAAGTAAAACGGCAACAATTATTAAACCGATTATAGTAGGTGGGACTTCTCCAACAAAGATAACTCTCCCACAGAACAGTGAAACAGGTGGTTTTCCACAGACAATACAAAACTTAACCCTCTATGATGGAGAAATATTAGGACAAGAAACCTTTAACAAGTTACAAGCATTTGATATGATGAATGTTATCACGGCTAGTTATCAAGTACCAACAGAGTTATTATCTGCTAGTTCAAAAGAAGGTGCAAGGTTTACAAGTATTAGTGGAACAGGTAAAGGTTATACAAGTAATCTAGGTTATAATTTCAGTAGCTATATTCCACGCAACAAGAAGGTTATATCAACAGGTAGTAGTTATAGTTTAATCAGTGTTTTATCTGGCGAAAGTCTATCATTTGATGCTTGGGAGTTATATCACGGTGGGCAATCTTCTCCTAGGTTCAATATAATGGCAGACATAACACCAAGTGGTAAACCATATTGTAGACCAGAATATTATCGAGGTATTAAAGGTACAGGTTTATTTGCATATTTCAAAACAGTAGCTGGTACAAGTTGGGCAAACGTACCTATTATAACAAATGGCGAAAATGGTTGGGCATATAACTCGTTATTAGAGAACCAAAACTCAAGTGCCTATAAAGTGCATATGGGATATTTGAATAACAAGTTTATATTAGATAGTCAACTACACGAAATCAATTATGAGATAGAAAGAAGTGATTATAATATTAACCGTTCTAGTTTAGTCAACCAACAAGAGCATCTATTAAATAGTATAGCACAGGCCAAGTTTAATGTACAAGCAAGTGAGAAACTTTCATTCGGAGAAGCAGGTAGACTAATCGGAGCAGGACTAACTTCTGGTATAACAGGTAACACTAATTTAACTTTTTCTAAAACGCCATATGAAATAGGAGAAAGACAATTAAGTGCAAACAAGAATTTAGAGAACCTTCGTAGTGAACAAGAGCATTTAGGCAACTTAATATCTGCACACAAAGCTAACAAGTCGCATAGAATGGGTAAACTAGACAATGAATTATCAAATATGAAGTTAAACTCACAATATGCACTAGACAATTTAATGATTAACAGACAGAAAGAATTAGCAGCGTTCACTAGAAATGTAACACTTTCTCCACCAACTTATAGTTTCGCTAATGACAGTAACCTACAAAATTTCCTTGGCAATGGTTTTATTCTAATTAGGGAGAACTTATCAGACGAAGATGTAAAAAGGTTTGACGACTATTTAAGTTTATTTGGTTATTCTGTTAATGAACCACTACAAGCAAGTTTCTTTAAAACAAGAAGATATTTCAATTATGTGTGTGCTAGTAATGTATCAGTAAGTGCAACAAATGGTAAGTTACCACAATATGTATTAGAAACATTAACTTCTCAATTAGCAGTTGGAGTAAGAGTTTGGCACACTATACCTAATGAATTAACATATGAACAAAGGGTACAGAACCCATCAATCTAGGAGGTAATAATATGAGAACAATGAAAGATAATGTACAACTAACACAGAAAACTAAACAGTCATTGATTGACTACTATACAAATATAAATCTAGAAACATTTAAATGGAGTAATTTACCAGAAACAGTTAATATTGATTATTTTGAGAAACAGTTATTCTTAAACGGACAAGCTTGTTTCCTTAAATTGAACGATGACTTAATCCTATCATTAGGTTACAATAAAGGAGCAGACTATAATATATACGAAGAAAGTACAACAGGTATAGCAATAGGTTTTGGCAAGACTTATCCTAATGAAAAGCAATGGGTAACAGGTGGAGATAACAGTAATGTAACACTTATTCCTTGTTGGGATAATAAAGGCAAGACTAACACATTTAAGTTAATCGATATTATGGTTGACAAATTAACACAACTATATAGGACACAAGATATGTTAATAGAACAAAGTAAGAAACCATTTATCTTGTCGGTACCAGAAACACAAAGGTTGAATATAATAAATCTGTTAAAAGAAGTTGACAATAATATGGCTTGGATAGTTGGGAATGAGAGTTTAGCAAATGCAACACAAATAGAAGTTTTACCGTTGCCTAACAATATACAACATATAACTAGTATAACAGAGTGTATAATCAATATTGACAACATTATAAGAAAATATCTAGGTGTATATAACAATGAGAACTCATTTAAAAAAGAAAGGATAGTAGTAGACGAGGTAAATTCAAATAATAAGATAACTGACACTATTCTATATAACAGACTAAATACAAGGAAACAATTCTGTGAAAAGGTAAACTCAACATTTGGTTTAAATATATCAGTGGAATTAAATGATAACTTACAGGAGGTAGATGACAATGCTAATCGAAACGAAAACATATCAACAATGGAGGACAAATAACAATCCTTTTATCCTAAACAGTCAACCTTATTTTACAGGCAACTTGACAGAAGAGGAATATCAAGTAGTACACGATTATATAGATAAGAAGTTTAAGACACATTTTATAGGTTTTGAAGATGACGAAGAAATGTTAGATGAGATGCAGACTAAACTAAAAGAAATAGAATTCCCGTTCTTCTCAATGTATTATGCTACTTATAAAATGCAATATGACAATATAATGTACAGGACAAGAGATGAAACTTCAAGTGGGGAATATAAAGGTACTTCTTCAAGCAATGAGAATGCTAACTCAACTGTTAATGGTAATGTAACTTCTTCATCTAGTTCACAAATGGAAACAAGTAGTGATGACAATACAATAAGTGATAATACAAGTAAAGGTAAAGTTTTGTCTAGTCAATTCCCAAATAGCAATGTTAGCAGTAGTATAACAACTGATTTAGACGACCCTATATCTTGGAGATATGCAACAGATTTAACAGATAGTAACACAAATACAAGTACAACAACAGATACAAGGAGTAGTGGTTCATCATCTTCTAATTCAAGTGATAGGACAAATAGTAGCAACAATGCCACTTCTTCCTCAAATAGTAACTCAACGTCAAGTAATACTAACAATTATACTAAATCAATAAGAGAAAGTCTTAATCCAGATATGTATTACAAATTTATAAGTGGACTACAGAAGTCAAGTTGTTTCAAGTATCTAGACAAAGAGTTATCTACACTATTCCTTTATTTGATGAGAGGGGTGTACTAAATGTTTATCTTAATTATTTTAATGTTGGTTGATACTATATTTGGTTGGGTAAAAGCATTTAAACTAAAGAAGTGGAAATCAAGTTCTGCAAAATGGGGGCTAGTTGGCAAACTATGTGAGTTAATTCTCTTATTTGTTATAGGTTTAATATGCAAACATTATATGGATAGCACAATTATAGTTGACACGAGTATTATTTATTTCAGTGTAGTAGAAGTAGGTAGTATTATAGAAAACTATTGTGAGATAAACAACAATTTGCCACCATTTATAGTAGATATAATCAACAGAATAAAACTGAATATTAGTAAACAACTAGAGGAATTCTTCAATAACAAGAAAGGAGAATGAATATGAGTAAATTTTATAATGGCGACCATATGTTAAGACTACAAGCACAGTTCTTATTCATTATTGGTAACCGTAGTGCAGGTAAAACTTTTTATTTTAAGCGAACTTGTGTAGAGAACTTTTTAAATAATAAACGAAAATTTGTACTAATGAGAAGATATGTTACTGAAGTTGATACAATTAAAGATAGTTTCTTTGGCGACTTGATGCAATACTTTAACAACGAGGTTAATATAGAAGTTAGAGGTTACGATATCTATATCAATGAAGAACACGCAGGAATGTTTATCGCATTGAGTGGTGTACATAAGTTTAAATCGATTGATATGTCCCAATATGACTACATAGTATTTGACGAGTTTATACCAGAAGATATGATGTACCTAAAATCTAAACAGAATTATTACTATGAAGTTGACTGTTGCTTAAACTTCTTTCAAACAGTTTCCCGTGGTTATGGTAAAGCTTACAGAGATGACGTTAAGTTTATATTTATATCAAACAGTGTATCAACAAGCAACCCTTATTTCAGTTATCCTAAATTTGGTATAGATAAGCTTATATGGAATGGGACTAAAAAGTTTCTTAAAAATGAATTCTTTGCATTTGAAGTTATAAATGTTGACAATAAAATAGATGACACAAAATTTGGTAGATTTATAAGTGGTACAACATACGGAAACTATGCTATGAATAATAATTTCTACCAAGATAAAGAATTTAATGTAGTCAAGTCAATGCCAAACACTGCTAAACCTGTGTACAACATATGTTACAATGACAAGAAATATGGAGTATTCATAGATAAAAATACATACTATATAATGAAAAGTGTTGTTAATAATGTTCCGTATTACAGTTTAGAGAAAGATGGCGAGTATCCTTGGTTTAGGCAAACAGGTTTTTATACCTACTTGAAAAATGCAACAAGTATAGGACGAGCTAAATTTAACGATGTTGGTGTCAAGATGGTTTTACTAGATTACTAAAAATTTAAAAAAATTATTAAAAAGTTACACTTAAAAATTAATAAAAAACTAAACTTTTTTAAAAAACAACCGTTATATATAATATAGAACAAAAATGGAGGATGATATTATGATAGACAAAGCAGTGAAACAATATTTAGATAACCTAGCAAAGGTATGCAAATATGAAGAAGAAAACGAAAGATACATACTAGAGAGATGTTGGTTTGAAGAAGAACTAGACAGACAAAAGGAAAGAGAACAATGGGAAATACGCAGAAATAAAAAAAATTAAAAAAATTTTAAAAAAGTACTTGACAAAGTAACAAAAGTATGATACAATAAATTAAACTTAAATTTTGGAGGTAGATATTATGAACATTCAATTAAAAGATAACTGTAACAAAGGTAACTATGCTAAAGGAAGAAAAAGTACTATTAGATATATAGTTGTACATTACACTGCAGGAAAAAATGACACTGCTTTAAACAACATTAACTACTTTGCAAACAATGTAACAAATACAAGTGCACACTACTTTGTAGACCAAAAAGAAGCATTAAGAAGTGTTAGTGAAGATGACACAGCTTGGCATTGTGGAGCACAAACATATAAACACAGTGAATGTAGAAACGATAACAGTATAGGAGTTGAAATGTGTACTCAATACATAGGTTCTTGGGGTATATACCAAATAGATAATGAAACAAGAATGAATGCTGCAGAATTAGTTGCACAATTAATGTTAGAATACAATATACCAATACAAAATGTTTTAAGACACTATGACGTAACAGGTAAGAATTGTCCAGCTCCATATGTTAGTGATGGAAGTCAATGGGCATCATTTAAAAATTTAGTTAGTAGCAAATATAAACAACTTAAAGCAAAAGAAATAGATAGTCCAGAAAAAATAGTTGTAAGAAATGTAGAATACAAAGATAAAAAAGCTAGCTACAAAGCAATAAACAAAGGTGGCGAAAACTATTACAGAATAAAAGACATATGCAACTTACTTGGACTTGATTATGAATACATAGCTAAAACTAAAACAACTATAATACTAGACAAGAAAGGAGAATAAAAATGAGAAGACATCTCAAAACATATTGGAGAAAGGGGATAGGGAGTAACACCGTAAAAGGTGTTATTCCTATAGATAACCTAAACACAGTTGACATAAACGATATATGCAAATTTAATGGAATAAGTGTTACAAAGGACAAATACCAAGGACTAGACAGATATACATTTGGTGGTTCTAGTGGTGGAGGTGGCATTGATAAATTTAGACTAGGTTGTCTGTTTAACATTGTATCTGTTGTTCGTGGTAGTGATGAACGCTCAATAAGAAGTCAAAAACAATTTGTCAATGGTAATGCCCGTGGTGGATGGGGATTTACAGATGCAACTACAATGGAAGACAACTTTTATGACCTTAAAAACCTTTCATATATAAATGAAAATACCACTTGTGATGGTGGACGAATTAATTGGGGAATAGGAGTTAATCCACTTGGTACACAACTAATAAGAACATACTATGTTTACTTTATAAATGAAACTGTTAAGAATACAATGTTAATATTACCAGATGGGACAGAAAAACCAATGAGCTACAATAAGTTCAACAGTGGAGAAACTAAAACTATTTTCTTCTATGAAAATAACTCGGGTACAATTACTTCAAAATATAGCCCTTTATACAATGGTTTCAGTGGTAGCAACGAACTTATAAATATACCAAATAGAGATAAAGCTAAAGTTCTATGGGATAACTCTTCTGTAGTGAACGATGATGACAGAATAACATTTGACGAAGTTAGCGAATTCCATATAACATTTATGGGTAATATGTACAATACACCAAGTCCAAACGTTTATAAAAATGGACTAGCTAGCCCAAGTATGTTAGCATCAAAATTAACTAAAATATACCCAGAAATAAATAATTCTTTTAAATAGGAGGATGATACTATGAATTTTATTACAAACATTATAAAAAGAGTTGGTAAATACATCGCAGAGAAACAACTAGTTAGACAAAGTGTACTAGGTAAAGGTAAAACAAAAGAAGTTGCCAAGAGCATACTCAAAACAAAGAAACAAATAATGGAATACGAGAAAGAGATAAACAAAATAAGAAGACTAGGTGCTTTTGTTAAAAATCCTGTTGAATACGGTGTTAAGTCGACACTGAATAGGTTCTACACAAATGCTAAAGACAAATACATACTAGAAAAGATAAACAATATGGGACTAACTACAGATGAAGAACTATATAGTGCTTACAATAAACTGAACAGAAAGATAACAGTAGCCAAAAATATAGTTACATTTAATGGTAAATCCCTTAAGAATATGTACAACCCTAAATCAGTTATCAAAAGAGAAATCAATAAACAAATAAATGAACAATTTAAAGGAAACATACAAGACGAGGAAACATATGAATTGGCGAAGAAAGTTGCTAAAGACAATGGTGTGGTTACTGCTAGTGAGTTATCAAAGAATTTAACAAAAGAAGAGATAGAACAAGTTGGTAGTAAACATTTAGAGAAAACAAAAGTCTGGAAAGACAATGTGATAACATTTGACAACCTAATAAACAAAATCAACATAAACAAAAATAGTGGCGAATATACTAGTAACCTTATACGAAGTCTACAAACTGCACTAGACGAGGCTAAAATAACAGGACAAGGCGACACAGTTGTAGTTATTAAGAATATTATCTATAAAGTGCAACAATTTGCTAATACAATAAGCTATGAAACGATGGACGAATACCTCTACTATTTAGAGAAACAAGGGAAACTATCACAAATAATCAAAATAGATATGTTTTCTTCAAGTAGTGAACAAGTTGGTAGCGTATTTGTTAGACACGATATAATCCAAATGTTTGACGTTAATAGTAGTGAATATAGACAATTTGACAGTGTGCGACAAGCAGGTGGCATAATCGAAGAAGACGCAAGTAAATACAACCAAGAAATAGACATAGCAATACCATTTTAAGGAGGACGATATAATGAATAAATGGATAACAGCTGACTTTGAAACTTTAGCAAGCGATGAAGCAATGCAAAACGAGGAAACTTATGTGTGGGCTTGGGCTTACTATGATATACATAAAGATGACTTTAAATGTGGCAATACAATAACTAGTATGTTTAACAATATGGCGTACAGATACAGAGAATTCAAAGTGTTAGATATTTATTTTCACAACTTGAAATTTGACGGTAGTTTTATCATAAATTGGTTAAGTGAAAAAGGTTACGAAGAACTTGTACTAATTGAAGAAGACAGAAAACTTAAAATAGAAGACGGAAGAAAATATAAAACTTTGATTAGTAAACTTGGGCAGTATTATTTGATAGAATTCTTTTATAAAGGTGTACATTTAAGAATACTAAACAGTTTGAATTTATTGAACTTTAGTGTTAGCCAAATAAGTAAATCACTAGGTTTAGCCGAAGTTAAAGGAGAAATTGACTATAAACTACATAGAGATAGACACCATAAAATGACAGATGAAGAAAAAGAATACATAAAGAACGACGTTGTGATAGTTGCCAAAGCGTTGGAAGAAGTTTGGTTCAGTAAAGGTTTCGACAAGATGACTGTTGGTAGTAATGCTCTTCGATTTTGTAAAAATCAGTTGGGGACAAGAATATACAATCAAATCAAGAATTCATTAACACCAGAACAGATAAAGAAAATGAAACCAAGTGATTACTACGAATTAATATTTCCTAAATTAAGCGACAAACAACATAAATACATAAAAGAAGCCTATAAAGGTGGTTTCTGTTTTATAATGGGTAACAAAGACAATCAAGAATACATCAATGTTGACGGAAGTGTGTTTGACTACAATAGTATGTACCCATCAATGATGAAACTTAAAAGGTTACCTTGTGGCAAAGGGAAATTCTTTACTGTTACTAATAATAATTTGTCAGAATATAAAGATGACTTGTATGTTATACGTTTCAGTTGTAAATTTGAACTGAAAGACAGAGGACTACCTATTTACTTGAACGATGGAAATAAACTAGGACTAGAAAATGGTTACATAGAAAGTAGCCAAGGTAAAATAATTGAAAGCACAATGACAAATATTGATTTCTACCACTTTAATAAAAACTATAAACTAGAAAACTTGATTATATATGACGGATATGCTTTTGATAGTTGTACAGGAATGTTTGACGATTATATAAACCATTGGGGTGGTAAAAAGATAGAATGTGGTAAGAATGGCGACAAAGCAGGTAAACAGTTAGCTAAACTTATGTTGAACAGTTTGACAGGTAAATTTGCCACTAGTGAAATAGCAGACAGAAAGACAACTAAAGTTGTAGATGGTGTACTAAAATATGAAGAAATACAGGGGACAAAAAGAACAGAATATATACCATTAACAACATTTATAACTGCTTGGAGTAGACACGAATTATTTGAAACTATATATGCTAACTATGATAACTTTTTATATTGTGATACAGACAGTGTACATTTGAAATGCCCGAAAGAAGAGGCTATTATACCTAACCAACACCAAGAAGACTTTGGTAATTGGAAATTTGAATATTCATTTACAAGAGCTAGATATTTAAAGAGAAAATGTTACATAGAAGAAGACGAAAGAATTGATATGACAGAAGTACGTTGTGGTGGCTTGAGTAGTAAATACCATAAACAACTGAACTTTGAGAACTTTAAGCCGGGACACGAGGTAGATATTTTAAGACTAAAACAAGTAGTAGGGGGACAGTTACTTGTTGAGGGTAAGTATAGGGTTTAGCTTCGGCTAAACCTTTTTATCTCGTCTTAAATATCTTGTTGGTTCGTTCGTTGTTTTTATATAGCGATAACAAGAATGGGGAAGAATTGTTCGTGGAAATCTATGTTATCTATT
>RCNJ01000537.1_pt1 | contig 12994 bp, 12 predicted proteins | sample 2041171 | NCBI WGS metagenome assembly RCNJ01 (sample SAMN09708213, study PRJNA481090) | feces metagenome | biome: feces | host: Pygoscelis adeliae | place: Antarctica: Rookery Lake | collected 2010-03-01 | reverse complement strand
CCGTAGACCGCCCGGGTGGCGTCGAAGGCTGATTGGCAGAACCTGCCGATGAACTGGCTGGTCATGTCCTTCAACGCAGCGGCTCCCTTACGGGACTGGTCGTAGTGCTCGACCCATTCGTCGGTGGCCTCCAACCGGCCCAGGGCGCCGTCGATGGTCGCGGTATCCACCTGGGGCAGATACCACCGCTGGGTGCAGTCGATGACCCTCGCCCGCTGGTCGGCATCACGGATCCACCGCAACTGGAAACGGCCGGCGACGATCGCGTCCTCGACGTCGTGCACCGAATAGGAGATGTCGTCGGCCAGATCCATGACCTGGGCTTCCACGCATTTCTGCCGCGGCTCCGGACGCACGGTGGCACCGCCGTCGTGCCCCGAGCGCAGCCAGTCGAAGACGGGCTGGTCATCTTCGTAGACACCGAATTTTCCGGTCTGCTTGCCGTTGATGATGGGGGCATCGCTGCGCCGCCACGGGTATTTGCAGGCGGCGTCGAGGGTGGCACGGGTCAGGTTCAGCCCTGCCGGTTCGCCGTCGTCACGGAACTTCTTGGTTTCCAGCCGGGTGAGCAGGCGCAGGGTCTGCGCATTGCCTTCGAACCCCCCGATATCGGTGGCCAATTGGTTCAATGCCTTCTCGCCGTTGTGGCCGAAGGGCGGGTGCCCGAGGTCGTGGGAGAGGCAGGCGGTGTCCACGACGTCGGGGTCGCAGCCCAGGGTGGCACCGAGCTCGCGGCCCACCTGGGCGACTTCGAGCGAATGCGTGAGCCGGGTGCGCACGAAATCGTCTGACAGGGGGGCGACGACCTGGGTCTTGGCACCGAGCCGGCGCAGCGCCGAGGAGTGCAGGACGCGGGCCCGGTCGCGTTCGAAGCTGGTGCGGTAGGCGAGCTTCTCCGGTTCGCCGACCCAGCGTTCCTCATCGAAGCGTGTGTAGCCGGCCGGGCTGCGACGGGTCTCCCGCTCAACCACCTGACACGTCCAGCTCGGCGGCGGAGATCATGGCCCGGTGCTCTTCGTCCATGGACCGGCTGTCCAGCCAGCCCTCGGGCAGGTGGGTGCGTTTCGGGGAGCCCGCCCGACCGCGGGGGCCTTCGGCACCGACGCCCGGGTAGGGCACGTCGGCATCTAGTTCGGCGAGCAGCTCGGCCAGCACCTCGAGGGACGGCACCGCCGCGAGGGAGGCCCTCAGGTCGCCACCGACCGCGTACCCCTTGAAGTACCAGGCCACGTGTTTGCGGATATCACGTAGCGCCTTGCCCTCATCCTCGAAGTACTCGACGAGCAGTTCGGCATGACGTTGGAAGCTGATGGCCACTTCGGCCAGCCCGGGGCGGAAACGGCGGTCCGATCCCTCGAACGCCGCCTGCAGATCCCCGAAGAGCCAGGGCCGGCCCTGGCAGCCGCGGCCCACGACGATGCCGTCGACACCTGTCTGCTCGACCATGGCGACGGCGTCCTCGGCGCTCCAGATGTCCCCGTTGCCCAGCACCGGGATATCGGGCAGGGAGTTGCGCAGTTCGGCGATCGCGTTCCAGTCGGCCTTCCCGGAATAGTGCTGGCCTGCCGTGCGCCCGTGCAGGGCCACGGCTGCGACGCCGGCATCGCGGGCGATCTTCCCGGCCTGGATGAATGTCAGGTGGTCATCGTCGATGCCCTTGCGCATCTTGATGGTCAGCGGAACGTCCCCACGGGCTGCTTCGCGGGTGGCGGCCTGGACGATGGCGGTGAACAGATCGGTTTTCCAAGGCAGTGCCGCTCCCCCACCACGCCGGGTGACTTTGGGGACCGGGCAACCGAAGTTCAAGTCGATGTGGTCCGCACGGTCCTCCTCGACGATCAGACGCACCGCCGCGCCGACCGTCGCCGGGTCCACACCGTAGAGCTGTACCGAGCGGATGCCTTCGTCGTCATCGTGGGAGATGATCCGCAACGACTGTTCGTTGCGTTCGACCAAGGCGCGGGAGGTCACCATTTCGGAGACATACAACCCGCCGCCGTACTCCCGGCACAAGCGCCGGAAGGCGGCATTGGTGATGCCGGCCATCGGGGCCAGGACAACGGGGGTGTCCACGGTGAGATGGCCCAGTTGCAGCGGTGGCAGCATCAGCTGGGGCGGGGTCGGGGTATCGGGGGAAATCACGGTCACATCCCCATTGTGTCAAGAACGGGCCGATCCTCCGAATGCCGCCGCCGGGGCGAGCCATTCCCCAGCGGTGTAGGTACCTAGTTGGCGACGATGATCGTCGTGGTCACCACGGTCGCCGAGCCGGCGGTGATCAGCTCGTCGGTCAGGTCCGCGAGCGGGGCCATGGCGTCATCGACTTCGAGCTTGACCGGGTACTGGTGGGCCAGCATGGCCAGCAGACCGCGGACTGCCTCGCGGGCCTCGGAATCGGAGAGCGCGGGATCCCAGCCCATGAGCACATCGGCCGGGGCGTCGACACGGTCGGGCTCGTAGCTGATCGCGAAGGAGAGGATCTTGCCTCCGGCTTCCTTGGGCTTATCGCGCAGCACGATGGCGCCTTTGGCACCGGTGGCGTCGTTGAGCAGCATGGTCTGGGCACGGCCCAGGGTCATCTGCGCACGGTCCCACGCATGGACCGCGTTGTAGAAGTTCGCGACCACCTGGGAGAGCTCCACCGAACCGGTGGCGGCCTCCTCCAGGGTCAGGCCCTCGTCCTCGAACACCGGCAGCCGCAAGGAGTCCGGCTCCACGACGACACCGCGCGAACGCTGGATCTGTTTCTGGCCGAGGGAGACGGTGAAGGCTGCCGCGGCTTCGCCTTCGGCGCCTTCGACCGTGTACCGGGACTTCAGCGCGGTGACCCCCGACGGTGCCGGGAATTCGCGCAGACGACGCAGCAGCTCGGTGGCCACACCCTGGCGGCGCAGTCCCGGGGCGACCTCGACGAAGAACCACAGTCGGTCGGGGTGCAGGGAGGACTCAAAAAGCGTGCCGGCGCCGACCGGGACCCCGTCGTCGACGGCGACGAGCGTACGGGCCCACGGGTCATCACTATCGGCACGGAGCATCGTGCGGTCGATATGTGCCTGCGGCGTGGACGGATCCCCGAGGATCTCCAGGAGAGCCAGGTCATCGCCTTCTTGCCACGGCCGGTAGGTGAGGTTGCTCATGATGCTCCTGATGCGAGTTGAAGTGATAAAGCGGCTGCGGGCCGGCCACCGTGGGGTGGCCGGCCCGTGAAGGGTCAGGCTCCGAGCAGACGCCCGGCCAGGTAGGACTTCACCTGGTCCAGGGCCACCCGTTCCTGGCTCATGGTGTCGCGTTCACGAATGGTCACCGCGTGGTCCTCGAGGGTGTCGAAGTCCACGGTGATGCAGAACGGGGTGCCGATCTCATCCTGGCGGCGGTATCGACGGCCGATGGCACCGGCGTCGTCGAAGTCGACGTTCCAGTGCTTGCGCAGCTCCGCGGCCAGTTCCTTGGCCTTGGGTGTGAGCTCTTCGTTGCGGCTCAACGGCAGCACTGCGGCCTTCACCGGCGCCAACCGCGGGTCCAGCTTGAGCACGGTGCGCTTATCGACCCCGCCCTTGGAGTTCGGCGCCTCATCCTCGGTGTAGGCGTCCACCAGGAACGCCATCATCGACCGGGTCAGGCCGAAGGAGGGCTCGATGACGTACGGGGTGAACCGTTCGCCGGTGGCCTGGTTGAAGTAGCTCAGTTCGGTGCCCGAGCCTTCGCTGTGGGCGCGCAGGTCGTAGTCGGTGCGGTTAGCCACCCCCATCAGCTCGCCCCATTCGGAGCCCTTGAAGCCGAAGCGGTATTCGAAGTCGACGGTTCCTGCGGAATAGTGGGCGCGTTCCCCGTCGGGGACGTCGTACTGGCGCATGTTTTCCGGGTTGATGCCCAGGTCCAGGAACCAGGCCCAGCAGGCGTCGATCCATTCCTTGTACCAGTGCCCGGCGTCCTCGGGCGCGGTGAAGAACTCGATCTCCATCTGCTCGAATTCGCGGGTACGGAAGATGAAGTTGCCCGGGGTGATCTCGTTACGGAAGGCCTTGCCGATCTGGCCGATGCCGAACGGGGGCTTCTTGCGCGAGGTGGTGAGCACGTTGTTGAAGTTCACGAAGATGCCCTGGGCGGTTTCGGGGCGCAGGAAGGTCAGTCCGGCTTCGTTGTCCACCGGACCGAGGTAGGTCTTGACCAGGCCGGAGAAGAGCTGCGGTTCGGTCCAGCCGCCCTTGTTGCCACAATCCGGGCAGGCGATCTCCGACATGCCGTCGACCGGGTCGCGCTTCTTCTTGGCGGTGAACGCCTCGATGAGGTGGTCCTCGCGGTGGCGCCGGTGGCAGCTGGTGCACTCGACCAGGGGGTCGGTGAAGGTCGCTACGTGGCCCGAGGCCTCCCAGACCGCCTTGGGAAGGATGATCGAGGAATCCAGGCCCACCATGTCGTCGCGGCCGCGCACGAAGCTCTGCCACCACTCACGCTTGATGTTCTCCTTGAGCTCGGTACCCAGCGGACCGTAGTCCCAGGCGGAGCGGGAACCGCCGTAGATCTCACCGGCCTGGAAGACGAAACCGCGCCGTTTGGCGAGCGAAATAACCTGATCGAGCGGGGACTGGGGCGCCATGAATTCAACTCCAATGGTTTACGAGGCCGCTGGTTGCGGTCCGTAGCGGGGTGACAATATCGGCCAAGCCTAACGTGATCGCCGTGTCCGCAGGCAATTTCACCTACCGTCGGGTGCTCGCCGGTCGTGGCCAGCGTCCTGCCGGGATGCTGGCCAGGACGACGGCGGCCAAGGTCAACAAGGTGCCCAGCACCGTGGCCACGGCGATGACGGTGCCCGGGGCGGGCAGGATCAGGTCGATGGCCAGCGAGCCGATGAGTTGTCCGGCGATCATGCATAATCCGGAGATCAACACGCCCAGCGATTTGACCAGCAGTGCACCGATGGCGATGAACACGCAGCCGAAGACCCCACCGGTGTAGAGCCACCATTCGGAGGGGAAGGCCAGGTGGCGATCGGCTCCGATCGAGCTGATGCCCCACAGGATGATCAGGGCGGTTCCGCCGACGAGGAAGTTGACCAGGGTGGCGGTGATGGGTGTTCCGTAGGCGGCGGTCTGGGTGCCGTTCATGGCCTGTTGGAATCCCATGAACAGCCCTGCGGTGAACGGCAGGAGCACAGGCACCAGCCAGGAAAGCCCGTCGGCCGAGGATTCCAGCCGGGGCGAAACCGCCCACAGCACGGCGATGATCATGAGTACGGCCCCGGCCATCCGCCGCGCGGTGATGAAACGTTTGCCTCCGGGGCCGAAACCGACCCGGTCGACCATCAGTCCGCTCATGGTTTGCCCGGTCACGATGGCCACGGTGAACAGCGCGACGCCGATCAATGGCACCGCGTGGCTCTGGCCGAAGACGATGTATCCGCCACTGAGCCCGGCCAGCAGGTACCAGAGGGGGAATTCGCGTCCGGCGACGGCCCGGCGCATGGCCACCAGTCCGGCCCGTCCGCGGGGCAGCAGTGCCGTGGCCAGCACCATGACCACGGTCCCACCGGCGAAACTGATGGCCGCTGCGGCGTTCGCGTCACCCATCCGTTCGGAGAGCCCGCCGTTGATGCGACCCTGGATGGGCATCATCAGTCCACCGATGATGGCCAGGACCAGGCCTGCCCACAACGGAAGATGACGGGCGGTGGCCCTCGGAGCAATCACTGGGTTCATCGCTGGACATGCTATCCCCGCGTTGGCGGCCGGGCATGCTCGTGACGCAAGATGGACTCATGACAGCAGACCAGCCCCAGCCCATCAGCATCCGCGACGATTCGATCCGTTTGGGGCAGCTGCTGAAGCTGGCGAGTCTGGCCGAGGACGGTTTCCATGCCAAGGAACTCATCGAAAACGGGATGGTCAAGGTCAACGGCGAGATCGAGACCCGTCGGGGCCGGCAACTGAGGATCGGCGACGTCGTCGGGCTAGCCGGCGAGTCAGTGGTCGTGAGCTCCGAATAGGTCCGGGCCCGGCGCTACATCCTAGGCCAGCACGTGCTGGCGCAGGAATTCGCCCACATGCTTCATTTCCGGCTCCGAGACGCTGTGGGCCATTCCGGCATAAAGCATCTTGGTCAGGTCGGTGTACTCCCCGGCCCAGTCCAGGGTGAAGTCGATCTTGTCCTCGGTGATCACCGGGTCGGCTTGTCCTCGCCCCCAGAACATCGGCCTACGTGCCGTCTTCGTTGCCTCGTCGTCGAAGAAATCGTGCCCATCGGCCTGGATCGCGAATCCCGAAAGCCCGACGACGGCGTCGATCTCCTCCGGACGGTGGCGCAGCACCGAGGTCGCCACGGCCATCCCCATGGAGAAGCCCAACAGCGTCACCGATGAGTGCTGTTCCTTCACGTCGTCCAGCCAGGCCCACACCTGTTGCACGGACTCCACGACCTTCTCGAGCGAGTAGTCGAGGTCTTCCATCAGGGGGAACCAGGTGTAGCCCGGGCCCATGGCGTACGGGGCACGGACCGAGGCCAGGGTGAACTCCTCCGGCAGCATCGGGGCCAGGCCGATCAGGTCCTTCTCGTGGGAGAGGTAACCATGGAACAGGACCAGCAGGGGTGTTCCGGCCCGTTCGGACTCGGGGCGGGACCAAGCAACGACGGGCTGGGGCAAAGTGTCAGTCATGCGGCCATTGAATCATGCGCACCCACCCTCCAACAGGACGCAGCACGCCACCCGGCGTGCCTTCCCGACACCGCCGGGGGTGGTAACCCGGGCGGCCGGTGAAACACTGTACCCGTGAGTAACAACGACCCCTCCTCCGCACCACAGCAGTCCGGTCCCCCGTCCTCGGCCACCGGGGACGCACCCCGGCACCCCTGGCGCCGCATGGTTTCCCTGGGCGATTCCTTCACCGAGGGCATCGGGGACCCGGATCCGTTGAGCCCGGGCGGGCACCGTGGCTGGGCGGACCGCATCGCCGAGGAGCTCAGTCGCGATGTGGACGACTTCGCCTACGCCAACCTCGCGATCCGCGGGCGCCTGCTCAACCAGATCCATGCCGAACAGCTCGAACCGGCCCTGGCACTGCGCCCCGACCTGATCACCATCTGCGCCGGCGGCAACGACGTGCTGCGCCCCGGCGCGGATCCCGATGCCCTCGCGGTGACCATGGACGAGTTCATCGGCCAGCTCTCGGCCACCGGTGCCACGATCCTGCTGTTCAACGGCCCCGATATCGGCGAAACCCCGGTCCTGGGCTCCATGCGCGGCCGGGTGGCGATCTACAACGAGAACCTGCGGGCGATCGGTGCCCTCCATGACGCGGTCGTTGCCGATATGTGGGCGATGCGCCAGCTCCACGAAGCGCGGATGTGGGCCCCGGACCGTCTGCACTTCTCGCCTCTGGGGCACCACAGCATCGCGATGATGGCCCTCGACACCCTCAACGTCCAACACGAGCTCACGGCGTTGGAGCCGAGCCCCCCGGAACCCAAGCCCTGGCGGGTGGCCCGGCGTGAGGATCTGGTGTGGGCCCGCACACATCTGGCCCCGTGGGTGCTGCGGCGGCTGCGGCACCAGTCCAGCGGTGACGGAATCATGGCCAAACGTCCCCAGGCCATGCCGTTCTCGACGGGCGGAGCCACCCGGAGCGTGGGTGCCGGTGATCCGCATAGCGATGCTGGCTAGACCCCCGGGGCAGGAAACTCAGGCGTAGAAACCCGAACGGAGCACCTGGTTCAACTGTTCGATGTCGGTCAGGAAGCCATCGTGGCCGATCGGTGAATGGATGTACTGGACCTGCGGTGTCCCCGGCAACGCAGCGGCCAGACGTTCCGACTGCTGCGGACCGTAGAGCCGGTCGCTGTCGACGGCGGCGATGAGGAATTCCACCCCGTCGGTCCGGTGCAAGGCGGCCTCGACCCCGCCCCGCCCACGTCCGACGTCGTGCCCCACCAACGCCTCGGTGAGCACGATGTAGGAGTTCGCGTCGAAGCGGGTCACCAGCTTGCCGGCCTGATGGTCTAGATAGCTTTCGACCTGATAGCGGCCCCGGTCGAACCCGGGGCTGCCGAAGGGGTCCTCGTCGGCCTGGCCCTCGTGCCCGAAACGGATTTCCAATTCCGGTTCGGAACGGTAGGTGATATGCGCCAGCCGGCGGGCGATTCCCAGTCCCCCGATGGGGCCGGCACCGCTGCCGCGTGGCAGGGCACCGACGGCGTCGATGGATCCGGCCGAGGACACCGATCGGTAGAAGTCCCCACCCTTGAAGTCGGGATCCAGGCGGATGGCCTGGGTCTGGATCTGTCCGAAGGCGATCTGCTCGGCAGAGGCGACGGCGGTGGCCGCGATGACCGCGCACCTGGCCACGCGTTCGGGGTATTCCACGGCCCATTCCAGCGCCCGCGCCCCGCCGAGGGAACCGCCCAGGACGGAGTGCCAGCACGAAATGCCCAGATAGTCGGCCAGCCGGGCCTCGGTACGCACCGAGTCCCGCACGGTGGTGAACGGGAAGCGAGAACCCCACGCCTGCCCGTCCGGATCCAGGCTGGAGGGTCCACTCGAGCCGTAACAGCCGCCGACCATGTTCGGAGCCACGACGAAGAACCTGTCGGTATCGATCGTCTTGCCGGGACCGACGAGGCCGTCCCACCAGCCCTCTTCCTGGCTGTGCCCGCGGGAGACATGGGTGTCCCCCGTCAGGGCGTGGAGCAACAGCACCGCGTTGGAGGCCTGGGCGTCCAGGGTTCCCCAGGTCTCGTAGCCGATCATCACCTCGGGCAGCCAGCCGCCGGTTTCGAACCGGTAGCCGCCGATGGGCACGCATTTGAGGATGCCGTCATTGATCTGCGGCGCCCCGGGGGCCTGACGTCGTTCCCTCACGTCGCCAACGCCCTGGCTCACCGGACTGCCTGGACTTCCGGGACGTCATCGACGACGACGTCACCGGCTGCTGCGGCGGCAGCGAACCCGATCTCGAGGTCGGCGATGATGTCGTCGATATGCTCGATGCCCACCGAGAGGCGAACCAGTCCCGGTCCCACGCCCGCTGCCGCGCGTTCGGCATCGCTGAGCTGGGAGTGGGTGGTCGAGGCGGGGTGGATCACCAGAGAGCGCACGTCGCCGATGTTCGCGACATTGGAGTGCAGTTCCAGTCCGTCGACGAAGGCCCGGCCGGCCTGCTCGCCGCCGGCGATCTCGAAGGCCAGGACCGCACCGACGCCCTTCGGTGCGTATTTGCGGCCGAGTTCGTACCAGGGGCTCGAGGGCAGGCCGGCGAAGGCGACGGAATCGACCTGCGCGTGCGCCTCGAGCCATTCGGCGACCTTCTGCGCGTTTTCCACATGGCGTTCCATGCGCAGGCTCAGGGTTTCCAGGCCCTGGGCGATGAGGAACGCGTTGAACGGGGACACCGCCGAACCCAGATCGCGCAACAACTGGACGCGCGCCTTGAGGATGAACGCCAGGTTCGCCCCCAGGGCACCGCCGACCCCGAGATCGCGGGCGAAGACCAGCCCGTTATAGGACTCGTCAGGGGTGTTGAATTCCGGGAAGCGCTCCGGGTCCTTCGCGAAATCGAAGTTGCCCGAATCCACGATCACCCCGGCGACGGAGGTTCCGTGTCCGCCCAGGTACTTCGTGGCCGAGTGCACCACGATGTCGGCACCGAATTCGATGGGGCGGACCAGGTACGGAGTGCCCAGGGTGTTGTCCACGATGAGCGGGACGCCGGCCTCGTGGGCCACCGAGCTGACGCCCTCGATATCGAGCACGTCCTGGCGCGGATTGGAGATGACCTCACCGAAGAAGGCCTTCGTTTTCGGCTTCACCGCGGCCCGCCAGGAGTCCAGGCTGTCCGGATCCTCCACGAAGGTGACCTCGATGCCCAGACGCTTCAGCGTGTGCTTGAACAGGTTCTGCGTTCCGCCGTAGAGGCTCGGGCTGGCCACGATGTGGTCTCCGGCTCCTGCGAGGTTGAGGATCGAGAACGTCGTGGCCGCCTGGCCGGAGGCCAGCAGCAAACCGCCGACGCCGCCTTCGAGGTTGGCGATCCGGGTTTCGACGGCTTCCTGCGTGGGGTTGCCGATGCGGGTATAGAGCGGCGCCAGTTCCTGCAGGGCGAAGCGCGCGGCAGCGCTCTCGGCACTGGGGAAGACATACGACGTCGTCTGGTAGATCGGCAGTGCCCGGGCCCCGGTGGTGGGATCCGGAACCTGACCGGCGTGGATCTGGCGGGTTTCAAAAGACCATGATGCAGACATTTCTGTCCCCGTTCTACGACTCAGGGGCCCCTGTTCCACAGCGATCCCCGGGAGGGAACGCCGGGAGGTGACCCGCGCTTGTCCGTTCTCCTGGTGGAGGCGAACCAGGTCTTCACCCGGGGCACCCCACCGCGAGTGGAGGGTTGCCGGCCAGCAAACCGGGGTTTTGCGCTGGCACTCATGACCTGCCACCAGTGTTCTAGATCGGGCCGGACCCCGCAACAAAGCGACGCCAATATGACCGCAGCGCGCAACATTCGCCCTGGTCCCCCGACTTTGCCTCCGTCGTGGCGGCCACGCAGACGCCCCGAGACGGCTCACGGAAAAACCGCACCATAGTGTCTTAGGGCACCCTAAGTCGAGACGCATCTCACAAAGTGCAATCATGAAGCCATGATGAGGTTGGATCACGTTTCGTACGCATGTGGACCAGACGGGTTGGCCGCGACGGCCGCCCGTGTAGGCAAGACTCTGGGGATCGAGTCCGTCAAGGGAGGCATTCATCCCCGCTTCGGGACCAGGAACGTCATTTTCCCGTTGAAGAACACCCAGTACCTGGAGGTCGTGGAGGTCCTGGACCACCCGTCCTCGGATAAGGCGCCGTTCGGTCAGGCCGTCCGGGCCCGCTCGGAGATGGGTGGCGGTTGGATGGGTTGGTGCGTCGCCGTCGACGACCTGGCCCCGTTCGAGGAACGCCTGGGCCGGTCATCGGTCCCGGGGAACCGCAAGTTCCCCGATGGCCAGGAACTGACGTGGCAGCAGATCGGCATCAAGGGTCTGATCGCCGACCCGCAGGTGCCGTACATGCTGCGCTGGGATACCGGCACCGAGGACCTTCACCCGTCCCGGGCGCTGGAACCGCAGGGGAGCATCTCGGGCATTTCCATCGCCGGCTCGGTCGAGCGCGTGCGCGAATGGCTGGGCACCCCTTCGGAGTCGCCGCTGGGCGATGTGGAGGTCCAGTGGAAGGCCCCCAACGGCACCCCGGGGATCATGTCGGTGACCTTCGAGACCCCCTCGGGAACCATCACCCTCTGATCCGGGCACGGACCCTGAACACTGAACGACGGCGGCCTGCGGGCCGCCGTCGTTCTCATGGTGTGGGGTCCCGGATCAGTGGCGCGACGCCGCGGCGAACGAGCCGTTGGCGGCGAAGGCGTAGTCAGCGAAGCGTTCGCCGATGATTCGGTGCGTCTGCTGGTCCGGATGCAGGGCATCAAGCAGAGGCAGGTCGGTCGCGTCGGCTGCACCATAGAGGACGGTGCCCTCGGGGTGGTGAAGGTTCATGTCGTCGCTGCGGCGTTCGAGCAGCGAATGCATTTCCCGGCGGATCACGTTCAACGTCAGCCGCCCCAACGCCTCGTCTCCGGTGACGCCGGTGGCGGTGAACTTGACCAGGTCGCTGCCCAGCGACGTCGGGTCGATGGCACCGGGCCCCGAGGTGTCCTCATGGATGGCGCAGAAGATCGGGGAGACCAGCACCAACGGCGTGGTGGGATGCCCGTCCCGGATGGTGTCCAGGAACCCGTGGAGGGCCGGAACCAGCGCCCGGACGCGCATCGCGTCCAGGTTCACCACGTTGATGCCCAGCTTGATGCTGATCAGGTCGGCAGGGGCATCACGGATCACCCGGGCCATGAAGGGGTCGATGAGCGCACTGCCACCCACCCCCAGGTTCCGCAGTTCGACTCCACCGCGCCGGGCGGCGACGGCTGGCCAGATCCCGGCGGGTTCCACGGCGTTCGAGCCCTGGCTGATCGAGCTACCGTGGTGGACCCACAGCGGGCGGTCCGGTCCCATCGCCTGCAGCGGTGCATCGGATTTCAGGTCGATCAGTTCGAGGGCCTCGTTATGGGGCAACCAGATGTCCACGCGCTTCTGGCCCGCCGGCAGTGCGTCCAGCACCGTGGTGTGTGACGGCCCCGGGACGTGTTCTGCGGCGCCGCTGGCCAGGTCGACGTCGAAGGCGTCCCCACCGGCGAGCCGGTCGACGCTGAAGGGTTGGCCATCGACATGGACCTCGAGGCGGCCGCGTGGCCGGGCGGCTCCGCGATACACGACCCGCCTCGGATGGGTTTCCAGTTCCACACGGGTGGCCTCGGTGGAGAAGGCCAGCCGAACCCCCGAAGGCTGTTCCTCCATGGCCAATAACTGTGGATCAGGGTTCTGGCTCCGCACCCAGGCCGGCAGCCGGTGCGGTTTGAGGCCGCGCTGCGTCGGTTCGAGTTCGGCGACGCCCTGGACGAGGTCCGCGGTGATTTCCGTGGTGATCATGATTGCTCCTGCTCGGACGTGGTGGGCCAGCTCGCCAGTGCCCGGTCGAGGGCATCGAGGGCACGGTGCCAGGAGGCGTCGGTCTGATCGTCCCGGTGTTCGAAGGAGCCAGCCCGGTCCAGGGCCAGGAACCCATTGACCGTGGCGCCGATGAATCGGGTCGCGTGGACCAGCTCGTCCTCCGGCAGGCGGTAGGCGCGCAGGACCGAGAAGGTGAGCGAAACCAAGGCGATGGCCCCCGGGGACCGGGCCGTCTTGGGTGTGGCCGGCCGGGCCAGGACGGCCACCTGCCGGGATGCTGGTGCGCAAGGTTCCGCTGCGCTTCCCCGAGGCCGACCAGCGCATCGCGTCCGGACCGGCCGGCGATCCCCGCGGCCACCGCCTCGGCCACTTCGCCGAGGACGAGTTCGTGCAGCCCGTCCAGCAGGGCTGCCAGATCCTTGACGTGGGAGTAGAGGCTCGCCGGGCGGACGCCCAGGTCACGGGCCAG
>RCNJ01000536.1_pt1 | contig 13017 bp, 9 predicted proteins | sample 2041171 | NCBI WGS metagenome assembly RCNJ01 (sample SAMN09708213, study PRJNA481090) | feces metagenome | biome: feces | host: Pygoscelis adeliae | place: Antarctica: Rookery Lake | collected 2010-03-01 | reverse complement strand
ATCATCACCGTGGACATCACGATCACCCGCGCCACGCGGCTCACCCGCCACCGGCGCGGCATCCTGCCGACGACCAGACTCCATCGAGCCCCCGGCACGCTCGCCGCGATCATCCCGACCGCGATCGGCAACCGGTTTCCGGGTTGCGGCTCCATCAGCGCGGCGGCCCTTGGCATCACCTGCGGGGGCCCGTGAGCCGTCCTTGCCGGCGTTCGGGTCCAGCTTGTCGGCGTGGCGCAACCGCTCCTCGGAGGCCTGCTGCTGTTCCCGGGCCGCCGCACTCTGCTGGTCGGCGTCCATGCGCTTGCGGTCGGCAGCAACCTCGGCGTCCTTCGCCTCGGCCTGCAGCCGCTGGGCTTCAATATCCCGTTCCTTCGACTTCAGATCCGCAGCATCGGCGTCGGCCTTGGCACGCTGTGCGGAGTTCTCGCGTTCGCGGGCTTGTAGTTGGGTCTCCTGCTCCTCGGCGCGGATCCGACCGGCCTCTTCACGGTTGCGAACGGCCTTCTTTCGGCCGGCCATACGGGCGATGATACCGATGATGATCAGAACCACTACGACGGCGACAATGATCCAAACAATCTGGGAGGTGTCCATATAATCAAACCCCTTAGATGGGTGGGAAACTTCGGGACCTTACACCGTATGTCTACCATCCCCACCCCCGTGATGACAGCACATTTGCCACGAAAATTTCAGTCGGGGGAATGGGCCGTCGCTGCCCATCGACCACGACAGGTGCCCGGGACCCCTGGGGTTCCCGGGCACCTGTCGTGGGGGTATCAGTCGGCCTGGCGTTCGGCGCTGTCCACGACATTATCCAGCAGCATGGCGCGCGTCATCGGGCCAACCCCACCTGGGTTGGGGGAGATCCAGGAAGCGACGTCGTAGGCCGCCGGCTCCACATCCCCGGTGACGACCGCCTTGCCGCTGCCGTCATCGACCCGGCTGACGCCGACATCGAGAACGATTGCCCCTGGTTTGAGATCGGCGGCCTTGATCATGTGCGCCTTCCCCGCGGCGGCAATGACGACGTCGGCGCGGGAGAGGTGCTCGGCCAGATCGGTGGTGCCGGTGTGGGCCAGGGTGACGGTGGCGTTGACCTGGCGGCGGGTCAGCAGCAGCCCGATCGGTCGCCCGATGGTCACGCCGCGGCCGACCACCAGGACGTTCCTGCCCTCTAGTTCGATGCCGTGGCGGGCCAGTAACTCCACGCAGCCCTTGGGTGTGCAGGGAAGCGGCGAAATCATGGGTCGGTTCACGTTGGCCACGAGTCGTCCCAGGTTCATCGGGTGCAGGCCATCGGCATCCTTGGCTGGATCCATGGCTTCCAGGACCACGTCCTGATCAATATGGTCCGGAAGGGGAAGCTGGACGATGTAGCCGGTGCATTCGGGGTTCTCGTTCAGGTCGTGGACGGCAGCCAGCAGATCCTCCTGGCTGGTGTCCGCCGGCAGGTCGATGCGGATCGACGTGATCCCCACTTCGGCACAGTCCTTATGCTTGCCGCCGACATACCATTTCGACCCCGGGTCCTCACCGACCAGGACGGTTCCCAGTCCCGGGGTGATGCCGCGTTCCTTCAGGGCAGCGACCCGTTCGGTGAGCTCGGCCTTGATCGCTTTCGCTGTGGCTTTTCCATCGAGGATCTGTGCGCGCTGTGTCATGGTCACCACTGCTCCAGTTCGGCGTAGAGGGGGAAGTCGGCTGCCAGTTGCTCCACCCGGGCGATCAGGGTGGCGGTCTCGACCGCCTCCCCCTCGCGTAGGGCGGTGGCAATGATATCGGCGACCTCGGTGAATTCGGCGGCCCCGAAGCCTCGGGTGGCCAGTGCAGGTGTGCCGATGCGCAGACCCGAGGTGGTCATCGGTGGTCGTGGGTCGAAGGGAACGGCGTTGCGGTTCACGGTGATGCCGATCGAGTGCAGCAGGTCCTCTGCCTGTTTGCCGTCCAATGCGGAATCACGCAGGTCCACCAGGACCAGGTGGACGTCGGTTCCCCCGGTGAGCACGGAGATCCCGGCGGCGGTGACGTCCTCGGCGGAGAGCCGTTCGGCGAGCAGGCGGGCGCCTTCGAGCGTGCGTTCCTGGCGTTCGCGGAACTCCTCTCCCGCGGCAATCTTGAAGGCCACCGCCTTGCCGGCGATGGCGTGCATCAGCGGTCCGCCCTGTTGGCCCGGGAAGACGTTGGAGTTGATCTTCTTATACAGCTCCAGGTCGTTGGTCAGGATCAGGCCCGAACGCGGCCCGGCAAGGGTCTTATGCACCGTGGAAGTGACGACGTCGGCGTAAGGCACCGGGTTCGGGTGCAGACCGGCGGCGACGAGTCCCGCGAAGTGGGCCATGTCGACCCAGAGCAGGGCGCCGACCTCGTCGGCGATCGAACGGAAGGCGGCGAAGTCGAGCTGGCGCGGGTAGGCGGACCAGCCGGCGATGATGACCTGCGGCTTCTCGGCGATGGCCTGGGCGCGCAGCTTGGCCATGTCGATGGTGAACGTATCGGGTTCGACCTCGTAGGCGGCGACCGCGTAGAGCTTGCCCGAGAAGTTCAGCTTCATCCCGTGGGTCAGGTGCCCGCCGTGTGCCAGGGACAGGCCGAGGATCTTGTCCCCGGGGTTGATCATGGCCGCCAGCGCCGCAGCGTTGGCCGTGGCCCCCGAGTGCGGTTGCACGTTGGCGTACTTCGCACCGAAGAGTGCCTTGACGCGGTCCCGGGCCAGGTTCTCGGCCACGTCGACGTGTTCGCAGCCGCCGTAGTAGCGGCGACCCGGATAGCCTTCGGCGTATTTATTGGTCAGCACCGAGCCCTGGGCCTGCAGGACCGAGCGGGGTGCGAAGTTCTCCGAGGCGATCATTTCCAGGGTGTTGCGTTGACGGCCGAGCTCGGCGGTCAGGACCGCGGCGATCTCCGGGTCCACTTCGGATAGCGGTTGGTTGGTCACGGGGTGTGGTGTGCTCACGAAATCTTCTCCTGCTGCGGGAATGGTCTTCGATAGGGGCCACCCCGGCGGCAGGCGCCACTGCGGAGACCCCCGGGCCCAGGCGCGCGATCCGTTTGGTTCCTGCTGTTGCCGCTCCCTTGTGGTCATCCACCAGCGCCAGTCACGACGCCTTTCATGCTACTGGATCGAATCTGCCACCGCAGTTTTCCGTTCCCGCCGTGACGTGGCCGAACCGCCCAGGGCCCGCAGGGCGTTCGCGATGGCGAGCACGTCCACGACCTCCTGGGCCAGGGCCCCGAGCAGTGCCGGAAGGGCACCGGTGGAGGCGTAGAACATGAGTCCCACGGAGAGCAGGATCCCGATCCAAATGGATTGGCGCGCCACCCTGACGGTGCGTTGGCCGATCTCCACCGCCGTCGCCGCGACCGAGACGTCGTCGATCATGATCACGACGTCGGCGCTTTCGGAGGCCGCGGTCGCGCCGTGGACGCCCAAGGCGACCCCGACATCGGCGGCGGCCAGGACGGGGGCGTCATTGATTCCGTCGCCGACCATCATCACCGGGCGGTGCGGCAGCTGCGCCAGGAGTTCGACCTTCTGCCCCGGGTGCAGTTCGGCCCGGACGTCGGTCAACCCCACGCGCCGGGCCACGTCCTGCGCCGTCGCGGCGACGTCACCGGTGAGCATCACCCGGTCCTTGACCCCTGCCGTCTCCAGGCGCACCATCATCTCCGCGGCCTCTTCACGCAACGGGTCGCTCATCACGAGCATCCCGGCGTGGACCCCGTCGATGGCCAGGTAGACACCTGCTTCGCCGGCCCGGATGGAACCGGGGACGAATCCTGAGCAGTTTTCGGCGATCCACCGTGGTTTGCCCACCAGCACCCGGTGGCCAGCGACGGTGCCGCCGATCCCTTCGGTCGCCATTTCCGTGGCGTCCTCCACCGGGTGCAGAGCCAGCCCGCGGGTGCGGGCCGCCGCAGTGACTGCCGGCGCGAAGGCATGGGTTGAGTAGGCCTCCAGCGAGGCCGCCAATTCCAACAACCGGTCCGCATCGAGCCCTGCCGCAAGACCCGGCACAACGGCGATACGCACCATGCGCGGGGTTCCGGTGGTCAGAGTCCCGGTCTTGTCGAACGCCGCAGTCCTCACCCGGCCCAGGCGCTCCAGGGTGCCGCCGTCCTTCACGATCGCCCCATGACGTGCCGCCTGGCTCATCCCGCCCATCAACGCCACCGGGGCGGCGATCAACAACGGACACGGGGTGGCGACGACCAGGACCTCGGCGAATCGCACCGGGTCCCCCGAAAGCCACCAGGCCAGTCCGCCCAGCACGTAAGCGAAGATCGTGAAGGGGACCGCATACCTATCGGCCAGACGCACCAACGGCGCCCGGGATTCGGCAGCCCCCTGGACCAGGGCGACGATCCGGGCGTATTGCGAGTCCGCAGCCGTGGCGGTGGCACGCAGGGAAACCGCCACCGTGCCGTTGACCGCGCCGGAGGGCACGGGGTCACCCACCGCACGGGTCACCGGCAGGGATTCGCCGGTCACCGCGGATTCGTCGAAATCGGCGAACCCTTCCACCAGGGTCCCGTCCACCGGAACGACGGTGGAGGGACGCAGCAGCACGACGTCACCGGCGGCGACGTCCTCGAGCGGGACGTCGGAAACGGTTCCATCGGGGGCGACCAGCTGGGCGGTACGCGGTACCCGGTCCAACAACCCGGTCAATTCCCGCCGTGAGCGGTGCTGGGCGGCATCCTCCAGCCCCTCTCCCCCGGTCAACATCAGGCAGATCACCAACGCCGCGTGGTATTCACCGACGACCACGGTGGCCACGATCGCCGTCAGAGCCAGCACGTCGATCCCCCAGTGCCCGCGCATCAGGTCCTTGACCATGTCCACGAAAACCGTCGCGGCCACCACCAGGGTGAACACGGACGCGACCAGGCGGGCCGGCCCGTCCAGGCCGGCGATGTTCAGTGCGACGGTCAGCAGCCCGAACCCCACCGTGGCCGCCAAAAGCGGGTACCGCCTCAGTATTCGAAGAATCACCATGCCCCAGTCATAGTCTGTTGGCGCCAAGACTTCCATCGCGACTCATCGGGCCATATTTTCCCGGCGGCCATCGCGCGCCGATAAACTCCGGTGGTGACCAGCCAGCGATTCATCGTGACCCTCTCCTGCGCGGACCAACCGGGCATCGTGCATGCCGTTTCCGGCGCCCTGCTGGAGGCCGGATGCAACATCACCGAATCCCAGCAATTCGAAAGCCCCGAGTCGGGGTCCTTCTTCATGCGCGTCGCCGTTTCCACCGACGCCGGTCTCGAAAAGGTCAAGGCACCCTTGGATGCGGTGGCCACCCGCTTCGCCATGGAGCTTTCCGTCCACCCCGAGGCCCAGCCGCTGCGCACACTGATCATGTGTTCCACTGCCGGCCACGCACTGAACGACCTGCTGTATCAGCAGCGCGCCGGCTCCCTGCCCATCGAGGTCCCGCTCATCGTTTCCAACCACCGGGAACTGGCCCCGATGGCTGAGTTCTACGGAGTGGAGTTCCTGCACCTGCCGGTCACCCCGGACACGAAGGTCGACGCGGAAGCACAGCTGTTGGAGCTGGTGGAGGAACATGACATCGAACTGGTCGTCTTGGCCCGCTACATGCAGATCCTCTCCGACGACCTGTGCCGGGGGCTGGCCGGCCGGGCGATCAACATCCATCATTCGTTCCTCCCCTCCTTCAAGGGGGCCAGGCCCTACCACCAGGCCCACGCCCGGGGCGTGAAGATGATCGGAGCGACGGCACACTTCGTCACCGCCGACCTCGACGAGGGTCCGCTCATCGAGCAGCAGGTCATCCGGGTCAACCATTCCCAGACCCCTGGCCAGTTCGTGGCCATGGGCCGCAACGTCGAGGGAAGCACGCTGACCCAGGCCGTGCAGTGGGCCGCCCAACGGCGGATCCTGCTCGACGGACGCCGGACCGTGGTCTTCAACTAGAGCGTCGGGGCTCCAGGCTTTGTAGACTCGGCCCATGACACACATCATCACGATTGATTCGAACACCCCGAAGATCGCCGAGACGGCCTTCACCGCCCCCACTGCCACGCTCAGTGGCGACGTGGAGATCGGCGAGCGCGCCAGTGCCTTCTATGGCGTTTCCGTGCGCGGGGATTCCGCCCCGATCCGCATCGGCGACGAAACCAACCTGCAGGACAACGTCGTCGTCCATGCCGACACGGGCTTCCCCACGACCGTCGGCACCGGCGTCTCCGTCGGCCACTCTGCGGTCATCCACGGCTGCACGATCGGCTACGGGTCCCTGGTGGGCATGAGCGCGACCGTCATGAACGGCGCCGAGATCGGCGCACAGTCGCTCGTCGCTGCCGGCGCCCTGGTGCTCGAAGGCACCGTCGTCCCGCCGCGTTCGTTGGTGGCCGGCGTCCCGGCCAAGGTCCGCCGCGAACTCAGTGACGAGGAGGTCGACTCGCTGCGCACCAACACCGAGCACTACCTCGTCCTGGCCGAGAAGCACCGCACCGCAAACGCCGGCTGATGCTTCGCGGCGCGGACGATTGCCGGGCCACCAGCGTCATGCCAAGCTGGGGGCATGAGCCACCATTTCCCCACCCCGCCCTGCGCCGAGCCCGATGCCGGATCCCCCCTGACCGCCACGGGGCGACCCGTTCTCTGGGGTGTGGTTTCGACCGGGCGCATCGCCGATACGGTGGTCGGTGACCTGTCCCTGCTCGAGGATGCCACGCTGCACGCTGTCAGTTCCCGCGATGGCGACCAGGCGGCCGCCTTCGCCGCCAAACACGGCTTCGCCGTCGGCTACGGGCCCGAGGACGGTCTGGATGGCCACGAGCGGATGTTCGCAGACCCCCAGGTCGAAGCGGTCTACATAGCTACCCCTCATGCCCAGCATTTCGAGATCGCCCGCGCCGCCCTGCAGGCGGATAAACATGTGCTGTGCGAGAAGGCGCTGACCATCAATGCCTCCGAAGCCGTCGAACTGGTGGAGTTGGCCCGGTCCCGCGGCCTGTTCCTGATGGAGGCCGTCTGGACCCGCTTCCTGCCCGCCGTCCACCGCGCCCTGGACCTCATCGACGCCGGCGGAATCGGGGAGGTCGCGTGGGTCCGCGCCGACCTCGGCTTCCCGGCGGACTACGACAGGACCTGGCGCCTCTTCGACCCGGAGGCCGGTGGTGGCGCCCTGCTGGACCTGGCGGTCTATCCGCTGACCTGGGCCCTGGGCGCCCTGGGCTTCCCCCAGTCGGTGCAGGCGGTCGGGACCCTGAACGACGACGGGGTGGACACCCAGGAGTCGCTCACCCTCACCTATGGCTCGGGGGCCCAGGCCCAACTACTCTGCTCGTTGACCGGGGCCGGGCCACGGGAAGCGGTGATCTCCGGAAGCACCGGCTTCCTGCGTATATCCAGCCCGCTGAACAACCCGTCCTCCTTCGAAGTCCACCCCCTCGATGGGGAGCCGCGCACCGAGACCTTCGAAACGGTGGGCCGGAACTACGTCTATGAACTACGGGAGGCCACCCGCTGCATCCAGCAGGGGCTGACCGAGAGCCCGACGATGAGCTGGGAGGATTCGGTGGACACCCTGCGTCTGTTCGACGGGGTGCGCAACCAGTTGGGGGTCAGCTACCTCAACGACCGGGGACGCTAAGCGCCCGGTCCCCGGACCCCTGATGAACGGCATCCGTATACAGATGGTCAACGTCCCAGTACGCTCAGGTCATGGGAGCAGAAGTCAGGAAGAAGACCTTCACCCGGGCGCAACGCACCCGGTACCGTGAACGCCTGAACGAGAACCTCGAGACCTTCGAGGACTTCCTCTCGAACGGGCATTTCGCCGCCTCGGGGACCATCGGCGTCGAGCTGGAACTGAACCTCGCCAACGAGGACTTCACCCCGGCGATGCGCAACACCCAGGTCCTGGAATCCATCGCCGACGAGGCCTTCCAAACCGAGATCGGTGCGTTTAACATCGAGTTGAACCACCCGGCACTGGACGTCTCGGGCCGTGGGCTCCGCGAACTGGAGGAAGGCCTGCGGGCCCAGCTCAACCATGCGGACGCCCGGGCCGACGACGTCGGAGCCGATTTGTTGATGACCGGCATCCTGCCCACGCTGCGGCCCGAGCAGTTGCAGGACCCTGATTGGATGAGTACCGGCAAACGGTACGCCGCCCTGAACACCTCGGTGCTGCAGGCTCGTGGCGAGGACGTGCTGATCGACATCTCCGGGCAGGAGCGACTGAGGTTCTATGCCCCGACGATCGCCCCCGAGGCCGCCTGCACCTCGGTCCAGCTGCATGTCCAGCTGAGCCCCGACGAATTCGCCCCGGCCTGGAACGCAGCCCAGATCATCGCCGGACCACAGATCGCCCTGGCCGCCAATTCCCCGGTCTTCCTGGAACGGGTGTTGTGGCATGAGACCCGCATCGAGTTGTTCAAGCAGTCGATCGACACCCGCGCCCCGGAAATGCGGGCCCAGGGGGTGCGGCCGCGCGTCTGGTTCGGCGATCGGTGGATCACTTCGATCTTCGACCTGTTCGAGGAGAACGTGCGCTATTTCCCGGCGCTGCTGCCCGAACTGGCTGGACGGCGTCCACAAAAGACGAAGGCGGGGGCGCCGTATCTGCACGAACTGCGACTGCATAACGGGACCGTCTACCGCTGGAACCGGCCCATCTACGACCCGGGTGTCGAGATGCCGAACCTGCGATTGGAAAACCGGTTGCTGCCCGCCGGGCCCTCCGTCCTGGACACGGTTGCCAACGCGGCGTTCTTCTTCGGGCTGGTACGCCGGCTACGGACCTCCCAACGTCCGTTGTGGTCACGGATGGCCTTCGGCACGGCAACGGAGAACTTCCTTGCCTGTGCCCGCGACGGGCTGCACGCATCCGTCTACTGGCCCGGGGTCGGGGAGATCCCGGTTTCCGAACTCATCGTGCGCCACCTGATCCCACTGGCCGCCGAGGGATTGGCGGATCTGGGCGTCGAGGATGCCGTGGCCGCACGCTATCTCGACGTTCTGCGCGAGCGGGCCCGCACCGAGCAGAACGGGGCACTCTGGCAGATCCAGGCCCTCGAACGGCTCGAGGAGCGCGGACTGGATCGTCGCCATGCACTGGTGGAAATGACCCGCTTGTACTGGGAGCACATGCATCGTTCGGGCCCGGTCCACGAATGGCCTCTGCCTTAGGTCTACTGATCAGGGACGTTGGTTGGGCGACTGCTGCGCCGCCAGATCGCGGCCAGGATGGCTCCTGAGACGTTGTGCCAGACGGAGAACACGGCGCCGGGCAGGGCTGCTTCGGGCGCGAAATAGGTCTTGGCCAGCCCGGCGGCCAGCCCCGAGTTCTGCATCCCGACCTCGATGGCCATGGTCCGCCTGGACGGGATCGGCAATCCGAAGATCCGTGCGGCCCCGTAGCCGACCAGGTAGCCCAGCCCGTTGTGCAGGATGACCGCTGCCAGGATGAGCAGCCCGGCGCTGAAGATGGCCTCGGCGCTGCCGGCAACCACGGCGATGACCACGAAGGTGATCGCCAGGACCGAGACCCAGGGCAATGCGGGCAGGATCGCGGCCACCAGCCGCGGGGCGAACGTGCGCACGACCAGGCCCAGCACGACCGGGATCAAGACGATCTGCACGATCGACCATGCCATCGATCCGGCGGCAACCGGCAGGTACTGCCCGGCCAGCCAGAGGGTCAGCAGCGGGGTGAAGATCGGGGCGAGCAACGTCGAGACGCTGGTCATCGTCACCGATAGGGCGACGTCGCCTTTGGCGAGGTAGGTGACCACGTTGGACGACGTTCCGCCCGGGGCACAACCCACCAGGATGACCCCTGCCGCGAGCGCCGGTGGCAGGCCCAGCAGGCTCGCTACCCCGAGTCCGAGCAGCGGCATGATCACGTATTGGGCGATCACCCCCAGTAGCACCGGCAGCGGTTGACGCACGACTAAGGAGAAGTCGGGAAGTGTCAGCGTCAGGCCCATGCCGAACATGATGAGCATCAGTCCGGGGTTGATCAGCGGGGCCAGTCCGGTGAACGGGGCCGGGAAGAACAGGGCCACCGCACCTCCGGCAAGGATCAACAGCGGGAAGAGCGTAACCGCTATCCGGGCGCTGCGCTCTTCGGCGGGGTTCGTCGTCCCCCCGGGCTGGATGGTGGCCGTTGACGTTGTCTGCGGCCCGTCTGGTCCTTCAGGAGTGCTTGACATGGAAACCATGGTTCCAAACCCATGGGCCATGCCGATAATTGTGACTTGGGACGTCCACTGTGTTCCACGCCACCGCAAGGTGCGGCGCCACTGGATTAGGCTGGTGTGGCATCCCGCGCACCAGCGTGGTCCGCCGCGCGTCCGCCATCACCGGGCGCCGGTGCCCCAGCATCTGTCGAGGAATCCACCCATGCCTGTAGTCCCCCGTCCCGCACGACCGGCGTCGATCGCCGCCGGTCTGCTCGCCACCACCCTCGTCCTAGCCGGCTGCGCCGGCTCCGGTGACCCCGGTGGCTCCGCCTCCGAGGGCACACCGGTCAGTGGAGGGACCTTGATCTACGCCTCGGGTGACGCCGAACCGACCTGTCTGGACCCGCATGTGGGAGGGAACTACCCGCAGGCGCTGCTGGCCGGCCAATACCTGGAAACCCTCTACACCAAGAACGACGACGGGAAGATCGTCCCGTGGCTGGCCTCCGGGGCCGAGCCCTCCGATGACGGACTGACCTGGACCCTCACATTGCGCGAGGGCATCGAATTCACCGACGGTACCGCGCTGGACGCGGCCACGGTCAAGGCCAATATCAAACACCTGCAGGACCCGGACACCGCCTCATCCACCGGCTACCTGGCCGTGTCGAAGATCAAGACCATGGACGTCGTAGACGACTCGACGCTGAAGTTGAATCTCTCGGCCCCGGATTCGGCACTGCTCGAATCGTTCTCGATGCCGTGGGTGGCCATCGAATCCGCGAAGGCCCTGAAGCGGAGCCAGACCGATAATTGCGCCTCCCCCGTGGGCACCGGCCCCTTCACGGTCTCGAAGTGGACCAAACAGGACTCCGTCGAGCTGACCCGCAACGAGGACTACACGGTCCCCGTTGACGACGTCGACCACGATGGCCCCGCCTATTTGGAGGCCATCATCTGGAAGTTCATCCCCGAGGCCGCCACCCGGTATGCGGCCCTGCAATCGGGCACGGTGGACATGATCGACAACGCCCAGCCGGACACCATCAAGGCCGCCGAGGAGGCCGACGCCATCAGCCACCTCGACGCCCCGCGTCCGGGGGCCTCCAACCGGATCGAACTGAACTCCTCCAAGGCCCCGTTCAACGACATCCAGGTCCGCGAGGCGTTCATCCGCGCCGTGGACGTCAAGGACGGGCTCTCCTCGTTGTTCTTCGACACGACCGACCGCTCCTACTCGGCCTTGTCCAGCGTCGAACCGATGGGCTACTCCGATGAATCCGCCTTCGACCAGGACCCCGAGGAGGCCAACCGGCTGCTCGACGAGGCCGGCTGGACCGAACGTGATTCGAAGGGGTACCGCACCCAGGGCGGCAAGCGCCTGTCCCTGACCTTCCCGGTGAGCACCAACCAGTCGGTTCCGGCCGAGCAGTCGCTCTTCCAGCAGTTGCAGGCCACGGCGAAGGAGGTCGGTTTCGAGGTCAAGCTCGATCTGCTGGACCTCTCCAGCTGGTACGAGGTGCTGGGCGAGAATAAGTACGACCTGGTCAGCGCCCCGTATACGAAGGTCGGCCCGGACGTGTTGAGCATCCTCTTCCATTCCTCCAATACGGTCCCTGCCCCCTCTGGCTACTTCGCCAACCACGCCCAGATCAAGGACAAGAAGCTCGACGCCCTGCTGGAGGAAGCCAGCGCGACCACCGACGTTGATGAGCGGAAGGCCAAGTACACCGAAGCGCAGAAGATCGTCCTCGAGGGCCATTACATCCTGCCGCTGTACGACCAGCAGAACCACTTCCTCTACAACCGGGATCTGCACGACGTCGGGGCGATGACAGCAGTGGCCTCCCCGACGTTCCACGACGCCTGGTTGGCGAACTAGGACCGCCGCCGGGACATGGCCGGGCAGGCGGTAGCCGACTCCACGCCGGCCGGACGCAGCAGCCGGGGCGCCACCGCACGGTGGCGTCCGGCTGGCGTCTGGCTGCTGCGCCGTGCCGGTTCGGCGGTCTTCGTGCTCTGGGCCGTGGCCACGCTGATCTTCCTCGCCATCCGCCTCATACCCGGCGACTCGGCGGAGGCGATCATGGGTGGACCCGGTTCGCAGGCCTCCGCCGAAGCCCTCGAGTCCGCCCGCGCCGAATACGGGCTCGACCGTCCGGTGGGGGTGCAATACCTGACCCTGTTGGGACATCTGGCCACCGGGGACCTGGGGACCTCGTATTCGCTGAAGGTCCCGGTCGCCGATGTGTTGGCCGCCCAACTGCCTGGAACGCTCGGTCTGGCCGTCGGCGCTTGGATCCTGGCGTGGCTCTTGGCCTTGGGGCTCGCCCTCTATTCGGGGTTGGGCGGCCGTGGTGCCTCCGCCGTCGGCTCGGCATTGGAGATCGCCGCGGCCTCGGTGCCGCACTTCTGGCTCGGGTCGGTGATGGTGCTGCTATTCTCCAGCGCCTGGCAGTGGCTGCCTCCGGTCAGCAACGGCACGGCCACCGGGCTCGTCATGCCGATGGTCACCCTGGCCCTGCCGTTGGCGGGATTCCTGGGCCAGGTGATGCGTGAGTCCATGCTGACCGCGTTGAACTCCCCCTTCGCACTCTCGGCGCGGGCCCGCGGGGAGTCCGAATCCGGCGTCGTGCTCCGTCATGCACTGCGCCACGCGGCCCTGCCCGGGGTGGCCCTCTCCGGCTGGGCGCTGGGGTCCCTGGTTTCCGGTGCGGTCGTCGTGGAGTCGATCTTCGCCCGTCCCGGTTTGGGGCGCACCCTGCTCGAGGCAGTCACCCTGCGCGACGTCCCGCTGGTCACCGGGGTCGCCCTGGTCTCGGCGCTGGCCTACGTCGTGGTCATGGCCCTCTC
>RCNJ01000534.1_pt1 | contig 13092 bp, 13 predicted proteins | sample 2041171 | NCBI WGS metagenome assembly RCNJ01 (sample SAMN09708213, study PRJNA481090) | feces metagenome | biome: feces | host: Pygoscelis adeliae | place: Antarctica: Rookery Lake | collected 2010-03-01 | reverse complement strand
GGTGCGGCCGGCGTCGGTCAGGCTAATGCGGGGCACCCCGATTCCTTCGCCGTAGGTGTTGTCAATCAGCGCACCTTCGTGCGCGCCCAGGGTCCCCACTCCGTAACAAGCGCCAAAGTACGGAAAGTCGTGTGCGACGACGTCGTCTAACAAGGCGGTGATCTCGCGCTCTACCCGCACTTGCGCTGGACTTTTGCTGTGCTCGGGGTCTGTTGACGTGAAGGGACTGCCTCCAACCATGAAGCCGGAGATCTCATCGAAGTCGAAAGTTGGCATGGGGTCGCGTTCGAGGCGTACCCGCAACAGTTCGTGCGGTTCCAGCCCGCCAAGCTCGCAGAACGCCTGGTATTCCGCGTCCGCCACCGCATCATGTTCTCGGGTGGCCAACAGCACGAATGGGCGCACGTCACTCCTTCAAGAACCTCAGTGGGTATGGGCTGGTTCCTATGGTGACGCTGCGCGGAAGAAACCACAATCGGGCGTCCGACTACGCGGGCCCTATCGGTCACGCCCGTCTAGTCGCCCTAGCCGTGAGAGTGAGCCGTGAGCCGTGAGCAGGGAGTTTCGCTATCCTCGGTCCCTGGAATCGCAGTAAGCCTGCAACTCCTCAAGTGCAGCAGCAATATCCTCTGTCTGGGCGCTGCCAAACGCGTCGCGCAGGTCATTACCGCGAAAATCCTGGTAATCGGCAAAAGCAGGAGCGCCACTGCTGGCAGCATTCGCCAGATTCGCTAGCGCGTACATACGCCAAAACTCGGGGCTGAAGAAATCGAATTGCTCCGCGTCGCCCGCAGCAATAGCTGCAGCGGTGTAGGTGCAGAACACCTCAGTTTCGTACTCTGCGCTCGCGTAATTCTCGCTCATGCCTTTTCCGGCACCGCCGGAGAAGATGAGCGCCGCGATGACGAGGCCGATGCCCAAGCCCACGACCGCAGCCAGGGCGGCGAACACTGCTGTACCTCGTGCCGGGTTGGGTGCCGTTTTCTGACCGTACCCAGGTGGGGCGCCAATGGGGGTGGTCATCGGTCGGCCCTCGCAGCGCAGTAGGTGTGGATGGTTTCAAGATGCTCGACAAAGTCAGCCCGGGCTTCAGGACCAAACCGAGCCGTTGCGGAGATCAGCCCTTTGCCTGCCTCTTCTAGCGCTGGCACTGTGGGCTCTGACAGCCCAACAGTCCGCGCCAATCCCGCCACAGCATGCAGCCGCCAGATGTGCGGCTCTTGCATATCGAAGTCTTTACCGTCTGCTTTTTTTGCGCTCGCTGCCGAGTAATTGCAGAGCACCTCAGCGTCGTAAGCGGCGATGTCGGCGGACCCCTGCGACGTATCTTCGCCGCGCGCAGCAAAGATGGGCCAGCCGACGAGTGTCCCGACCACGATGGCGACAACGAGCGTCACGCTCATGATGATGACGCGCCGGGTACTGGCACCTTCCCCCCTAACTGCGGTGGAAGTCGGTGCATTCCCCTGGGGTACTCCTGGTGTTGAAAAACCCTCGAGGGCGGGGTTTGGAGGAGGTGTCTGAGCAGTCATCGCCGCTGACAATGCCATGCGGTGTGCGAGCGCGCAAGAAGTCTCACCCCCTGTCGAGTCTCGACAGTCCGTCAGTTTCTCGCACCTTAAAACCATCGAGGGGAACTTCGAAGGCCAGTGGGCGGAACTTTATTAGGTTAGTTCCAGGCGTAGCAAAATTCGTCTAACTGTTGCAGGCTCTGCTGAATTGCGGCAGATTCACCGGCCGCTGTTGCTGCAGCAAGGTCGGTGCCAATGTCCTGCAATTCATCAAAGGCTCGCTCTCCCTGAATTGCTGCTGATATCAGTGGAGGTGCGATTGCGCACGCCAACTGTCCGGCTGTTCTGGGTTCACGAGATCGTCTGGTGTAGTTTCCACCAGGTCTGATGCGTAGCGGCAGAGCACCTTGAGATCGAAATCTGCGTCGACATAGTCGAAGCTGTCCTGTGTTAACCCGCAGAAGCGATAGGCGACCCGAGAACAAAAGCGATGATCGCCACCGTCCTCCTGCTCCACCGCTTATCTTTCTTCCAGCCGGGAGCTGCGGACGCTGTATCCCCAGTCAAGTAGGGAGCCCGCGGTGTGGGCTCCAGAGGAGGCTTCTGCGCATTCATGAGAATAAGAGTGACATAACTTTCAGGACTCTTGAGCGGGTGAACACAAAACCATTTTTCACGGTCACCTGATATTTTGGGGGCATCATGACATTAGAGTGGCCATTCGTAGGCAGAGAAGCCTCAGTATTGAATGTTGCCGCCCGCATTGCGAAGGCGCACGCGGGTCGCGGCATCATGCTGCAAGGCCCCGCTGGCGTGGGAAAATCCGCCCTACTCAATCATGTGTCAAAACGCCTGAAAGAACTCGCCCATTTACCGCTGCACATTCACGGCAGCACCGCCGCAACAGCCGTACCTTTCGGCCCCTTTGCGCCTCTTTTTGCGGAGTTCGGCATTGCCGAACTCGAAGGTTTCGCTGCCCTCAGCGCCCTCACGACTGCGCTTCGAGAAGGCCCATCAAACGCCGTGCTCATGGTGGACGACGTCGCCCGCATGGACCCCGGGTCCATTCTGGCCGTGCAGCAAATTGTGCTCAGCACGGGTTTGAAATGCATCCTTACTGTTCGCAGTGACGAACTCCCACCGTCAATAGCCGAAATGTGCGACCAAGGTTTCTTAACAGTTGAGCAAGTGCCCCCGCTCAGCGCAGCAGATGTGAACCACATTGCCGAGGAGTACCTGGGCGGCCCCTTGAGCCCACGCACCACAGTTGCTCTCATCGAACATGTGCAAGGCAACCCGCTGCACCTGCGCGAACTTCTGCTCGCCTCCCGCCAAGAGGGCGTGCTCACGTGGACCGGGACCTTCTACGACCTCACCGGGAACTTGGTGCTCAGCCCGCGCATCCACGAACTGGTCGGACGCCGCTTTGACGCCCTCAGCCCGAACGAACTCGAAGTACTGGAACTGCTGGCCGCCGGCCAGCCACTTCCCGCGTCCGGCTTTGATCCCGCACTGGTGCAAGAACTGGAACGCGATGGTTTAGTCGACCACAGCGCCGCTGGCGCATTGCGGCTGGCGCACCCCCTTTACGACGACGTGCTGCGCACCCGCACTGCGCCGTCCTGGTGGCGGCGCACCAAAGGTCGTGCCGCACAACTCCTGCGTGACAGCGCACCAGACAGCGCTGCACACCACGCCACCGCTACGGAAATTCAGCACCGCGCCATCGTGCTCGAACTGGCCGCGGGAGCCCAGGGCCAACCGGAAGAACTCGCGGCCACCGCCGCGTGGGCTGCCGGGCGGTCCAACCCTGAACTGGCGGCGCGCCTCGCCAGGCAAGCACTCAAAGGCGGACCACTGCACCTGGCACACGTGGTGCTCGGTGCCGCAGCAGCAACTTTGGGTGACCTCACAGAAGCGGAAACACAACTACGGGCCGCCATCGATACCGCCGTCGACGATGACGACTTGGCACGCTTAGCGGCGCCAGTCGGATTGTTCTGGGGTGCCCGCCGCCAGGACCCCGAGCAAGCGCTCAAGATGCTGCACGAACTAGCCGCGCGCTCCTCAACTCAACGCCCCATTCCGGCCATTAGAAGCGAAATCGCCATTTGGCTCATGATGATTGGGCAGTCGCCCGGTGAAATGTTCGACACCGACGGGGACGCAATTGACCAACTCTCCATTGCGGTCAACCACGCGTTCATTGGCGTCATTGCCGGCCCGCTCGACATTGTTGAACCCGCTGTTGCCTTGGGCTTGCCGCTGGCACGCACCCACCAGGAGCAGTTGCCGCACGCGTTGAGTTCACTGCGGTTCTCCCAGGTGACCGGAATCGCCCTTTCAGGTGATGTGAACGAGGCACGCGCCTTAGCCGAGCAGTATCTGACGGAGTCCGACACCGTTGGCGGCGAAACCTCCGGAGTCTGGCAACAACTCATGGGACTGCTCGAACTCACCCAGGGCAACGCCGACCTTGCACATTCGCTGGCCATTGACGCGCACCGAAATCTGAGTTGGCGCGACATTGGCGGCGTCCTCACCGCCGCGAAGGCACTGCTGTTCGCCTCCGCAGTTCAACAGGCTCGGCCCGAGGCCGAGATCCTGCGCGCAAGGCAAGCTTTCCCTGCTGATGCCCCCACCGACCTGCGCGTCACCATGCTGCTGGGCTGGGCGGAAGCCCGCCGACTGCGCGACCAAGGCGATATTGCTGCGGCAGTTGCCCACGCAGTTCAGGTTGGCACAGAGCTCATTCGCAGCCACCACGTGTATTTGGGTGCCACGCTGTTGCACGTTGCGGTGCGCTTGGACCACCCGGAGCCTGCCGTTGCGGCGTTACAGCAAGTCGCGGAAACCAGCGGAGGAGGGCTCGCCCACCTACTCCACGACCATGCCATTGCGGTACTTGACCGAGACGAAACCGCGATGCTGCAGTTGGCCGAGCGGATGGAACAGTTGGGGGCAGTGGGGATGGCAGCCGATGTCGCCACCCAACTAACGCAGTGGCTCATGGCTGCTGATTCCCCCCTGCCCACGCCAACTTGGTTGCAGGACGTGCAGTTGCTGCGTCGCAATGCCGGCCGCACCGGTCCGTGGACAGCACCAATAGCCGTGCGCAACGATCCGTTTGCGTTGACTGAGCGTGAATTCAAAGTGGCACACCTAGCCGCAGCCCGGCTTCGAAGCCGTGAAATTGCGCAGCAGTTAGGCATTGCCATCAGAACCGTGGACAACCACCTGCAGCGCATCTACCGCAAACTTGGGGTGAACGACCGCACGGCTCTGGCTGATGCACTCGAACAACACCGCACTGGGGCGCCGCCTAGCTAGTCCTGGCACCTAAATGGGGTCTCCCCCTTCGAGGGCGAGCTTGACGTCAACGGATTGACCGCCCTCGACTTTTTGCTTTCCGACTTCCCGACCAAGCTAATAATTCGTGTTGTAGTGTCAGCATACGCATTCTTTTTACAGCACTATTCTCGGCTGAGTATTTTCTACTTATATACAAGAAGACACGGTGGGGCTAAAGTCCTGAGTCATTGGTAATTCATCCGAATTGCCGATTATCAGAGAAAAGGCCCCGACCGTGCGCAAAGCCCCCCGAATCATCGGCACCATCCTCGGGATGGTCCTGCTTACCGCAGCAGTGTCCGCCTGTGACGAGAAAGAACTCGACAACGCACTAGCGAGCGCGACAAGCACAACGACGTCACCGGACGAACAGCCCGCTGACGACACTGAGCTGGCAGATGACGACGAGGCGTGGGCGGGTCCGGGGGAAGACCCCGCCACCATGGAAGACGACGACACCCCAATCGACGTGGACGGTTACGAAACGCTCCCGGGGAATTGCATCAACGATGTGCCACTGCCTAATTCGCAGCATGGCGTTGTCGACATTGAAGACCTTCCAGGTGATGAATGCCTGATCACAATTGATTCGCAGGGCGATTCGCTGTTCATGATCAATGACATCTCTGATCAGTTGGCGGACCTCGGCTTTGAGCGCACGTCCGGACCTTCCGACGACTCAAGCCAGGACGCTATCAACACGGTGAGTTACGTGACCGGTACCCATGAGGTGCACGTGACCGTCACCCAGGACGGCGTCTCCGGCGTGATCATCCATTACGCGCTGACTGACCCAAACCGTGGGAATGGCTGAACCTTCCCACCCAGCACGACCCACCCCCATTCGGAGGAATCATGACCACGAAAATTACTCGCACACTCATTGCCACAACTGCCGCTTTGGGACTGCTCGTCCCGTTGAGCGCTTGTGGTGCCATTGAGGACAAAATTCAGGAGAAGGTCGGCGAAAAGGTTGCCGGCGAAATCCTTGGCGGCGACGTTGACGTCGACACTGACGGTGGCTCCATTTCAATCCAGGGTGACGACGGCGCGAGTATGGAAATTGGTGGTCAGTCGCTCCCCGCGCACTGGCCCGCCGATATACCGCTACCTGACAATCACACTCTTTTGCAGGTTGTGAGCTTGGACGACGCTGACGATGGTCAGACGATCTCCGCAATCTTCGACGCACCTGGGGAAACCAAGGTTATGGCGTTGCACCTCAGCGAAGCGATGACCGCCGCGGGTTACCTGCCCAGAGATGCCGAGCCCATTACAGGCGAGATGGGCGGGATGGTCACCGACATGAGGTCGTACCAATCCGCTGACTTCGCTGTCATGGTCACCGTTTCAAATATGGCTGATGAAGAGGGCGATCTTTCCGTTATGTATCACGTGACGGAGCCTGACGAAGAGCAGTAAGCCCGCGCCTCAGCGAGTGGCGGTGTGGTTATTGACGTGAGATCACGTCGCCGCTGTTGAGGATCAAAAAATGGTGGTCCTCGGTAAGAACGTTGAGCCACCCGGAGTCGACGCTCAGCACGTAGCCGGTAAAGACGCCGTCGGTGGTTTCGATCTGTTCTTGCGGTACCCACGGTGTCTGAATGAACGCTGCAATCACCAGCACCGCCACCCCAGCTACCCAGCCGACTCGCGCCATTGCACCAATAAAGAAGCGCCGCAGCGCTTGCTGCGGTGGCAGCACGCGGATTAGTGCAAAGAAGCCGAATAGTGCCGCCGTTGCCACTGGTAGCCACCAGTTCTGAAAACTCACCGTCAGGGCCGCGAGGACGACCAATCCGAGTGTGGTGGCGAGCACCACCACTGATCTGCGGCCGTGCGGTGCCCACAGGAACGCGGAGAGCAGCAGGGGCAGCACACCAATCAACAGAATGGCGACCAGGACGTGCCCAGCCATCAGGGACCCGAATACGAGGGCAAGCCCATCACTCACCCCCAGGGTGGTGCTGACAGCAAAAGCCGTCTGCCAGTCGTATGCGGAGACAGCAAAGATTCGCAAAATTAAGAAGACGAAAGCCCAGGCAGCCACGGGGGCAACAACCCCACCGCTGGCGCGAACGATCCGCTCAGCCTTTGGGATGGCCGGTTCTGCCGGGGTGCTGTCAGTCATGTTGCGACGTTGTGTGACGTTGTTGTAGCACTCGCGTTGTCGAACCACTGGGCGAGGTACGTTGCCGTGGCACCGTCGCCGCGTGCGACGTCGCGCGGGGTTCCTGTTGCTACGACTTGTCCACCTTTGTCGCCGCCGCCAGGGCCCAGGTCAATCAACCAGTCGGCGCCCGCAATGGACGCCAGATCGTGTTCGACGACGATCACCGTGTTATTTTCGTCTACCAGTCGGTTCAGTTGGGCGAACAGCAGTTCTGCGTCAGCCGGGTGCAGTCCTGCGGTGGGTTCATCCAACACGTAGAGCCCGTGCCCGCGGCGGGCACGCTGCAGTTCCGTGGCTAGTTTGATGCGTTGCGCTTCACCGCCGCTGAGTTCAGTGGCGGGTTGCCCCAGGCGCAGGTAGCCGAGGCCGACGTCGAGCAGGGCCCGCAGACTTCTGGCCACCCCGGGGATGTCGGCAAAGAACTCTGCGGCGTCGTCCACGGTGAGTCCGAGTACGTCCGCAATGTTCTTGTCGCGGTACTTCACTTCCAGGGTCGGTGGGTTATACCGAGCCCCGTGGCAACTGTGGCAGGCCGCGTATGTGCCCGGCATGAACAGGAGTTCCACTGAGATGAAGCCTTCGCCCTGGCAGGTTTCGCAGCGTCCTGCTGCCACGTTGAAGGAGAATCGTCCGGCGGTGTAGCCGCGGGCCTTGGCCATGTCGGTGGCAGCGAACAGTTTGCGCACTCCGTCGAAGAGGCCGGTGTAGGTGGCGAGGTTTGACCGTGGGGTGCGGCCAATGGGTCGCTGGTCTACCAGAACTAACCGGTCGATGGCGTCGACTCCGGAGGTGGTGCCTACCTGCAGTTCGATGGCTTCGCCGTTGGGGGCGTCGTCGGCGGGCGCACGTCCGAGGTGTTCGCGCACCACTTCAACGAGCACCTGGGTAACCAGGGTGGACTTGCCCGAGCCAGAAACGCCGGTGACAACCGTCAGCACACCTAGGGGAATCTCCACGGAGAGGTCGCGCAGATTGTGCCGGGTGACGCCGTTGAGTTCAATGCACTGCTGCACTGGGCGGGGTGTGGGGTGCGCAACTGTGTGCTGCTGGAACAGGTATTTGCCCGTGATTGATGTGGGTTCGTTTTGCAGGCCGTCAACGGGCCCGGAGTAGACGATGTGTCCGCCGGCCTCACCGGCGTCTGGTCCGACGTCGACAATCCAGTCTGCGCGGCGCACCACTGACATGTCGTGTTCCACCAAAAACACCGAGTTACCCGACGCTTTCAGACCGTCGAGGACGTCGAGGAGCGGCTCGGCGTCAGCGGGGTGCAGCCCTGCGGATGGTTCATCCAGCACGTACACCACACCGAAGAGTCCGGAGCGTAGTTGCGTCGCAATGCGCAGGCGTTGGGCCTCCCCTGAGGAGAGGGTGGTGGAGTTACGGCCCAGGCTCAAGTAGCCCAAGCCGAGGTCGATGAGCACGTCGACGCGGGCTAGGAGGTCGGGGCCAATGCGGCGAGCGACTTCGCTGCTGGTTCCAGCTGGGCCGACGGGGGCGTCGTCGAGGTTGTTCAGAGCCGGGCGCAGGCTGGCTGCAATGTCGATCAGTTGCAGGTTGTTGAGTTCTGCAATGGTGTGCCCAGCGAAGGTCACCGCCAGCGCTTCGGGGCGCAATCCGCTGCCGTGGCAATTCGGGCAGGGCACGCTGCGTACGAAGCGCAGGGCACGTTCGCGCATGCGTTCGCTTTGTGAGCTGGCCAGCGTGTGCATGACGTGACTGCGGGCGCTCCAGAATTTGCCCATGTAGTTGAAGTCAATGCGGTCGCGTTCGGGTTTGATCAGCACGCTGGGTTGTTCCTCGGTGAACAGCAGCCAGTCGCGGTCTTTTTGGCTCAACTCGCGCCAGGGCTTCTCAATGTCAATGCCCAGGCCAGTGGTAATGCTTCGCAGGTTTGCGCCCTGCCAAGCGCCGGGCCAGGCGGCAATGGCGCCCTCGTGAATGCTCAGGGAGGTGTCGGGGACGAGTAGGTCGGTGTCGACGTCGTGCACCACGCCCAGTCCGTCACAGCGCGGGCAGGCACCCGCAACAGTGTTGGGTGAGAACGATTCAGCCTCGAGGCGCGTAGCGCCGTCGGGGTAAGTGCCGGCGCGCGAGTAGAGCATGCGCAGCAGGTTCGACAGGGTGGTGATGGTGCCCACTGACGAGCGGGAACTGGGGGTGCCGCGGCGCTGCTGCAACGCGACTGCGGGCGGCAGGCCCAGGATCTCATCGACCTCGGGCGCACCCACTTGCTGCAGGAGTCGGCGGGCGTAGGGCGCAATTGACTCAAAGTATCGGCGCTGCGCTTCGGCATACAGAGTGCCAAATGCGAGGGAGGACTTCCCAGACCCGGAGACTCCGGTGAACGCGACAATCGCATCACGCGGGAGGTCGACGTCGATGTTCTTCAGGTTGTTCTCGTTGGCGCCGCGAACGCGCACACAACCGTCGGGATTCAGGACGGTCACCACCACCCAGGGGTTGAAATTGGCGAGTTTGTCATCCTCTCGATGTTACGCACAACGGCGCTCGGGCGCGCGCGGAGGACCCAAACACCGCACGAACTTCACTTGAGGAGCCCAACCGCGGCAAACACGATCAACATGATGACCGCGATGAACCTTCCTCTTTGCCGACGCCGATGAAATGCGTTTAAACGACCCCAAATATTCGTTGGAGGCCCATCGGGGAAGTCGTGATTTGGTCCTGATTTACTCTCACCCGTCTGGGGGTGTGGAACCTTCCGCCAGGTAAAACGGGAGTCACTCGACAACTCCTGCCAATCTTCAGGCGCCATAGGTGGAACCCTCTCTTCTTACTCTCGCGATTCTTGGTCCAGTTGCTGACGGAATGCTTCAAATCCTACGAGTTCGACGGGCGCGCCGATGAGGTCGGCGTTGATGCTGCGAGCTTCTGCCCAGCGGTCTCGAGTCATGCGGTACCGGATGAGGGTTGCACTTGCGCCGTCCCGAACCACGCAGTCAAGCCCGTCTGGTTCGTAACCGGTGCGGCGTGAAATTGCATTCGATGCCGGGTTGTCGTCATACGCCGACGAGGTGACGTCCCTTGCAGCCAGTCCCTCAAAGCAGGCGTGCAACATCATCGCGCGCATTCGAGTCCCGATACCCCGGCCATGAAACTCTTGCCCCAGCCAGGACCCGGTTTCTACTTCGCGGAGTTCAGCCCAATTATCACCGGACGCAGCCTGAATTCCCACCGGAATGCCGTCGAGAAGCACACCGAATTGCAAGACAAGACGACCAGGCCCAACGTGCTGACGGGACACCCACTGGTAGGTCATCACATTGCGTGCGACCTCAAGTTCCGTCCCGCGCGTCCAGGGGACGTTGAACGGCAGTCGCTGCGGGTCGTGCACACCGTGGGAGGCAAGATCAGCCAGTTCAACGAGTAGCCCGTCGTCGATCCAGCGCAGTTCCAGGTTGCCGGCACGGATGTTGAGCCCGGCTGCGGGCCAGAGTTCTACAAGACGATCCGAAGGCGGCATCTGGTCAGTCCACTTTCCACTGGGTCACGAAAATCAGAACTCGCCACACTCGAGGTGCAACTACGCAATAACGTACGGTTATTTATGTGGGTAAAGAACTAAGACAACCATGCAAGGCGCTTCAGGCACTTCTGGAACGCGCCGAAAGGTTAGAAGTGCCCAGGCACCACCGGACTGCGCCGTCGTCGGCCTGCGGGTTGGGGCCGAAGCAATGAAAAAACTGGTCCTCAGACTCTTCCGCATCCGCACCGCACTCTTGCTTGCTGGGGTCGCTCTCCTTGTTGCCCTCTCCGTTTTTGGGTCACTATTCCAAGGGGAGCTACCCAATCCGGTCAAAGTGACCCTTGCTTGGCTCCCGTGGATCGCAGTCGTCCTTGCTTTTACGCTGATGATCTTTGGTCCCCGAGCCCTCCCCGACCACGAGACAACAGCAGTGAGATCGCCGGTTCACGGACGGTGGTTGGGCATGAATAGCCCCGCCTCAAAAGTGCCCAGTCACGGTTTGCACGCCTACGGGCAGGCGTACGCAATTGACCTCGTCCACGAGCCCACGGATGCCACCCGGCCCACATTTGGGGACGGCCCAGCGATGCGCGCCTCGCGTGATTACCCAGCGTTCGGCCAACCAGTGGTGGCAATGATCGATGGCGTGGTGGTGAAGGCATCCGGGTGGCGGCGTGACCACCGTGCGCGGTCAAGCAAACTCGCTTTGGTCTACCTTCTGGTTGAAGGGGCGCTTCGGGAACTTGGCGGGCCCGGCTTCCTCATCGGCAACCACGTCACGATTCGCGGGGCGGACGGTATTTTCGCAACGGTCGCACATTTGCAGCACGGTTCAGTGCGGGTGCGAGTTGGGGATTCGGTGCACGTTGGTGAGCGGATCGCGCAGTGCGGCAACTCGGGCAACAGCAGCGAGCCGCACGTACACGCTCAACTCATGGACGGACCTTCCCCGTGGACCGCCCAGGGCCTACCTATGACATTCCAGGGAATCACGCTCGACGATGATTCTGAACCAGTGGATGGCCTTCCGAAGAACGCACAGCACATGTGCGCATAACTAGGCGCTCAGACGCTACGCGGACGGGACCGGGCTAGGCACGCCCAATGACGTTCCAATAATCATCATGGCCACCACGCCAATCCCAAAAATAAGAAGGCCGACCAGTTTAAATAACAAGCCGGACTGCACAATTCCGGCGAGGCGGAACTTATCAAAGTCTTGTGGGTCGTATAAAACGGTGACTCGTGTGCCTTCTTTTATCTGCTGATTGGTATAGGGACTTTGGCCTTCTCTTACTCTTCCGTCGGGCCCGGACCCGCGATATCGCTGCCGGGCGCGTTGGGAGAACCAGTCTCTGGGTTCGGCGAAAGTGACCCCCTGCATCCGAGGCCAATGCTTGCTCCCTGGAATTCCGTTGACGCGGCCAATAATGTAGAAGACTGAGCCGAATAGGGCCGAGCCCAACGGAATAAGAAGTAACCACCAAGGCATGGGGACAACTTAGCAGGGCTGGGCGGCTCCAGCGCCGTCGCTGGACGGCGCCTTTAAACTGGACTCTCGACGCATAGCGGAAACAACCGTCCCGATAAATACCCCGGCGCACAACAAGGTGAGCAACAGTGCTTCGCCCATCCAGTTCGTGAATGCAGGAGCTTCCTGGAAATTATCCGCTGCGTCAAAAGCTACGTTCCAGCTCCACACCGCAAAAACAAAGCTCAACACACCGGCGCCAAGTGACGACACCATGAGCCAGTAACTGAAGCGCGAATGCACCCCCGCAGCAGAAGAGAGCATCAGCAGCACAACAGCCACGAGCAGGACGGGAACGAGGGGCACGAGCAGGAGCAGCACAACGAGCAGCAGAATCAGCCACGCGATGACGGCGCGCATAAGCCCTTTGGCGCCGAGCAGAACACGCTTGAGGTAACGGAGTCGGCGTCGACGGGACATCGTGCGGGCGCCGCGTGCCACCTGGCGCGGGTCGAGACCGTTGAGAGCCGCTGCGTCGAGATCCCCACGCCACTCTTCTTCGTAGCGGTCTCGTTCGGGAGCGGGTGTGCGCCGCGTGGCGCGCTGCAAGGCGCGTTCGTTCTTGTCCATGTCAGTTCTCCCCCATAGTTGCCGCGGCCGGGTGGCCCTTTCGTTGCAATTGCTGCGTCGCCCAGGCGCGGCCTTCTCTGGTGAGTTCGTATAGCCGACGACGCGGCCCGGGGCGGGTCTCGTCCGCGTCCCACCGCGAGTTGAGAAAGCCGCTGCGTTCCAGGCGTTCCAAAATTGGATACACGGTTCCTGTTGGGCGGCCCGACTGCGTTGACACCCGCAGACCCCACACCGCCTCACCAGTGCTGACCAGGCAGGCCAGCACATCGAGGAGGGCAGGAGTTAACCGGAGGTAGACGCTCACAGCTCTAACTCTACATATCTCGCGGAGCAGATGACCACCTGACACTAAACTATCCAGCACAGGCGTGTGGGGCTCCTGCAGCACGACCAACATGGTCGCTGGTTTACAACAAAATCTATGGGGGATTTTCGATGAACAGTTGGACTCGTCGGATCAGCATCA
>RCNJ01000533.1_pt1 | contig 13120 bp, 11 predicted proteins | sample 2041171 | NCBI WGS metagenome assembly RCNJ01 (sample SAMN09708213, study PRJNA481090) | feces metagenome | biome: feces | host: Pygoscelis adeliae | place: Antarctica: Rookery Lake | collected 2010-03-01 | reverse complement strand
GAAGCATTTACTTCTTGGCACCGGCCTTGACAGCGGCCTTGTTGACTTTGCTAGCAACTTCCTGCTTGACAGCGGACTGTATGGTGTGTTAGATGATATCTTGATGTATACCTTAGTAGGTGGATGAAGAATGCTGAACATGATAACTCTGACGGTTACGCGCATTTCACTGACAATGAAACTGGTTAAGTTAAACGCTTTAAGGCTGAGTAAGCTCGAGGCGCTTGACCGATTAGTAGAGTTTACACGTTCTCCAAAATTAAAATAAACTTAATATCACTGAGTAGAGCATGTTGACAAACATTTTTGCATGAAATTATTGTTTCACGTAACATCAAGCTTTAAGCTTGCAAGGTATGATATCATTCACGTAGTGATCATCCCATGAGTGATCGGACAGACATCAAGTGGAAAATAACGCGTGTCAAACGGGTTGTGATAGAGCTGACACGGTGCCATTCTATCAGATTCCCTATCGGGAAACAAAAAGCTCTTTGTTCCGCCATCCAGATTCTGGTTTTTGATGGTGTGGCTAGTCGACCCGCAGAAGAGTGGTAGCATGATCCCAGCCTCGCCAGTATCGAAACTTATAAATAAGCAAAAAAAATATAATGGGACAGACGCGATAGCCAGGACGACGATGAAAATTTGGTGTAGTGAATCAACAAAGCACAAAATACTCGGTACATATTGCGGTCTGATCGGTATTTGTGAAATGTATCTGCCGTTTGACTCGCGTCGGCGAGGAATTTGTGTGTCTGTCTGCCTATCAAGCACACCTAAGAGACAGGTTACCCCTCGTTGTCCTTCGCCTCTGATGAAAGATTTTTTACAGAATCACGTGCGGCGTGCAGCCTGATATCAGAATTTGAGCCCAAGGTGACCTTATTTTGGTTTAGTGTGGGCACCCAGCCCGCCACTTCGTGGTTCCAAGCTCAGCCGTGCTCAATTTTGCCTGCCCTAATTGGCTCGGTTGCTACCAGGCTAGCGCCCTAAAACTCAAGCACTAGCGCGGCGCCAAAGACCGGCCACTGCCCCACCAACTCCACTTCCGCCTACTTATCTCAAAACTCCCCTCCTTCTTCTTTTCCTCCTTCTTTCTTTTGACCTCGTCTGCCATACCAGAATCAAGCATTCACTCTGGCAGTAAGTAACTCCACTCCTCAACCTGATCAGCATCAGCCACATCATTTCTCGATCAGCGTCTAATATTGATATCAGATTTATCTCGCAGAGATCCTTTTAAACCACACCACAACTTACATCTTTCAATCTGTAAAAATGGGGTATGTCTTCATCTATCAGATCTCGTCTTTACATCGGGCTATTACGAATACGACATCACGAATCATATACTGACTGCTCGTGCAGTAAGGAGAAGCTTCACCTCAACGTCGTCGTTATCGGCCACGTCGATTCCGGAAAGTCCACCACCACCGGTCACTTGATCTACAAGTGCGGAGGTATTGACAAGCGTACCATCGAGAAGTTCGAGAAGGTAAGACCACACCATTACCACACTTTCACACCGCGATTTAACGCGTTGCGGTCGCATTTCTGCTCATATATCCTTCGGCGGGGTAAACCCTCACCCAAACGCACATTTCGATTGTGGGTGCAAATTTGTGCCCGTGCGCAGGGTACCCCGCTATCACAATACATTTAAAGACCAGTTTCTAACAACCACATAGGAGGCCGCCGAGCTCGGAAAGGGTTCTTTCAAGTACGCATGGGTTCTTGACAAACTCAAGGCTGAGCGTGAGCGTGGTATCACCATCGATATCGCTCTCTGGAAGTTCGAGACCCCAAAGTACTACGTCACCGTCATCGATGCCCCAGGTCACAGAGATTTCATCAAGAACATGATCACTGGTACCTCCCAGGCCGATTGCGCCGTTCTCATCATTGCCGCTGGTACTGGTGAGTTCGAGGCTGGTATCTCCAAGGATGGTCAGACCCGTGAGCACGCTCTTCTCGCCTACACCCTTGGTGTTAAGCAGCTCATCGTTGCCATCAACAAGATGGACACCACCAAGTGGTCCGAGGACCGTTTCAAGGAGATCATCAAGGAGACCTCCGGTTTCATCAAGAAGGTCGGCTACAACCCAAAGTCTGTTGCTTTCGTTCCAATCTCCGGATTCAACGGTGACAACATGATTGAGGCCTCCGCCAACTGCCCATGGTACAAGGGTTGGGAGAAGGAGACTAAGGAGGGCAAGAAGTCCGGAAAGACTCTCCTCGAGGCCATTGATGCCATCGACCCACCTTCCCGCCCAACCGATAAGCCACTCCGTCTTCCACTCCAGGATGTTTACAAGATTGGCGGTATTGGCACGGTGCCAGTCGGTCGTGTTGAGACCGGTATCATCAAGGCCGGTATGGTCGTCACCTTCGCCCCAGCTGGTGTCACCACTGAGGTTAAGTCCGTTGAGATGCACCACGAGCAGCTTGTCGAGGGTGTTCCAGGAGATAACGTTGGCTTCAACGTCAAGAACGTTTCCGTCAAGGAAATCCGTCGTGGTAACGTCTGCGGTGACTCCAAGAACGATCCACCAAAGGGAGCTGAGTCTTTCAACGCCCAGGTTATCGTCTTGAACCACCCAGGTCAGGTCGGCGCCGGTTACGCACCAGTCTTGGATTGCCACACCGCCCATATTGCCTGCAAGTTCGCTGAGATCCTCGAGAAGATCGATCGCCGTACCGGTAAGGCCATTGAGGACAAGCCAAAGTTCATCAAGTCTGGTGATGCCGCCATTGTCAAGATGGAGCCATCCAAGCCAATGTGCGTTGAGGCCTTCACCAACTACCCACCACTTGGACGTTTTGCTGTCCGTGATATGCGTCAGACCGTCGCCGTCGGTGTCATCAAGGTAAGCATTCTTCACCCACCCTAACTTATACATTAAAACATCTAACACATAAAACAGTCCGTTGTCAAGCAGGAAGTTGCTGGCAAGGTGACTAAGGCCGCTGTCAAGGCTGGTGCCAAGAAGTAAATGCTTCCGTACTCTCGAGTAAAGGTTGTAAGTGCTGAATTGGGGGATGTGGAAAGGAGATAGTCTTCGGTAGAAAATTGCTGATTTCCTCCTGAAATAACTTCTGTAATTTGTGCTTTTCCGCGAATCTTGTGATGTCAATCTTAGTGATATTCTTCTCAATACGCCAGTTTCTCCGCGGGGAACGCGATTAGGCTCGAGTTGATTTGGCGCCAACGTTATTTGGGCGTTTGATGTGCTGCCAAGAAGCATCAGGTACTCATTGGGTTGCACAAACGTTGCGGAAACCGAAGTATCTACTACGTCGCCACGGCGTAGAGTAAGATACACTGTAGGCCTAATCTAAGTCATTTATGACTGCTCTGTTGGAGAGAAAGGCCTCAACACACATTGGCTTGGTAGCTCCACCTTGACAAAGGCGGCATCACCCGATTTGATGAACTTTGGCTTCCCAATGGTTTTACCGGTACGGCGAACGATCTCCTCAGGGATCTCGGCGAGCTTGCGGTTGGCGCAACTTCACCAAACGATGGGCATCTGGCGCTGCCAATCTGGTGGTCTTTGCGGTGGTTCTATGCACGACTGGTTAGCAGGTAGGCATGCATATCTTGGGGTTAATTGATTTCGTGGAGTTGAGTCATGCCTTGGAGTTGTTGCGTGGGTAATCGGTTAATGCCGAGTGGTGTCTAAGCCACTATTCTTGGTTGTGTTTTTCGTGATAATGATAACGGTGTTGTGGACTCGGCTACACCACCGGTTACCAGATCGGTGTGTCTCTAAACCCAACTTTCCAATTTCATAATTGAAAAATAGTCCATGACAAGGAAGGCAAACCGGTTGGGATACGCTTCTTCGGTGGACCCGTTTTCGTGATCTTCGGAGAAAAACGATTGGTTTGTGGTGTGGGCTACACGCAATGACTGGTTAGCAAACCGGAGTGCTTGCACGCCAGACTTTTCATCTTGTAATTGGAAAATAACTCATGACATGGGGGGCGCCAAAGTGGTTAGCATGTGTAGACTCCTTTGCGGTTTCGTTTTCATGGTTTCTTGACCAGGATTCGTGTGGTGCTGTGGACGCTCGCCCGGTCGACCACTTCGTGCTGGCAAGATTGTTGTGGTAAACCTTTTTATGATTATTCGCATGGCTCTTCATACTAGCAAGCTTATCGACTGCTAGGTAAAAATGTCTTCTATGATTTCGAATTCGTGATCTTCAGCAGATTTGCGGTGCCACAGTTCGAGACATTCGGAAGTTCGCAATATGCACAGTTTCATTCGCGAAGGAAATTTTGATTCTGTTACTACTCAATACATACTCCCAATGCGAATTCCTGTTTTCATGTTTACAGCCCATTTCTCATGGCTGCTTCTCTCAGCATCCCTTTTGCTCCTCGCCTCCATGACTGTCTTCAAAGGCGATTCCAGCTCACCTTCACATTCTCGCTCTCCCTATTCTTCAATCATCAATCTCAACAACCTCCTTCTCCACCCCATCACTCCCCTCCAAACTCCTCCTACACTGCTCAAACAACACCTTCGCCACAAGTGGCGGCACCGCATTCCCAATAAGTCTCATAACATGCACATTCGCAAAGCGATGCTCAACCGGAAAGCCCTGAATGCACGCAAACTCCCTCAAGGTGAATTTTCTCAAGCCATCCCAATGATAATTAAACCCTCCATGCGTAGTCATAGCGCGGGGGCAAATGCTGTCGCCGTCCCATGGTTTGTGGCGGTGGCTGAAATGCAGATTGGGGTCTTGGGGGTTGTGGTTCAGGGCGTTGTTGGGGATGCGGCTACATGCGGATTTGAGGCTGGCTAGGGGGAGGAAGTTTGGGTGTTCGGATGAAGGGACGGCAATGTGCGTGTACTCTGGGATGGGGGGGAGTTTTTCGCCTGGTGCGGCGGCGATGATGATGAGTCGACGTCGTCTCTGTGGAAGACCCTGATTTTGTCAGCCCACGCTCCCTCTGGAATGGAAAAACAATGGTTGATCAGAAAGGAATGTGGCTAATGAACTTACCCAGCGCTCCAGCTTGCAAATCTTGTAAACCACGCTATACCCATTCTCGGTGAATTGGTTTATCAGATGATTAAACCAATGCCTAAACTCGCCATGCGTAATCCCATACGTCTGCTCCAGCGTCGCCAGTCTGGGCCGGCAAGCTTTAAGAATCTCACTACAGCTGAAAAGGGCAGCGGAGTTCGTCTCGTCATCCTTACCCTCCACAGTATGGGCCGGAGAGAAATATTGGCAAGGCGGAGACATGTGGAGGATGTCGCAGTAGCGATGAAGAACATGTGGCGACGTTGAAAACTCGTGAGCATCCATCTCATAGGTGGCGGCTTGTGGGAAGTTCATATGCCAGGACTCGCAGGCGGTGTTCCACTTGTCGAAACCAAAAAGGACCTTGAGGCCGGCCATTTGTGCGCCTCTGGTTGCGCCTCCAGCACCGCAGACTAGGGTTGTCAGTATAAGACGCGAAAGTTAAGAAAATATACAACTTACAGGAGTCGCCGTAGGTATACATCTGACCAGGACGACGCTTAATGTTGCCTTGGCTTCCACGAGATATGGAGAATCTGGCGTGGGAACCTCCAGCTTGAATCTTTCCGTCGGGAGGAATGTCGTCAATGGAGGTAGTGAGATCTATGCTCATAGTCTGAGTAAGTGATGCTGTCAAATGTCTGTGATATGAACCAGTGCACCTCAGAGTTCTGCTCCGTGGCGACTGGTCATCGTCCGTCAGATCTATCTCGTACGTGGTTGTCGCCTGAATGTACTTGGATCCTCTTCTAAACGAGGTGCTCGGACGTCTAAGAACCCTGCCAGTATTGTAAGTCTTAGAAGGTCTCGTCGGTGGAGAAGAGACATACTTAACCACCTGACCCTTATTGTCAAAAGTAAAATATCCCTGTGGTTGCTGTGGCACTCCAATCCACCATCCACCACCGCGTACCGTTGCCCCTTCTCCCCTCCAATCCTCTCTCATGAGCTTGGAGGAATATTTAGAGTACCGCCATTTGATATCTTCATCGTCTTCCGAAATCAGTCGGTAGATCCTCGACGGCACCGTCTCCCGCATATCGATCCTGCTTCTACCATCCTGCCAGATAGTGACTTGTTCCCATCTCGCAGAAAGCAACCCACTCTTCTCAATCCATCGTTCCCTCTCCCTCTTCCTCATCTCATTCCAACCTCTGCATTTTGGTGCCTGTCTCCACGTAACGCCCCCACGCTGCTCGCCGAAAACTCTATTAGTGACCACCAACTCCCTAGGGGGCTTGTCGGTCATAACATGCTCAACAGGGAGTTCGATCATCCCCTGCTCTGCCCATGGCCTAGAATCATCCTGGTCCACGACAAGAATACGGCAGAGCTCGTTGATCTTGCGCTCGATGACCCCGTGCATCATCCTGATTCTGCGAAACTCGTGGCCTCTCATGGTAATCTGTCCGGTCGCGGTGTCCATAACGATATGCTTAACAAGCAAAAACGTCATATCCGTCGGATCTAGATGGCCCACCTCAATGAACGTTCCACGCTCCAGCTTGTGATGATGCACATAGCTCTCCAACTCCACCAACGGATGCACAATCGGCAGATTCCTCAAAGGGGCCATCGCAGATCTCCTCGACTTCTCCGCTGCTTTCTGCACCTCCCTCTCGCGTAGAAACTCAACCTCATCATCACTCATCGCAGACTCGATCTGGCTCTCCAGGTCGATAACACTGGGCTTTCTGCGCGGCGTCACGTCTTCAACTTCGTCATCACTCAGCCCCATATCGCCCATCATCTCCTCCATCTTCATCTCCTGCAGCACCTCATCATTCTCCTCGTCCGAATCATCATCCAACAACTCCACACTCTCCTCCGTGGTCGCAGATGAGTTTCCCTCCGCATCGCTACTAGGCGTGAATGTCGAGTCTCCCGAATCGTCGATGGAAGAATCCGAGTCTCCTCTCTTCCTCTTTCTGCCAGAGCTGCTGGGTGTGAGAACCTCGGTCTGAGACTCGTCGCCACTGAATATTGCGTCGTCGGTGTCGCTGCTGATGATGAAGAGGTTGTGGTTATGAGACTTGAGGATGTTGGGCGCCTTGTGTCCAATATGCTTGGCGATGTTGCGGCCGACTGTATTTCTGGATGCCTTGCGGAGTAAATCTCTTGGTGGTGTGCTGAACTCTGGGCGTCCCCTATTGCTATGTGCACCAGAGAACGAGGTTCCACAATCGTTAACTCCCCTTGAGCTCTTTTTGCTTGTGGATGGGATACGAAATCCGTTATCCTCGACAACGCACATATCGAAATCAGACTCCATATCTTCAGGGCCACTTCCTGCTGTGCCATTTGGACTTCCGTTGCCTTCTCCGCTGACATCCACCACCTCATCCTCATCAGTCTCCACCGACCTGACTATACTGCCCGGCGAACCATAGTCAAGACCGACAACCTCACTGTTTGTCCTGTTCAGCTGTCTCTCCTCTTTGTCGGTGTCCCATTCACTCCCATAATCCAGCACAATCGGCCGGCTCAGACTCAAGCCCACCCTCTTCCTCTCCCCCAGCACCGCCAGAGATCCCGTCCTCGTTAGCGAAACCCTAGAAGGTCTGAAAGTATGAGATGATGATTGAGCCTCGTTCTCTCTACCCTTGCGCGGTGGGCTATCATTATGAATAGAGAGATGCTTTACGGGCCCAGAGATTGAAATGCCAGCAGCTTGACGAGCAATAGAACTGCTTCTCTGCCAGCCGTAGAGCGTTTCATAGATGGAGGAGAGGGCCGAGGATCTCCTCCTCTCGCCAGAGAGGTCGCTCGTATCTCTATATTGACCATCGAGTTGGGAGATGTTGAAGGCTGATGTGATGGCACGGTTTACACTATCTCCTCTCGACTCACGGTTTGGGTTGCGGTGGATAGTTGGGGTTGATGGAGCACGTGGAAGCTGAAGGCCATTGGCGCCAAACTTCAACGAATTTCTTGGACGCTCGGTGAGTGCGGAGGGTTTGCTGCTGGAGTTAACGCGTAGTGCGTGATTACTCTGTCTCGCTTTCGGGTGGTTGTCGTTGGTGTGGAAGATTTGGAGGCCGTTGGCAGCAAACCTCACCCTCTCCTCACTATCCCTCTTCTGAATCTCTTTCTGGCCACACTTCGCTTGAAGAAGAGACGAGCTGGTTCCAAGTCCGCTGTCTTGGAAGTCGGTATATACCATCTTTATCCTCTTCGGCCTCTGAGATGGGGTGGGCGTGTCAGGCTGCTCCGGCATAGAAGCAGGACTCACGCCACGCCCATCCGTGTCAATGGAGAGTGTGTGCTCCCTTGACTTCACCTTGGCATCGAAGCTCCAGATTGAGGCTCCTAAAAGCCTCGGGTCGGTGACTTGCGTGACTTTGCGTCTCTTACTCGATCCACCTGAGCCATTGGAGGAAGCGGATTGGATCGAGGATGTACGGTGTGGTGTTTGCGGAGGTTGTGTCTTGGCGATTTGTGGCTTGGATGGTGGAGGGGTGATTGGGACTGTGTGAGGTTAGTGGAATCCATGATATCGAGCTGGATGTATACGAATGAGGTAAGGATGGGAGAGTGAACTGGACTTACTGCTGCTCAAGACCTGAATAGCATCATTGTCGTCGTCGATGACTATTGTCTCAATGTTCGCCATCGTTGTTGGTACTTGCTCCTGGCAAGGTTTTGTGGTGGTAAGTGAAGTTGATTTCACTGTGGGATACTTAATAATTAGAGACCAATTGGTCAACAATTGCGCTTGCTGCTGTCTTCAAGGGATAGGCTGAACGAGTTCTTCTCCTGGTTGAAGCTCGTTGTGATGGTGAGTTGTTGATGTTTCGGCGTTGTATGCTGTGGGCGCAGACCGCTGGCACCTCCACGAAATTGACTTGTCGAACTGAAGTGAAGTTGTTAACTCAACTTCTCAACTTCGATTTGGAACTCTGAATACTCAATTGATCTGGTCAATTGAGTCTTAGTAAAATATCTTAGTATTAGTGTCGTCGTGCTCGGCGAATCGGATCGCTTATATTTTTCAAAGTATGGGTGTGCAGGCCTGTGGGTGTGGGATGTTGTAAGCTGGAGGTGGGTGGTTGCTCAGAGAAGTTGACTTGGCCGAAACAAAGTTTTGATTGTCACTCAACTTTTCCACCTCTCGATCTCGATTCAGAACTCTGAATACTCAATTGATCTGGCCAATTGAGTCTTGTAGATAATTTGAAGGTTCTTATCGTGGTTTTCGGTGTGTTAAGGTGATTTGGTGGTTGTTGAAGGGTAAGTCTCCAATATTGTAGTCGAGTGTCGGCGGTAGCTCGAAAAGTTGACTCAACTCCCAGGTTCTCGAACTCTGACTTGAGATTTAAGATCTCAGTTTAAAACATTAATTGAGTGTTGGTAATTTCAATTGGCGTATGATAAAGTGGTGGTTGGTGGGTAATGATTAATGAGTTGTGTTGTGTCGAGTGTTGTGGTCGACAGTCGAGGTGGTTGTTGCAAAGTCGGTGGGCCCCGGATGCTCAAAGTGATGTTGAGCTTCTCAACTACCAAAAATGTCCAATTGACAGTATCGAATGATCGCAGAATAAGCCCTTGAATAGAAGACTATCGGCTGATCAAGTCAATGCTTCGATTGGGACTTGTGGGGGAAATTGGTCGTGATGATTGTTGTGCTGCCGTAAAAGATGATCAACTTTGTCAGGTAAATCGGTAGAAGCGGGGAGTTGACGATTAGAAAGGTCCAAGCTAGGAGGTAGGACCTAATGCTCCGGTTCAGGAAATGCACCAGCTGTTCGTTTCTCTGATCTCTGCCGCCTCCGAAACTGGTCGGTGTTGTTGGGAGGCTACAGGAAGGTGTGCTGCTCTCCCTATAAGCGTCGCGAGAGGAAGGTAGACCGTGAGCAATGGAATGGGCATGAATTGCTGCTTTACCAGTCAAGACCACCAGGACGGCAGGTGAAGGTATATATTCCCCTATCATAACAGCTAGAGGACGGTGATAACTAAGAGAATGAGAAGGACCTACATAACGCAATCAAAGTCAACAATCACAAAATATTAAACTCACGGAAAGACCCTGCTGCTAGACACCAGGGCATCAAACAGGATTGCGGATTTTAGGTTTCTTCCTCTGCCCGTTCTTTATATTGCCCACTACTACCCACCCTACGGATACATCCCCCAACACCATTTATCCTTTCTCATTCCTCTCATGTCGCGTGAAAGCTCACGATGTGAAAACGGCCATTAGAAGCACCTCGGCAAGTAAAGTTTCCCTTCACCCAGCATCAAAGGTTGATCAAAGCCCATATCAATCTTGCTTTGGGAGAGTGATGTTTGTTCATGCGCCTCTGCAGTCTCCTAATGTTTCCGTCCCGTCTGCACTCAGCAGTCAGAAAGTAAAGCGTCCGCACCCTCAACTTTGTTTGTCCTCAAAGTAATGATACTAGGATTGCACAAAATGTTCCGGCGGCCTAGATGAAGCTCAATAGTTGAGGTTTTTCCGCTCTTCTTTCAGTTCATTGGATCTTCACTCTTGACTGCTGCCGGGCTCACACTGTCGAATGGCGCTGCGTGTAAAGCCGGCTTTGCAAAGCTGGCCATCGCGCCCCTAATCTTCTTCTCAATCGCATCCTTGACCCACGTGGCAACATCCTCATCGTAACTGTTCTCGCCGGTTGCGAACGGCTTCCCATCTTCTCTGTACGAGTTGTTCGGCTCTCCAGCTCCCTCGCCATTGCTAGAAGGCTCAGCAGCGGCGTCGGCTTCGGCAGCGGCCTCGTCCTCGTCGTGCTCGGAAATGGTTGATGGCTTTGACAAGGAGGCTAACCATGGATGCTGCAATAACATAGAGTAGGTAGGACGCATCTTTGGGATCTTGAGGAGACAGCCAGCAACGAAGTCGTGGGCCTGTAAGGAATAACCCTCAACTGGAAGGTCTGGTGGGTCACCATCAACAATGGCCTAAACTGGTTAGTAAATTTGCTCAGGAACGGGCCGGAACCCATTTACTGTCTCGGCAACTGAAAGGCACAAGACTTACCGAAAGCTGGCTAAAAATGTTGTTATAAGTCTCTGGTGGATATGGATACCTCCCCATCGCACACTCAATAATCGTCAAGCCCAAACTCCAAATGTCAGATTGGACGGAATACGTGCCGCCACCCGGATTGGCTCCTGCCTGCGGGACGCCTCCGCCGGAAATACGTTCAGGAGCCATATAAGACTGACAGCCGATATTTGTCTTCGCAATCGAGGCCACAAGATTTCCAGACACTCCAAAATCGCAAATTTTGACTTGACCGCGAGTGTTGACAAGGATGTTAGTTGGCTTGACATCACGATGAATAATGTTATGAACGTCCTTCAACTCCTTGAGGCCGCGAGTGGTGGCGTATGCGATCTTGCGGAGAACGTTTTCCGGGATACCGTCGCCGTAGAGCTTGTCAATTGAGCCGCCGTCCATGAATTCTATACAGATGTAGACTGCTCCTTCTTGAAAGAAAGCGCCGTAGAAGTCGATAATATATGGTGAAACACAGCGGTGGAGGATGTCGAGCTCCATTATGATAGCCGCGAATTTCGCTTCGTCAAGCTCCAGGCGAATCTCCTTCATGGCCATGACAACGCCAGTTGTGCCAGCTGTTGCCTTTGCCTCTTCGTGATCGTATAGAGTTGAAGTCGATTGTGAAGAGGCTTTTGCCAAACCGAGTCCAGGTCTTCTGTGTCTTGGTCTCGCATGTCTGACCTTGTACACAGTTCCGTAGTTGCCCTTCCCAAGCTCTTCCAGTGTATCGACCTCGTCTAATGATATGTTGAAAGTGCTGCCAGTAGAAAAATCAATCCCACTGCCGTGAATGGTTGCCTTTCCAACAAAATTAAGGCGACCGTTGTCGGTGTCAACGTATTGAGAGAACTTGCTGAATGCGGTTCCAGTATCTGGAGCACCATTGGTAGCACCGTCGTCCTTGTTTAATTGGTTTAGACTCATAGTTGGTCTTGCAGCAGCAGCAGCAGCAGGGTTACCTGGCATGGCACCAAGCTTCGGCATGTTTCTTCTAGCACTCAGCGATGGCTTTGCGCCGGCTCTTGGAACAGCTGGAGCAGATGCGAACCCCTGGCCGGGTTGCGGGCGCATGTTTGGTGGTAATCTTGAAGCACCAGCGAGGTTCGGTCCCGGGCCAGGCGCTGGAGGATGCTTGTTGAAGGGTTCATTCTGAGAAGGTGCTGGACGCCCTCCTCCTGGCGGTGCTCCCTGACGAGATAGATGGAACGCTCTCATCCTCTCCTGCATGCTTTGTGGTAATCCTCCCTCAGCCATCATGCTCGCAGCGGGCCTTCGTGCATTGTTCAGAGCTCCCAGAGGAGAAGAAGTTGGGTTCATGGAATGGACAATAGGTGGATCGGTCATGGAGCGTATTTGTGGGAATCGTGGGCTGGCGGTACGAGCAGTTGCCGAAGGACTCACTGATATCTCGGGGGTGTCGTCGAAGTTCGAGGAGCTGTCGCTCTCTGCCCCTGGAGAAGGCTGGTCATCTCGAGGATCCATTGTGTGGTAACACCGCCGAGATGGGCCGTTGTAGGAAGTCGCAACGTTCGTAGGAAGAGTCGTTTACTTGATAGATGTTAGATTTGCATTTGCTTCATAGTGACGGAATATCTCGCGGTAACAATCGTGGTGGTGCGTAAAAGCACTACTCGAGGTTGTCCCAAGGTCGTTGCTCGGAGCGCGGGGTCACGAACAGATATAGAATGCCGTATGTAGCCAAGGCGGGGCGTCGATGGTATTCTATCCAGGCCTATGCTCGAAATTGGGGCAAAGAGTGCAGGTGCCACCGGCTTTACAAAAGAGTAATAATGAAGCTGAAGACGAATGTTATGAATACCGCGGCGCCTTCTCCGTGTTTAAGCAGTAAGGCAAGTGCTGGCCGGCGAGTTGCGACTTTCGTGGCGACGGACGGAGGAGATGTCGCGGTGGGGATCGAGATCTGGTTGATGGGAATGGGAGAAAGTGGATAGAGCCAGATAAACACGGCCGAGGCTGCTTTTGCGCCGGCGCTTCAACAAACCACTGAACGCCTCTCGAATAAAAATGGAGGCCGGCACGGGTCTGGCCGAAGAAT
>RCNJ01000640.1_pt1 | contig 13164 bp, 10 predicted proteins | sample 2041171 | NCBI WGS metagenome assembly RCNJ01 (sample SAMN09708213, study PRJNA481090) | feces metagenome | biome: feces | host: Pygoscelis adeliae | place: Antarctica: Rookery Lake | collected 2010-03-01 | reverse complement strand
GCACGAACCATGGCGTTACCGCCGGTTGCCAGAATCAGGGCGATTCCGGGGTGGTTCATGAGTTCGCTGGTTGCTTCCAGGGATGGGCGCTCCACCCACTGAATGCAGTTCTCGGGCGCGCCTGCGGCAATTGCGGCGTCGCGCACAACCCGGGCTGCGGCAACAGAGCACTTCTGAGCCGAGGGGTGGAAGCCGAAGACAATGGGGTTTCGGGTTTTGAGCGAGATGAGTGCTTTGAAAATTGTGGTTGAGGTGGGGTTCGTTACCGGAGTGACTCCGCAGACGACACCGACTGGTTCGGCTACCTCAGTGATGCCGGTGATCTCATCGTGGGAGATGACTCCTACCGACTTGAGTTTGAGCATGGAGTTCGTCACGTGCTCACACGCGAAGATGTTCTTGACCGCTTTGTCTTCAAAGACGCCGCGACCGGTTTCTTCAACTGCAATTACTGCTAGTTCACCGTGCTGATTCAAGGCCGCGACTGAGGCCTTCTTTACGATGTGGTCAATTTGTTCCTGGTCGAGTTTCATGAACTCGCCGAGTGCAGTTTGACCAAGTCCAACCAGGCGATCGACCTCTGAGTCAGATTTGAGCGCTGTTGCGGCTGGATCTGTGGAAACGGTTTGGCTCATAGCCAGCAAACCCCCTTGGGCTTATTTTATGTTGATGTTGTCGTCAGTACCGAGTCTATTTGGCCTAGGAGCGCGGCTACCGAGTCAAAGGTCCCATCTTTTCAAAAGTGGGTTTTCGTCAGACTGCAGTGCCAACTGCCGATTTTAGGCGCTTAGAAGTAGCGTTACACAGATGATCGAAGCAATGCGGGACTTTTGGCTTGAGCGGGGCGTGCTCCGATCGATGTGGCCGCTAGCACTGTGGCTGGCAGTGGCCCTCTTGGTGTCGAGTTGCGTGCCCAAGGACGGTGATGAACCGGGGGGACCGGCATCGAGCGTGGTTGTGATGGAGACAACTCCAGAGGATGACGGCGCTCCTGGGGTCCACCCAGATTCGGATGGTCCAGGGGAGAAGACGACCCCGGAAGCCGCTGATCTTCTCAGTGATTGGACACTTGAGGAGAAGGTCGGTCAACTCTTCATGGCTGGAATTGATGTCCAGCACCAGGGCGGCGCGACTTATGACGTTATACGCCAACAGCGGGTTGGGAGCGCCTTCGTGGGCGGTCGTTCCCAGGCCGGCATCGCTCCGGTTGCAGAACTGGTGGACAGCCTGATTTCCGCTGGGGCGGACCAGCCGGCCCCCATGTTTATTTCGACTGATCAGGAGGGTGGAAAGGTTCAGGTGCTGCGAGGCCGTGGCATCTCCGATATCCCCAGTGCCATGCAGCAATCGAAATGGACCGCAGGAAAACTAGAAAAGCGAGCTGGAAAATGGGGCGGTCAATTGGCTGAGATGGGTTTTAATCTCAACCTCGCTCCTGTGTTAGACGTTGTGCCGGACGCCAATCTTGCGCAGCAGAATGCTCCGATAGGCCACTTTGGACGCAATTATGGCTATAACCCTGACGGCGTTGCGTCCCATTCACAAGCTTTTTCTGCGGGCATGGAAGAGGCTGGGGTTGAGGTGACCCTCAAACATTTTCCGGGGCTGGGCAGAGTCACTGACAACACCGATGTGACTGCACACGTTGTTGACAACGTGATTGATGAGAACGCAGCAGAATTTGATGTCTTCCAAGCAGGAATCGACGCTGATGCCGCCTTCGTCATGATGTCGAGTGCGGTGTATAAGAAGTTGGACGCCGAGGAGCCAGCGTTATTTTCGGAGCGGATTATGACGGACCTGTTGCGTGATGAGATGGGCTTTGAGGGCGTGATCATCACTGATGATGTTGGGGCGGCAATTCAGGTCCAGCAGTGGAGTCCGGCGGAACGCGCGGTGAAGTTTATTGACGCTGGTGGCGACATGCTGCTGGTGGCGCACCGGCCGGAGATCATCGTGGAGATGGCCGGTGCCTTAACGGCGCGGGCTGAGGAAGACGCAGACTTCGCTGCGAAGGTTGACGGGGCTGTGTTGCGAATCTTGACGGCGAAGGAGCGACTTAACGCAACGCCGTAACGAACGCAACGCCCTTTCATGGTGCCCTCGGCAGGATTCGAACCTGCGGCCTTCTGCTCCGGAGGCAGACGCTCTATCCCCTGAGCTACGAAGGCGGGGGTGCGCTAAGGCACAGTCAAAAATACTACCATCGACCGCCCCCGCGATTATCCAGGCTTGGTGATGGCTTTAGTCGGGCAAGTTGGAGAGGTATCCCTCGAGGTAGCCGGAAATTTCTTGAGCGGCCCGGTTCTCGTCGCCAGCCGTAATTGCTTCGACGAGGTCATCGTGGGTGTGGTCGGGGTGTCCGGTTTCGACGTTGGCTCGAATTGAGTCGCCGATTGCGTCAATGAGGTTCTCGTAGAGATCGAGCAGCAGGGGGTTGCGCGCTGCGGCGACGATTGCGCGGTGGAGGGCGAGGTCGGCGATCACCATGGCTTCGATGTCGCCGTTACGGAAGGTGGTCATCCGGGTGTTGTTGAGCGATTGAATTGTGGTGATGTCGCGATCGGTGCGTCGTTGTGCTGCGAGGCGGGCGGCTTCAACCTCGAGGCTGCGGCGCACCTCGAGGATGTGCTGTTGGTGCACATCTGCGATCTGTCGCCCGAGGGCAACGGTGAGTTCTGAGTTGGATAATACGTAGGTGCCCGAGCCTTGGCGGCGAATCAGCAGTCCGGAGTGCACGAGGGATTGGACGGCTTCGCGGACGGTGTTTCGTCCGACGCCGAGGCGGGTTGCTAAATCGAGTTCGGTGGGAATCCGGCTGCCTACGGGCCAGTTGCCGGTGGTGATCTCGGTGCGTAACTGTGTGACGGCCTTGTCAATCAGTCCAGTGCGCGAGGACATGAGGTGTGCGCTCTCCTTGTAAAGGTGTGGACGCGGCGAGCGTTGCTGTGTCGCGGCCTCGTGCAGGGGTGCGTTTTGTTGTTGGTCGAAATCTAACGCTTTATCCCGGTTTCTATCATGTTTGTCTGCGGGTTGGTGAAATTCGTATGGTTTCTACAGTACAAGTGGTTGAAAACTAAAGTATGTTGGTGTGATGCCGATGTGACTATCGGAAGAAGAACACGGCGAGACCCAACGAAGGCGTTGACAAGAAGTGGCTGACCACAACGATGCGGCAGACCTCGACTATCGAGTCGGGCGTACCAAGCGCCCCCTACGCTCTTTTGGTGTCATCGCAGTCGTCGGGCTGTTTCTCGTCGGTGGCTTCACCGTTTTCGCCCCGGGGGTTTTCACCCCAGACCAAGCACCAACGGCGGAGCAAAGCCCGACGGAAGGAGCGGATCGGGACACATCGACGCTGAGGTTGTTACCCGCGCCGTCGGCGGAACCACTGAACGAACGCGAAGGCGAGCCCACCGCAGTCCCCGCCTCTGGGCGCGGAACCGAACTGTTCGATTCGCTACCGCAGCAGATCGGCTCGTTCGTTCTGGTTCAGATCGCAGCAACGGAAACCTCAGGGGCTCTCGAATATTATTCAGGTACCTACACCAACGTTGATGAACAGGGCGATGCGGTGCCTGGCGAGGCGAGCGTGAAACTTACCGTCAGTCGCTGGGGCACCGAGGCAGAAGCAATGGCCCGCGCTGAACAGAACAGGCAGTCCGTTGTTGCCGAAGCCCATTCAGCCACCGAAGTTCCTGTCCAATCCAGAACCCAGGATGGCTTGGCCTACGGCGTGGCCGCTGACGAAGACATGACAATTCTGTGGTCGGATTTCACCACAGCAGGATCAATATCTGGTGCACCAGATGACGTCAAAAACATCTTCGATGACTTCAGCCTGGGCAACGGTTCTGGCGCCCTGCAGCGTCGCTGATGCTCCAGGTTGGAAGGGGCCGGACCTCCCGACGTAGGATTGTCGGGTGACTCCCTTAGAACTCTCCCAGGCAATCAGTGCTGCGCTGGCCGCATCCGTAACCGAGGGCTCGCTGGCCCTTGCTCCGGCTGACGTCCCTGAATCAGTTCACGTTGAGCGACCGCGACAGCGCGAGCACGGTGACTGGGCCACAAACATTGCCTTGCAATTGGCAAAGAAGGCGGGTGTGCCACCACGCACCCTGGCCGACGACCTCGCTGCCCGCCTGATGCAGGTCCCGGGAATTAAGCAGGTCGACGTCGCCGGGCCCGGGTTCTTGAACATCACCCTGGACGCGGCAGCAGCAGGTGAACTCGCCCGCACAATCCTGTCCGAGGGCGTCGCCTACGGAAACGGATCGGCCGAGGCAGGGCGCAAAATTAACCTGGAGTTCGTTTCTGCGAACCCCACCGGACCCATTCATATCGGTGGCGTGCGCTGGGCCGCAGTCGGGGATTCACTTGCACGGGTGCTGACCGCCGCAGGCGCCGACGTGACCCGGGAGTACTACTTCAACGACCACGGAGCGCAGATTGACCGGTTTTCTCGGTCCCTGCTGGCCCGTGCTCGCGGTGAGGATGCACCCGAAGACGGTTACGGCGGGCAGTACATCCAGGACATCGCTGATTCCGTGCTGGCAAAGATCGCTGCTGCTGGTGACCCAGACCCATTGACACTTGATGACACAGCGGCTCAGGAAGCGTTCCGCGCCGTTGGCGTCGACCAGATGTTCACTGAGATTAAGGACGCTCTGGCCGGGTTTGGCGTGCAGTTCGACGTCTTCTTCCACGAGGATTCTTTGCACGAGTCGGGGGCAGTTGATCGAGCGGTGGAACGCTTGCGCCAGGCGGGTCACATTTTCGAGGCCGACGGCGCCACGTGGCTGCGCACCACAAGCTTCGGCGACGACAAGGACCGCGTCATCATTAAATCCGATGGCGCCACCGCATACATCGCCGGCGATATTGCCTACTACTTAGACAAGCGCGAACGTGGCTTTGATGACGCGATCATCATGCTCGGGGCTGACCACCACGGGTATGTGGGACGCATGATGGCAGTGTGCGCCGCATTCGGTGATGAGCCAGGACAGAACCTGCAGATCCTTATCGGTCAGATGGTCAACCTCCTGAAGGACGGCGAGCCGTTGCGGATGTCCAAGCGGGCGGGCACCGTCGTCACTTTGGAAGACCTGGTTGACGCGGTTGGTGTTGACGCCGCACGGTACTCGCTGGTGCGTTCTTCAGCCGATTCGTCAATCGATATTGACCTTGATCTGTTGGCTCGGGCCACGAACGAAAACCCCGTGTTTTATGTGCAGTATGCCCACGCGCGAACGGCGAATGTGGGGCATAACGCAGCGAGCCACGGGGTGGCGCGCTTCGATGACTCGGGAGCAGAGGTGTTCGACCCGGCTCTCCTGACTGCGCCAACTGAGTCGGGCTTGCTCGGAGTGCTCAACGACTTCCCGCGCGTCATTGCGCAGGCCGCGCAATTACGCGAACCGCACCGGGTGGCCCGCTACCTAGAGAAGCTCGCCGGCGCCTACCACAAGTGGTATGGCGAATGCCGAGTGACGCCGCTCGGCGACCAAGAAGTCACTGATACGCACCGCACCCGGCTCTGGCTGAACGATGCCACCCGACAGGTGCTGGCTAATGGCCTGGGACTACTGGGCGTAGCCGCCCCAGAACGGATGTGAGCACCCGATGACCACAGCACCACACACAGGTGACTCGACGGGTCTGGACCCGTATGTCTGGCCGATGACAGCAGTACTGGGCGACGACGGCGAACTCCACGTAGCGGGGCTCGCTGCGTCCGCATTGGCACAAGAATTTGAGACCCCGGCCTATGTCATGGATGAAGCGCACTTCCGGAGCCGCGCGCAATTGTTTGTCCGATCTTTCTCCGAAGCGTTTGCAGCAATCGGCGGCGAAGTCGATGTGTTCTACGCAGGCAAGTCGTTCCTGTCAGTTGCGATTGCCAGGTGGGCTCGCGAAGAGGGCATGCGGGTGGATACCTGCACCGGGGGGGAACTAGCGGTCGCTTTGCGCGCTCAGGTGCCGGGCGCTGAAATTGGTCTGCACGGCAACAACAAGTCCGACGCCGAAATTGCGAAGGCAATTGACGTGGGTGTGGGCCGAATTGTGTTGGACTCCCATGCGGAAATCGGCCGTGTTGCGCAGTTGGCTCGCGCTGCCGGACGGTCGGCGCAGCACCCAGTTTCGGTCATGGTGCGAGTGACCACCGGTATTCACGCCGGTGGACATGAGTTCATTTCTACTGCGCATGAAGATCAGAAGTTTGGCATCTCACTGGCTGATGGTCAGGCCTTGGCAGCGCACCAGGAGGTGCTGAGGCACCCTGAGTTGGCTTTGTTGGGCGCGCACACACACATTGGCTCCCAGATTCAGGACCCACAAGCTTTTGAGATCAATGCTCGCAAGATGCTGCAGTTACGCGCTGATCTGCACGAGCAGACCGGTTTCCTCATGCCCGAACTGGACCTCGGTGGCGGTTATGGCATCGCCTACCTGCCTGGTGAGGAACCGATTGATGTTCCAGCGCTCGCTCGCGACCTTGCCAGGGTCGTGGGGCAGGTCTGCGGCGATCTCGGCATGAACGTGCCTCGGATTTCTATTGAGCCCGGGCGTGCAGTTGTGGGTTCGACGACGGTCACGCTGTACACAGTGGGCACGATTAAACCGGTGACTTTGGAGGACGGTTCGGTGCGAACCTACGTCTCCGTGGACGGCGGAATGAGCGACAATATTCGTCCAGCGCTTTACGACGCTCAGTACACTGCACGCCTGGCAAACCGGACGGGTTCCACGGAGTTGATGCGCACGCGGGTGGTGGGTAAACACTGCGAAAGTGGCGATATTGTCATTTCGAATATTCAGTTGCCGGCAGATATTGCAGTGGGCGACCTCTTGGCGGTTCCGGCGACGGGCGCATATGGGCGCTCGATGGCAAGTAACTACAACCACATTTTGCGTCCCCCCGTCATTGCGGTGCGAGATGCTGCGGCCCGTGTGATTGTGCGCCGAGAAACTGAAGACGATCTGCTGGCGACAGATGTTGGCTAAGCAGTAGGTGGCGCTGAAAGTCGGCGTTGACGCCGGCTGAGGATTCCGGTCCAACGCCGTTCTGGACGCCTTCGGAAGATGGCGGCATGAACCCGTATCCTGAGACGGCACTGCCGGCTGAGAGTCGGACCAGTCAGGATCGTGGCAGAAGAAACCCATGCCACTAGCTCCGCTTCAGGAGTCGGTCGGGCGTGAATAGAAGAGTTTTGAATTTCAACTGAAGGGTAGTGGTCTCGTGACGGCACCTGAGCAGACGCTTCGCGTTGCTCTCCTGGGCTGCGGTGTGGTCGGAACGCAAGTCGTTCGGCTTCTGCAGGAACAGGCTGATGATCTGACAGCGCGCGTAGGAGCGCGTTTAGAAATTATCGGGATTGCTGTTCGTGACACTGCAACCCAGCGCGACGCGGTCGTGGACCGCGCACTTTTGACCGACAACGCTCAGGACTTGGTAGAGCGCGCAGACATCGTCATTGAGGTGATGGGCGGAATCGAGCCCACTCGCTCGCTGCTGCTGCACGCCATCAAATCTGGTGCCAGCGTTGTCACTGCGAATAAGGCCCTGCTCGCTGAGGACGGCCCTACGCTGTACGCCGCTGCTGATAAAGCCGGCGTCGACATTTACTACGAAGCCGCTGTCGCCGCAGCAATTCCGCTAGTGCGTCCTGTGCGGGAGTCTCTCGCTGGTGACCGCGTGCAGCGGGTGCTGGGGATTGTGAACGGCACAACGAACTACATTCTTGATCAGATGTCCTCCTACGGGTTGGACTTTGATACCGCACTGGGCCAGGCGCAGGACCTCGGGTACGCCGAGGCGGACCCGACTGCCGACGTCGGTGGTCTTGACGCTGCAGCGAAGGCCGCCATTCTGGCGTCCCTGGCTTTCCACACCCGGGTGCGGATGGCCGACGTCTCCGTTGAAGGCATCACCAATATTTCTGCTGACGATGTGGCCTGGGCAGCAAAAACTGGGCACGTCATCAAGTTGTTGGCCATTGCAGAAAACGCCGCAGAGGGAATCTCAGTCCGAGTGCACCCGGCGCTCGTTCCACTGACGCACCCACTTGCTGGTGTGCGCGGTGCGTTCAACGCAGTGTTCATTGAAGCTGAGGCCGCGGGTGAACTCATGTTCTACGGCCGCGGTGCAGGCGGCGCGCCAACGGCGTCCGCCATCATGGGCGACGTCGTCTCCGTGGCCCGTCACCGGGTGTTGGGCGGAAAGGGACCTTCGGAGTCCATGTACGCCCAGTTGCCGATGGCCCCAGCAGACCGCGCGGTGACCCGCTACCAGTTCCGGCTGGCTGTTGAGGACCGGCCCGGGGTACTGGCCCAGGTAGCGCAGGTTGTGGCTGCAAACAACGTGTCAATTGACTCGGTGCGGCAGCCAGCGGATTCGGATGCCAATGTGGCGCAGTTGCTGATTTCCACTCACGCAGCCCCCGAAGCTGATCTGGCGGCAACAGTGGCGGCAATCAGTAAGTTGGATCCTGTGCAGGAAGTTTTGTCGGTGTTACGAGTTGAAGGAGCCTGATGGCCCACGTCTGGCAGGGAATCATCCGCGAGTATGCGGATATGCTCCCCGAGCACCTGAAGAAGTCCATTGTCACCCTGGGGGAGGGCGGTACGCCGCTGGTCCCCGCCCCGGCGCTCTCTGAGCGGACCGGCGCAGAGGTTTTCATCAAGGTCGAGGGAATGAACCCGACGGGTTCATTCAAGGACCGCGGGATGACGGCGGCCATGTCAGCCGCCGCTGGTCGCGGCGCGCAGGCAGTGGTGTGCGCGTCCACGGGAAATACTTCCGCATCGGCTGCCGCCTATGCGACGGCGGCAGGGATTACCTGTGTTGTGCTGGTGCCGGACGGCAAAATCGCGATGGGTAAGTTGAGCCAAGCGATCGCCCATGGAGCAAAACTGTTGCAAGTTGACGGTAACTTCGACGATTGCCTGGAAATCGCTCGCAAACTCTCTGAGGCTTACCCAGTTGAACTAGTGAACTCAGTGAACCCGGACCGCATTGAGGGGCAGAAGACCGGCGCCTTTGAAATTATTGATGCGCTGGGCGACGCCCCAACAATTCACGCACTTCCGGTGGGTAACGCCGGAAACATCACGGCCTACTGGAAGGGTTACTCGGAGTACGCCGCGAACGGCCGTGCCACGCACCGGCCGCAGATGTGGGGTTTCCAGGCCGCTGGTTCTGCCCCAATCGTCGCGGGCCACCCCATTACGGAACCGGACACAATTGCCACAGCAATCCGCATTGGCAACCCGGCGTCTTGGGCGCAGGCTGAAGAAGCTCGGGATACCTCCGGCGGGGTCATTGAGGCAGTGACTGATGCGCAGATTCTTGCAGCGCACCGGGTGCTGTCCTCGGAGGTAGGAATCTTTGTTGAACCCGCATCAGCAGCAGGCGTTGCCGGGCTGCTCATGCGTGCCGAACAGGGGCTCGTTCCTGCCGGTGCTCGCGTTGTGGTGACGGTTACTGGCCACGGGCTGAAGGACCCACAGTGGGCGCTTCGAACTTTGGACGGCGTCGATATTGAACCGCAGCGGGTGAGTGTCGACGTGATGTCGATTGCCAACGCTCTTGAGCTTGGCTGAGAAAGAACACACGATGCAACTTGGTTCTTCCCATGTCCGGGTGACGGTGCCGGCCACCAGTGCCAACCTCGGACCCGGGTTTGATGCCCTTGGGCTCGCCCTCGGTGTGCGCGACGTTGTTGAAGTCAGGGCACTGGGGTCGGATGAAGTCACCGTCGAGGTGACTGGTGAAGGCGCCGGAAGCGTTGCTACCGGTGACAGCCACTTGGTCGTGCGGACGCTGCGTGCAGCCCTTGAATTGGTGGGGGCCCCGCATACGGGGCTGCACTTGACCTGCATCAATGAGATTCCTCATGGGCGCGGCATGGGGTCCTCCGCTGGCGCCGTTGTTGCCGGCATCCTTGCCGCTCGAGCGTTGATCGCAGACCCGTCAGCACTCAGTGACGAAGCAGTTCTTGAACTGGCGACAAAGTTTGAGGGGCACCCGGACAATGCCGCGCCGGCAATTTTTGGTGGCGCAACCGTTGCATGGGCAGAGCAAGGAGCAGCGCATGCGGCTCGACTTGATCTGCACCCAGATATTGAGCCATGGCTCCTCGTGCCGAACTTCCAACTTGCCACAAAAGCCGCTCGCGGTGTGCTCCCGGCTGCAGTCCCGCACGCTGATGCTGCATTCAACGCTGGTAGGGCCGCGCTGTTGACTCACGCGTTGACTCAGCAGCCAGACTTGCTCTTTGCTGCAACTGAGGATCGTTTGCATCAGGACTATCGCGCGCAGGTGCTGGTGGCCTCTAGCGAGTTAATGCGCGAACTACGCGCGCAGGGTTTGGCCGCTGTTATTTCCGGGGCGGGACCAACCATCATGGTGCTCGGTAGGGCGAGCCATGGCGATGTGACGCGGGGAGTACTCAACGATTTGCTGTCCGGTAACTCTGCGTGGCGGGCCATTATGCCCGGTGTTGATCTTGATGGGGCATACGCACAGCGTCTTTAAAGCGCGGCGCTACCATGAACGCAATCCCGGTGTTAGGGTTTAGTTAGCTTCCTCACCTGAGCGAGAGTTTCCACCCTGGTTCGTGACAGTTTTCATGAGCAGGTGTCCGCACCTTCGGTGAGCACCGTGACGGGGAAGCAATCCAGACCACGCCTGTTGATGCAGAATCGACGCGTCTCATTGGGGCGATGCGTGGACACAAGATTTCTGGTCATGATCCTCACCCATCGAGTGACGGACGTGTACCACCCGCGGGCAGTTTAAAACCTGTGTCCGCCTGTGAAGGGGAAGGGTCCTTTGTGACTAACACCACCAACACCACCGAAGCTCCTGTGCGCAACGCACGGACCACCGGTGGCTCCACTAGCGCAGACGCCGTATCCGCGATGCGCATTCCAGAGCTCCAAGCTCTGGCTGGAGAACTTGGCGTGAAAACCACGTCCAAGATGCGTAAGAGCGAACTTGTTGACGCCATTAAGGCCGCAACGGGCGGCGCCAAGAAGTCCAAATCCACGGTTTCCGCGGCTCAGTCGGATACGAAGCAGCGTGAAGGGTCCGCAACGTCGCGGGTTTCAGCCGCTAACCAGGCCGACAAATCCGCGGCACAGAAACCCGACCGCGATGAGAACTCCCGTGACAAAGAAGAGCACCGCGGTGACCGCGATGCACGCGCGGCAGTTGCAGCTGACCTGGCTGCAATTGAGCGCGATCTCGACAAGCGCCCAGTGCGCTCCCGCCGAGTCAGCCGGGACCCCGGCGCTCCTGAGCAAGCGCGCTCCGAACAGGGCGGGTCAGACCGCTCCGATCAACAACGCAGCGATCAAACGCGCTCAGATGCCACTGACAACAAATCGGGCGGCGACAACCGGACAAACCGGGACAAGACCGATTCCAGTGGTGGACAACAGGATCAGAACCGCAACGACCGTGGTGACCGCAACGACCGTGGTGACCGCGGTAACCGTGGAGACAAGCAGGGCCCAGACAATCGTCGCGCGGACCGTCCCCAGGCGGACAAGTCTGGTGACCAGGGCGAGGGGCGCGGACGCAGCGGTCAGCAGCGTACTGACGGTCAGCGGCAGTCCAGCCGCAACTACGAAGAAGACGAAAGCGGCGGCCGTCGCCGTCGGGGCCGTGACCGCCAGCGGGACCGCTCCAAACGTGGCCGTAGCCCACGTGCTGGCGCAGACATGTACGAGGACGTTGAGGTCAGCGAAGACGATGTCTTACTGCCCGTTGCTGGCATCCTCGATCTGCATGACAACTACGCTTTCGTTCGCACCACGGGATACCTGCCTGGGCCAAGTGACGTCTACGTATCTTTGGGACAGGTTCGCAAAAGCGGTCTACGCCGAGGCGACGCTATTACTGGTGCGGTGCGCCAGCCCCGTGAGGGTGAACAGCCGCCGTCAGGTAATAGCCCGCGGAGTAAGTTCAACGCGCTCGTCCGCTTGGACACCATCAACGGTGTGAAAGCTACTGACGTTACCGACCGTCCGGAATTCAATAAGCTCACCCCGCTGTACCCGCAGGAGCGTTTGCGCCTAGAGACGCCAGAAGCGAATAAGCTCACGCCCCGTGTGATCGACATTGTTGCGCCGATTGGTAAGGGGCAGCGTGGGTTGATTGTGGCTCCGCCTAAGGCCGGTAAAACAATCATCATGCAGCAGATTGCTAACTCAATTGCCATCAACAACCCCGAGGTACACCTCATGGTTGTGCTGGTTGATGAGCGCCCTGAAGAGGTCACCGACATGGAGCGGACTGTGCAGGGTGAGGTCATTGCCTCAACCTTCGACCGCCCCGCCTCGGACCACACCATCGTTGCCGAACTTGCCATTGAGCGAGCGAAACGACTGGTGGAATTGGGCCAGGATGTCGTGATTTTGCTCGACTCCATTACGCGATTGTCACGTGCCTACAACTTGGCGGCGCCTGCCTCCGGCCGGATCCTTTCCGGTGGTGTGGATGCTTCAGCGTTGTATCCTCCGAAGCGATTCTTTGGCGCGGCGCGCAACATTGAGAATGGTGGCTCGCTGACCATTCTGGCGTCGGCACTGGTGGAGACCGGTTCAAAGATGGACGAGGTCATCTTTGAAGAGTTCAAGGGCACCGGCAACATGGAACTGCGCCTATCTCGCTCACTCGCGGATAAGCGCATCTATCCGGCCGTTGATGTGAACGCTTCCGGAACACGTCGCGAGGAGATTCTCATGGCCAACGATGAGCTCCAGATCGTGTGGAAACTGCGTCGGGTGCTCGGGGCGCTAGATACGCAGCAGGGTATTGAACTTCTTCTTGGCAAGATCAAGGAAACGAAGTCCAACGTCGAGTTCCTGCTCCAGGTGCAGAAGACGACGCCAGGTGGCGAAGAACAGCAGACCGCACACGTTTAATTCGCGCTGATCTTGAAGCAAAGGTGGCGAGGACCCTCAGGTCCTCGCCACCTTTCTTGCTGGTCACTTCATCTGAATGCAGAAGCGGCCGCACCTTTGGTGTTCTGTGCCTCACATGACGTTCCCTGTGCTGGCGAGCGTGTGTCACAATAGTTTGTTGGTATCCGGTTCACGGCCGCGGAGCGTGGGCGACCCGGGTGCATCTCATTGAAGGAGAACCATGAAGAA